>Ga0114931_10001241_pt1 | contig 32437 bp, 34 predicted proteins | sample 2SBtaG_FD_89579 | JGI IMG/M metagenome (GOLD analysis project Ga0114931, IMG submission 89579) | Deep subsurface microbial communities from Kolumbo volcano to uncover new lineages of life (NeLLi) - 2SBTROV14_V59a metaG | ecosystem: Environmental > Aquatic > Marine > Volcanic | place: Kolumbo...
AGGTAGCCTTCCTCATCGGTTTCGATAACACGGCCTTTGACTTCGATACTCATCATTCACCTCTTGCGGTTGTTGTTTCCATAAACCGTTTACACTGACTGAATTTCGATGGTCCGGCGCCGGTGGCTCTCGGCTTTTGGTAATTCGATATGCAGCACGCCGTGTTTGTACCTGGCCTTGGCCTGATCGGCATTCACGGCTTCGGGCAGCGGGATGGCGCGTTCGAAACTGCCATAGGCACGTTCGGTGATATGGTAGCGGCCTTCCTTGCTTTCACGTTCAAAATGTTTCTCGCCACGCACCACCAGGTAGTTTTCCGTGACCTGCAGATCGAAATCGTTCCGTTCCATACCCGGTGCCTCCAGACGTACCACGAGCTTTTCGCCATCATCGAATATTTCGGCGGCCATCACGCCCCACCCGGCACTGCGCCTGGCCAGTGCCTGCTGTTCTTCGCGATCATTGCTGCCCGGCCAGAAGCGGGTGATGGCACCACTGGCCTGTTGATAGAGTTTCTGCCAGCCGTCCACCAGGGAATCCCAGGCATTGCTGACGCCACGTTTCAGTTGTTGCAGTGTTGACATAGTTAACCCTCCTGATTGTCAGATCATACAAATCTTGCTGACAACAGATAGGATCCGGGAAAAAAATTTCAAGTGCTGCAACTCAGCTGACAGCGGGAGATTTGATCTGGATCAGGGCCGGGTAGGCACCGGCCCGGCATGCCAGGTTCAGAGCTGAGACTGTACCCAGCGCACGATATCACCCGTTCCATGGCGCCGGGCTGCCGGGCGATTTCCCGCCCCTGTTTGAAAACGGCCAGGGTGGGGATGCTCTGAATCCGCAACTGGCCGGCGATGGCCTGTTCCTGTTCGGTATTGAGCTTGGCCAGCCTTACCCGTGGTTCGAGCTGGGCGGCGGCCTGTTCGAAAGCCGGCGCCATCATTTTGCAGGGTCCGCACCAGGGCGCCCAGAAATCCACAACCAGCGGAATATCGTTGCGGGTGAGGTGTTTCTCAAAGCTGCTGCTGTTGAGTTCCACCGGGTGGGCGGTAAACAATGGCTGGTGGCATTTGCCACATTTTGGCTGGTCCGCCAGACGGGCGCCGGGAATCCGGTTTACCGCCAGGCAGCGGGGGCAGACGATATGCAGGGCGTCACTCACAATTCAGTCCTCATCCGTGTCTTGATGACAGTATTGTCCAGATAGTGTTGCATGGGCAGCGTTTCAAGTATCAGCGCTCGCCGATCCGCCCCAGCCGTTCCTGCAGGCGATCGATTTCATCCAGCAGGTCGAGTGCCAGGGCGACACCGGCCAGATTGAGACGCAGATCCTGTTGCAGGCGCCGCGCCCGGCGCGCGCGGTGCAGGCTGAGCGCGGAAAAACACCACTGACCGTGGCTGTTACCGGCCGGTTCCAGTACGCCTTCCTCGACCAGTTCGATGATCCATTCAGCGCTGCTGGCGCAGGCGCGCGACAGGTCGCGAATTGTCAGGGTAATGGTTTCATCCAACACATCACCGGAAACTATGTTGTCGTTCATGCGGCGTTACACTCCCAGTTGACGGCGGGGGTTGAAGGCCAGTTTTTGCGCCATGTCCCGGTACAGTTGCCTGGCCTCTTCACTGTCTGCCGGCGGCAGAGCGAGCTGTATCACCACATAGAGGTCACCCGGCGGCTTGCCCGGAATACCGCGGCCTTTCAAACGCAGGTTACGTCCCGCGGTGGTGCCGGGGGGTATCTTGAGGTCCACGGCGCCTTCCGGCGTGGGCGCCTTGACCGTGGCGCCGAGCGCGGCTTCCCAGGGAGCGACCGGCAGGTCCAGATAGACGTCACGACCTTCCACGCGGTACAGGTTGTGCGGGTTGAATTCGATTTCCAGATACAGGTCGCCGGTCTGGCCTTCACCGATACCGGGCGCACCCTGTCCGGCCAGGCGAATACGCTGGCCCTGCTTGACCCCCTTGGGAATTTTCACGTTCAGAGTCCGTTCACGGGTGATGACATGGCCCTGGCTGTCCATCTCGGGTACCCGCAGCATGATGCTGCGCGTCGCGCCCTGGTAGGCGTCTTCGAGATCGATCAGCACCTTGGCGTGGTGGTCCTCGCCGCGGGCATGAAAGCCCCGCCGTCCCCGGGTCTGAGCGCGGCTGAAGCCGCCGCCGAACAGAGATTCGAAAAAATCGCTGTAAGCCCCGCTATCGCTATCGGTAAAACCGCCCCCGCGGAATTCAAATCCGGCGTCCCAGTCCGGCGGCGGGTGGAAATCCTGGCCGGCCTTCCAGTTGGCGCCCAGCTGATCGTAGGCGGCGCGTTTTTCCGGATCCTTCAGGACTTCATAGGCTTCGCCGACCTCTTTGAAACGCGCCTCGGCGTCCGGATCCTTACTGACATCCGGGTGATACTTGCGCGCCAGCTTGCGGTAAGCGCGCTTGATCTGGTCCTGGGTGGCGTCACGCTCCACCCCCATGATCTGGTAATAATCTCTGAAATCCAACGCGGTCCTCCGGTAAGAGTAACGAAAATCTGTCCTACAACGTAACGGCCCGACCGCTGCCAGGCTGTCATCCAGATGACAAATAATGATGATTCACTGACGTTTCAAGGGGTATGTATCCATTTTCGTTGCAGGCTCTTTGCTTTTTGACTTAACAGACCCTAGACTCGCGGAGTCGCCACGGGCTGAACTCAGGAGAGTGGGCTTGAACGGAGAACCGGCTTTTAACCGGCAATGCAAGACCGTTTTGCAGCAATCCAGACTGTTTCGTCGGGTACCGGATGAATTGCTCGACGAAATGCTGACGGGCTTTCGACGCGACACCTGGCGCCGCAATGCCCAGCTCGATCCGGACAGCTTTCAGGAACGGTTCTATGTACTGATAACCGGGCGGGTCGAGGTGAGCCGGGTCAATCCGCAAACCGGCCGCAGCATCACCCTGCAGATACTGGGGCCTGGTGACGGCATCGATGTGATCACCCTGCTGACCGGCGATCTGCATGCCATCCAGCCGATGGCGCTGGAAGACGTGACGCTGGCTTCCGCGCCGGTCGGCGAGGTCCGCGCCTGGATCGAACGACACCCCGAATTCAACCGGCATTTTCTTCCTTACCTGGGCGAGCAGATGCGGCTTATGGAAGATCTGGCCACCGATCTGGCGCTTTACGACACCCTCACCCGCCTGGCAAGGCTGTTGTTGCGCCATGTGCGCCATGGTCATCCATCCTCTGCGCCGGAACCGCCTCACGGCCTGCGCCTGATTCATGATATGCATGATGAAACCCTGGCGCGCATGGTGGGCTCGGTGCGCCAGGTGGTGAACCGGCATCTGCAACACTGGCGTAAATCCGGAGTCATTCACAAGCATAAATTCCGCACCGAAATCGAGGACCTGGAAGCGCTGCGGAGCTATGCCGAGGGCAATGCGCAGCAGGGTAAAACTGGCCACGACAAGCACCAAGTTTCCTGAACCGGATTATTGTCACCTGTGTGACAGCTCAGCGCCCGGCAAAGCGTCATAGTCATTTCTCACTCTTGTCTGTGGGAGTACATGATGCGGGAACCCAAGGCCGGGCAGCATGCCTGTGTTTCGGTCTATTCGCGGGTTGAGGAAGCGCGTCGGGCTTTTGACCGACTTCGCCAGCAGGATTTTGGCCTGGAGCGGGTATCGGTGCTGGGGCGCGGATCTCATGGTGTTTATCGGGCGCTGGGGATGCATCATCGGGGTGGCAAGTGCCGTTTTCACGGCATACAGTCGGATCTCTGGTCCGGTCTGTGGCAACACCTGCATGGGGCGGCCTTGATGTGGCTGCCCGGCTTTGGACCTTTGGCCGCAGCAGGTCCTGTTACCCTGTTATTGCTGCGTGCCCCCGGCAGTGGCACCTTTACCACGGGCTTCGGTAAGCTGGAACAGGCTCTTTACGAGATGGGTATTCCGGCTGACGACGTACGCGCCTATGTCCATTGTCTGAGTGACGATACTTTGCTGCTGATCGTGCATGACGGGCGCGAGCAGGTGGAGCGTGCTTATCAGTTGCTGCATCCGGTGAGTCAACAGCTGACGGTGCATCACGCCTGAATCTATCCGCCAACGCCGACAAATGCCGTAACCGTCATTCCGGTGCGGGCCGGGCCCCCGATCTATCGTTACTTGCAGGGAATGTGTATGAACAAAAAAAAGCTGATTCGCCCCCTGCTGGCCATTCTGGTAGTGGCCGCGGTGGCTGGCTGGTGGTTGTTGCGTACCGGGCAGCCGGCGGATACCTCCCGGCTGACGCTGTATGGCAATGTGGATATCCGCGAGGTGGACCTGAGTTTCAACAACAGCGAGCATGTCGACCGGATCCTGGTTCAGGAAGGCGACCGGGTTGAAAAGGATCAATTGCTGGCCAGTCTGCATAACAGTCGCCTGCAGGCCGAACTGGCGGCGGCCGAGGCCCAGGTGGCGGCCCAGCAGGCGGTGCTGGCCCGGCTGGAAGCCGGCAGCCGTCCCGAAGAAGTGCGCCAGGCGCGGGCCAATGTGGCTCGCGCCGAGGCTCAGCTCACGGATGCGCGAGCCAGTTATGAGCGTATCCAGGATCTGCACCGCAAGAAGCTGGCCTCTCAACAAAACCTGGACGATGCCAAGGCGGAGCTGGACCAGGCCGAGGCCGGTCTGAAAGTGACTCGTGAGGCGCTCAAGCTGGCGCAGGAGGGTCCGCGCAGTGAGGATATCGATCAGGCCCGTGCCCAGCTCCGGGCTGCTCAGGCGCAGCAGGCGCTGGCAGAGGAACGGTTCAAGGACGCAGACCTGTATGCGCCGGCGGCCGGCGTGGTCCGTAACCGGATACTGGAACCGGGCGATATGGCCACGCCGCTGACGCCGGTGCTGACCCTGGCCAAAACCGATCCGGTCTGGGTGCGCGCCTATGCCGGAGAAACCGTATTGGGCCGGCTGGTGCCGGGGATGCGGGCCGAGATCCGTACCGACAGTTATCCGGGCAAGGTTTACCAGGGCTGGCTCGGCTATATGTCACCGACGGCTGAATTTACGCCCAAAACGGTCGAGACCCCGGAGCTGCGCACCCGGCTGGTCTACCAGGTGCGGATCTATGCCTACAATCCGGACGACGAGCTGCGCCTGGGTATGCCAGCCACGGTGAGCATCGACCTGACACAGGATCGCCGCGATCTGACAGCGCCGGCCTGTGCGGACGGGGCTGCTACCGGTGAGTGACAGTGCACCGCTGCGGTTTGCCGGAGTCAGCAAGGTTTTTGCCGCCGGCGGGCGCCGGGTGCAGGCGCTCGACCAGGTCGATATCCATACCCAGCCGGGCAAAGTGACCGGGCTGATCGGTCCGGATGGCGCCGGCAAGACCACGCTGATGCGGCTGGCCACCGGTCTGTTGCTGCCGGACCGGGGTGACATCCGGGTGCTGGACAGGGATGTGGTGCGGGAGCCACTGGCGGTGCAGTCCGCCGTGGGCTATATGCCACAGCGCTTCGGCCTGTACGAAGATCTGAGTGTGCAGGAAAACCTGGATCTTTATGCCGATCTGCAGGGCGTGGCCGGCAGCGACCGGGCTGCGCGCTATGCCGAGCTGATGCAGATGACCGGGCTGGCACCCTTTACGCGCCGTCTGGCCGGACGTTTGTCGGGGGAGATGAAACAGAAACTGGGACTGGCCTGCGCCCTGTTGCGGGCGCCGCGCCTGCTGTTGCTCGACGAGCCGACCGTCGGGGTCGATCCGGTGTCGCGCCGTGAGTTGTGGCAGATCGTCTATCGCCAGGTTCGCGAGCAGGGCATGAGTGTGCTGCTCAGTACGGCTTATATCGATGAAGCGGAACGCTGCGATGAAGTCATATTGTTGCACCAGGGGCAGCGCCTGGCCCAGGACAGCCCGCAGGCCTTCAGTGCCCCGCTGCGCGGGCGGGTGTTTCATGTGTCTTCCGATCAGCTGGGTAAACGTGCGCTGCAACAACGACTGAGTCAGATGCCCGGCGTGCTCGATGCCATCATCGAGGGTGAGCAGGTGCGGGTGGTGACGGGAACGGATGGTCTGCCGGCATTGCCGGAAGGCTGGGTGAGCAGTCCGGCCGAACCGCTGTTTGAAGATGCTTTCATCGACCGGTTGCAGGGAGAAGTGCAGGCCGACATCCCGGCTGTTCCGGCGGCGCCCCCTGCCGGGGTGCAGGCCGAAGTGCAAACCGGGGCGGCCCCGGTCATCGAGGTGGAGGATCTGCAACGCTGGTTCGGAGATTTTCAGGCGGTCAAAGGCGTCAGTTTTCCCGTGAACAAGGGCGAGATTTTCGGCCTGCTCGGCGCCAACGGTGCCGGTAAATCGACCACTTTCCGCATGCTCTGCGGTCTGTTGCCGGTATCGGCCGGTGAAGTGCGGGTGGCGGGTCTGGATCTGCGTCTTGCCGCCGCTCATGCCCGCGGTCGGCTGGGTTACATGGCGCAACGTTTTTCGCTGTATGAAGACCTGACGGTGATGCAGAACCTGCGTTTTTTCGCCAGCGCCTACGGGCTGGGGTGCGCCCGGCGCAAGACGCGCATCGACTGGGCGCTGGAAACCTTCGAACTGCGCGGCTATGCCGCCAACAGCAGCCGTGATCTGCCGCTCGGTTACAAGCAGCGTCTGGCCATGGCGGCGGCGTTGATGCACGAGCCGGATATTCTGTTTCTGGATGAACCCACCTCCGGGGTGGACCCGCTGGCGCGACGCGAATTCTGGCAGCGCATCAATGCCCTGGCCGCGGCCGGGGTCACGGTGCTGGTGACCACTCATTTCATGGATGAGGCCAACTATTGCGACCGGCTGGTGATCATGGCCGCGGGCGAAGTGCTGGTCGAAGGCACACCGGCCGAGATGAAGGCGCGCTTTCGCAGCGACGAACTCCCCGACCCGACCATGGAGGATGCTTTCATCGCGCTGATCGAGGCGCACGAGGAGGAACGTTCCGGAGCGGCGGCATGAGCGCGGCGGCGGCCCGGCGGCGGGTGCGGGCCATGATCCGCAAGGAAAGCCTGCAGATTCTGCGCGACCCGTCCAGTATCGCGATCGCCTTTGTCATGCCGATCGTGCTGTTACTGTTGTTCGGCTACGGTGTGTCGCTGGATGCCCGGCATATTCCACTGGCGCTGGTGGTCGAGCAGCCCGATGCCAATACCGCCAGCCTGCAGGGCGCGTTTGCCCGCTCGGATTATTTTACGCCAAGTTTCTTCACCACGATTCAGCTGGCCGAGCAGGCACTGGACCGGCTCGAGGTGGACGGCATCGTCTGGTTGCGCAACGATTTCACCCGGCATCTGCAGACGCCGGATGCCGCCGCTTCGATCGGGGTCATCATCAATGGCGTGGATGCCAATCAGGCGCGCCTCACCGAGGGCTATATTCAGGGGGTCTGGCAAAGCTGGCTGGCCGCGTTTGCCGCCAGCCAGGGCCGCGAACTCAGCGCCGCGGTCGCGCTGGAACCGCGCATCTGGTTCAATGCGGCGGTACGCAGCCGTAATTTTCTGGTGCCCGGTCTGATCGCGGTGATCATGACGCTGATCGGCGCCATGCTGACCTCGATGGTGGTGGCGCGGGAATGGGAACGCGGCACCATGGAAGCACTGATGGTCACCCCGATCCACATCGGAGAGCTGATCATCGGCAAGCTGGTGCCCTATTTCGTGCTGGGCATGGGCGGGATGTTTCTCAGTGTTGCTCTGGCGGTATGGCAGTTCGGCGTGCCCTTGCGCGGGTCGTTTCTGGCGCTGACGCTGGCGTCGGCCCTGTTCATGCTGGTGGCGCTCGGTATGGGCTTGCTGATCTCGGTGGTGGCCAAGAACCAGTTCGTGGCTGGGCAGATTTCGATCATCACCACCTTTCTGCCGGCCTTTATCCTCTCCGGGTTCATTTTCCAGATCAGTTCCATGCCGGAGCCGATCCAGTGGCTGACGCATATCATTCCGGCGCGGTATTTTGTCACCATTCTGCAAAGTCTGTTTCTGGCCGGGGATATCTGGCCCATCATCCTCACCAACAGCGCCGCGCTGGTCGTGATGATGGTGGTCTTTCTTGGCCTGGCCCGGCGCAAGACCGTCAAGCGGCTGGACGCATGATCATCACGCTGCAACGCATTCTGGCGCTGGCGCTGAAAGAACTGCTGGCGGTGCTGCGGGACAAAAAAAGCCGCATTGTGCTGATTGGCCCGCCGCTCGCCCAGTTGATCATTTTCGGTTATGCCGCGACCTTCGATCTGAACCATATTCCGGTGGGCATTTATAACGAAGACCGCAGCGCGGCCTCACGTGAACTGGTGGCGCGGCTGGAAGGGTCGCCGCATTTCGATGTGGTTGCCCGGCTCGACCATGACAGCCAGGTCCAACCCTTGATCGATAACCGTGATGTGTTGCTGGTGCTGCATCTGGGACCACGGTTCAGTCAGCACATCGAACGGGGCGGCAATGCGCCGGCGCAGCTGATCATCGATGGCCGTAATTCCAATACCGCTTTGCTGGCGCTGGGGTATCTGCGCAGTATCGTCACCGATTTCAATATCGACCGGGCACGCGGACAGGGGCAACGGGGTCCGCCGGCGGCACTCGAGATCCGCCCCTGGTACAACGAGAATCTGGTGTCCCGCTGGTTCATCGTGCCCGGTATTGTCGGCCTGCTGTCGCTGGTGATCACCACCATTGTCACCGGTCTGTCGGTGGCGCGGGAGCGCGAGGCCGGGACTTTCGATCAACTGCTGGTCACGCCGCTGCGGCCGGTGGAGATCCTGATCGGCAAATCCCTGCCCGGGATACTGATCGGGCTGGTCGAAGGCAGTTTCATTCTGCTGCTGGTGGTGTTCTGGTTCGAGGTGCCGCTGCGTGGCAGCCTGGGCGCGCTTTACCTGGGGATGTTTCTGTTCCTGCTCTCGGCGGTCGGCATCGGGCTGATGATTTCCTCGCTGGCGGTCACCCAGCAGCAGGGGATTCTCGGCGCTTTTCTGTTTCTGGTGCCGGCGGTGATTCTGTCCGGCTTCGCCACCCCGATCGCCAACATGCCGGAGCTGGTGCAACAACTGACGCTGGTCAATCCCATGCGCTATTTCATGGTGATCCTGCGCGGCGTCTTTCTGGAGGGCGATTCCTATGCCCTGCTCGCCGACCAGTACTGGCCGATGGCGGTGATTGCACTGGTCAGCCTGTCTATCGCCGGCTGGTTGTTCCGCCATCGGCTGAACTGATCATTTGGCCCGCTTGAGGCTGCTCTGATCGAAATCGCGGTTGGTGAGACCGGTCGCGAAACGGTAGTTGCTCCATTTCAGGGTGGTCGATTTGCCGGTCTGATGGTTCACCATGAACATTTCGTCCGGCCGCCAGTATTGATTGAGATAGTGCCGGTAACCCCGGTAGCTCAGGGTTTTCAGCAGCACGTTCTTGCGGTCGTAGAACTCGATCTTCAGTGGCTGGTACATGGTCTTGTCCAGCCACACGATCTGCCGGGTGTAGCCGGAATGTTCATATTCCGGGTAGCGTTCGATGACGAAACTGTCGTGGCCGTCGAGGGTTTCGTCGCGCAGGTAGTGGTAGCGGTATTTTTCCACCTCCTGGGAACTGATGTCCTCGAAGGCGAATTCGCTGCCCATGAAAGGGCCGGATTTGTTGCGTGAAGAAATGCGCTTGACCCGCTTCAGCGCGGGCAGATACAGCCACTGGTCATCCGGCCGGGTGGCATGGGTGAAGCTCAGGAAAGCCGTGCCCTTGACGTCGCGCGGATGGTCGAACACGATCAGCGCCTTGTCACCATCTCCATCGACCTCTAGGCTTTTATTGTGAATTCTTCGGGTGCTTTCATCGCCCTGCTTGTTGCGCAGTATCATCCGCATCTCGCTGGCCTGGTTCTGCCAGCCGGTGTCACGCCGGTCGGCCTCCCGGGCGATGGCCAGGCCGCGTTGTTCCGCGCCGGGTTCGGCGGCCTGGAGGCCGGCGCTGAGTAACAACAGACCCAGCAGGACAAGTTTTTTCATGACAGACTCCTGGTAAGACGGTTGTCCGAATTGTACCCGTTTTTTGTTCTGCGGACAGGATTTTGCCGGCAGCGGGCTTGCACGGGCCGAATAACTGTATATAATCACAGATACTGTATAAACAACCAGTGGAACGGATATGTCAGACCTCACTCCCCGCCAAGCCGAGATTTTCACCTATATCCGGGACTTTATCGGCGATTACGGCACGCCGCCGACGCGCGCGGAAATTGCCGGCGCTTTCGGTTTTCGCTCGGCCAATGCCGCGGAGGATCATCTCAAGGCGCTGGCGCGGAAAGGCTATATCGAACTGATGGCCGGTTCCTCCCGGGGCATCCGGCTGGTGGAAGAAGAGCAGGGGATTCCCGTGGTCGGGCAGGTGGCGGCTGGCAGCCCGATCCTGGCCGAGGAACATATCGAAGACTATTATGATATCGGCCACCACCTGTTCCATCCCCGTGCCAGTTATTTGTTACGGGTTCGCGGCGAGAGCATGCGTGAGGTCGGCATCATGGACGGTGACTTGTTGGCGGTGCACCGCACCCCGGAGGCGCACAACGGCCAGATCGTGGTGGCTCGTCTGGGTGACGAGGTCACGGTCAAACGCTTCCGGCGCAAGGGCAACAAAGTCAGCCTGATCGCCGAAAATCCGGATTATGCGCCCATCGAGGTCGATCTGCGGGAAGAGCCGCTGGTCATTGAGGGCCTGGGTGTCGGAATCCTGCGCACGGAGGGTCTGTGATGCGGCTGCAACAAGTTCCCACTACCCCGGCGGCGGTTCCCGGGTATCTGCCTACGGATGAATCAGCCGTGGTTTCCAGTGGCTTTCCCGAACTCGATGCCGGCCTGCCCGGCGGTGGCTGGCCGGCAAGCGGCCTGATCGAGCTGGCGGCGCAACAGCATACCGCGCTGGCTCTGCAACTGATGTTGCCGCTGCTGGCCCGCCTGAGCCGCCAAAGCGGCGAGCCGCGCTGGATTGCCCTGGTGGCGCCGCCGTTCATCCCCTGCCAGCCGGGTCTGGTCAATGCCGGAGTCGATCCGGACCGGCTGTTGCTCGTTCACCCCGGGGCGAGCAATGGTATCGATGTCATCGAGCGGCTGCTGGCCAACGGCCAGTGCGCCGCAGTGCTGGCCTGGCCGCTGATCGATGAGCCGTTGATTCAAGCACGGCTCCGTCAGGCCGCCGAGACCGGCAACTCACTGGCAGTTCTGTTTCATGGCCACCAGTTCGCGGAAAAGTCTTTACCCGACGGTTACCGGATCGTGCTGAATCCCGGAGAAAACCGGCTGGAAGTCCGCTGGTATCATCCGGCGGCCGGCCGGCGCGCCAGCCGGGAACTTTGCCTGCCCTATGATCAGCTCTATCCTGCGCCGGGCCAGGCGGTAGCGGAAATGATGTAAACTTTCTATCCCGCCTGTTCAGGGGGGTGTTACAGGCCCGGAGGGAATCCGGCTAAAAGCGGTACCCGGCGTCTTCAAGCAGCCGGGTCAGCCGTTCTTCGTTGAACCCGTTCATGCGTTGCTCACCGACAAGAATAATGGGCACGCCCCTGCCGTTTAACAGACGGTAGTCCTGCCTGCCTTTGGTCGACATTTCGATATCGTACTCCTGGAAGGGGATATTGTTGGCCCGAAAAAGTTTCTTGGCCTTCTTACAGTATTGACAACGTTTGGTGGAGTAGATGACAACCGGTTCTTTATCGGGGGCCAGGAGCGCCTCGATGTCGACCTTGTTGGTGTAGGTGTTTACGTGAAGGGTAACTTCCTCGGCATTGACCTGCTGTGGGGGTTTGTCGCCAAAATGCACAGTGCCGTTTTCGTCAATCCATTTGTAAGTGCCGGCCTGCGTGGGAGAGGCCAGAAGAAACATCAGGGTTGTCAGAAACAGGAATCTCATCGGTTTTTTGCATGGTTGTTATTGCATGATGTGTTAACGCCAAGAATAACACGGCTGGCTTGTGTCATTGCACGGGCGGCAAAAACGTACGAGGCGCGTTTTACGCGGATAAACATAGCAGGTGCGGCTAACTTATTGAAAAATATGGTCGGGGTGAGAGGATTCGAACCTCCGACCCCTTTCTCCCGAAGGAAGTGCGCTACCAGGCTGCGCTACACCCCGACTGACGATCAATAACTGCGGTTGACGGCGAAATCCGAGAGCGCGTAGAGGGCGTCACGGTAACTGGATGGTGGCAGGATATCCAGGCATTGCATGGCGTCCGCCGCCGCTTTCTCCGCAGCCCGCGCAGTGTAGGCGATTGCGCCGGTTGATTCAATGGCTGCCTTGACGGCTTCTATCTGTTCCAGCCCCCCGTGTTCGATGGCGTGGCGAATCAGGCTGCGTTGTTCAGGGTTGCCGGCGCGCAGGGCGTGGATCAGCGGCAGGGTGGGTTTTCCCTCGGCGAGGTCGTCGCCGATATTTTTGCCGGTGTCGGCGGAATCGGCGCTGTAGTCCAGGACGTCGTCGATCAGTTGGAAGGCGGTGCCGATATGCATACCGAAACGGGCCATGGCGGTCTCGACCGCTTCGGGCTGTGCCCCCAGTACGGCGCCGATCTGTGTGGCGGCCTCGAACAGCTTGGCGGTTTTGCTGCGGATGACTTCCATGTAGCGCTGTTCGGTGGTATCGGGGTCATTGCAGTTGAGCAGTTGCAGGACTTCGCCCTCGGCGATGGTATTGGTGGTGCGGGCCATGATTTGCATGATGCGCATACTGCCCACGTCGACCATCATCTCGAAGGCGCGCGAGTAGAGAAAATCCCCGACCAGCACGGCGACCTCGTTGCCCCAGATGGCGTTGGCGGTTTCATTGCCGCGGCGCAGGTCGGAGGCGTCCACTACGTCGTCGTGTAGCAGGGTGGCGGTGTGAATGAATTCCACGATGGCCGCCATGTCATGGTGGTGAGTGCCGCGATATTGGCAGGCTTGGGCCGAGAGTAACAGCAGCAAAGGGCGCAGCCGTTTGCCGCCGCTGTTAACAATATAAGCTCCCAGCTGGTTGATCAGTTGGACGTCGGATGTCAGTCGTTGCTGGATCAGCGCATTAACGGCGCCCATGTCCGCCTGCGTCAGTTCGCGGATATCGTCTAACGACATAAAATGGCTGGATTTTTCGAGCTTTTCCTGCATAGGCGTTGTCAGCCGGTTGTGCTGGGCTGGTCAGAATCCCGGATTATCCGACAAAGACGGGCTAGTTTACCCACTCTCAGGCAGGGGTACCAGTGCTGCAGCGATTGACCTGCGGGGTCCGGACCGATAGAATACGCGTCCTTTCACGGTCCTGAGGCGGGCCGGAAACGAATTTTTCTGGAGAAAGCAGCATGTACGCAGTGATCGAGACCGGTGGCAAGCAGTACCGCGTGGCGCCCGGAGACAAGGTGCGTGTCGAGAAACTGGATGCGGCCGAGGGTGATGCCGTGCAGTTCGCTCAGGTTCTGATGGTCGCCAATGGCGAGGACGTCAAGATCGGCAAGCCCTATGTTGAGGGTGGCAGTGTGTCAGCCACCGTGAAGTCGCACGGTCGGGGCAAAAAAGTGGAAATCATCAAATTCCGCCGGCGCAAGCATCATATGAAACGCCAGGGCCATCGCCAGGCGTATACCGAGCTGGAAATCACTGACGTTACCGTCTAGATACGAATTCAAGAGGAAGTAGGCAATGGCACATAAAAAGGCAGGTGGTAGTACCCGTAACGGTCGTGATTCCGAGTCCAAACGCTTGGGCGTCAAGCGTTTCGGCGGCCAGCAGGTCACTGCCGGTAATATCATCATCCGTCAGCGCGGCACCCATTTCCACCCCGGCGTGAATGTGGGCTGTGGCAGGGACCACACGCTGTTCGCCAAGGCGGACGGCGAGGTGAAGTTTGTTGTGCGGGGCGCCAAGGGACGGAAGTTCGTCGATGTGATTACCGCCAGCTGATTGGAAATCACTGAACGAACCGACAAGCCCCGTCTTTGGCGGGGTTTTTTTTTGAGTGTTTGTCACGAGTGAGTTTTTGTTCTCCAGCGGCGTTAGCAATGGGCTCGAATACACTGCCGTCCCATAAACTATGAATCTCGTCATCCCCAGTTTCGCGGGGAAGACGAAAAAAATCTGAGTTTCCTTAGATTTAGGTACACTGTGCTGATATGAAATTTGTAGACGAAGCGACAATCAAGGTGGCGGCCGGTGACGGCGGCAACGGCTGCGTGAGTTTTCGCCGGGAAAAATATATCCCTCTTGGCGGACCGGACGGCGGTGATGGCGGCGATGGCGGCAGTGTGGTTTTAGTGGCCGACGCCAGTATCAACACGCTGGTGGATTTTCGCTATGAGCGCTTCTATGGTGCGGAGCGCGGTGAAAACGGCAAAGGACGCAACTGTACCGGCAGAAAGGGTGCGGATCTGGAGGTACGGGTGCCGGTCGGCACCATGATTTATGATGAAGATACCGGTGAGCTGATCGGTGACCTGGTCGCGGCCGGGCAGCGCCTGTTGGTGGCCCAGGGTGGCTGGCATGGCATCGGTAACGCCCGCTTCAAGAGTTCCACCAACCGCGCCCCGCGTCAGTCCACGCCGGGCACCGAGGGGGAGCGGCGCAGCCTGCGCCTGGAATTGAAGCTGCTGGCGGACGTGGGCCTGCTGGGTATGCCCAATGCCGGTAAATCGACCCTGATCCGGGCCATTTCGGCGGCCCGGCCCAAGGTGGCCGATTATCCTTTTACCACCCTGTATCCCAACCTTGGGGTGGTGCGTGGCGCGCCGCATCAGAGCTTTGTGGTGGCCGATATCCCCGGGCTGATCGAAGGCGCGGCCGAGGGTGCCGGGCTGGGTATTCAGTTTCTCAAGCATCTGGCGCGTACGCGTCTGCTGCTGCACCTGATCGACGTGCAGCCTTTTGATGGTTCGGACCCGGTGGAATCGGCGCGCAAGATCGTTCGGGAGCTGGAAAAATACAGTGCCGAGCTGGCGCAACAGCCACGCTGGCTGGTTCTGAACAAGCTGGATCTGTTGCCCGAGCAGGAACAGGATGCCCGCTGTGAGCAGATCGTGGCGGGACTGGACTGGCGGGGGCCGGTATTCCGTATATAGGCGTTGAGCGGGGCCGGGACCGACGCTCTGGTCAAAGCCATTCTGCTGCATCTGCAGCAACTGGACGGTGAGTCCGGCGCACCATCGCCATCCATTGAGGCCGGTTCATGACACTGCGCGCAGAGTTGGGCCGGAAAAAACGCTGGGTCATCAAGATCGGCAGCGCGCTGCTGACCAATGATGGCCGGGGTCTGGATGCCGAGGCGATTCGGGAGTGGGTTGCCCAGATGGCCGCGTTGATGACGGCCGGGCATGAGGTGGTGCTGGTGTCTTCCGGGGCGGTGGCCGAGGGTATGAGCCGTCTGGGCTGGTCCGAGCGGCCGCATGAAATGTTCAAACTGCAGGCTGCCGCCGCGGTTGGCCAGATGGGACTGGTACAGGCCTATGAATCCTGTTTTCAGCAGCATGAGCGGCATACCGCGCAGGTATTGCTGACCCATGAAGACCTGTCCGACTGGCGCCGCTATCTGAATGCGCGCAGTACCCTGCGGGGTCTGTTGGCGCTGGGCGTGGTGCCGGTGGTGAACGAAAACGATACCGTGGCCACCGACGAGATCCGCTTCGGGGACAATGACACCCTGGAGGCATTGGTGGCCAATCTGGTGGAGGCCGATCTGTTGGTGATTCTGACCGATCAGCCGGGCCTGTTCGAGGCCGACCCGCGTCAGCAGCCGACTGCCCGCCTGATCGAGCAGGCGGCGGCCGGTGATCCGGCGCTGGAGGCGGTTGCCGGTGACGGCGGCCGGCTGGGCCGGGGCGGTATGCTGAGCAAGGTACGGGCCGCGGCGCGGGCGGCGCGTTCCGGTACGCATACGTTGATCGCTTCCGGACGCGAGGCGTCGGTACTGTCCAGGACTGCCGCGGGGGAGGCGGTCGGTACCCTGCTGACACCGGCCGATGAGCCGCTGGTGGCGCGCAAACAATGGCTGGCCGGCCAGCTGAAGGTCAAGGGTGTGTTGCAACTCGACCCGGGTGCGGTCCGCGTGTTACGCGAATCCGGTAGCAGCCTGCTGGCGGTCGGAGTAACCGCCGTCGAAGGAGCTTTTCAGCGCGGCGAGCTGGTGTCCTGCCGGGCGCCGGACGGTCGCGAAGTGGCCCGCGGGTTGGTCAATTACCATGCCGACGAGGCCCGCCAGATCGCCGGCCAGGCCAGTCATCGCATCGAGTCGATTCTGGGTTATGTCGATGAGCCGGAGCTTATCCACCGGGATAACCTGGTGCTGGTTTAGGGAAACCCTCAGACGTCACAATACGGCGTTAAAAACTCGCTCAAAATGCTCATGTACTTATTCGTGTACACTCCGCTTTCTCGCTCGTTTTTGCCTTGTCTTGCACTCGTCTGAGGATTTCCCAGATAGTTTCTATGTCCCGCGAAGGCGGGGATGACGGGAAAACGAATTAATCAGCCCTTTCTTAGAAACTATTTTGCGGGGTTGTGGTCGGCCCGCCGGCCCAGGCGGTGGGCATCGATGATGCCCAGCACCCAGCAGATCAGTAACACCCAGCCGGCCAGTCCGGCCGAGGAGTCGGCTTCGACGGCCAGCAGATCCACGTTGTTGCCCTGCGCGATCTGGTCGGCGATGCGGTAGGCCTGGTCCAGGGTGTCGGCCATCAGCAGATACAGGGCGACCAGGGATATGCCGGCCAGGATAAGGCCGGGCAGATATTTTTTCAGATACAGATGACCCGTACCGGGAAGGACCAGGGCGGAGAGCAGGGCGGCCTTGGTGGATTTTTTCATGGTCTGGGTATCCGTGGCCAAGACTGAAGAGGATACTATTTTTTCCCACCGCTAAAAACAATGCCCCGGCTTGGGACCGGGGCAGTGGGATGAATCAGAAGTACTGGCCGGATCAGTTCGACATGGCGCGCACGTGGGCATTCAGGCGGCTCTTGTGGCGGGCGGCCTTGTTGCGGTGAATGATGCCCTTGCCGGCCATGGCGTCGATGACCGGCACGGCCGCTTTGTAGGCCGCCTGGGCGGCTTCGGCGTCACCCGCATCGATGGCTTTGCTGACGTTCTTGATAAAGGTTCGCATCTTGGAGCGCAGGCCGGCATTGTGCTGGCGGTTTTTTTCCGCCTGGCGGGCGCGCTTGCGAGCTTGTGCTGAATTGGCCAACGTCGAACTCCTGTGTTCTGGTCGCGTCGAAAGCGGCGTAATATGCCTAAATTCAGCCGCAAAGTCAACGTTAATGGCGATTTTTCATCGCGCCCGGCGGTGCGGATGTGTATGCTTCGCAGTTCGCACCGACCGCTTGTCGTTGATATTGATTTGCCAAGGAATTCTTACTTGTCGTCCCGGGGATTGATCAAAAGCACCGCCATTGTCAGCAGCATGACGCTGCTGTCGCGCATTCTCGGCCTGATCCGGGATCTGGTGCTGGGCTGGGTGTATGGCGCCAGCTGGGTGCTGGATGCCTTTTTCGTGGCGTTCAAAATCCCCAATATGTTACGGCGCTTTTTCGGCGAAGGCGCATTTTCGCTGGCGTTTGTGCCGGTGTTGTCCGAGTACAAGGAACAGCGCCGGCCGGCCGAGGTGGCCGGCCTGGTCAGCCGGGTGGCCGGTACTCTCGCGCCGATTCTGCTGCTGATCAGTATCCTTGGTTCACTGGCGGCGCCGCTGCTGGTGATGCTGATCGCGCCGGGTTTTCTGGAAAAATCTCAGCAGCAGTTCGATCTGACCGCGGCCATGCTGAGTATCACTTTCCCCTATATTCTGTTCATTTCGCTGGTGGCCTTTGCCGGTTCCATTCTCAATACGTACGGGCGGTTTGCCGCCCCGGCCTTTGCCCCGGTGTTGCTCAATATTCTGCTGATTTCGGCTGCGACCCTGGCCGGCCCCTGGTTCGAACAGCCGATCATGGCCATGGCCTGGGCGGTGTTCATCGCGGGCATGGTGCAGCTGTTGTTCGTCCTGCCCGGCGTGTTCCGGCTGCGGCTGGTCAGGCGGCCGGTCTGGGGCGGGCGGGACCCGGGCGTGCGGCGCATTCTGAAGCTGATGGGGCCGGCGATCCTGGGTTCTTCGGTGGCCCAGATCAACATGTTGTTCGATACCCTGATGGCGTCTTTTCTGGCGGTGGGCAGTGTCAGCTGGCTGTATTTTGCCGACCGTATGGTGGAATTTCCGCTCGGTGTGTTCGGTATCGCGCTGTCGACGGTGATCCTGCCCAGCCTGTCACGGCAGCATGCCAAGCAGGACCGGGAGCAATTTTGTCTGCTGCTGGACCGGGCGTTGCGCTGGGTGTTTCTGCTGGGGGTGCCGGCGGCGCTGGGTCTGATGTGGCTGGCCGAGCCTATCATTCTGACTTTGTTTCAGCATGGCGCTTTTTCTCCGCACAGCGCGCATATGACGGCGCTGGCTCTGATGGCTTATACCGGGGGGCTGCCGGCGCTGATCCTGGTCAAGGTCATGGTGCCGGCTTTTTATTCCCGGCATGATGCGCGCACGCCGGTGCGCATTGGCATCCAGGCGATGCTGGCCAATATGGCGCTCAATGTGGTGTTTGTCCTGATGCTGTTGCAGTTGGGTTTCGCGGCCCCGCACGCGGGTCTGGCGCTGGCGACCTCGGTGTCCGCCTGGTTGAATGCCGGACTGTTGTACCGGCAGTTGCGCCGGGCGGATGTCTACCGGCCCCGGGCCGGCTGGTTGGCGGTGTTCGGCCGCATCCTGCTGGCGGGTGCGGCTATGTCGGTGCTGCTCGGGGCCGGTGTGGCGGCGACCAGCAACTGGATCAGTTGGACACCTTTCGAGCGCACCTGGCAGCTGGGTTTGTGGATTGCCGGCGCAGCGTGTGTCTATCTGCTGGTGTTGCAATTGCTGGGGCAACGCCTGCAGCAGCTATGGCGCCGGCCGGCGGCGCGATGAGTGGGCATGACATCCCCGCCGGGTCCTTTATAATCTCCGTTTTGCTTTTGGGAAATCGCTGAATGCGTTTAATTCGCGGGCTGCACAATCTGCGTCCCCTGCCTCAGGGGTCGGCGGTCACCATTGGCAATTTCGACGGCGTGCATCTGGGGCATCAGGCGGTGCTGGGCCGGCTGGCGGAACGCGCCGAGGAGCTGGGGCTGCCGACCGTGGTGGTTTGTTTCGAGCCTCAGCCGATGGAGTATTTTCGTCCGCAGCAGGCGCCGGCGCGGCTCACCCGGCTGCGCGAGAAGCTGGTGGCCTTGCGGCGTTTTTCGGTGGATCAGGTGTTATGCCTGCGCTTCAACCGGCAACTGGCGGAGATGGAGCCGGAGGATTTTGTGCGGCGCGTACTGGTGGACGGATTGCGGGTAAAATACCTGGTGGTGGGTGATGACTTCCGTTTTGGCCGGGACCGGCAGGGGGATTTTGCCTACTTGCAGAAGGCGGGCGAAACATTCGGCTTCCAGGTGGTGAATATGCATACCTTTGCCCTGCAGCACGAGCGGGTCAGCAGCACCCGTGTCCGTGAGGCGCTGGCGGCCGGTGATATGGCAGCCGCGGAACAATACCTGGGGCGGCCCTATCGCATGCTGGGGAGGGTGGCACATGGTGATAAGCGTGTCCGCACCATCGGTTTTCCGACCGCCAATGTGTTTTTGCACCGCCAGCGCACGCCGGTGCAGGGGGTGTTTGCGGTGGAGGTGTTCGGCCTCGACCGTGAACCGGTGCAGGGGGTGGCCAATGTCGGCATCCGCCCGACCGTAGATGGCACCCGGGCGTTGCTGGAGATTCATCTGTTCGATTTCGATCAGGACATCTACGGACGTTATATCGCCGTGGATTTTTTACACAAGCTGCGGGACGAAGTCCGCTTCGACTCGTTCGCTGCGCTGCAGGCGCAGATACGGAAAGACGTGGCTGCAGCGCGCGCCTTTTTTGCAGATAACGACAACCGATAGGGCTGACTGTGGCGGATTACAAAGACACACTGAATCTACCGAATACCGATTTCCCCATGCGCGGCAATCTGGCCAGGCGAGAGCCGGAGATGCTGGCTCACTGGGAGGATATCGGCCTCTATGCGCTGCTGCGCGAGGCCGGCGAGGGGCGGCCGCGCTTCGTGCTGCACGATGGCCCTCCTTATGCCAATGGCGAGATCCATATCGGCCATGCCGTCAACAAGGTGCTCAAGGACATCATCGTCAAGAGCAAGACCCTGAGCGGTCTGGATGCGCCTTATGTGCCGGGCTGGGATTGCCACGGCCTGCCGATCGAGCTGAACGTGGAAAAGAAGGTTGGCAAGGCCGGGGTCAAGGTGGCTGCGGCGCAGTTCCGTCAGGCCTGCCGTGACTATGCCCGGGGGCAGGTGGCCAAACAGAAACAGGATTTCATCCGTCTGGGCGTCAGCGGAGACTGGAATCATCCCTATCTCACCATGGATTTCAGCTTCGAGGCGGATACCATCCGCGCCCTGGGCCGGATCGCCTCCAACGGCCATCTGACCAAGGGCTACAAGCCGGTGCACTGGTGCACCGATTGTGGCTCGGCGCTGGCCGAGGCCGAGGTGGAATACGAGGACAAGCAGTCGCCGGCCATCGACGTGCGCTTCCCGGTGCTGGACGAAGAGGCGCTGATGGCGCGTTGTCATCATGTCGAGGGCGGGGAAGGCCGCGGACCCTTGTCGGTGGTGATCTGGACCACCACGCCCTGGACGCTGCCGGCCAACCAGGCGGTAAGTCTGCATCCCGATTTCGACTATGCCGTGGTGCAGTGCAGCGGCGAGCTGGGCGAGGAACGGCTGCTGCTGGCCGAGGGTCTGCTCAAGTCGGCCATGGGCCGCTGGGGTTTCGAGGAACATCAGGTGGTGGCCTATTGCAAGGGCGGTGATCTGGAAGGGTTGAAGCTCGCGCACCCGTTTTATCACCGTGAAGTCCCCATCATACTTGGCGATCATGTGACCCTGGAGGCCGACACCGGCGCCGTGCATACCGCGCCGGGTCATGGTCAGGACGACTATGTGGTCGGCAGCCGCTACGGCCTGGAGGTCGACAACCCGGTGGGGGGAGACGGCAAGTTTCTGCCCGATACCGAGCTGTTTGCCGGCGAGCATGTGTTTGCCGCCAATAATCATGTCATCGAAGTGCTGAAGGCGAAAGGCGCGCTGGTGCATGAAGAGAAGTTACGGCACAGTTACCCGCATTGCTGGCGGCACAATACCCCGATCATTTTTCGTGCCACGCCGCAGTGGTTTATCAGCATGGACCATAAAGGTCTGCGCCAGGCGGCGCTGGATGAAATCCGCCGGGTCGAATGGCTGCCGGACTGGGGACAGGCGCTCATCGAGGGTATGGTCGCGGGACGGCCGGACTGGTGTGTGTCGCGACAACGTACCTGGGGTGTGCCGATTGCGTTGTTCGTGCACAAGACCACGGGCGAGCTGCACCCGGACACTCAGAAGCTGATCGAGGAAGTGGCGCTGCTGGTGGAGCGCAAGGGTATCGACGCCTGGTTCGCACTCGATCCGGAAACCCTGCTGGGAGACGCGGCGGGTGACTACGAAAAGATCGGCGACACCCTGGATGTGTGGTTCGATTCGGGCGTGACGCATCATGCGGTGCTGGACCGGCGCGCGGAGCTGGAGCGGCCGGCCGATCTCTATCTGGAAGGTTCCGATCAGCATCGCGGCTGGTTCCAGTCTTCCTTGTTGTCCTCGGTGGCGATGACCGGCAAGGCGCCCTACCGCGCGGTGCTGACTCACGGTTTCACCGTGGATGCCAAGGGTCAGAAGATGTCCAAGTCCAAGGGTAATGTGGTGGCCCCGCAGAAGGTGGTCAACAGTCTGGGCGCGGATATTCTGCGGCTGTGGGTGGCGGCCACGGATTATCGGGGCGAGATGAGTGTTTCCGACGAGATTCTGAAGCGCACCGCGGATGCCTATCGGCGGATGCGTAACACGGCGCGTTTTCTGCTTGCCAATCTGAGCGGTTTCGATCCCATGGAGGATGCGTTGGCGCCGGAGCGGATGCTGATGCTGGATCGCTGGGCGGTGGAACGTGCGCGACTGTTGCAGGAGGAGCTGAAGGCGGCTTATGAGCGTTACGAGTTCCATCTGATTTACCAGAAGATCCACAATTTCTGCGCCGTGGACATGGGCGGCTTCTATCTGGATATCATCAAGGACCGTCAGTACACCACCCAGGCCGACAGCCGGGCGCGGCGTTCGGCCCAGACTGCGATCTATCTCATCATCGAGACGCTGGTGCGCTGGCTGGCGCCGATTCTCAGTTTCACCGCCGATGAGATCTGGCGGCATATTCCGGGCGACCGCGAGCCGTCGGTGTTTCTGGAGACCTGGTTCGAACTGCCGGAGATGTTTTTGCCGGAAGAGCCGGAAACCGAAACGCTGGGCATGGCGTTCTGGGTGCAGGTCCTGGAGGTGCGGGAGGCGGTGTCCAAGGAGCTGGAAAAACTGCGTGTCGCCGGCGGTATCGGTTCCAGTCTGGATGCCGAGGTGGATCTGCATTGTGGCAGCGAGATTTACCAGCGGCTTGCCCGGTTGGGCGATGAACTGCGCTTCGTGTTGCTGACGTCCTATGCGCGGCTGCACAAGGTGGCGGAGATTCCCGAGCCCGCGACCCATGTCACGCTGAGTTCCAACGATGAGATCTGGATTCAGGTGGCGCCTTCGGATTATCCGAAGTGTGTGCGCTGCTGGCATCACCGTGAGGATGTCGGTAACAACCCGGAGCACCCCGAGTTGTGCGGGCGCTGTGTGGAGAATGTGGCCGGCGCGGGTGAGCAGCGTGAATTTGCCTGAGCAGGCTGCTTTGCTCCTTGGGGTTGGGTTGTCTCGCTTCGGCTCGCCATGCTCACAGGCGCTCGCCAATCCCAACCTCAAGGACCCGGATAAGTCCGTGTTTTCAGTGTATTCCGTGGCAAGTTTTTTTCGTGGCGCTTTTCCGGAGATGAACCGTGCGTAAATGGCTGCTGTTGGTGGTGGTGATCGTGGTGCTGGATCAGTGGACCAAATACCTGGCCGACACCCGGCTGGACTACGGTCATCCGGTGGAACTGTTGTCCTGGTTCAATCTGTATCTGGCCTATAATACCGGCGCGGCGTTCAATTTTCTAAGTGAGGCCGGCGGCTGGCAGCGTTGGTTTTTCGGTGCCGTGGCCGTGGTGGCCATCGTGGTGCTGATCGCCTGGCTCAGGCGGCTGGATGCCAGGGATTGGCCGCTGTCATTGTCGCTGTCGCTGATCCTGTCCGGGGCCATCGGTAATCTGATCGATCGCATCTGGCTGGGGTATGTCATCGATTTCATTCAGTGGCATTACCGGGACTGGTACTGGCCGGCGTTCAATCTGGCGGACTCGGCAATAACGGCTGGGGTGACGGTGTTGGTGCTGCGGACGCTGTTTGCCTCACGGGACAAGTCACATGTTTGAAATCCAGCCCGGCAGCCGGGTGCGGCTGCATCTGCGCATAACCCTGCCGAATGGTACCGTGGCCGAGGATACCTTCGACGGAGAGCCGCTGGAGTTCTGTATGAATGACGGCACACTGGTACGGGGTCTGGAGCTTGGCTTGTATGGGCTGAGAGCCGGGGACCGCCAGACCCTGACCCTGGAGCCGGAACAGACCTTTGGTCTGCACGATCCGACCAATGTCCATGAATTGCCGCGGTCGCGTTTTCCAGATGATATGTCGCTTCAGCCCGGTCTTATCATCGCTTTCGACAGTGGTGCTGGCGATGAAATTCCCGGTGCCGTAACCGCTATCGAGGACGAACAGGTGACCGTGGATTTCAATCACCCGCTGGCCGGCAAGGTGATTCGTTTCGAGGTCGAGATTCTTGATGTGCAGCCCGCGCCGGAGCAGGAATAACCGCCAGTTTGTCGGGTTGGTCTGCCGGAAAGTACGGCTTGGCCTATAATGGTCTTTCGAGATTCTGAGAGCAGGTGCGCATGCAAATCTTACTCGCCAATCCCCGGGGTTTCTGCGCCGGCGTCGATCGTGCCATCGAGATCGTCGAGCGGGCGCTGGAACAGTTCGGTGCGCCCATCTATGTGCGTCACGAAGTGGTGCACAACCGTACCGTGGTCGACGGTCTGAAAGCGCGTGGGGCGGTATTCGTCGAGGAGCTTGCCGAGGTGCCGGATGAGGCCACCCTGATCTTCAGTGCCCACGGTGTGTCGAAAGCCATCGAGCGCGAAGCACGCAAACGCGGCCTCACGGTATTCGATGCCACTTGTCCGCTGGTGACCAAGGTGCATATGGAAGTCAGTCGTTACGCCAAGGCCGGTGACGAGTGCGTGCTGATCGGTCATCGCGGTCATCCGGAAGTCGAGGGCACCATGGGCCAGTATGAAGGCGAGGGTACCATGCATCTGGTGGAGTCGGTCGCGGATGTCGAGCGTTTGCGGGTCGGGAACCCAGAGCGGCTGCATTATGTCAGTCAGACCACGTTGTCGGTGGACGATACCGCGAAGATCATTGCTGCGCTGAGCCAGCGTTTTCCGGCCATCCAGGGGCCGGGCAAGGACGATATTTGTTACGCCACCCAAAACCGGCAGGATGCGGTACGGGAACTGGCGGCAGAGTGTAATCTGATCCTGGTGGTGGGTTCGAGGAACAGCTCCAATTCCAACCGGCTGCGCGAGCTGGCCGAGCAGCAGGGTGTGACCGCCTATTTGATCGATACCGCGGCCGATATCCGGCCCGAGTGGCTGACGGATAAACCGCGGGTGGGGGTTACCGCCGGGGCCTCGGCCCCGGAACAACTGGTTCAGGAAGTGATGGTGGCCTTGTCAGCATACGGTGCTAGGGTTTCCCGCGAGCAGCAGGGCCGCGAAGAGACCATTCATTTTGCCCTGCCCAAAGCGTTGCGGGGCTAGAGGATTAGTTACCCCAGCAATAGGCAACCGACTTCGTACCCGACACGCCTTTGACGCCGGTATTGGTATAGGTCAGATTGGTGCATCCATCGCCCGATTGCGCGGCGGTAGGTGTGGCCGTAATGGTATAGGTAAGACCATTGGCGCCGACAACTAGGGCCAGGTTATAGCGTGTGGTGGCACCGTTGGCTGCGGCATTGGCCGGGCAGGTGGCGCCGCCTCCCAGGGCCGCGCCGGCATAGCCGTTGTTCATTGAGTAGTAACGCTCCAGCGAATTGGCCTCCGAGAGGATGGTGGCTTCGCAATCCGCGCGGTTGCTTTTCTGTACCTGTTCCCGGTAGGCGGGAAAGGCCACTGAAGCCAGAATGGCGACAATGGCGACCACGATCATCAGTTCGATGAGAGTAAATCCGGTTTGTTTGAGCTTGTTCATGGTAAGTTTCCTATTGCTTGATCGATTATCAGGGTAAGGGCAGGGCTGGCTGCCGGGGCGGCAGTACCCAGATCTCGAAGACCATCGGTCGTCCCTGAGCATCTGGCGTGTATTTATATCCTATGCGTGTACCCGGCTGGATATTGAGCATTGATGCCGAGCGGGTTCGGGTGGTGTGCACTCTGAGGTCGTTACCGAAGAAGACCCGCTTATCCTGAACAACCATGGTGCCGGCACCGATATTGATCTCGCTGACGACACCGCTGTTTGGAAAAAACTTCGGATAATAGGCGGGGACCGGTTCGGCTTGAACACTCAGACTCGTCAGGATCAGAATCCACGTGGAGAGTAATTGTTTCATGTGACTTCCCCTTCAATTAGAAGCTGCAGTTGCTGTCACTGGCCGGGCATCGCAGATCTTCCCAGGACAGGCGGCCGGTACCCACGCCACCCATATCCTTGAAGCGGGTGCGGCCTTCATCCAGGTCGTCGCCATCGGTGACGTTGGTGCCGGAGACGAAACAGTCATTACCGACGCAGGCCGGTTTGGACGGCAGACCAAGCTTTTTGTCCAGCGCCATGCCAACCGGATTGTCATCGTTGATTTGATCATTACTGTCCACCACACCATCGCCATTGATATCGAAAGCGGTATCGGTAGCGGGTCCGCCAGTCTGAATGTCGACCGCCATCAGCCAGCCGGAGCCCCCCCCCAGGCAGGGATCATTATCCGGAATGGTTGTGGTGAACAGCACGATGTCGTCGCGAATCAGCGGGTCATTGACCACCCGTTCGCCTGTCACCGGCAGGGTGAAATACCAACCTTCGTCGCCATTGGAATAATCCACGGTCTGGGCAGTGATAAGCCGCACACCGGAGGAGGTGGTGATACTCTGCTGCACCAGATTCGAAACCGTCAGGCTCTTGGAGCCATGATCCCACACCCCATAAAAGGCATGAGATGTGGTATCGGTGATATCGGAGGACACCAAGTACTGCCCGGAACCGAACAACACCAAGCCGTTAGGCGCATTGGAATTGGTGGTATCGACCGCTTTGTTCAGTGTCACTTCTGGCTGAAGCGTAATGGCCTGGCCGGAAGGAGTGGTGAACAGAGGTGTTGGTGTATTGCCCTGGCTGTAGGCGACTGTAGGTGTATTGCCCGTCAAATCGAATACCCACAGGTTGCCGTGCAGGTCACCGGCATAGGCGCGGTCGGCCGCCCCATCATTGTCTGTGTCCACCACAGCCGGAGTGCTCAGGCCATTGGGGTCAGACGCGGAACCGACTCCGGTACAGATCTCATCAAATTCCGATGTGTACCAGCTGCCATCGATGCCGCCTTCAAGGTCGATGACGAACAGCGCGGCCTGGTAGGGGCATTGCGAGTCGTAGTAATTATTGCCGGCCAGATCCTGGCTGGACGAGTTGTAGCCGTTGCCGACCACGGCAACCCACTCGCCACTGGTGCCGGTGGTTTCACGCAGTACGATGCTCGGGCGGCTGTAGGAGTAGCCAAGGTCTTCATGCGTGAATTCCCACATTACGGTGTCGGCGGCCGAAGACTCCGAGAAACTGGATGAAGTGACATCGAGCGCATACAGTCCTTTACCGCCGCCGCGCAGTCCGCCAATCAGAATGGTTTTCCAACCGGTGCTTCCGGTAACGCTGGTTTTGATATAGGCATCCGATGCAGTCGGTTCAATATCGACATAATTGCTATGGCCGTAGGCCGGATCGGTCAAGTAGTGCAGACCTTCACCATTGGTGGTCGAGAACAGCATGCTGGGAATATAGGCCAGGACTTCGGAGCCGGAGCCCTCGGAGAAGCCGTGTACCATGCCGTCATTAGAGCCGACGTAGACCACCCCACTACGTGTGGCCTTGTTGTTTTTGAAATCGGCATAGGTTTCACCCAGTCCGGTTGGGAAGGGGGCGGTCGCCGGGTAGTTTGCCAGCGGGGCACCGACATAGACCGGGGCGGAATGCACAATGTCACCCAGCCGGCTGGCGCGGTCACGCAGACTGTTACTGGTAAACGAGCTGTAGCCGCTGCAGGCTACGCCGCTGCTTGTTTCGCAATTCCGGTCACCCCGGATATAACCCAGCCGGGCCTGGCCGGCATCGGCCGATTCTAACGAGCCGGTGGTGCCAGTTTGCAGGTCATTCTGCTGGGCCGTAGTCAGGCTGGACCAGCGGAAAGCGATGCCGTCCGAGCCGTCGTAAGTCATGATAGTACGTGTATCGGGGTTGTCGTTCGCCAGGGCACTGGCCGCGCTCCAGGAACGTGAGCCGTTGATAGCGCCGGTCAGCGAGTCGAGCTGGTAGGCCTCGATATCGCCATCCCATTGTTCACTGTTGAACAAGGCCAGGTAAACAAATGAGTTCGAGGTGAGAGACGTGGTATTAAAGGCTACGGCAGCAGCCGAACCTTGATGTTTGTCGACCTCGCCGAGGGCATTCCGGATACCACTGGTCAGATCTTGCGGGGTATCAGCGCTGACATAGATGCCGCGGCCATTATAGGCGGCGTGCCACAGATCGTCGACACGTTCGGCATCCTGGGTATCGACCGGGTCAGGCCAGCTGAAGCCGGCACTGGTCGGGTCATCTGTCGCCGGATCCAGGGTGCCGGATAAGCCGAAGCCGACAGTCAGAGTAGTCAGATGCTGATGATCGGCGGAATCGGTTGAGCCGCTGGGTGCGCGCACCAGGTTATCATAGGTTGGTTTCAGGTCGCGTTCGTAGAAATGCATGGCCACATCGGCCAGTGAAGGCTCGTCATTGGTGGTGGTGCCGGCATAGGGCGGGCCATCGTAATCGGTATTGTTGTCACCATCGGCATCACCGATACCGGTCGGGGCATTACCGTTCCAGAACCCGTCGCTGACCATGATGGAGAAATTCTGCTGGCAGGTGCCGCCGGTGGTCGAACTCAGGATGGGCGAGGAGCTGCCTTCGAACAGGTCACCCACGCGATTCAGAGCTCCGCGTGCAGGTGTGCTGGGGCACCGGTTCAATGAACATTCAATATCCAAGCTGTATACATTCTGCATCAAAGTGAGTTTGTCCGATGCACTGGACATGCTGGCGGCATTGGTAATATTGCCCAGATTGTAGGCGTCCAGGCCCATGCGTTTGTCATCGGTTTCGTTGATCACAGTACCCATGGCGTTCTTGGCGGCAAATTCGCGCTTGCGGTAATAGGTGAACCAGTTGGCGAAGTTCTGGATTTCTTCGGCATAGGTGCAGGTAGGTGCGGCCGGACAGTCGCTGCGGTCGCTGCTGCCGGTGTAGCTTGTCGTTGCCTGTTTGATTTCCACCAGGGTATGGGTATCTGAAATGTCGACTAAACCGTTGCTGTTGTCATCGGTCCAGAGGTAGTACTTGGCGGGGAAAATGGTTTCGGTGTGCCAGCCACCCAGATCAGGGGTATAGTTTACGAAAGTGAAGTCGTTGGTCAGATCCAGGGTATAACCGGAAGGATTGTTCGAGTCCACCGGAGCCGTGCTGGCCGGGGAATCATTGTAAAGTGGGTTACTGCTGGCATCCGTCCCGGGCCAGGGTGAATAGGTGATGGCCGGGTTGTAATAGAGTTTGTTATAGCTTGAATTGCGGCCGCGCCAGCCACCGGACAAATAATTCTCGGAGGCCATGACATAGGGATAATAATTGGTATAGTTGTTCCAGTACCATTCGTCCAGGCCGTTGTCTTTGGTCGGTAAAATATAATAATTTCCAGTCCAGCCACCGTAATCGGGCAAGCCACTGGTGTCGGCATCGTTGCTGGCTAACAAGCTCCATTCCATGCTGCCGGAATCATCGGCCACTAAATACACATTGGGTTCCACGGAAGCCCCGAGAAACAGGGGGATGTCCGGTAACGAACCGGGCGCGGACAAGACGGCCGGGGAGAACAGGCCGGACAGCAGGGTGCCGAGTAGTTGATATTTGATGGTTCGTAGTGAGTTTTCCATGGTGCTTCCTCCCCTCGGAGAATGAACGTTTTCGCTCGTCTCAGCAGGCATCAGAATTTACGTCCGTAATAGCTGCGTAACAGCACTTCGGAAACCGGCGCGTTGCCACCGACCGCGCCAGTGCCCCGGGCGGTAATGGCAAAGGTGCTGGTGTTGCCGGTGGGTGGTGTGTTGTAGGCCTGACCCTGTTTCCACGAAGTTGTGGTGTCCTCGGTACCCGTATAGCGGATAAAAAATCGGGGTGTGACCGAAACACCGGAGACAGGATTGCCCTCGATGGAGGTGCTGTTGCTGCTCCAGGTGGCGGCCGCATAAGGATCCGGCATAATATCGCCATCGTATTCGCCATACAGACCGTTGGTGCCATCAAAGGCTGACAATGCGGCAACTCCTTCGATAAAGGCTTCACCATCACGCAGGGCGGATTCAGCGGTATTGAAGGCGACGCTTGAATCGCGCAGGTTGCCAGTCATCTTTTCCTGCAGGGTGCTGCCCTGCATGGCGCTCAGGCCAATGAGTGTCATCATCAGTAAAATCATCAGGCTAACGACCAGTACGGCGCCGCGCTGGAGATATGATGGGTTGTGTGGAAAGTTCATCATGTGGGTTCCTGTCAAAAGCCGGCTAGGGCACCCGGCTGCAGATGGCAATCGTAGAGGTGTAGGTCTGGCGGAGGCGGTTATCGTTGGCGCTGATGGCGCTGGCGGCGTTGTTGGTGTAATAGTTATAAGTCTGGCTGCCCCCGGTGGTTACGTTATCCAGGTGGCTGCGTAGCAACAGGACGATCTTGACGCTGACCACGTTTTCCATGTCGGTGACATCACCCGCTGGCACATAGTAATCAGCGGTTTGGGTATTGCTGGTGTCCTCACCATAGAAGACCTGCATGTTCTCCACGCCGTTGACCAGTTCCAGATTGTTGGTGCCGTCGTTTCGGAACAAAGCTGGTTCGCCGTTGGGTCCGGCTTGAATGGAATAGGTGACACTGCGTACCTTGTAGAGTTCGGCATCTCCGGCATAGACTTTGGAGAGATCGCCGGTGGCGTTGCCTGGACTGGTTGCGTTGCCGGTATTGTGGTCGACTGTACCGGAAGTGTCGGGATTGGCGTTGCTGATCTGGAAGATATCAGCGCTGGAACAATCGGAGACCATGACAATATCGCTCTGGGACAGGCCGTTATCGGCCGAAACATGTAGGGCGGCGGCATTGGTGTTCATGAACGGCGCCTCGATGATGATGCCGCTGCCATAAGCGCCCTGCAGGCGGATGCTGTCGGAGCCGTTCAGTCCGCCGTTATCCGAGCCGCTGAGGCCACCCAGGGTAATATCCAGGCTGCCGCCACCATTGACGTCGTTATTGAGATTGGTGGCGCCGGTAACGCAGCCCCAGAAATCGGCCATACGGATATCCCTGGCGAGAAAGTCCATGGCCACGCGGGCGTTTTCCTGCACCCGGGACAGGCTGTCGTTGACGTTGAAGCTTTGCTTGCTGCCGACATAGATCTGTACCACCCCGGCGAGCAGCACCAAGCTCAGGGCCATGGCAACCATCAATTCGACCAGGCTCACGCCCTGCTGCAGCAGTTTGTACATGGGACTTATTTCACGCTGGTTCATGGTTGGAAGCTCGTGTAATAGAAGCCGGTCAAGGTGCCGGATTTGTCGTCGTCCCACCAGATCTTGGCGGCATACATGGAACCGACACCGTCACAGGCTGGCGATGAGGCATCGCTGCCGTCATCCGGTGTGCTGTCGATACAAACCAGGGCCTCCCCCTGAGCACCGGGGGTGGGTAACGATTGTTTGACCGCCAGGCGCCATTCGTAGACGTCGTTGGCTGCCATGGCGGCGCTCGAGCAGGCAGTGGTGGAAGTGCAATCGGTGTTTTGTGTGCCGGCCGCGCCGTCATAAGAACCGGCCAGGGCGGCGGCGCGGTTGGCGTTCATGCGTTCTATGATGTCGTAGGCCAGAATGGTGGCTTGCGTACGCATATAGGCAATCTGATTGCTGCGTAGAGCCTGGGCCTGCAGTCCGGCGAGGCCCAGCAGGCCGATCAACAATACCAGGACGGCGATCAGGACTTCCACCAGGGTAAAACCCTCTTGCCGCCCGCTGGCGTGTGCGTTGTGCTTAAGCCTATGCCTGGAGTTCATGATGATCATCCGCAAACGATGTTCGAGATGGCCGGCCGGCCGGTGGCCGAGATGTCGATGGAGCGTCCGGTTTCTCCGGTTCGGTCGTCGCACAAGGTTAAGGAGTCCAATCCATCCACCAGTCCGTTGGGGCTGTAAGTGAAGCTCGATTTGCCGGTACTGGTGAAGCTGACGCCGGTATCCAGGGGTTCATAGACAGTGACGACCTCGTCGGCGTCGATGGCGCCATCGCTGTCATTGTCCACCCAGACCACCCAGCCATTGCTCCAGTCGCTGCCGCCGGTGCAGGTGGGCGGATTACCGGCATAGGTCGTGCTGACACATACGCTGGCGTTACGACGGCGTTTCACCGCCTCGCTGCGGGCAATGTTGATGGAAGCGACAAACAGGTTGGCGTCGGTCACCAGTCGGTTGTTCTTGGTCAGGTTGGTGAAACTGGGCACCCCGAGAGTGAGCAGGATAGCCGCGATCACTAGTGTGATCATCAGTTCCACCAGTGTAAATCCGCGTAATTTTTTCATGATTCCGGTTGTACCTCGCCCGTGACAAGCTGTCTCGCCCTAACCGACGAAATGTTTAAATTTCCCGACAAGCGGGATTTTTGACGTGTTGGGGCGTCATTAACCGCTTAGCGGCCGGAAAAAGTCAGGATTGAGGGGGATTTGACGGCGCCCGGGCGTCAGTCCAGGCGGTAGAGCAGACTGCTGTAAGCGACGAGCGGAGTATAGGTATTGATGGTGAGCTGGCCGGAGCTGCCCGGAGTTTGCCAGCTGGCGGATTGCTCAATTTCAACAAGCTGGTCATCTGAAGATTTTTCAATGGCTTGGAGAGTGTATTCTGTGCAGGCCGGCTTTGGTCACAGTCACCGGTAAGCTGGCGGGGGCGCCCTGGTAGCAGGCCTGGTAACGCAGATCCTCGATCTCCTGGGTGGCAAATTGCAGGGCTTCGGTCTGGGCTTTGGCGTCCAGCATGCGGGAGAACACCAGGCTTTGCAGCTTGGCGGTGCCGGCCATGCC
>Ga0114931_10001242_pt1 | contig 32432 bp, 28 predicted proteins | sample 2SBtaG_FD_89579 | JGI IMG/M metagenome (GOLD analysis project Ga0114931, IMG submission 89579) | Deep subsurface microbial communities from Kolumbo volcano to uncover new lineages of life (NeLLi) - 2SBTROV14_V59a metaG | ecosystem: Environmental > Aquatic > Marine > Volcanic | place: Kolumbo...
GCGGGATTTGTGGACCAGATTTTTGAGCGCGATCGAAGCCGCTTCGGGCCGAATCGGAAAACAGGCACGCGGCGAATGCGCGGCGCCGAATGGGGAGACCCGCGAGCCCTCCGGGATTTGCGCAAAGATATGTTTGGACCGTGAAAAAAAATTGCCCGGCGGCCTCAACAAGCGCGGCAGCATTTGAAAGGGAGGCGCAAAGATGTCCCAAACAAATCTTTCCAAGTGAGAGTAAAGAAGCTACACCTACGCTGTGCAAACTGACAGACGTTCTTTTATATCAGGAGGGCTGGCCTTCGGGCTGGCGACAACTACGGGTAGTGTTTTCGGCGTGACCGATCCCTACCGACGATTCAAAGGCAGCCGGATCAAAGTCGGTCTGGCAGCTTATTCTTTCCGAAATTATTTTCGCTACATGAAGGGGAAAGAAAAAAAACTGGCCGAAGGAACCCGCGAAATCGATATGCCCGGCTTCATAGAATTTTGTGCCCGACACGGGGCGGAAGGCGCCGAACTGACCAGTTATTTTTTCCCGCCGGACGTCGATGCCGCCTATTTGGCGAACTGTCGGAAAATTGCACACCTGAATGGAGTCAGTGTTTCCGGGACCGCGGTGGGAAATAATTTTTCCTATCCCAGGGACGCTCCGGAACGGAAGGAGCAGATGGATTATGTCAAATTGTGGGTCGATCATTGCGCCGTGATGGGCGCCCCACATGTTCGTGTGTTTGCGGGTAGACATCCCAAAGGTGTCGGTGAGGATCAGGCCGAACTGAATGCCATTGCGGCTTTGGAAGAGGCCGGGGATTATGCGGGAAAACGTGGAGTTTTTCTGGGCATCGAAAACCACGACAGTATCGGCACGGCGGACCGCTTGCTGCGCATCGTCCGGGGAGTTAAAAGCCCCTGGGTAGGAGTCAACCTCGACACCGGAAATTTCAGATCTGACGATCCCTATGCCGACATCAAAGCCTCCGCCCCGTTTGCGGTGAATGTGCAATTGAAAACAGAGGTCAAAATTGGGAAGAAAGAAGAAAAAGCCGATATGGCAAGGATCGCGAAGATCTTCAAGGACACGGGGTACTCGGGCTACGCCACGCTGGAATATGAAGGGAAAGAGGACCCTTACGAGAATGTACCCGCGATTCTCGACGAATTAAACAGGCTTTATTGAGATCGACCGGACTCAGGTTTTTCTTTTCAGATCGGGCAGCAGAGAGGTTTGGTGAAGTGGCACGTCCGGCCCCGGCCTTTTTCCGGTTGCTTTTGCGGTCCGACATTTTCCAGGAAACCCAGATAATGGGGGAGATGATTCCGGGATAGCACCCCCCAGAGTTCCCTCTGCACAAGCTCTGGTCCCATTTTCGTTAATCCACTGAAAACACTTCCCGCGGATAGGATTGAAACATTCCAATTTGATCTACGACGATGGATCTCAGCGAAAACTTGCTTGGAAAATGAGCGATCAACGCTTCCATACCCGGAGAAATTTTCGCTTGCCCCCCGACGGCATCGCGACTAGTTTCCGCTCCTGTTTTTCCAACCATTTCTATTGAACATGAAGGCCGAAATTCATCCCGAATACAAAGAATCGACGATCCAGTGCAACTGCGGGAACGTGATTCAGACCCGTTCCACGGTTCCGGATATTCACGTCGGGATCTGCTCGGCCTGTCATCCGTTTTTCACTGGAGAGCAGCGCTTTGTTGATACCGCGGGGCGGGTCGACAAATTCGCCAGCCGCTACGGTGGCACTTCCGCGAAACGCCGCGGCAAAAAGCCGAAGCTGTCAGATTTCAAAGATTAGCTACCGGGCCTTTTTCGACAAGAACGGGGATGACACCTTGCCGCGGTGTTGTCACCGTTTTTTTTTGTGCTGAACGTGTTTCGGATATCGAAGATGGGAATGATGGTTCTCGTTCGCAAATGAATTACGAACGTCTCATTGAAAAAAGGAGGCTACGCCTGCCCGAATTGGAAGGGGTCATGGCGGAAGAGGGTTTTTTCAATGAACCAGAGAAAGCGGCCAACACCACCCGGGAATACAATCGGACCAAAAAACTTCTCGAAGATTGGGAGGAACTCGGAAAAGCAAAGACGGAGTTGACGGAAAACGAGGAGATTGCCAAATCAGATGATGCAGAGATGGCGGAGATGGCCGCGGAGGAAATCCCCGATTTGCAAAAGAAAATCACCACCCTGGAAGCTGCGGTCCAGTACGCCCTGCTCCCCCATGATTCGACCGAGGATCGGGATGCGATTGTCGAAATTCGAGCCGGAACAGGGGGAGATGAGGCCTCACTTTTTGCCGGCGATCTCATGAGAATGTATCAGCGCTATGCGGAGAACAGGGGCTGGAAAACCGAATCCATGGATGCGAGCGCTTCCGATGTAGGCGGCTACAAGGAAGTGGTTTTTAAAGTTTCGGGAGACGAAGTGTTTCGCTTTCTGAAACACGAAAGCGGGGTTCACCGTGTTCAGCGAGTTCCCGATACGGAAACTCAGGGGCGCATTCATACATCGACTGCGACCGTTGCCGTCCTCCCCGAAGCCGAGGAAATCGACGTCGAATTGAAGCCGGAAGAACTACACATCCAGGCCACCCGAGCCGGAGGACCCGGAGGGCAGCATGTCAATACCACGGATTCCGCCGTGCAGGTGACTCACCTGCCCACCGGAATTATGGTCAAATGTCAGGACGGACGGAGTCAGGGAAAAAACAAGGAAAAGGCCCTGCAAATTCTCCGATCCAAATTATTGGAGGCGAAAATCAGGGAAGAGGCGGAAAAATACTCAGCCAACCGCCGCAGCCTTATCGGATCAGGCGGACGCGAGGAAAAAATCAGAACTTACAATTTTCCACAGAACCGGCTCACCGATCATCGGATAAATCTGACGCTGTATAATCTGGATCAGGTCATCGCAGGAAATGTGGACGAGGTGATTGAGAAACTTCAGGCATCTGAAATGGAAAATCGACTGGCGGATTTGGAAAAGTGAAAAGGTGAGAAGTGGAAATTTCCAGCGGCAGGAAAGAGACAAGCACTCCAATGCGCCGGAACTTTTCGGTGAGATCAACAGATCGCCTGATCCCTCTGTCTTTTTCCAACAGAAGCGAATGAATTTTTACGCGAATGCGTCTAAACTGCAGGAGAAGCCAAATTCCCCAGCCATGAAAAAGTCCTGTCTCCAGCTTTGTTTGAGTGTCGCCATTTTTTCTGTTTTTCTTTCCATGGTGGCCACAGCGGAAGATGAGCAGACCGAGTATCCGTTCGGGATTCCCACCGATCAACCCGGGATCCTGATTAGTCCTTTTCCTCCCGGACGGAAGTTGGATGTCACGGGGTTAAAACCGGGAAGTCTGGCGATGGATCCCTCCGTCGAGAAGGTTTTTCGGATTCCCCTCACCACGCCGAAAACCAAGGGCAATGTCGGCAAGCCGCCAGAAAAAGCGGAAGATTATACCGGTAAAGTCACCAAAAAAACAAGGTCCTCCGATTCTGCCAGCCCAAGGGCAGATCAACCTGCCAAGCCCCAAAAGAGGGTAATGCCAACGACTCAACCCTCTTCACCTTCGCAATCCACTGAACCTACCAACAAGTCGTATGGCAACAATCGGGATGCCGACAAAATGGAACGACCGCGTGATCCGGGAATCGGAGGTCCTCTCCCCCCCGCCCAGCCGACCACCCAGAGGGACGCCAACTCCGCTCAGGACACACCACAGAGTCTTCCCGAGGACCTGGTGGAATTCGTTGATTTTTTTAATCAAAGTTCCGGCAATAATTCTCCGGAAGCGCTGCTCCGCTATTACGCCGCGGATGTGTTCTATTTTGGAAAGCGCAATCAATCTCACTCTGACATCCTGAAAGATCGAACTGCCTACATCAGAAAATATCCCTACAGAAGGTACCGGATGACGGGTCAGCCGCTCGTCTTATCGGTCAGGAGCGCCGTCTACGAGTTGGTTGTGGAATTGAGCTATACAGTGCAGGGCATGGGTCGCCCAATTTCGGGCAAGGTGGCGGATTATCTGGTCGTTCAAAAAGCACCACAGGGATATCAGATCGTAGGGATTGACGAAACACATTCCGGGGCGAAAGCACCGGAGAAGCTGAACCAGTTCGCCAGACAATTTCAGGAAAAATCGACCTCTCCCACCCAACTCATGACACAGCGCAGCCCTTCCTTTTCGGGAGACATGGATGACCAGATTGAGCAGTTTGTGGCGGCATTTATCAAGAGCAGCGAAGTGAACGACCCGGCCGCCAGCCTCCGATACATTGATCCGGAGGTCATCGTTTTTTACGACCTGAAGCATCCCAGCCGTGAAAAACTGCTGGAGGACCGGAAAGCGTATATCAAAAAGTGGCCCCGAAGACACTATGTTTTGACGGACGAGCCAGAGATTGAACTGATCGGGGACCGCATCTATGAGGTCAAATACGAACTAGGCTACGAGGTTCGAAGTAATTCCCATACCATAGGCGGCAAAGAGAGCGCCGTCATGCAAGTGGCGGAGACGGAGCAGGGACTGAAAATTATTTTGCTCGTCAAAGAGTGACTCGGGGGATGGCTGGCTGTTTTGCCCAAAGTGAAAAAGGGCGCCGGAACAAGCCGACACCCTTTTTCGGTTTGATTCAGAATTTTGGGTTTTTTCCGACCTTTTCCGGGAGTTCAAGCCGGGAGTTCACGTATTCTGCGTTTCCGGGACGCCGGGAATTCGCATGGGCCGAATCGGCAATTTGCCGTCGATATCGATATTGTCTGGAACCAGTTTCATGTCGCTGTTGCTGATGTCGTCCCATTCAATTCTCTTGCCCTGATAACAGGCAGTACGCCCCATGAGGGCCATGGTAGTGGAATGGGCGATCCACTCCGTATCGTTTTTGTGCTCTCCGGCCCGGATGGCTGCAAAGAATTCTTCGTGTTCAATGTCATACATGCTTTTGGGAGTGCGTGGTTTGCGCCATCTCCAGGGGTTCTCACCATTGATCTCCGCGGAGGCAGTTCCGAATTTGGCGACTCCCTTGGTCCCCACTATGGTATCCCCGGTGAATTGGTAGGAGTCCAGAAACTGTCTCCATTCCACATGGGCATTCACATCGTTGGGATACTGGTAAGTGACACTGAAGTGATCATAAATATTGCCTTCATTATTGGGACGCTGGCGTCCTCCGCTGCCCACCGCCGCAATCGGGTTGGCATCGTTGAATGTCCAGGCAACCCGATCCACGTTGTGGCAACCCTGTTCCACAATCCCGTCGCCGCCCAGCCAGGTGAAGTTATACCAATTCTTGATTTGCCACTCCGTATCGCTCATACCATCGGGGCGGCTGGACGGATCGGGCATCGCTTTGACAGGTCCGGCATAGTAGAGGGAGTGAATACTCAGGACATCGCCAATCGCGCCGTCATGGATACGCTCGAAAAGAGGCCGACCGTGCTGGCTGTAGCGATAGCAGAATCCGCACAACACCGACAGGCCCTTTTCATCCGCCAACTTGCCGGTCTCCCGGACGTGATGAACCCCCGCGACGTCCGTCGCGCAGGGTTTTTCGATAAAGGCATTCAGGCCGCGATCGATGGCCGCGCGAAAGTGCTGGGGTCGAAATCCGGGTGGCGTCGTGCAGATAACGATGTCGATGCCCGAATCCATGACTTTTTCAAAAGCATCCAGCCCACCGAAAATTCGCTTGTCAAGGTCGCTGGCCACCTTGTCTTTGACCGACCCGTATTTTCTCACCATGGCGAGTTTCTCCTCCGCTTTCTCGGGGTAAAGATCACCCAGCGACCACAGTTCACAGTTGTCATCGGCCTTCATGGCGTTCATCATGGCGCCGCCGCCACGACCACCGCAACCCACCACACCGATCTTCAGTTTTTTGTCGTTCTTCTTACCGAAAGTCACTGAAGGGAAACTGGCGGCAGCTCCGGCCACGGCGGTGGCAGCAGTTTTCTTCACAAAACTACGCCGGGATGGTTCTCCGGCTTTTTCCTCTGTTTTTACTTCTTGATGGTTCATAAATATCAAATTTTTTTGTTTTCTCGTCGGTCAACCCTCGAACCTGTCCCATAATTTACGGCCTGTCAAAAGCGTATCTTTACGTGATTCCCGCCTTGGGGGAGGCTTGATTTTTCAGGCAGAAGGCTTCAGGCACGAGGAGGGTAGTTTTATCCATCTTCGGGAATCTTTTGTGTCTTTCTTTCTTTGTGTGAAACTCATTCAATCAGTCTGCCATGGATTATTATTTTATTTTCAAAAAAGCGGTCTCGGCCTTTCTCACACCGCTGGCGATCGGACTGGAGGCGATTGCCGCGGGCCTGTTGCTGGCTGCCTTCTCCTCGTGGCATCGTAAAAAATCAACCAAGTCGGCGAGGTGCAAGATGCTCGGTTTCGTCGGTATTTCATTGATTTTGCTGGGAACTCTTTTCCTCTACCTTTGCAGCATTTCTCCCGTGACTGATTCGCTGCTCTATGCCCTGGAGAAGCAATATCCCCCGCTGATCGAAAAAAAGGGGAAGATAGTCACTTCCGTCCAGCCTCAATGTATCGTCGTGTTGGCTGGAGGTGCTTTTCATTCCAGGGGGGTTCCGATTCTTTCGAATTTAACTGACGCCACCCTGGCCCGGGTTACTCAGGCAGTGTTATTCTGGAAAAAATTCCCGGATACCGAATTCATCGTCACCGGCGGCGAGGATGAGACTTCGATGATGGCGAAGGCGGCGGCTTCTCTGGGAGTGAATCCCGAAAAGATTGTAAAGGAAAGCGCCTCCAAAGACACCAAAGACCACGCCATCAACCTGAAACCCATCATTGCCGGACGGCCTTTCCTTTTGGTTACTTCGGCCATTCACATGCCCCGTTCCGTGGCCCTGTTTCGGGCAAAAGGTCACCACCTGATTCCGGCGCCCTGTCAATTTCAGGCATGGCCGAAGAATGCCGCCCGACACCATAAGACCCTGGTGATCGACGCGCTGGAACCGTCCAGCAAAAATCTGTTCAAGACGAAATCCGCGCTGCATGAATATTTCGGAATCATCTGGGCAAGGCTGAGAGGGCAGATTGTATCACTGTAGAAGACGGTCTATTGAACGCAGGAAATCTTCGTGATTTTTCCGGTCATAACAAACGGTCTCAAACCCGTGAACCCGCCCCGCCTGGCAGTTTACCGGAGAATCATCAATATAGATTGTTTCATTTGGGGTGAGTGAGAACGATTCCGTCACAATCTGATAGATCTTTGGATCGGGTTTCATGCAATGCTCTTCATGAGAATAGACAGCTCCGGAAAAGTGCGAAAAAACGGGGTAACGCTTCGTGAAAAAGGGAACGTGAATCGCATTGGTATTGGAGAGCAAATACAGTGGAATCCCGGCCGCGGACTGTTTCTCGATGAAGTGGGCCATTGGCAGATTCAGATCAAAGACATCCTCGAAAGCCGCCAGGAATTCTTCCTCTGTTCCCGAAAACCCGATGCGCCGACAGATATCCGAAACAAATTTGCCCGGCTCAATCTTTCCGAGTTCCAGTTCAATGATGGGATTGGTCACCATCTCCAAAAGAGTCGCTGCCGGGAGGGCGTGACATTGACCACGCACAACGGAAACCGTTCGGGCGAAGTCAAAATGAATGATGACATTTCCGATATCGAATAATAAGGCAGAAACCGGCATTGATTTAAGAAACCGCGGACAAGGTATGGAATAAAAAGCCGCCAATCATGTTGTTTTCCAGCAGCCGGGGCGAAACGGGAACAGCCCGGGGGCGGGGACGGCTGATTAAGACACTTCCGGCAAAGCCACAAAATCCGTGCGGAATTACCATTGAAGATTCGTATTAAGAGACTGTGGAAAAACGATGGAATGAAAAACTGCGAGTCATTTTGTTCGATGGCGAGGCGCGGTGAAGGAAGGCAGCCTTCTTGCTACCTGAATGAATCGCAACGAAGTCTGCGGACAAAAGGGCCGCAGCCCGAAGGGTCGATTGAAAAACACCTCCGGCAAGGCCGCTGTATTCCAATCCAACACACAGAAGATTTTTCGTTTCAGGGTTTTTCAACAGTCTCTTAAAGTCTTTTCACCTTCTCCCGGTCACAGGCCTCTCTGATTGAACGCGTTCTCGGGCCTGCGTCAAGCATCTTCCGCGCACAAATAGTGAGGATTGATCTGATTTTCCTGATTGCGGCAGGGCGTTTTTACAGGTTAGCTTCTCCCGGTGTGAAGATATACGCCTTCCAATTGGTCATCTGTCTGACATTTTTTGCTTGCTCAGGCACGCGGGAACTTTGCGCACAGCAATCCGCTCCAGCGGACTCCGATGGAAACGTGAGCGTGGGAAAATTGAAATCGGCCGGCACTGTGGGAGAGGCCACCGTGGTGGAAAAGAAAGAGAACGACTTCCATATACGGGTCAAAGCGCCCCTGTTGGAGATCAAGAACTCATTTTACTTTTTTTGCCGGGACAGAGACCGGGAATTCCGCAATCTACTGGGGATCAGGGGCAGCGATTGGAGCATACCGATCCGGATCGAGGTGATGGGGGAAGAAACCGATGTGGTCAAAGGAAAATACCTGGCGACACAGGCACGCATTGCCCCCGATAACGGCATGGGGATCACCGTATTCGTTAAGCTTAATGATCAGTTTGACGAAAGAGAGTTTACTCGCGAATTGATCAAAGCACTTCTGTTGGAGCAAATGCTGGCTACCTTCAAAAAGAGCATTGATCAGATTGCCGACAAAAGGATCACCGTTCCCGACTGGATGATTTTTGGGACCGCCCAACTCATCTCTCATAAAAGGCAGGGGCGGCCCAGTGCCTTTTTCTCCGGCTACATCAAAAGCGGTCAATTGCTGAGCGTGAAACAGATTTTCGAACAGAAACAACCGGATCGCCTGGACCCGTTCAGCCAGGCGGCTTATGAAGCATCGTCCACGGCGCTGGTCGATGCTCTCCTTACTCAGAAAGACGGGAAAAAAAATCTCCGGGAAATGATCCGGGACCTGGCGGCTTCCACTCCAGACCAAGCGGAATCATTGATCAGGCAGAATTTTCCGGCACTGCGTGAAGTGGACAATGGCCTGGAAAAATGGTGGGCCCTCCAGATTGCCACGATGGGAAAGCGGCAGGCTCTGGAATTTTTTGATCCGGAAAAGACGGATCGGCTTTTGGGAGAGGTCTTGAAGGTCAGTTTCAACTCCGTGGAGAAACTGCCCGTGGCAAAAAAGAAAGGGAACCTGCTGAGCTTCATGGAACGGATCAGGCTCAAAAGGGCAAAACCAGGGGGCGACGAAAAAAATAAAGACAATCCTCCGGCGAAAGATGAGGGATTCACGGGAACACTTGATCAGTTTACACTTTACCGGAACCAGCCGGACATGAAAGAAGTCCTCCTCCAGAAAGAGGTCGAGTTGCAAAGACTGAAAGCTCAGGGATTCCCGCTGTATCGACCCCTGTTGAATCGTTACGAACTCGCCCTTGGTCGCATTCTGAAGGGGCAGTGGAAAGGTCTGGAAGAAGAATTTTCCGCCCTCGCGAAAATGCGGGAAAGCATTCGGAAAACCATGGAAACGACGAAAGACTACATCAATTTCTACGAGGCTGCCCGCGCCCCGGAAAAGAGTCATGCCTTTGACGACTATACTCGGGTGCGGCGAGCCCTTGAAAAATCGGCTTTCCCACGGCGAAATGATGGCATTTCCAATTATCTCGATCAGTTGGAGAAGGAATTCCGGTAGGCAAGATTCATCTCATTGGAGCGGGGACTCCGCGCGAAGATGCCGCCGGGCGGTTTGTTCAGGAATTCTCTTCTTTCAAGATTTTCCCTCCCAGAGAAAGAATGCGAGCGTTGGCCTTGGCGTCCTCGGCCTCGGCGATTTGACCGTCCTGCACATACATTTGCGACAGAGCTGTCCAGGCGAGGAGGTCGTTGGGTTTCAGCGAGGTGGCCTGCAAGCCGGCTCCGATCGCCTCCCTGGTTTTCCCCTGTTTCATCAGCACCATCGCCAGGGCATGCCAGGCATCGAAGAACTGGGGATCAAGGCCCACGCACTTCCGGTATTTCTCAACGGCAGCGTCCAGATCACCCACGGCGAGGTCGCCGTTGGCATCATCAAAAAGAGTTTCAAGGTCCTCGTTCAAGTTCCCGCCCTCTGATTCAGGGGGCCGACCGATTCGTTCCGATCAGCCCCGGCTTGGACCCGGCAATTTTTCAACCAGGCTGAGAAGATGTCGCGTTTCAATTCCATCTCGCTCGACGCGGTAAGGGTTCTAAGGTGAGAGTCTTTTTCCTTGTCCTTGTAGAGTTCGATTTTCTCGACATAGACCATGAGAAAGCCCCGTCCCTCGGGTTTTTCTACCACTCGGGAAAGTGATTTGGCAGCGCTACCCTGAACGGCGGACAAAATCAGACTGGCGTCGGGGATCCCCGCGGGCGGTTCCGATTCGGAGAAAGACGGGATCTTCTCCGGTTTGATTCCTGTTTCCTTCGCGGCTTCCTGAAAAGTTTTGCCCGCCTTCAAAAGATCATTCAACCTGGCGCGGGCCGCGTTGGCGGCCTCACTGACCAACTGGTTGGATTTTTTGTTTTTGAGCACCGTGATGATGGCCGGAGTCGCCTCTTTCAAGCTGAGCGGCTGAGGAGCGATTTGCTCGCTGAATTGGTAGATGTTGTAACTCCCGTCTTTCTGCTGGTAAGGAACCGTCACGGCGCCTTTCTGAACAGTGGCACTGAAGAGACTGGAAACCTGAGCTTCATCTTTTCTGATGGAATCCGGCGCCCCGTCAGAGGTAAACGGAGCGAAGTTTCCGAGTTCTATTTTCATCCCGGCGGGGGCGGTTTTGTCGGACTGATATCTTTTGGCAACGGCGGTAAAATTGGCTCCTTCCTCCGAAAGGTCGGCATAAATGCGATTGACGGCGTTGGCAAATGCGAGTTTGCGCTTGGAAATGACTTCCCTGGACGCATCCTTCGGATCGGGCGCGGGAATGAACTTCACGTAGTTAAATCCCCGTTTTTCCTCGGATAAAAGTGTCTGCTTCGGATCCGATAGTGCTTTGGAAAGCGGGGCTTTCCCGTCGGGATTCGCCGACTCGGCCGGAGGGGAGACGGGAGGCCCTTTTTTTGCCCGATTTTCCTCGTAATAGGTTTTGATTTCAGCATCGCTGACCTTCACTTTTTCAATGTAATTTTTCCGGTCAAAATGAATGGCCAAGGCGTTGAATCTCTGGTTTTCCTTGATGTAGGTTTTTTCCACTTCCGAAGGAATTGCCTGGACTGCTGATCCGACGAGATCGCGGATTTTCTGATAGGACAAATAATCCTTCACCAACTGAGCGAAATCTCCATCGTTGAACCCATTGGGTCCAAGAATTTTGTTTTTGATATAGGCTGCATCCACCTGGGGTTGCTGAAAAACGGGCAATTTGGGAATGGCTTTCTTAATTTCCTCCGCTCCGGGCTCGATCCCGAGATTCTCCGCCTGACGCCGCAAAATAATCAGGTTCGTGACAAAATCGGCGGGATCCCGCTTTTGACTCTGACTTCCACTCATGAGCGGGACGGCGAAATCATACATTCCGAGAGCCAGCGCCACGTCAAAAAAAGTGGCAAACTTTTGCGCTTCCTTTTGACGATAACAACGGTCGTAGACCTTCACCACGCAGGATTGAAGCTTCAGATTTCCGCCCCGGGTATCGTAGTTGGAATAGAAAAAAGCAAAGGCAACCACGATGATCGCGGTCACGATGATCAGGGTTGTCTTTTGGATGTGACGAATTTGCTTGAGCATGGGAAATGGGTCGTTTCGTAAATTGCGCCGGGCGCGTTCTGAGTCATTGAATCGACCCACAAGTTCCTTCGGCACGGGGCCGAGAAACTAGAGAGAAAGTGCTGACTGTTCAACCGCTTTTTGCGGAACGTCACCGGGACTCTCCAGTCCGCTTTCGGGTGCGGTTGGGGCAATCGCCGCTGATGGCGTCCCGTTCGGGACAGATTTTCAGTGGATGAAGAAGTGGATCAAGCCGAGTCTGGTCAGAATTTTTTTAGCTATCCGGCGGCACCGGACCTCCGCTTCCAATCCCACCACTCGCGCCCTGTTGAACCACGATTTCCTGAATACCCGGTGGCAACCCGTGTGATACTCTCCCTCTGCGTAATCGTATTTGTAACTTTCGTTGCCGCAGAGAAAATCATAAATTTCCATTCCCCGTTCCGTCCACTCTTCGATTTGATGATAGAGCAGCGCGGTTCCCGGTGAGCAGGACGAGTATTCCGCCTCAAACGAGCCGATATAGACGGAAAAACGCTTTCTTCTTTCAAAGCCAATATCAAACGCAATCAACTTCCCCCCAGCGGTTTGCAGAGATGCGATCCGCAGTCCGGTATCCTCGCGAAGGCTCGCTTCTAAAAGAAAGCGGCGGAAATCCGGGTTCGAGAATACGGACGCACCCTTTTTCCGATACTGATTCCTGATATGCAAGTCGGCAAGGCGATCAATCAAATCCGGGGTAATCTCGCTGCCCTGGTGAATCCGGCACTGATAAGCAGGAGCTATCTTGTCCGTCCTCCGCAGCGCTGCCCGAATCCGCTTCCGAACCCGGGGTTTTTGATTCCGAAGAAATTCGTCTCCACTCCCCTTCATGCCAAACCAGGGACAGGGGCAATGTTGCCGCGAACAATGAGGGTATCCCAGTTTCACTGCCGTAGTGTCAATGTAGCGGTGCAGTCTCCCCTTGTCTGAGAGACAGGCAAAATGCAGATCGCAGTGATATTTTCTCAGCAGGGAAAATAGATGCATCAACATTTGGGGAATCAGATGATCCTGCTCCACCAGAATGTCCTGATAATCACACTCATCGTCTCCCGCGAGACGAAGCTCCGATCCCTGCCGGTAACAGGGAAGAATTCCCACAACCACGCCGTTTTTACGGAAAACAAAGACCGCCATGCTGCGTGATTTTTTTCCACCGAAATGTCGATACCACGCTCTGTTCCATCCAAAAGTATGAAAGGGTGAGGCACTTTCACTGGCCAATCTTCTCCATTCCCCCGCCATCGCATCCAGCCGTTCCAGATTGGAAATGATTTCACATGCCGGAGGGCGCGGAAAGCGCTTTTGAATCGGCAAGGCAGCGCGCCGATCCAGGCTCCCGTCACCTGTCGGAATTTCCGACAGGGTATCAGTGTTATGGGAATGATCCGTTTTCATCAGAGTTTCACACAGGGGCGACCCAGGACTATAAATATAATTTCCATACAATTTACCCGCTCTCCCTAAAATTAAAAGTTGTTTCTTGTTTCTATGAAAGTTATATTAAATATGAGTTCCTATTGAATGAGAAAATCCTTTACAGATCCGTTTATCTCGCCGCCCTCATTAAAGTTCCTTCGTTGCTCGCAGCGTCTTGCCTCGCTGTTCACCGGAATCTACGAAGGAATCCAGTCGGCCATTTTCATGGGGCTGATCGATGATTCGATTTTTCAACACTGGGACAGCTATCCCTACCACGAGAGTCCGGATGAAAGCACGAATCTGGGTGACCTGAATGATGGATTTGAAGATTGGGAACGGGAACTGGTTGAAAATTGCGCATCTCATCACGGTTCCACTCTCGTTATCGGCGCCGGTGGAGGCCGGGAAGCCCTGGCTTTGAAAAAACGAGGCGCTCATGTCGAGAGCATCGAATACAACTTCCAACTGGCCATGTCCACGGATGCCGCACTTAAGAAATTGGGGGTGGAAATCCCTCTGTGGCACGAGCCGCGCTTTCAAATTCCCGAGCCCGATGAAGCCTACGATACCGTCTTTGTCGCCCGGCTCTATCTTTCCTATATCCATGACCGAAATCGAAGGATCGAGTTTCTCAAAAGAGTGCGTTCCGTCCTGAAGGATGATGGCGTTCTAATTTTCGGATACTTCATTCGCCCGGAAAATGCGCGGACCAACCTTTCCCGAAGTTTTCGATTTCAGGCGGTTCTGGCAAATTTGATCCGAAGAATTCGCGGGAAGATAAAACAATTTCCCGTCGAAGTGGGCGATCATCTGGATCCCCACATTCCTCTCTATCACCATCATTTCATCGAGCAGGAAATCACAGCCGAACTCCACGAAGCAGGTTTCCGTGTCCTGGAAAGCGGTCACTCATGGTTTGGATGGACTGCCGCCGGCCCGGCGGAAATTTCACAATCACACCCCGGGAACTCCAAATGACCAATCGAAATGGTCTCCTCCGTCCAGAATTCCCATGAATGAAGTAACCGCAATCAAAGATACCCGGGGGCTCAAACAACAGCTCGGGAGCGATTGGCAGCGACTTCATGCGCTCACTCCGCGCTCTGGTTTTTTCCAATCTCTGGATTGGTTCGATGTCCGAACACGGCATCCTGCGAAAGACGACGACGGATTCCGTATCTACCTGGTATCTGAACGCGGTCGAGTGACCGGGATCGTCCCGATGGTGATCAAGAATCACGCCACCAGAATGGGCATCATCCGGAAGCTCCGATTTCCCGACGACGGATGGTGCAGTTTTTACGGACCACTGGGCGTCGATCCGGGGAAGACAATCACAATGGTCAGCGATTTCATTTGGCAAAACAACGAAGACAGAGTCGATCTGGTCGAGTTCACCACCCTGCCCCAATCCGCCGTAAACGGATGCCCTCAGGTGGAGCGCCACAGCCGTGGCGGACAGGTGATTTCCGAATGCTCGCACGTGGCCATTCTGACTCTTGAAAACGACTGGGATACCTACTGGGAAAGTCGCCGGGCTCAAAAAAATCGAAGACGAAATGTGGAACGTTGCGAGCGCCGCCTCGCGGAACTGGGTGAGATCAGCTACATCCGCCATCGCACGGAAGAACCCCATGGTGATCCCTGTTGGAATTTATTGGAAGAATGCCTCGAAGTGGCGCGGAACAGTTGGCAGGACGGGCTGGTAGATGGAACCACCCTGCATCACGAAAGCGTCAAAGACTTCGTCCGAGATGCCCATCGGGCCGCCGCCGCCGCCGGGGCATTGGACCTGAATTTGCTCTACCTCGACGGGCGTCCCATCGCCTTCGTCTATGGTTACCATTATCACGGCTATCTCGATTTGATGAGAGTGGGCTTCGATCCCAAGCTGGCCAAGCTGGCGCCCGGCAACGCCTTATGGACCCGGCTGATTAAAGACAGCTTTTTGCGCGGTGACCGTATTCTGGATTTTGGGCCCAGTTGTCTGGACTACAAAAAGTTCTGGATTAACAAGCTGGAAACAAGCTTTCAGATCGTCCAATATGCCCCCACCGCCAAGGGCCAGAGTTTTCGCATGGCTCGGAAATTGAAGGAGAAAACCGGACATATCTTCGCCCGCGAAGACACCAATCACCGGCACAAAAAACTGGCTGCCAGGAACAAGGGAAGCGACCTGACCCTGCCGTCTTGATCATGAACACCGAGAATCCCTGCCTGGCCTGCTCCACCGATCAGGACTGCTGCACCAACCTGGTCGGGCTGCGCCTTAGCAAAACGGAATACGATCTCTGCTTCGCCCACCACGCAGAGTCGGGTCAGGTCACAGTGGGTCGCGAAGGTCCCATTTACATTATCAATCCTGACGAAAAACGAAAATGCCCGAATTGGGACTGTGGCGGCTGTTCCGTCTACGAGAATCGCCCTCTGGAGTGCCGCCTCTTTCCCCACACGCTCTATGTCAAAAAAATGACGACGACCGGAGCAGAGGTCAGATGGCACGCGGTACCCAGCTGCCCGCTGGTCCGGCAGCTTCGCATGACGGAGAAAGCAGTGGAGTCCGCAGCCCATGAATTCTGCGCCGATGCCTTTGGAACGCAGATCCAGGTCAGCGTCAGGGCGGAGTCACTTCCCGAAAAATTTCGGAGGAAATCCGGAATGTTCCGGGAAAAAATCACCCGAAGGCTGCACCGGCTTATCAAAGGATAAAAACCCCCCTCCCAACGCCAACATCGCCTGATCGTTTCCTTAACTCTTCCACCGGAGCATTTTCCGCTCCTACTGATTCAGCGGCTTCCGTCTTCACCAAAGGCGTGCCACCCAAGAGGGTATCGTGATACACCCAACCCTGTTTGATTTTGGCGTCGCGGAATAATCTCTTGCTCTACCCGTCGCCTTCCATTCTCTTTCTGATCTATGGCGGACACGGCTTCTCCCTCTACTTCCCCGGATAAACGGCTCTTTCTGCTGGACGGCATGGCTTTGGTTTATCGGGCTCATTTTGCTTTGATCCGATCCCCGATTTTTACTTCGGGTCGCATGAACACTTCCGCTTTGTTCGGCTTTGCCAATACCCTGATGGAGCTGATCCAAAACCAGAACCCCACTCATATCGCCGTCGCCTTTGACACATCCGATCCGACTTTTCGCCATGAAGTCTACCCGGAATACAAGGCGGGCCGCGACGCCATGCCGGAGGATCTCAGCTTGCAGATTCCGGCGGTAAAACGTCTGGTCGAGGCATTCCATATTCCGGTGATCGAATGCCCCGGCTGGGAGGCGGATGATGTCATCGGAACACTCGCCCGGAAAGCGGATGAGCAGGGGGATTTCGAGACGTTCATGGTGACGCCGGACAAGGATTTTGCCCAACTCGTCACGGAACATTCCAAAATCTACAAACCGGGCCGACAGGGAAATGCTTTCGAAATTCTGGATCGCCCTACAATCCTCCAGAACTGGCAGGTCAAAGATCCGCTGCAGACGATTGATGTCCTCGGTCTGTGGGGCGATGCATCGGATAACATTCCCGGCGTTCCCGGTATCGGGGAAAAGACGGCCAAAAAGCTTATCAACGAGTTTGGGAGCGTCGAAAAGCTGCTGGAAAATACTGATCAACTCAAAGGAAAACAGAGGGAAAATGTAGAGAACAACCGGGAACAGGCCCTTCTTTCCAAACAACTGGTCACCATCATCAAGGAAGCCCCGATCGAGGTGAGTTTTGACGAGTTGAAAATCTCGGAGCGGGACGACAGGGCTTTGCAGGCTATCCTCTCGGAATTTGAACTGAATTCGATCGGCAGACGGATTTACGGAGACGATTTTAAAGCCGGGCGGTCTCAGGGTGACGCGGCGGTCGAATCGGGAACAGCAAAGCTGAAAACCATCGCCGATTGCCAAAAAAAATATCAGACCATCGCGGCGGCGGATTCGAAAGCTCGCGCCAAACTGATTAGAGAACTTTCAAGGGAACAGTCCTTTTGTTTCGACCTGGAAACCGATTCGCTCGAAGAAAAGACCTGTGCCGTCATCGGAATCGCTTTTTCCAAAGAGGCAGATCAGGGGGCCTATGTGGAAGTTCCCGAGGGCGGCGCCGGAAAGGAAATTCTGGGGGAACTGGCGCCTCTTTTCACCCAGTCTGATGCGGAGAAGATCGGGCACAATCTGAAATTCGATATTGGAGTTCTTCATTGGAATGGCATTCGCATCAAGGGACCCGTCTTCGATACCATGCTGGCGCACGCCCTGATCGAGCCAGATCAGAGGCACAAGATGGATTATCTTGCCGAGTCGCTGCTGGGCTACACTCCGATTGCCTATGAAGAGGTCTTCGGAGACGGGGTGGAAAAGTCCGGGCAGATGAATCTTTTTTCCGAAGGGGAGAGCAGCGATGGTCCCGACTTGAAAGCCATCGCTCAATACGCCGCCGAAGATGCGGATGTGACCTGGCAACTAGCTCAAATTTTCCGGGAAAAACTCAAGGAAACGGGTCAGGAAAAAGTATTCCACCAAATCGAATGCCCGCTCGTTCCCGTGCTGGTGGCAATGGAAGCGGAGGGAATCCGGGTCGATCCGGCGGTGCTCGGTGAAATCGGTGTCTCTCTGGACCAACGGATCAACGAGCACAAAGCGGCGGTCTTTGCGGCGGCAAACGGGGTCGAGTTCAATCTCAATTCACCGAAGCAGGTCGGGCTGGTTTTGTTTGATCAGCTCAAGCTGGTGGAAAAACCCAAGAAGACGAAAACCGGCCAATACAGGACCGACGAACGGACTCTTTCCGCTCTGGCGGGGCAGCACCAGATCGTCCGTGATTTGCTGGATTACCGGGAGGCAGCAAAATTGAAAAGCACCTATATCGATGCCCTGCCGAAGACGATTTTTCCCGCTACAGGGCGGATACACACAACCTTTCATCAGTTGATGACGGCAACCGGTCGGCTCGCTTCGAACCATCCCAACCTCCAGAACATCCCGATCCGATCCGAACTGGGGCGTGAGATTCGCAAGGCATTTGTCCCGCGCAATCAGGATTTCATTTTGATGAGTGCCGACTATTCACAGATCGAACTGCGTGTCATGGCGTCGCTGTGTCAGGACCCGGCGATGATGGAGGCATTTGAGTCGAACCAAGATATTCACACGGCCACGGCGGCTCGCGTTTTCGGTGTCAAAGTTGCCGAGGTGCTTCCCGACATGCGGCGCACCGCCAAGATGGTGAATTTCGGAATCATCTACGGGATCTCCGCCTTCGGGCTGTCACAGCGACTTGGCGGAAGCGTGTCGCGGACGGAGGCCGACAAAATCATCAAGGAGTATTTCCGGCAATATCCCGGCGTGAAAACATTTCAGGACCGAACGATCGAAGAGGCGGTGCGGAGCGGTTATGTCGAAACCATGACTGGCCGCCGCCGATACCTGCGGGACATTGACTCACGCAACGCCATGATCCGATCCGCTGCCGAAAGAACGGCCATCAACACGCCGATTCAGGGGTCCGCCGCCGACATGATCAAGATGGCCATGACCAAAGTGGCCCACCTTCTGGACGAAGGCGATTACCAGACAAAGATGTTACTGCAAGTCCACGATGAACTGGTATTCGATCTCCATCGCGACGAAGAAAAAGAACTGATCCCCAAAATCATCGCCATGATGGAAGAAGCCTTACCCCTGCGAGTTCCGGTGCTCGTGGAGACCGGCACGGGAGAAAACTGGCTGGCTGCGCATGGATGATGCGAGATGGGGAAAAGGCGGAGCCGACCCGGTCTGCCGGAGTTTTCCGGATGTTGGTGTCGTGCGGATGCTTCGCTGGGAGACTGTGGAAGATCCCTTTCGCGGGGCGGCTCCCTGACTGATCAAAAAATATCAGGCTCGGGAGTTTCCGGTCCGTGGTGAAGGATTTTAAAATCACAGCCTTCATTCGCCTGGGTAATCTGCTCGCTGAACAGCTTACCGTAGCCGCGCCGGAATCGCTCTTCGGGTGGACGCCATTTTGCTTTTCGATTCGCCAGATCTTCGTCAGAAATGTCCAGGTGAATGCGGCGCTCTTCCACATCGAGTTCGATCAGGTCGCCGGTCTGAACCAATGCCAGAGGACCACCAACCGCCGATTCCGGGGCGACATGAAGGACGCAGGTTCCGTAGCTGGTTCCAGACATTCGCGAATCGGAAATCCTCACCATGTCACGGACCCCCTCTTTCAGCAGTTTGTCAGGAATAGGCAGCATCCCCCACTCCGGAATGCCGGGTGCGCCGATGGGGCCGGCACTTTGAAGAACGATCACATGATCCGCCGTCAGGCCGAGGCTGTGGTCATTCAATCGAGCCTTCAGATCTCGGTAATCTTTGAAAACCACGGCCGGCCCGCGATGTTTGAGTAATCGCGCTTCGGCAGCGGTCGGCTTGATGACACAACCATCCGGAGCGAGATTGCCACGCAGAATGAAGGTGCCGCCCGTCGCGGATACCGGTCGATTCAGTGGGCGGATCACGTCTTCATTCACCACGTCTGCTCCATCAATATTTTCACCAAGAGTTGACCCGGATACGGTCATACAGTCCAGATGAAGAAAATCACGAATCCGATTGAGTGCTGCCGGGAGGCCTCCCGCATCGTAAAAATCAGGCATCAGGTATTCGCCCGACGGACGAATATTGCCGATGACGGGCGTCGTTTTTGAAATTTCATCGAACCGCTCCAGGCTGAGCCGGTGCCCGGCCCGGCCTGCCATGGCGATCAGGTGGATGATCGCGTTGGTTGATCCGCCCAGTGCCATGTCTGTGGTGATGGCGTTGTCGAAGGCTTGCGGCGTCAAAATATCGCGGGGTTTGAGTTTCTCCCAGGCCAGATCAACGATTCGCCTTCCGCAGGCGCTTGCCATACGACTGTGAGCCGAATGCACCGCGGGAATGGATGAAGCGCCGGGCAAACTGAGCCCCAGAGCCTCGGCCAGAGACATCATGGTGGCGGCGGTTCCCATGGTCATACAGGTTCCCGGTGAGCGGGCAATGCCCTCTTCGAGCCCGTTCCAATCATCATCACAAAAATGACCGGCACGCCGCTCGGCCCAGTATTTCCAGACATCCGATCCGGAACCGAGAGTCTCCCCTTTCCAACAACCTTTCAACATCGGTCCGGCGGGCAGAAAGATGCTCGGGACATTGCTTGAGGTAGCCCCCATGATCAGCGAGGGTACCGTCTTGTCGCACCCGCCCATGAGAACAGCCCCGTCGATCGGGTAACAGCGTAGTGTTTCCTCCACTTCCATGGCAACAAGATTGCGGTAATACATGGAGGTGGGTTTCATGAATGACTCTGACAAAGTCATCACGGGGATCTCCAGAGGAAAACCGCCCGCCTGCCAAACGCCACGTTTGACTTCCGCCGCCCGATCCCGGAAATGGGTGTGGCAGTTGTTCATGTCGGACCATGTATTCAGAATGCCGATGACCGGTTTTCCCACAAATTCTGCCGTGTCAAAGCCCATCTGCCTGACCCGGGACCGGTGTCCGAAACTGCGAAGGTCGTCGGGGGCGAACCACCGCGCGCTGCGAAGTTGACTGGGATCTCGCTTCATTTCGGACATAGGGCGACAAACTCGGATTGGAGGGACTGAATATCCAGTAAAAATATGCTCGCGGTTCGGCACTCGACAGTCTATCAACGGGCTCCTGATTTTTGAAACATGAACCCGTTTCTCATAGCGGCCGTGGGAATGGCAATCGTGATCGGAGGAATTCTGTTCCTTCGGCTGCATGCCTTTCTTGCCCTGGTTTTAGGTGCTCTGGCAGTCGCCGGAATGACCTCTCCCGAAATCGTGGAGCGGTTTTATCTCTCCGTGGGAACGAATCCGGAGGATGCCAGAATTCTGGCGGATAAACTGTTTGTCTTTCGGGTAACCGAAGGCTTTGGCGCGGGGGCAGCCAACATCGGCATCCTGATCGCCATGGCGTTCATCATTGGAAAATGTCTGCTGGAAAGCGGGGCCGCCGAACGGATCGTAATCTGGATTCGGAAATTCTTTGGTGAAAAGCGCGCTCCCATGGCTTTTTCAGCGAGCGCCTTTGTTCTGGGCATCCCGGTGTTTTTTGACACGGTGTTCTATCTTCTGATGCCGCTGGTCAAGGCCATGAGGACGCGCACTGGGAAGGACTATCTACTTTACATTCTCGCGGTCATTGCCGGGGCAACCATGGCCCATTCCCTGGTACCGCCAACGCCCGGCCCGCTCTACGCCGCCGTTGAACTCGGAATCGACGTGGGAACCATGATGCTGGGCGGCCTGATTGTGGGGAGTTTTTCCGTCATGGCGGGGTATGCCTACGCAGTGTGGGCAAATCGACGCTGGGAAATTCCCCTCCGCACATCCAACGAATTTCAGGAGCCTGCCTCCGCCGACCCCACCACACAGAGGACTTTACCTCGCCTCTGGCTTTCCCTGACTCCCATTGTCCTCCCTCTGGCATTGATCGGCGGACGGACTCTGGCCAGGTCGAACGGGTTTGAGCCAGCGATTTTGCGCCTCCTGGGTGACAAAAATATTGCCTTGATACTCTCCGCGGGTGTCGCCCTGTTTTTGTTGGGCTGGACGAGACGCAGATCACTCAAACAACTCGGAGTCACGGTGCAGGAAGCCCTGTCAAGTGGAGGTGGAATCATTTTGATCACGGCGGCGGGAAGTGCCTTTGGAATGACTCTTCGGCAGACGGGAATCGCGGAAGAACTTCGTGGGGTGATGCCCGATGGCTGTTTGTCTCTGCTGTTGATGGCTTTTGGAATCACGACCGTCGTGCGGACGGCCCAGGGTTCCGCCACGGTTGCCATGATCACGGCAGTGGGAATTGTCGGGCCGCTGATTCAGGGAGTGGATCTGCCCTATCACCCTGTTTTTGTCGCGCTGGCAATCGGCTGCGGGTCGAAACCCATATCGTGGATGAACGACAGCGGATTCTGGATCATCGGGCGCATGACGGGGATGACCGAGGCCGAGACATTGAAAACCGCAAGCGTCATGATGACGATCATGGGATTGACCGGATTGGGCATCATTCTTCTGGGCGCAACCGTGGACCAATGGTTGATTGGTTTTTTCTGAAACAACCCTATCTGTAATGAGAGACAACCCTGTTTGGGCGTAAATCCTTATTCCTCAAATGAAACACTTGATCACCCTGTTCTCCGCAATAGCCCTTGTCAGCTCCGTTTTTGCTGATGGCCCCACTCCTCCCAACATCGTCTTTTTCTTCGCTGATGACCAGACATCCAGCAGCCTCAGTTGCTATGGTAATCCCATCGCTCAGACGCCCAACATCGACGGGTTGGCCGCCCGGGGAATACGATTTAAAAATTCCTTTGTGAGTCAGCCGATCTGCTGGGTGAGCCGGACCACCATCCTCACCGGCCTGACCGGGCGAAGTTACGGAACATCGAGCAACCCGGAACAGGCGCGACCGGATGCAGTGGCGACTCTTTACACCGACTTGCTGCACAAAAACGGCTACCGCACCGGCCAATTCGGAAAATGGCATGCCAAAATGCCGAAGGGCTACAAAAAGGAGGACCACTTCGACGAGATAGAAGTCATCGGGCGGAACCCGTATTACAAAAAACAACCCGACGGCAGCCTGCGTCATGAGACGGAATTGATCGTCGATCGCGGGATCAAGTTCATCAAGACACAGCCGAAAAACAAGCCCTTCGCACTGAATCTGTGGTTTAACGCCTGTCACGCCGAAGACAGCGACCGGCGGCCCGGTATCGGGATGTTTCCCTGGCCGAAGGCGGTGAACGGCCTCTACGACGACACCGAAATGTATGAGCCGCACCTCAATGATCCGGCGATTTTCGAGAACCAACCGGATTTTTTGAAAACCACCATCAATCGTGAGCGATACTTCTGGCGTTGGAATACGGAGATGAAATATCAAACCAACATGCGTGCCTATTTCCGTATGGTCAGTGGAATCGATGGCGCCATCGGGCGGTTCATGAAAGCCCTCAAAGAGACCGGGTTCGACGAAAATACCATCGTCGTTTACTCTGCTGACAACGGATATCACATGGGAAATCGCGGCTTCGCCGGCAAATGGTCGCACTACGAGGAAGCCCTCCGAGTCCCGCTGATCGTGGTCGATCCGCGCGTGCCTGAAGCGCGTCGCGGGCAGGTGACCGATGCCATCGCGCTCAATCTCGATCTGCCCGCAACCTTTCTCGATTGGGCGGGAGCCAAAATTCCCGAGCGTTATCAGGGGCACAGCTTGGAGCCCATCGTGTCCAAAGGAAAACCGGCCAACTGGCGGACCGAATCCTTTCATGAACACTTTGCCGTTCGCAACCGGATTCCGGCATACGAGGGACTGCGCAACGCGCATTTCAAATATGCCCGCTACTTCGACGAGGGAAACTACGAGTTTCTTCACGACCTGAAAAACGACCCGGACGAACTGGTCAATCTGGCTCGCGATCCGAAATACGCCGACATCCTGAAGGCCATGCGGGACCGCACCACCAAACGAGTAGCCGAGTTGGGTGGCCCGCTCGATCCGCTCAAGGGCGCCTTCAACTCATCAACCGTCCCGCATCCCGTCGCTTCCGCCGCCGTGGGATCCAGGCCGAACAAAGACGGCTTCGTCCAGGTGTTCGACGGCAAATCTTTGCGCCATTGGTCGGGAGATCCCAAATACTGGTCCGTTCAGGACGGAGCCCTCACCGGCATGACCGACGGCTCGTTGAAGAGGAACCACTTCATCACCTGGAAAGATTCCACCATCCGAAATTTCGACCTCCGGGTGAAAGTCAAGGTCTCCGTCAGCGGCAACAGCGGCCTACAGTATCGCGGAACTTCACAGCCCTATCTCGGACTCGACGTGGTGAGCGGTTATCAGTGTGATGTCGTCGCCAATACACCTGAATACAACGGCATGTTGTACGAAGAACGCGGGCGACGGATTCTGTCTCACACCGGCGAAAAGGTCGTCATTGATTCCAAAGGACAGCCCTGGGTCATCGGCCGAATGCCGGTGAAAAAATTCGCCCCAGATGAGTGGCATGACTACCGGGTTTTGGTTCGCGGTAATCATTACCAGCACTGGATCGACGGACACCTCACCGCTGATCTCCTCGACTTCGATGAAAAAGGGCGATCTCTCGAAGGCGTTCTGGCTGTGCAGGTCCACGTCGGTCCCCCGATGAAAGTTCAATTCAAAAATTTCAGGATCAAACATCTCCCCGACGCCCTGCCCCTGGAGAAAGCCCAGGATCATCCCATTCCGGCGGATGCCCACGGAGTCAGGCCCCAGGGAAAATTGCCCAGGGATTGGAAAGCCCCGATTCATGGATAGCCCGCGTGCCGGGTCGAAAATTCTCAGTCACGTTTCAGCAAATTCAGACTTCATGGGTATTCTACTCGACCGCATTTCCTGACTGAATACAGTGGCTGAATACACGGTTTTTACGCACCTTCGGGATTGACAAGCCCCTCTCTTTTCTTTCAGGGTAGGGTGAATGCGAAACACGGGTTTTAATATGATCGTTTCTCTTCCCGATGGGGAAACGAAGCATTACTCACTGGACACAGACAAAGTCCAGATCGGTCGAGGTGGGGAAAACCAGATCACCATTCCGGTGGACTGTGTATCTTCGCGTCACTGTGAAATTCTCCGGGACGAGGACGGTCAGTTTTTTCTGGTAGACCTGGGATCGAAAAATGGAACCGAAATCAACGGAGCCGCTGTTCCCGAGGGAGAGAAAGTAGTATTGGGAGACGGAGACTTCGTTCTATTCGGACAAAGTGTCTACGCTCAAATGGTTTCCGTTTCGAGAGTGGGGGCCGATGACGGAGAAGCGGCTCTGGGAAAGGCTCTGGCGGCCTTGTCGCGAAACGGATCAGCCCGAACCGACGTCGCTGATACGGCTCAACCCGATTCCGGGGAGAAAGTGGGAAAGGCAGATTCTGATCGCGTCGATCTGGATCGGGAATTCGAAGAGATGGCGATCAATCCCGTGGCGGCGGCTGTGGCAAAAGCGACCCGCGCGTTCACCAGCGAATAATTGCGAAGCTCTTTCGTAACATCAGCGAAGTCAAAGCCGCTTGGCTTCTCGGGACAGCGCGACTATGTTTCCGCCGTTTCTTCCCATGAGTGATATTGCCACCAACCGCAAAGCACGCCGCGATTTTCATATTCTGGAAACGCATGAGGCGGGCATGGAACTGAAAGGCACCGAAGTGAAATCGATTCGGAGAGGAAACGTCAATCTGGCTGATGCCTATGCCCGGGTCGAGCGCGGAGAAATGTGGCTCTATCATTGCCATATTCAGGCCTATCAAATGGCCAGCCATGAGACTCACGACCCCGTCCGAAAGCGTCGCCTCCTTCTTCACAAAAAGGAAATCCGCAAATTGAAAGAGTCCACCGAACAGAAGGGAACCACCCTGGTCGGCTTGAGAATGTATTGGAAAGGAGGAAGAGTCAAAGTGGAACTCGGTGTAGGAAAAGGGAAAGACCACCGCGATCAACGGGAGGATTTGAAAAAGCGAACTCAAAAGCGGGAAACGGATCGCGAGATGGCCCGGTTTAATCGCTAAATGCCGTCCGAACCGAATAGTTCATGAATTACCCGGGTCAGCGGATTGGTTGAAGCATGGTTTTGGCGTGAAACAGGACTTCCTGGAAAGGGACCTGCTCCAGCTTACCAAAGCGGTCATCGCGGTCCAATCTGGCTCGCGATGTGGCGGGACTGGTGAGCCCACAAAGGAATCTGGCCAATTGCCGGGGCTGTCGGAGGGCGATGTGTTCCTCCCGATGGACTTCGTTCAAGAGCGCGGCCTGCTCCGTATTCAGGCCGGGGCGGGTTTCCCGTCTTACGGGAAGACTCGCGCCTGCATTCGGCCCTGTGCAGCAACTGCATTTTCCACAGGACTCTTTCATTTCGTCACCGAAATAGGCCAGTAATTGCTCGGGGATGCAGTCCGGCGACTCACACAAGTCCACCACCCTGCCGAGCCGGGCGACCTCCCCCGATTCGCGATTCTCAAAAAGTTTGACGAGGCGCTCCGTCCATCTGGAAACATTGCGATCCGCTCCTTCCACCAGTCTGTAACCATGGCGCAGCCCCGTGGGTTTCAGAATCACATCCCCCATGTCGGCGAGGTAGTTCAAGGCTTTGCGGATTCGATCAGCGGGCTCATCCAAATTTTCGGCGGCACCTTCCAGATCGATTTTATACCACTTCCAACCTTGATCGGAGGCATCAAAGATTTTTTGGAGAAGCTGTTTTCTTTCCTCGGTGTGACCCGCCAGAATCTGATCTTCCGAACGAAGAAGCTGATACTGATAACCCGCATAAAACGGCCCGGTCGGTGACAAGACACCATCCAGTTCCAGATAGGTCAGAGCAGTGGAAATCACGGTGGGCCGGATGTCCTTGGCCCCGGACAGTTGATATCGGGACACGCTGAACTCTTCCCCCCGCATCAGGACGTGTTCGACTAAAGACTGCAGCGCGGCAGGTGAAGGAGTGTCTCCGTAAACAAAATTTTCCAACACCGTGAGATCATCCCGGCAAGCCAATATTTCGCAAAAAGCGGGCGAACCATCACGCCCGGCCCTTCCGGATTCCTGCACAAAGTTCTCCAGTGATTTCGGCAGATTGTAGTGATAAACATAGCGAATATCCGCCTTGTCGATCCCCATTCCGAAGGCAATCGTCGCCACCACGATGTCGATGTCCCCGTTCATGAACCGGTCCTGCACCCCGGCACGATGTTCGTCTTTCATCCCTGCATGATAGGCCCGGGCCGAGAGTCCGTTGTCCGACAAATAACCGGCTACCTCTTCCGCCGTCCGTTGCAGGGTGACGTAAACGATTGCGGGACCTGCTTCCTGAGCGAGCAGCTGAGAGAGAAGATGGGCATTCCGATTCTCCGCCGGGCAGGGAGTGACCCGATAAGTGATTTCGGGTCGGGCAAAACCGGTTTGGACATGATCCTTTTCCGCAATCCCAAAGCGCTTCCGAATATCCGCGGCAACCGGAGGCGTCGCCGTCGCAGTCAAGGCGAGCACTCGACCAACACAAAGTTCTTTGGACTGCCGGGCAAGTTTCAAATAATCGGGCCGAAAATTGTGTCCCCACTCCGATATGCAATGTGCTTCATCCACCGCCAGCATAGAGATAGTGGCGCGGCGAAGATGCCTGAGAAATCCCTCGTTGGCCAGGCGTTCGGGAGCGACGTAGAGCAGTTTCAACTCGCCTGACTCCATTCGCTGATAAATATCGCGGACCGCTTCACTGCTCAAAGTGGAGTCCAACCTCGCGGCGGCCAGATTTTTTTCCATCAACGCCTCCACCTGATCTTTCATCAGAGCAATCAAGGGAGAAACTACGAGAGTCAAACCATTGAGAAGCAGGGCCGGCAGTTGATAGCAAAGACTCTTCCCCCCGCCGGTTGGAAAAACGGCGAGAGCAGATCGGCCATCCATCAGGGAGTTGATGACTTCGCGTTGACCAGGGCGGAATTCAGGATAACCAAAATAGGACTGGAGCGCCTGATCGATTTTCATGCGGGATACAGTTCATTTGAACCTGTTTTCTTTCCAAGTCAATCTCAATTATCCTTGCCACGCAGGAAGAACCCGCTACCTTGGACTCATGCAAATCCGGAGTAGCCTCGTCCCCATTCTGCTGCTTGTTGGCGGGGTGTGGGTGTTTTCATGGTTATTGCCAGTGGCCCAGGGACGGCCCTTCCGGAATCAGCAGGGGAAAACCATCGAAGCAGAACTGATTGAGGTCACCGGGGACAAGGCGGTTCTCAAGGTGAACCGAAAAAATTTCAATGTTCCGATTGCCAGCCTTTCAAAGGCTGATCAGGCCTACATAAAAGAATGGGCCCAAAAAAACAGCAGTCAAACTACCGAGGCCTCGATTGGAAAGGGCGCCAAATCGCTTATCAAGCCGAATTGGGACGGGCCCTGGCCGAAAACGGTCTCTGCCGACACCAGTCAGGAAATCGAAGTCATCAAAGAAGATAAACAGGCAGGGGAATATATCTACGCCAGCACCCATTACGAGTTCATCAGCAATGTAAGACTCAACACTTCCCTTGTGAAACGTTTTTCCCTTCTCTTTGAGGCGACCAACCAGTTCTGCCGCGAGCTTCCTCTCGGGATGACCAAACCGTTCAGAGAGCAGCGAAATCGGATTCGTCTGTTTGAAACCAGAAATCAATACTTTGAAAAGGGCGGACCTGAGGGGTCATCCGGGGTTTACATCAGTCGAGGCGGAGAGGGTGATATTCTCGTTCCCCTGACGAGCCTGGGGGTGGAAAAAGTCGGGAGCAGCTACAGCGTCGATCACAAAAAGGAAAACTCGACCCTATCCCACGAGATCACTCACCAGATAACCGACAATGAATACTATGCAAAAGGCTCTCGGGGCTGGTTCACCGAAGGATTGGCGGAGTACATCGCTCAGAGCGGATATCGCTCCGGAAATTTTGATGTGAACGACCTCAAAAAATTGAAAGCCTACGTCACCGACTACGGAGAGGACGGTCGGGGCGGGCGGCATCTGGGAGAGAAAATTCATTGCCGGGATCTCAAACAATTTTTTGAACAGGACTATGCTTCTTTTCTGGAGAACGGGAATTTTAATTACGGCATGGCGCCCCTGATTATTTATTACTTTTTTCATATGGATGGCAACAAGGACGCCGCTCGGATCAAGGGGTTTTTGAAAGCGTTGAAAGAAAAGAAGACGGCTTCCGAGGCTTACGCCCGGCTGCTCGACGGACGCACTTTTGATCAATTGGAGGCAGACATCACCCAGGCGTGGCGCTCCCGCGGTATTCGGATCGATTTCGACTAGAGGCAAACCCCGTTGACTCATCGACCTGACCCTGTTGTGTCTGACTCTGTTGTGTCGGGGATATCCGCCTGCTAATCATGGGACAAGCGTTCAGCGCAGGAGACCATCCTCGATTCCGATTGTGGACTTGTTCTCCGGTTGCAATTCGGCAAGGGCCGCGCTTCTATGTGACGCGGCAATTGCTGATCAAGCCATCGAAATTCAGAACTGGAGAAAGTGACGGAAACAGACTCAGGAACCAACCCGGCCACAGGACCCGCCGACGGCGAATCAACTCCCTCCGATGCGGCGGCAGTTGCTGGTCTGCTTTTTGAAAAAGAAGGAGGCCATACCACGGATTCTCCGGCCATGGAGACTCCGTATCAGGTGGATCTGGAGATTTTTGAAGGGCCACTGGACCTGCTTCTTTTTTTGATCAAAAAAGATGAAGTGGATATTTACGACATCTCGATCGAGCGAATTACGGAGCAGTATTTGGCCTATATTGACACCTTTAAATTACTCAACATCGGATTGGCCGGCGAATTTCTCGTGATGGCGGCAACCCTCTGCTACATCAAAAGCCGGATGATGCTCCCCAAACACGTCCAGCCTCCCGACGAAGATATTGATGAGGAAGATCCCCGCTGGGACTTGATCAAACAGCTCATCGAATACAAAAAGTTCAAGGACGCGGCGGCTTCACTGGGGCAGCGCGAAGAAAAACTGGGGAATCTGTATCGAAATTTTCCCGATAAAATCGAGTCCGACAGTGCCGAGGAACGACGTCTTTCGGAGGACATCAACATATTCGATTTGATTCGAGCCTTCCAAAATATTCTGGATCGTTTTAACGATGGAGGAGTCGGAGAAATCATCGACGATCATTACACTGTCAGCGATAAGATCGATTTCCTCCTGGCCATCGTGCAGCCCGGGAAACGAGTCAGTTTCAACAGTCTGTTTGACGGAGTTTCGTCCAAGGGAGAGCTGATTGTGACCTTTCTGGCCATGCTTGAATTGATGAAATTGAATCACTTTAGAGTGCGGCAGGATCAATCACTGGGAGAGATTGAACTGGAGCGAAATGTGATTGAGTAATTTGCGAAGCCGCACGAGCGTAACCGAAAATTTTGATGGAGCTGATCCACATAGTAGAAGCATTGATTTTTGCGGCGCCGGAGCCCGTGAGTTCCTCTGAAATCGCAAAAGCGATCTCCCGGAACGCGGAGGAAAAAGGAGAGCCCCAAGCACAGGCATGGGGAAAGATCAGCCAAAAAAAGGTGGAAAAAGTAATCGACCAACTGGGTGAAAACCTGGCCCACTCGGGACGTCCCATTGAATTGATGGAAGGACCAAGCGGTTGGAAATTTGTGACTCGTGCCGAGTATGCGGAATGGATCAGAGCCCTGATTCCGGAAATGCGTCCCGAACGCCTCAGCCCTCCCGCGCTGGAAACCCTGGCCTTGATTGCCTACCGACAACCCATAACCAAGGCCGATATCGAGGTCGTCCGTGGTGTCAGTGTGGACGGAGTTCTTCACAAGATCATGGATCGGGGATTGGTCAAAGTGGGGGGACGCGCCGAATTGCCGGGGCGACCACTGCTCTACGAAACGACCGAGCTTTTTCAGGAACATTTTGGAGTAAAGGATCTCGACGACCTGCCGAATGCCTCCGAGCTTCGCCGGGTGGAACTTCCTTCCGCCGAGACGAGCAAAGAGGGAAGTCCGAAGGAAGAAGACAAAAAGGAAGAGGATTGAATCACTGTTTGTTTCCGAAGGCCACCCAAACCTGTTGAATGAGTCTCGAAGAACTTAGAAAACAAATTGACGCGATTGACACTGATTTGTTGCGTTTGCTCAACGAAAGAGCCGACGTCGTGCATGCGGTTGGCAAGCTGAAGAAGCGGGAAGGGCTCGAGATTTATGCGCCGGAGCGGGAGGAGAAGCTTTTGAAATCCCTGGTCAAAAAGAGCGAGGGGCGCTTGCCTGAAAAATCGATTCGGGCCATTTATCGGGAAATTATGTCGGCAGCCCTGGCTCTTGAGGAAGATTTAAAAATCGCTTACCTTGGTCCTGCCGGAACCTGGACGCACCAAGCCGCGCTGCGAAAATTCGGGCAGAGTGTGACCTGCCTTCCTCAACCGAGTTTTGCCGATATTTTTGAGCAGGTCAGTCGCGGTCTGGTTGACTATGGAGTCGTGCCGATTGAGAATTCCACCGAGGGAGCTGTGACTCATACGCTCGATCTTTTTGCCGAGTCGCCTCTCAAGATTTACGGACAAGTCATGTTGCCGATTGAAAACAACCTCATGGCCAAGTGCGGGAGAAAGGAAATTAAACGCATCTACAGTCACCCGCAGGTCATTGCGCAGTGCCGGTCCTGGCTGGGGCGCAATTTCCGGAAAATTCCCGCGGTTGAAATTTCCAGCACGGCTGCCGCGGCCGAATTGGCCTCGAAAGAAAAAGGCGCAGCGGTTTTGGGCGGCGGACTGTTGGCGGAGCTCTACGGGCTGGATATTCTGGAGGGAGCCATCCAGGACATCGCTACGAACACCACCCGATTTCTCGTGATTTCTCACAAAACCTGTCCGCCCACCGGGGACGACCGCACTTCAGTGATGTTTTCGGTTCGGGATGAGCCGGGTTCCCTGCACAAGGCACTCGAGCCGTTTGAGAAATTTTCTATTAATATGTCCAAAATCGAAAGTCGACCATCCAAGAGACGGGCCTGGGAGTATTTCTTTTTTGTGGACGTTGCGGGACACTGTGAAGATGACAGTCTCAAAAAAGTCATCGATCAACTGGAGCAGCACTGCAGCTTTGTCAAAGTCTTGGGAAGTTATCCGGCCTGATTTGGTTCATCCAGGTCCCGGTTAGTCCCGGTGAATACGGATAATGTATTCCCCTTCTTTCTGCAGGTTCAAACGGTCTCGTGAGATGGCTTCCAGATACTCCCGGTCATTCTTCAGCAGCGCATGTTCCTGGCGAAGTTTGGCCACCTGATCTTCTTTTTTCTGAAGAACAAGTTTCTTTGCCTCCAATCCCCTTTGCAGATCCCTCTGCCGCTCGACTTCGGGCCAGAACAGTTTTATCACGGCCACCACAATCAGCAAATACAGGATCACTTCCATCACCCGGCTGAGAACCTGCCAGAGATTACGGCGATTTGCCGGCTCAGATATCAGGGCGTCCCCGTTTGTGACAGATGCAAAATTGTCGTTGAATTCGGGGTCACGCATATTGTTTCGTCAAGGGAATCAACCTTCGGTCACACCTTGATCTTACCTCCATAGATGGCTTCATCCCCCAATTCCTCTTCTATTCGAAGTAATTGGTTGTATTTGGCGATA
>Ga0114931_10001243_pt1 | contig 32411 bp, 38 predicted proteins | sample 2SBtaG_FD_89579 | JGI IMG/M metagenome (GOLD analysis project Ga0114931, IMG submission 89579) | Deep subsurface microbial communities from Kolumbo volcano to uncover new lineages of life (NeLLi) - 2SBTROV14_V59a metaG | ecosystem: Environmental > Aquatic > Marine > Volcanic | place: Kolumbo...
CCCTATAGTTGTCTTTTTTAGTTCCAAAAGTTACAGTATATTCTCCACAATCATCATCTTGCACAACATATGCAAGGAAGCAAAATTCTCCTTTGTCATTTACACTTTCTGTATTTGTTGCCACAACAAAATTTGAATCGCACGAAGCACCACCAGGTTTTCCTGTAATATCCCAGACAAAAATATCTTCATTAAAATTGTTACCGTTAATGTAGACTTCTTGACCTATTGAAAAGTGATTTACATCTTGTTGACTAGTTCCACAATCTCCTAAAGTAGTCCATATTGAACCAGGGTTAGGAGCTCCTGCAGAAACACCAATAATACTAATAAGAAATACTGTCATAATTAAAAGGATTTGTTTGTTCATTTTTTCAGCCTACGCACCATATTTTTTATTTTAAACCTAAATTATTAGTTTAACCCAGAACCCTTTTTTAAATAAAAAAATAAAAAAATTAGAGAATTTAATCTCTTCTTCTTAATACTGCAAATCCTGCAATAGCACCAACAAGTGCTAAACCAGCAGCAACAACTCCAAACTCAGGAATTTGTACATCAACAATTGCTATGTCAAACGGACATTCTTGTGAATGACACATAACATCACCATCATTTGTACCTCCTGCATCGTCTTTGGTTGCTGTAACGCTAACTGCATCTCCTGATGAACATTCGATTGCTGAGTATTCTACATCGTAGTTTCCGCCTGCGTCTGTTACATCATTTCTTAAAAATCCATTACAGTTAACTTCTACACTTGCGCCCTCTACTGGTGTAACGCCGTCACTCCAGTAAACATTGCCTGTTACATAAGTTGGAATTATAGCTGAGACAGAAGTTACTGTCAAAACTGCTACAATAGCCATCAATAACATTAGTTTTTTCATTTTAGTTACCTCTCAAATATTATATTTATTAGTTCTTTTTTCTCATTACTGCAAATCCTGCAATAGCACCAACAAGTGCTAGACCAGCAGCAACAACTCCAAATTCAGGAATTTGTACATCGACGATTCCAACATTTACTAAACATTCTGCATAGTTAACAGTTCCGTCGTTTGAACCTGACTGATCTCCGTAAGTTACAGCAACAGTTACTGCATCTCCATCGTCACAATCAAGTGGACTGAATGTTACGTAATATTGTCCATCAACATCTGTTGTTGTCAATTCAACTGAGTCAACGCTATTATGTGTGCATGTGACTTCTACAGTTGCGCTATCTACTAAGTTGCTATCCGCGTCTGTGACCGTTCCTGTAATTACAGTCAACGGAGCTGCCATAGCGGAAGGTAAAACAACCAATCCAATTATTAAAAACAACCCCAGTAAAGTTTTTAGTCTGTTCATTTTTTTTCTTACCCCATACAATTTGTGTGTATTCTTAACTTGTGTTGAAAGCAGAATAGAATTACATTTGCGTAATTTCTATTTTTTACCCCCATATCAAACACATTAATGTCTGATAGCGTCAAGTAAATGCCCTTAACTATATAAATCTTTCTGTGGTTTTTACTAACTGATAGTAAAAATTCATAAATAAATTGTTCCAAGAATTATTAGTCCTACAACTAAACAATAAATGCTAAAATAAATAAATTTGTTATTTTCAATAATTTTTATTAATAATTTCAAAGAAATAACTCCAACAATAAATGCAACAATTGCACCGACTATTAATGCAGAAATATTTGTTATTTTAATAATGTTTTGTGCTTCATATAATCCCGCACCTATTATTGCAGGAATAAACATTAAGAATGCAAAAACCGCGACATTTTTTCTCTCTTTACCCATTATCATTCCTGAAGATATTGTTAATCCAGATCTTGAAATACCTGGAAGAATTGCAAACGCTTGACTTATACCCATCATAATAGAAGTAAGATAATCTATTTTTCCTGTTTTTTCTTTTGGATATCTTGATAAAAATAAAATAACTGAAGTAAATATTAAACCAAAACCTACTGTTTTCAAATCGGTAAATAAAACTTTAATAAAATCGCTAAGAAAATACCCAACAACACCGATTGGAATAGATGCTAAAAATAATTTCAAAACATATTCTAATTTTTCTTTTTCTCCTCTGAAAAAACCTTTTATTATTTCAAGAATTTCTTTTCTAAAAACAAAAAGCACAACAATTAAACTTGCAAGATGAAGTGCGACAGAGAATTCTATTGACTGTTCTACTCCTAGAATTTTTTCTGCAAGTACTAAGTGCCCACTAGAACTAATTGGAAGCCACTCAGTTATTCCTTGTATAATACCTAAAATTATTGCTTGAAAAAAATTCATAATTAGAAGAGTATGTCTTTAGTTTAAAAAATTTTTCAGAAAAAAAGGTTAAAAAAAATTATTTTCTTTTTAAGCCAACAAGAAGAATCAAAAATAGACCTGCAATTAATAGACCTGCTCCAAGAGTTAGTCTCCAATCACCTGAAAATGATCCAATAACTGATCCTGTTAATGCATTTGATGAGTCAACAGGTTTTTGTTCTCCTAAGTTTGCTTCGAATGGAACTACTATGTCTCCTTCACCTTGAAAAACATTTGGTGTTCCAAAGTCTTCTTGTGTTGGTTCAACATAATTACATTTTTGTCTTTCATCTGGTAGTCTTAGATTTGTTCCACATTCCCAAGCATCAGTGCATACTCTGTATTGTTTTCCATTTGGTTGGCATTCTCCCCAATCTGTACATTGCCAGTCAGGTTCACACCATCCTCTTGAACTTGAACGCACTATTGTGTCTTCGTTAGTTGTATTATCATCGCTAGCCGTATCTAAGTTTAAATTGCCATCATCATAAGTGCAAATTTGTAAGTGTGTTGGATAATCTCCAACTCTATCATCTGCATGAACTGATGCAACACTTATCAAAGTCATAGCCATGATTAGTCCTAATAATAGTAATTTATTCATTTTCTTTCCCTCATTATTACAAATCCTGCAATTGCACCTATAAGTGCTAGTCCAGCTGCGATTGTTCCAAATTCAGGAATTTCTTCGTCTTCAAAGTCTCCACAAAAAGTTACGTGTTGAATTGAAAATCCATCATCATATTTATCGTTGATTATTCCTTCTGTTCCTCCTAATAAAACTTGGTAATAACAAACTTCATCACTTAGAACTCCTGCAACTCCTGGTGATGCCGTCCATGAAACTTGATTATTATTGCCTAGTGCTTGAATAGAGTATTCTGATAATGTTGCGACTTCAATTAAGTCTTGTCCATTCCATTCCCATTTTGAAATTCCAAAGTCATAGCCATAAGCTTGACATTCTTTGTCTAGGGAAGAAAAATCTTGTTCTGCGCTAACAACGCTTAAACTAAGAAGTGCTATTAGAACAATTAACATTATTTTTTTCATTTTATTTTTTGCCCCCATTAACTTATTAACGTAATACTGAAGAGGAAAGGCTGGAAGATTTATAAAGATTTCTATTTTGTTACTATTTCTTAATAGCAAAATAATTTGTCACAATATTTTTATAGATATTAAAATGTCAAATAATTATGGTAGCAGAAACAGTAGTACCAATTCTTTTCTTTGGATTATTCTGGCTAGTATTTTTCGGACTTGGAATCTTAGGAACAGTATTTTGGATATTTATGATAATAGATGTCGCAAAAAAAGATTTCAAAAATGAAAATGACAAAGTTATGTGGATAATAGTAATAGTACTTGCAGGAATAATAGGCGCATTAATATATTATTTTATGGTAAAAACAAAAGACAAAAAGAAATAATTTTTTGATTTTTTCGAAAACTATTCGAAATACTAACAGATACTCATAAATTAAAATTAGTTCTAACAAATTTTATGAAACAAAAAATAATACTCCCAATATTTTTCATGCTAATCCTTTTAGGAAATGCAAGTGCGAACTGGACAATAACAGAAATTCTATACGACCCTGATGGAACTGACTCAGATAGAGAATGGATAGAATTATTTGGAAATCCTTTTTCAGATAATGTCAAATTTTTTGAGGACGGAGGAATTCACAGTTTAACATTTATTCAAGGTAACTGTATGAATAACTGTGTAATAATTATAGCTGATGACTACATTAATTTTTTAACAGAAAACTCAATTCCAGATGAAGTATTAGTTTATGACTCATCATGGGCTTCATTGAAAAATACAGGAGAAGAAATAGGAATAATAGAAGAAAACAAAACAGTTGAAATAGTTAATTATGCTCCAACTGCAAATTCTGGAGAAAGTTTGCAGTTATTTAACAATCAATGGATATCTGATACACCAAATCCAGGAGAATGGAATAACGTAGCAGAAATTCCTGAGTTCTCTTCATTTGCAGTGTTTTTCATAGTTTTAGCAGTCATAGGAACATTTATTGCTAGACGACTTAAATGAAAACTCATTTAAACAAAGAATTTTTCTTTTTACTATTATGATAATAGGCGTAGATATTGATGAAGTCTTAGCAGACATGACAACATATTTTTTCAAGTTTCACAATGAAAAATATGGAACAAATGTAAAAAGAGAAGATGTATTCTCCTACCATTTATGGGAAGTAGTTGGTGGAACAAGAGAAGAAATCACAAAAAAATTCTATGAATTTTATGCAAGCAAACATTTTCTTGAAATGACAACGATTCCAGGCTCACAAAAGCATCTTAAATTATTATCTGATAAATACGAAGTTCATTTGATAACTGCAAGACCTAATGATATTCAGAAAGAAACTTTTCTTTGGATAAAAAAATTTTTTCCGTTTAAAGATTTTGAAATTCATTTTACAAATCATTGGGGAAGCGGAGAAGGAAAAGCAAGAACAAAAGGAGAAATCTGTAAAGAATTAGGAATTGAAATAATGATTGAAGATAGTTTAGCTTATTCAAAAGAAATGGCAGAAAAAGGAATTAAAGTTCTTTTGATGGATTGTCCTTGGAATCAATCAGATGACTTGCCAGAAAATGTTATAAGAGTTCATTCTTGGGAAGAAGCAGTTGAAGTAATAGAAAAAAAATAAATCACAAATTCACATTAATTTTTTTGCTGAGGAACCAAAGTGTTCCTAAAATGTCTTAAATGTCTGAGAAATCAAAGATTTCTAGGATGTCATAAACTCGTTGCTGAACACGTACAAGTAGCACAACAATTGAGCTACACTTCTAATCGTCTATGTTTGTCAGATTTTTTAGCTGTCTTTTTCTTAATAACCTTTTTCTTCACAGATTTTTTAGCTGTCTTTTTCTTAGCAACCTTTTTCTTAGGAGCTTTTGGAACTTTTTTTAATTTCTTAGTCTCAAATTTTTTTTTAACTGGTTTGTATGATTTAACAAAAAGCGCTTTTATAAGCGCTCCTGTTCCTCCAAAGAAAAAATAAATAACATAAAGAGCTCCAAGAATTGGAATAATTGATATCACTATGTAAAGAAGTGCGCCCACTATAACTCCTTTTCCGGGTTTATGTTTTTTCTTTATTATTTTAAATACAGATTTTCCAGTTGCTATTCCTGCTAAAATAAAACTTAACATAACTACTAATAAATATGCAAATAGCAATAGTAAACCAACAGGCATCCCTATTATTGAAATAAGCAAAAAGGCTATTATTATAGGGAGTATAAGAATTGTAAGCAAACCTAAAAAGAATGATGAGACAGGTTTTTCTAAAACTGTTCTTGTTGCTGTTTCAGAATATTTTTTGTTCATTACAACAAAAACAAATCCTCCTATTACTAGGAAAATAAACATTGTTATGAGATAAAAAGTGGGAAATACAAATTCATATTTTTTTTCATCATCTTCAATCTTAATTATTTTTCCTTTAACTATTGATTCATTAATTTTGGCATCATTTTTTATTGTTAAATCGCCGCCTATTTGAGCGTTTTCTCCAAAAGTATTTATTTTAGAACCTGTTTTAACATTTCCATTAATAACTCCATTTATTACAAGTTCTCCTGCATTTACTATTAAATCTCCTGATATTTTACCATTAACTACTACTTTTCCAGCGGTAATAATTGCATCTCCACCTATACTAGAATTATTTGCAAGAATGACATCTCCGCTTGTTGTAAGAAAATCGCCAAACACATTAGACTCTAGGTTCACAGAGCCTGAAGCAACTCTAACATCATCTCCTACATCACCTGTTATTAAAACATTTCCTGCAACAATAGTTAAATCTTCATATATTTGGTTATATATAAAAACATCTCCTCCTGCAGCAACCAAATCTCCGTATACATCTTTGTCAATTATTATTTTACCACCAGAAATATATGTATCCTCTGAAGCATCTTCTTTTAGGTACACAGCTCCATTTTCCAAAAAATTGTGTTCTATTATTGCAGCACTTACACTAAAACTCGCTAAAATCATTAATATCAGTATTAATAGTATGGTTTTTTTCATATTTTCACCTATATATTATAGTCCAAACTATAAGAATATCCTTAACACAATATATATTTTTTCATTCTGCAGTAGATTCATATAAAATTATGTGTCCTCTCTGTGAAAATACCAAAAACACACCATAAATCGCTTATTTACTTCAATAGTGCAAATAATTTAGAAAACTTTTTAAATTACTGAATCGATAAAGCTGATATGAAGAGAGGAAGACCTGTAGGAAGCAATGTGCGACAGAACATGATTGAGATACTTTACTTCCTAGGAAGCGCACATGGATACCACATTTATAAGGTATATCGCCAAATATTTCCTAAGATTACTCTTAGAGCTATTTATTACCATTTAAAGAAAGGAATTGAACTTCAAGAACTTGAAGTTGATGAAATTAAAAAGAGTCAGGGGATTATTCTTGGGGAAGCGAAGCAGAAAAAATTTATTATAAACTTGGAAAAAAGGCAAAAGCAAAAGTAGATCCAAGAGTTAAACTATTTCTTGACACTCTCAATCAAAAATCTAAATGAGAATTAAATTATGGTAAAACAATACTTTAGTTATATGTCAGAATACTTAAATTCATTTAAAGATACTTTTAAAAATTTAGTTTTACTATTGCCAAGATCATATGCAGTTATTTCTGGAACAGTTCTTGGACTCATATTTTTTTTTCTTGGACTCTCTAATTTTCAAGGACAAAATCTTACCAATACAATAATTATATCTGGCTTAATAGTTTTAATTTATATCTTAGTTTTAACATATTTTCAAGCAGCAAACGCAGCATCTGTTAGAAAATTTGTGGACAAAGGAAAAGTGACACATTCAGAACAAATGAACGAAGGCTTACTAATATTCTGGAAATACTTGGGAATGTCTATTATAATAGGTTTAATTGCATTAATAATAATAGGAAGTATAGGTTTTCTTCTTTTTGCAATTATTAATCCTAGCCTAACTTTCGGATCAGAAGTTGGATTAAGTAAACTAATTATGTTTATATTACTATTACTTCCAGCAATTTTTCTTGTTGCAATAATAATAACTATGATTTTTTTGTATTCAAGTGCAATAATTACAGAAAAAAATTCGACAGTTGGAAAAGCATTACTAAATTCATATCATTTAATGAAACACAATTTCAAGCACACATTATTTGTAGCAGCAGTAGTAATTCTTTTTTCTATAGTATACATGATTTGTGTTTACATTGTTTCGTTGCCAGTAGTATTTATTGAAGCAGGCGCATCAATATTATCTGGAGCGACAAACAACAGTTCAAACATTGCTTCAAATACAATAATAGGACTTTTATCAGTTCCATTAGCCGTAACTAATCTTATTTTTATTTTTAGATCTAAAAAATATTTGGATCGTAAGAAACAGTAGGTTTCTAGCGTACTGAGAGACGAGTCATATCAATGCACTTAAGTACACAGTCTTGCCTCGTCTCGTCTGCATAAAAAATAAATTTATTTCTTAAGTTTTTTTAGAAAACCAATTAACGCAAAGATTTCTCTTCTTGTAAGCATTCCTTTTCCAATTAGTCTTTTCCAAACTTTTCTTTGAGTTTCTTCTTCAGTTTGTGTACTAAACTGCGTTTGTTCAAATAATTCGTTTAGAACTTCTAATGTTATTTCTTTATCTTTTTGTGTTGCTTGCGGATGAATTTCTTTTACTTGCTTACCAAATTTATTTTTGCTTAATTCATATAATAAAATAGTAACTGCGTGGCTTAAATTCATTATAGGATATTCTTTTGATGTTGGAATTGTTACAACAAAATCGCATTTTCCTATTTGTTCATTTGTCAGTCCATCCGCTTCCGTACCAAAAACGAGTGCGACATTTCCTGATTTGCCGGTGAGCAGCTCGCAGAGCGCAGTTGGCAGAACTGGGCTTCTTGGAATGTTATAATCAACTCCTGTCACACCTGTTGTTCCTATTACAATATTATGAGTATCAACAATTTTTTTAAAGGAATCAACAATTTTTGTGTCATCAAGAATTTTTTGTGCATGTTTTGCTCTGTTTCTTGATTCGTCATCATCTTTATCACATTTAGGATTAACTAATATTAAATCAGAAAATCCAAAATTAGCCATACTTCTAGCTATTGCACCTAAGTTGCCTGAAATAGTTGGCTCTATTAAACAAACAGTTATATCTTTCATAATTGGTAAGAAATAATTAAAATATTAAAAATGTTTATATATACTATTAGTTAAAAAAACATAAATATGAAGTTAAAACAAAAAATAAATCTGCTCGCAACTTACGGATTCGGACACTTATTTATTGACTTTATGTGTGCATTTGCGCTAGGACATATAATCTTCAGAAATATTATTTCGCCAGAAATTGGAGGAACATACTTTCTTCTGTACAACATTATTGCCTTTGGAATTCAACCATTTATTGGATATTTATTTGATAAAAACAAACAGCCAAAATATGCTGCTATGTTAGGATTGATGTTTGCATTCGTAGGCTTTCTGTACTTTAGAAGCCCGTTGACATCAGTAATAATGCTAGGAATTGGAAACGCCCTATATCACATAGGAGGAGGATTGATAGCTCTTAATATTGATCCTGGCAAAGCAACATATCCTGGAATGTATGTGGCACCAGGAGCAATAGGTGTATTCATTGGAGGAATATTAGGATACCTTCAATTTAATCTTTTCTCAACATATTTTTTGTAGGCGCAATCACCACATTCCTAATTATTACAATTCTTATCCTAAACACGCCCAAAATTAAGAAATACAAAAAAGCGAGCTTTCCCTTTGTTGAAGCAATTTTATTACTACTCTTAACATCTGTGGCAATGAGAGCATTAATAGGATACAGTTTACAAATTGGATGGAAATCAATACCTATTCTTGGAACAAGTTTAGTACTATCAATTGTTCTTGGAAAATTCTTTGGAGGCATACTAGGAGATAGGTATGGTTTTATGAAAACAGGTTTGCTGGGATTGGTTTTAGCAACCATTCTACTTGTTTTTTTTCAGAACGCTCCTGTATTAGTATTTATTGGAGCTTTTGCTTTTAATCTAGTTATGCCAATAACATTGACAGCTATAGCAAACACAATTCCTAACTATAAAGGTCTTGCTTTCGGATTAACAACACTCGCATTAATGTTTGGCTACTTAATATTCATATTTTTAGATAAGACAAACATAGACAAATTGTATTTTACAATCATTTTTTTGGCAATTAATATACTCGCTCTTTATTATGGATTGAAAAAGTATGAAAAGGTGGTAAAATGAAGAATAAATTATGGCTAATATCTTTGCTGGCGCTTATGCCTACAAATGTTAGCGCAGATGTTATAGGGGGACCTGTATTATATGTTTTTCTCGCAGTTCCTGTGTTAATTGCAATAGAATTGATTGTGGGTGCAGTATTCTTAGTAAGATACTTAATAAAAAAGCACAAAGCAAAAGAAAATAATAAAGTTAAGAAATAATATGAATCCCATTATTCAGGGAATATTCATACCTCTGACATTAACAATAATTATTGAAGAATCAATTTGTTTTGTATTTAAATTATTTGATAAATCTTACAACTTGAAGGGCTTATTCACAGCAATTCTTGCAGTAAATATTATAACAAATCCCACCATAAATATAATTTTGAACTTTTTTTATTCTAGCAGTATTTTTTTAATCTTGCTAATAATATTAGAATTATTTGTAATAATAATAGAATGGCAAATACTTTCATACATTTTCAAGAAAAAAAGTAAAAAAATGTTATATTTGTCATTAATCATGAATATTTGCTCGTTGCTTTTTGGCGCCCTAATATTGTAGAATCAATAGTTATATTTATATATTCTTAGTAACTTTAAGAGGATATGGGGTTTGATGGTGTTAAAACACTAGAGGATATGGATTTAAAGGGTAAAAAAGTTTTCTTAAGAGTAGATTATAATGTTCCCTTGAATGCAAATGGAGATATTGTTGATGATTTTAGAATTAGAGCATCACTACCTACTATAAAAAAAATATTTTCTATGGGTGCAAAACAAATTTTTATTGCGAGCCATTTAGGAAGACCTCAAAATAAAGAATCAAAATATAAGATGAATAAAATTGCAAAAAGACTTTTTTTACTCACAAAAAGAAAGTTAGAAAAACTTGACGATTGTGTTTATCTAAAAAAACAACATATTGACATTCCTAAACCTAGTGAAGCAAGCATTGTTGTTTTAGAAAATTTAAGATTTCATGAAGAAGAAGAAATTAACGGTGCTGATTTTGCTAAAGAATTAGCTAGTATTGCAGATATTTATGTTAATGACGCATTTGGAGTTAGTCATAGAGAACATGCTTCTGTTCATGCAATAACAAAATATATTCCGAGTTGCATAGGACTTTTAATCGAAAAAGAATTAAAAGTTTTTAAAAGTGTTGAAGAGCCAGAGCGTCCGTTTGTTGCAATTTTGGGCGGAGCAAAACTTAGAACAAAAATTCCTACCATTACAAGACTTTTAGATTTAGTAGATAATATACTTCTTGGTGGAGGAATGATTTTTACTTTTTACAAAGCAAAAGGATACCAAATCGGAAAAAGTATTTTGGATAAAGATTTTATTGGTATGGCTTTAATGATGAGTAACAATCCAAAAATTATTTTACCTAAAGATGTTGTTTTGGCTGATGATTTTGACAATCCTACTCAAGTAGTTGAGTATAGCCCAGAAAATATTCCTAGTTATATGATTGGACTTGATTTAGGTAGAAAAACAATAGAACAATACAAAAAAGTTTTAGAAAAAGCAAAGCTTGTTGTTTGGAATGGCCCATTAGGTTACTATGAAAATAAAATTTTTTTAAAATCAACAGTAGAATTACTCAAGTATTTGTCAACAAGAACTCAGACAAAAACAATTATAGGAGGAGGAGACACTGTTGCTATAGTTGAAAAATTAGGTCTTAGAGATAAATTTTATCATGTCTCAACAGGAGGAGGTGCAAGTATGCAGCTTTTGGAAGGAAATTCTCTTCCTGCAATCGAAGTTTTAAAAGAGGTTGAGGAAAAATGAAAAGTTATGGTAAAGTATCTAAAAAAAGAGGTCTTCCACCGGGAAGCTTAATTCATATTGGAAAAAAAAGAAATGAAGAAGTGAAATTTAGTTTGTACCTTTATGATAAGAATTCTGCAGAGGAACATAATCCAAAAACTTTTGAAGAAGCTTTAAAACTTATGAATACAAAAAAAACTTGTTGGCTTAATGTTTCTGGAATACATTCACCAGAAATAATGCGAAAAATTGGAAAAAGCTTTGATATTCATCCCTTGATTCTTGAAGACATTATGAACGTTAAACAAAGACCTAAAGTAGAAGAACATGATAAGTATATTTATTCTGTTTTTAGAATGTTTATAATTTCAGATAAACAAAAACTTATTTCCGAACAAATAAGTTTGATAGTCGGCAAAACTTATGTTATTAGTTTTCAAGAAGGAGAAGGAGATACATTAGAATCTATAAGAACTAGAATAATGAATGAAAAAGGAAAAATAAGAACTTTAAACGCCGATTATCTATCTTATGCCCTTATTGATTCCATCGTTGATTATTATTTTTTTATTATTGAGAATTTTAGTGAAAACGTAGAACTTATTGAAGAATCTTTATTGGAAGGAGGCAATGAAAACACACTAAAAAATATCTATAAAATAAAAAGAGAGTTAACTGATTTTAAAAAAGCTATATGGCCTGTAATAGATGTTATTAGTTGAATAGAAAAAATTGATAAAAAACTTATTGGAGATACAGCTAAACTTTATTATAGAGATATTTATGATCACATCATACAAATAATTGATTCTGTAGAAACACTAAGAGAAAGAACTGCAACAATGGTGGATATTTATCTTTCAACAATTAGTAACAAAATGAACGAAGTTATGAAAGTTCTTACTATTATTGCTACAATTTTTATTCCTTTAACTTTTATTGCAGGAGTTTATGGAATGAATTTTTATAATATGCCTGAGCTTCATTGGCATTATGGTTATTTTATAGTGTTGTTTGTAATGTTTATAGTGTTTGTTTGGATGTTTATTTATTTCAAAAGAAAAAAATGGTTTTAAATTTTTAAATTATAATCTCAAAAACAAAGAAAAATAGCCGCAAATTAGCATACATAAGCAAAAATCAGAAGGTGCTGGTAAATCCGCAAGATTGCTGTATTTGGTAAAAAAAAGCTTATTTCTCCTCAAAAGAAACAAAATGTTTATAAAGTGTTCTCAACAATAAATAGACCATGAATGCAAAAAAACGAGGCAAATCATTTAATTCAAAGGGTCAATCAGGTGCCCAGACGGGTGTCGTTATCATTATTATTACAATTCTTATCATATTATACATACTATTCTTACCTCCTGCTGAGAGAGAAGATTTACTAAATGGAGGCACAGGCACAGGAGGCCACGGCGGTAGCTCAGGTAGTGGTGGGTCAGGAGGTAGTTCTGTCAACTTAGGACTTGTTCTAAAAGAAAACGTGGGACAATTATATAAATTAGACGAAGATCAAAAAGACTACGAAATGCCCTCATTTACTGTAGGAACAAAAACTAGTGCACAAGTTATAAAATCAGCAAGTTCACTATATGTAAAAAGTTCAGCTTTTCAAGAAACAGCAGACACTCTTACATTTGAAATACAACCAACTCTTACTGAAAACTTAATTCTTACATTTAATACAGAAGACGGCACGGGAAGGTTACTAATCACATTAAATGGAAACACAATTTTTAATAAAGAAATAGAAAAAGGAAGTTCTCCACCAATATATCTTGATAAGGATGATTTATTGTCTGTAAACGAACTAAGATTTAGCGTTTCAGGACCTGGAATCGCTTTTTGGAGATATAATGAATATAGCCTAAATAATATTAGAATAACAGGGGATACAACAGATATTTCAAGAAGTGAAAATGTGCAATATGTAAATATTCCTTCAAGAAGTTTAGCTCAAGTAGAAAGTGCAAGATTAAGATTCTTAGGGGACTGCGTTGAAAGGAACGTAAAGAACTTTGAGGTAAAACTAAACGGAGAAAGATTGTTTAAAGGAACTCCTGATTGTGCTGTTTATTCTTATTTACCTATTGATAAAAATCAATTATTAGTTGGAAAAAATGAATTTGAATTTAGCCTTGATGAAGGAAGTGTTCTTGTTGATAGATTAAAACTAGAAACAATGCTTGACAAACCTGATTATCCTATATATTACTTTGAATTAGAAGATGATTTATTTGTTCAACAAAAAGAAGACAAATATTGCGGAAAATCAGATGGAATTTGTCCTGCGAATTGCGAACCAGATGAAGACATGGATTGTTGTTTTAAAAGAAAAGATAATTTTTGGTGTGATGTAGAAACAGATAATCTTAATGATAGATGCGTGTCTTTTGTTAACGATTGCAATAGATGTGCCTCATGATACGAAGACAGAACAGGAGATCCACCTGACAAATGTGCAGATGAAGATTATGTGTCTGAACCATATTGTGGAGATGACACAGACGAAATTTGTCCTTCTGGTTGTAGCAAATTTTATGATAAAGACTGTTGTTTTGCAGCAGGAGAAGAAAACTATTGGTGCGAAAGCGTGCCTGAAGCAGGATTAACAAGTGTTTGTGAAGAAAGCATTGAAGACGAAGAATGCAATGATTGTTACGGCGGTTATGAAAATGTTGATGGAAAACATCCTGATTGTTCTAAGGTCGATATAAATAAGGAAGATACACAAGAAGAACTAAATGATAAGTATGATGTTGTTATGAATTTTAGATTTGCAAATACAGATCATAAAAAACTTGAAGTTTTCATTAACGGAAGAAAAATTGGCATAAATACTGCTCAAGAATCATACGAAAGAGATATTAGTTCATATGTTGAATCTGGAACAAATTCAATTGAATTAAGGCCTGAATCTGACATGGCAATAACTGAACTCAAAGTAGCAATTGAATGATTCTTCAAATAACTAAAATTAGCAATAGTGCTAGAAATAAAAAAAAAGATGTGTTTAATTAAAAATGGTAACGTCCTCTTCATCAAGACCTTTGAGTATGACAGCGCACACTAGCACTGCTTCACCAAAAAAAACAACTTACACTCCTAATTATGGTGAAAACCGTCAAGGTCAAGAATACCAAGGCGGAAGAGAGATGCTTGTTCTTTTGGCAATGATTTTTCATGCTTTTGATGCGTTCATTTTTGGTTTTGAAATAAATGCAAAGACTATTATATCAAGAGCACTAATGTATGCAACTTTAGCAATAATTACTCATGCTGTACTAAAAGAACATGACGCATTTGGTGCAATAAAAGAATATGGTTTTTGGGCACTAATACCTGTATTTTTTATTCCTGTATTTTACTATCTTCTAAGTTTGATTAAAGTTAACGCAGATTTTGCGCACAACATATCTGCAGTTATTTTAGCAATTCCTATATACTTAATTTATCTTATGTATATGAAAGGTTGTAACCACGAATTTTATGGTGGATGGGATTTTTTAAAAAATATTGTTTCACCAATTTCTTGGGCAAAAGTTTATTTCATATTCTTAGTTTTCCTAGTTATTTTTTCAGCAATAACTCTTTTTCCACAAGTAACAGAGCTTGGAGAAACACCAAGAATAGCAATTAATGAAGGAGGAAAAGCATTTGTTGAACTAACTAAAAACACTTGGACAAAAGTAAGTGAAGCAATTACTGGTACTGGAGGAATAATTAAAGATAGGTATTGGGAGCTTTGGAATCAGTCGATGGGTGAACGTTATACTGGTCAAGTTGAAGATGAATATCGTGCGCGTGCAAAAGTAGAAATAACAAATTTTGAACTCAAAGGACAAAAATATTACGAAGGAGTCCCTGTGTTTTTCTTTCCAATAATTAGCGCAAGAAGTTTTGGCGATGATAGATTAAGAATTGATTATAACTGCACTGCTTACAATGTTTCAAATAAAAGCCAGAATGTTAAAGGAAACGTTAATCCAAATAGCCCTATTATAATAGAAAAATATGATGATGTCGGGACAACTTGTGAATTCAATACTGATACAACAAATATGCTTAGTGCAGGATCATATATTGTTGAAGTAAATGCAAGATTTGAATTTGAAACATGGGCATATACAAGGTATGCATTCATGGAAAAAAGCTATGCAAATAGTGTTAGAGCTGGTGGAGATGATGTTAATATAAAATTTGATGTTCCAAGAAATCCTCCTGCAGCAATTTATACAGGCGGACCTGTCATGCTTGGAATGAATCAAAATATTAATCTTCCAATAAGTGTTGATTATTCTAAAGGAGCAAGTTTTCCTGTTGGAATGACTCTTGAAAACAAAGAAATTAGTAAAGGAGAAATAATTAATGTAAAAGAATTCAAATTATATGTGCCTTCAGCAATAGAAGTATCTCCTGGCAGGTGCACAGTTGATTCTACACCTACTAGAACAACCGATCCAGATACAGGTTATAATGTATATTCGTTTAGCGTTCCTCCTAACAGACCAAAACAAAGTTATCTTACAATGGATTGTGCAATGATGGTTTCAAGCGCAAACGTAAATAATTTACTTGCAGATCCTAACGGAGTAACAGGAGCAACAATTATGGGCAAAGTAAAATATGAGTATGTACTAAAAGAAACAAAAAGAATCAGAATTAATAAAGATCCTTATTATAATGCTGCACCAACACCTGCCACAACATAGATTAAAATGAGAAAAAAACAAAGCAAAAAAATTATTGTATTAATTTTATTAGTTTCACTCTTTATTCTTAGCTCTTGTGGAAGAAGAGTAGGCCCTATTGATATATACACAGGAACTCAAGGTATAACACTTGATTTTCCAAAAAATATTCCTCCAAAAAAAGTTTATGAAAACCAAACTTTTTTGGTTGTAGCAGAACTTTGGAATAAAGGATCATATTCCTTTAATGAAACAAGAGGAGATTTTGGGGTGGTAGGTGTTAATTATGATCCTTTATATTTTTCAGCTGCTTCAACAACAAATTTTGTTGGTGATTTACTAAATTACGAAGATTATCCTAGATTCTTTTTATCAGGAAAAGGTTATGATTGGCCTGATGGAGAACGACTTAATAAAGAAGTGGTTTTCTTAAAAGTTAATGAAATTCCAGGTACAAGAGAATCGCCAGTAGTAGATGTTGGAATGAGTGTTTGTTATCCTTATCAAACGCTTTTATCAAAAGGGGTGTGTATTGATGTAGATACTTATGACGCAGATCAAAATCCTGTTTGCGTTAATCCTGGAACTTACAGTTTTGTAGGACAAGGAGCTCCAATTGCTATTACTAAAATCGAAGCAGATATGGTTCCTGCAAGCATGGAAGAAGTTCAACCAACATTTAGAATAACACTAAAAAATATGCAAAAAGGCGTAGTATTTACAAAAGACGATAAAATTTCTACTTCTTTAGCAATTGACAAAGTGTGCAATCCTCAAGAAAATATTAGAAACAGAGATGATATTAACAGTCTTACAATTGAAGCATGGCTCGGAGCAGATAATAAGGATTCAAAACTAAAATGTACTCCTAATCCTGTAAGAATATATGAAGGAGATGCCGAAGTAACATGTTTCATGCAAGGCACAACAAGAGGACATAATAGGAATTATATGAGCCTTTTAACTATAAAAACTAATTATATATATAGGTCTCAAACTACTAAGAAAGTGAGGATAGTTAGACTAATTTAGAGGAAACCTTTAAATATAATAAAAAAGAGGAAGTAAGTATGATGCGTCGAGATGCAAAAGGAACAACAATTAGAATAATTCTAATCATAACTTTAATAGCAGCTATTTTACTTAGTGGATGCAGTGCTTTTGGAGATAAAAGAGGAAGATGTAGCGCAGGAGATAACTGCAAGTATTATAATGGTAATAGAGGCGTAATCACATATCTTGACAGACCTCAAAGCACATTATTTTTTCATAGCAAAGATGCGAATAATCCTGATGGTAATGCTGTTGAATTTCAAACTAGACTAATAAATGATGGAGCAAGTACTACTTATGGTGCAGCTTTTATTTCTGGATTTGATCCAAATCTTTTTGATGTTTGGTATATAGATGATACAGGAGAGCATCAAGTAAACATATTTAAAAATGCAGGAAATTGTTTTTTTGATTTGCTTGGTTTTGGAGGAAACACAATAAGTTTAGATGGTACAAAGTTTGTTACAAGCTGTTTTGGAGTTGATGCAACTCATTATTCTAACAATCAGTGGGGAGCCGATGTTAACATGAATCAACTAGGTCAATTATTTGGCACAAATGCATGGCCAGATATGAATATAGGTCTTCAACAGGCAGGAGATGGAAATTTCAGATTTAATTTTGGAGGAGATGGCTCATATCTTAATTTCTTTAATCATGGAGAAATGCTTATGAGCATTGTTACAGGCATTGATTTCACATCATATGGCGGAGCACCTTTTTACATGCTTGGAGATAATGCGGATTCACCAGGTGGAGATCTTGATTATAAATCATTTAAAGTTAGATTAAGAGAAAATTGGCCTGCAGGTCAAGATTATATTAGAGTTCCATATCAGGTTAAAACATGTTATGCTTATACAACATTTGTTGCGCCTATGCTTTGCGTAGACCCAAATCCTTGGTCAGATGAAAAAAAAGTTTGTATAGATGTTTCATACAGTTGGGGAGGAAGTCAAGGAGCACCAGTTGCAGTAACTAGATTAGAGCAAACAAACACAGGCAAAGAAGTCATTATGGATATTACAATTAGAAACACAGGACCTGGAACTGTGTGGGACGTAGGATATTTGGCTGCATGCAGTCCATATTTCCCAGGAACAGTAAGACCAAATATGCATAATGTTGTTTACATAGGAACAGCATGGGTAGGAAACCACAGAGTTGATTGTAGTAAAGATATGGTCAGACTTGACCCGAGAACAAAAGAAGCAAGATTTACTTGTAGTTATGATTATCTTGCAGACGGAGAAGATATTGGAAGTGCGTACGCAACTCCTCTAAAAATGGAGCTTTGGTACGGGTATGAAGAAGTAATTTCAAATCAATTGACACTTAGAAGATTAGGATAATAAAAAAAATGAAGAATATTATCATGGAGGTAACAAAAATGAAAAAAGTCCTATTAATTGGATTGATTATAGGAATGTTGGCACTTACCGCTTGTGGCGGAAACAACAACAAAGAAGATATTGGAGACACTTACCTTGGAGGAAGCCAAGGACTTAAAATTAGTTTTGCAAATGGTGCTCCACCTGACTCAGTAAGCGATATTGGCGGAGAACAGAGTTTTGATATCATCGTAGACGTTGAAAATATGGGTGAAGACGATGTAGAAACTTCTGAAGCACTTGTAAGCATTGTTGGTTTTCCACCTAAAGCATTTAATAAGAATGTTGCAGATTTAAAAGAAGTTCAACCTGAAGAAAAAATTGAAGGAAGACAAAAAAATCCGGATGGAACAGTTATTGAATCTCCTTTGGTACAAGTTGTTTTTGAAGACTTAGCATATCAATATGCAGAGCCAGGAAATGTTCAATTCCCTGTTATTGCAGAGATTTGTTATCTTTACGAAACAAATGTAGCTTCAAGTCTTTGTATTAAAGATAATTTAAACAAGGATGAAGAGGATGATTTTTGTAAGGTTAGCAGCAGCAGACAGGTTTCAAGTAGCGGAGCACCTGTTCAAGTTACAAGAATACAGCAATCACCTGCAGGAAAAGATAAAACAAGAATTTCATTTACTGTTGATAATGTTGGTGGTGGAAAAATATTCAAATACGATTCAGAAAATAGCTGTGACAACACAAAAATTAGTAATGAAAACAAAGTGTGGGTTGAAATTGAAAATCTTTTAGATAGAGGAGCTGATGGAGTTAAATGTTCAGGTTTGTTAGGTGGAACACAAAGCTATAATGGATATGTTCTTCTAAATAAAGGTAACTCAGCAGATGTTTTATGTACAATTACTATGACTGAGAGATCTGATAGATTGCAACCATTCAACATAAAATTAACTTATGATTACTTTGAAAGCATAAGAAAAGATATTGTTGTTGAATACACGCCTGAATACGAATAAAAATATTTTATTTTTTTTATTTACTTTTTTCTAATATTTTTGTTATTTGAAAAACAACACAAGAAACTATATACCCTGCTAGTCCAAGAGTTAGTGCTATTTGGATTACAGAATTAATAGTTTTCTTTGTGCATTCCCCTTTTGCCATTAAGGGCGTGCAATAAACTCCAAAATAAAACAAGCTTGCCGTAGCAAAAATAATTAGTATTAAGGGCAATATAAATTTTCTTAGTTCTGGTTTGAAGAATTCTCCTGTTTCTTTTAGCATTTTATTTTTTATTTACTAAAACAAATTTTGCTAGCAGTGCTTCGAGTTGAATAAATTCATCGCTGCCTTCTACCATTCTGAATTCTGCTTCTCCGCATTGTTTAACCATTTCTAGTTTAGCATTGTTATCTGCTTTTAGGTTCCAGCATTCTTTTTGGATTTGTTTAATCACATCAATTCCAGATAAACCATGTTTTAGCATTGTGTCAAGAAGTTGTTTTTTTGCAGAGCTAAAATCTCCCTTTAGTGTTGCTTCTAGTGCAGCAATTATTTCTTTTGGTTCTGCAGATGAAGAAACTGAGTATATTAGCTTTTCATCTATTTCTTTTTTTATAGCAGCACTGCTTTGCATTAAGTTTTCAAGTCTTCTAACGTCTCCACCTGAAACATAGAATAATGCTTCTTTTGCATCATCAGTTACAGTTAGTTTTTCTGATTTTGATATGTGGTCAATTATTTCAAATATGTCTTTTTTATCAAGTGGTTTGAATCTGAATACTGTGCATCTTGATTGAATAGGATCTATTATTTTTGATGAATAATTGCATGATAGAATAAATCTGCATGTTTGAGTGTAGTTCTCCATTGTTCTTCTTAAGGCGTGTTGTGCATCTTTTGTTAGCGCGTCTGATTCATCTAAATATATTATTTTAAAAGGTACATTTCCTAGTGCTTTTGTTCGTGCAAAATCTTTTACTTTTTGTCTAACCACATCTATTCCACGTTCGTCGGATGCGTTTAATTCTAGGTAGTTTTCGTGCCATGAATCTTTAAACAGTTGTCTTACTGTTACTAATGCTAAAGTTGTTTTTCCTATGCCTGCTGGTCCTGCAAATAGCAAGTGTGGCATGTTTTTTGTTTCTACAAATGCTTTTACTCTTGCAACTATTTCTTTTTGTCCTTTGACTTCTGAGAATTCTTTAGGTCTGAATTTTTCAGTCCATATTGCTAATTCGTGATTTTCGTGCATTAAACTTACCCCTTATCTTAAAGGAGAAAGAGGTGTTTTATAAGAGTTTTGATTGATTTATTTTCTATATTGTAAGAAACTCGCGAAAATGCTACCCACACCCTAAATACTCAGACAAAAGAAACACAAGTGTTTCTGTGCACAAAAAAGCAAAGCTTTTTCAGTGAATCAAAGATTTCTGGTGAAAAATTCAAGGAATTTTTAAGGACAAGTAGTCTTGCCTTGACTCGTCCGTATAAAAAAAGATGAATATTAACCGCAATAATTAAATAAACCCTTCTCTCAAATCAATTATGGCATCAACTTCTATTAAAAAAAAAGTTGTTAATTTACTAAAATATGCAGATATAAAAATCAATGGCAAAAGACCTTGGGATATTCAGGTTAAGAACGAAAAAATTTACAAAAGAGTTTTATCAGAAGCAAATATGGGTCTTGGAGAAGGATATATGGATGGTTGGTGGACAGCAAAATCTGTTGACAAGTTTATTTTCAAATTAGTAAGTGCAAATCTTCATAAAAGGATTAAAAAAACACCGAGCATGGCTGCATTGTATTTAAGAGCAAAGTTTTCAAACAAACAAAAATCAAGAAGTTATCATATTGGTGATTGGCATTATGATATTGGAAATGAGCTCTATACAAAAATGCTTGATAAAAATATGCAGTATTCGTGTGGATACTGGAAAAATGCTAAAACTTTGGATAAATCGCAGTTAGATAAAATGGATTTAATCTGCAAGAAGTTAAAACTAAAAAAAGGTATGACTCTTTTGGATATTGGTTGTGGATGGGGAGGTTTAGCTAAGTACGCTGCAAAAAAATATGGTGTTAAAGTTTTAGGAATAACTGTTTCTAATGAACAGGCAAAATTAGCAAGAGAAAACTGCAAAGGAGAAAATGTTAGAATAGAGGTTTTAGATTATCGCAAGTTAAATCAGAAATTTGACAGAATTGTTTCTGTTGGAATGTTTGAGCATGTAGGACCTAAAAATTACAAAGAATATATGAAAGTTGCAAATCGATGCTTAAAAGATGATGGAATATTTCTTTTACATACAATTGGTTCTAATAAATCAAACATGTCAGGGGAACCATGGATGGATAAATACATATTTCCCGACGGAGTAATTCCTTCAATAAAACAAATTGCAAAGGCAGCAGAGAAATTATTTTTTATAGAAGATATTCATAATTTTGGAGCATATTATGATAAAACATTGATGGCTTGGCACGCTAATTTCAAAAAATCATGGTCAAAAATTAAGAAGAATTATGATGAAAGATTTTACAGGATGTGGGAGTATTATCTTTTAAGCTGCGCAGGTTCTTTTAGAGCAAGATATAATCAGTTGTTTCAGGTTATTCTAACAAAAAAAGGTCTTGTTGGCGGATACGAACGAGTTTCTTAAAAGATTTGTCAAGAGTGTTGTATAATCTTTTTGAATTTTTATTATTAAGTTTATATTTATAAATTGAGTCAGGAAATAATGAATTTATCATAAAATCCATCTTTATTATATTAGATTGAGGATATACTTCTTCAATTGAATAAATATCTTTTACAGCCACAAAAAGTAGGAATTTAAAGAACTATATACATGTTAGTATAGATATTATCCTGTGCAATTTCTACTAATTTATTATCTAAACCTTTGCATATTTTTAACTTATTTATTAGTTATGATAAGTATTATCATCTGCAATTAATACTAAATCTTGTGTGTCTACTTGTTGAAAATCAGGAGTTATTTCCATATAGAAGTCTCTTTCTAAGAATAAGTCATCATTTTTTCTTATGAACACGTATGCTTTATGAAGTCCCTCTCCTAAAATATTGTAGAATTTGTCACACCAAGTAAGCAATTCATTTCTTTGAGGTCTTAAAAAATCTACTTCAGAATATTTTTCTGATTTGTATTCGTTTTTATTTTCAATAGATTTCAAATGATTTGTTGTATTTGTTAATTGTTTTTTTACTAGCTTTAAATTAAAATAATTTTTGCTCATTGCAAAATCACAAACAATATTGTGAGGTATAATAATAGAAAACAATGCTTTTTCATAAGCAATATTTTGTTTTTTCTTAATTTTATTAGCATACTTTGTTATGTCTTCTTGATTTGTTTTTGGAACTTCTTCATCAACAAAACTCACAAGCACATTTTCTATAGATTCTTTTGCTTGAAATGCAAGATTAAAATTGTTAGGAAATTCTTCATATTTAGAAATATTTGATTTAGCTTCTTCCAAGGCATTTGTTATTGATTCATAACTCATAATAAAGCTATAAAAAGTTATTATTTATAAATGTTTCGGTTTGTTACTACTTTAAGGTGGTGTTTTTGTTTACCGTAATGTTTTTATACCCCTTAAAAGTCTCAAAAATATAGTTATTCTCAAACAAACAAGGGTGAAAAAAAACATGAATAAACACGTATATTTTTTTGGTGCAGACCAAACGCAAGGAAAAAAAGAAATGAAACAAATACTAGGTGGTAAAGGAGCAAACCTAGCAGAAATGGCCTCAATAGGCGTGCCTGTACCACCAGGTTTTACAATAACAACAGAAACCTGCGCAGAATACTATGAAGAAGGAAAAAAAATATCTGAAGCAGCAATAAAAGAAATAGATGAAAATATTGCAAAATTAGAAACTGCATTAGGAACAAAACTAGGAGACCCAAATAATAGTCTTTTAGTTTCAGTAAGAAGTGGTGCAGCAATAAGCATGCCCGGAATGATGGATACAGTTCTAAATTTAGGAATGAATGATGAAGTAGCAAAAGGACTGGCAAAAAAATCAGGAAACGAAAGATTCTCATGGGACTCATACAGAAGGTTTATTCAAATGTTCGGAGATGTAGTAATGAGTGTTGACCACTCAAATTTCGAAGAAATTTTAGACGAAATAAAAGAAACAAAAGGAGTAAAATTCGATACAGACTTAGATGCAGATGACTTAAAAGATTTAGTGAAAAAATACAAAGCAGTCATTAAAGAAAAAACAGGAAAAGAATTCCCAACAGATGCACGAACACAATTATTATTATCTATTGAAGCAGTATTTGGTTCATGGAATAATAGTAGGGCAATTCACTACAGAAGACTTAATGAAATTGTTGGATTAAAAGGAACGGCAGTAAACGTTCAAGCAATGGTTTATGGAAACATGGGCGAAACATCCGGAACAGGAGTTTGCTTTAGCAGAGACCCCTCAACAGGAGAAAATGTGTTTTACGGCGAATACTTAATGAATGCTCAAGGAGAAGACGTTGTTGCAGGAATAAGAACGCCTTTACCAATAATTAAATTAAAAGAAACAATGCCTGAAATATATGATGAACTTGTAGCAATTTACAAAAAACTTGAAGCACACTACAAAGATATGCAAGACATGGAATTTACAATTCAAGACAAAAAACTTTTCATGCTTCAAACAAGAACAGGAAAAAGAACAGCAACAGCAGGAGTTCGAATGACAGTTGAAATGGTTGAAGAAGGATTAATTGATGAAAAAACAGCAGTTCTAAGAGTTGATCCAACAGCACTAGATCAATTACTGCACAAACAACTTGATGAAGTAGCAAAACAAAAGCATAAGGCTCTTGGAAAAGGACTTCCAGCTTCACCAGGAGGAGCTGTTGGAAAAATTGCATTTGACAATGACTCAGCAGTTGAAATGAAAAATGAAGGAGACACAGTTGTATTAGTAAGAAATGATACATCTCCTGAAGATTTAATCGGAATGGATGCAGCAATAGGAATTCTAACCGCAAAAGGCGGAATGACTTCACACGCAGCAGTTGTTGCACGTGGAATGGGAAAATGCTGCGTATCAGGACTTGGAGAGGCAAAAATTTCAGAAAGTGCAAGAACACTTGAACTCGGCGGTGAAACTTTCAAACAAGGAGATTATATAACTCTTGATGGTTCAACCGGAGAAGTTTTTGCAGGACAAATCCCTACAACAGACCCTAAACTTACTGGAAACTTTGGAACACTAATGCAGTGGGCTGATAAACACAGAAAATTAGGTGTAAGAACTAATGCAGAAACTCCAAGAGATGCAGAGCAAGCAGTTAAATTTGGAGCAGAAGGTATTGGACTTTGCAGAACTGAACACATGTTCTTTGAAGGGGATAGAATCAAAGCCGTTCGTGAAATGATTATGAGCAATGATATTACTGGTCGTAAAAAAGCTTTAGCAAAAATTAAACCATTCCAAAAACAAGACTTTATTGATCTTTTTAAGATAATGGCAGGTAAACCAATAACAATAAGATTATTAGACCCTCCATTACACGAATTCTTACCAAGAGAAGAAGAAGACATAAAAGAACTCGCAAAAGAATTAAAAGTGTCAGTTGAAGACTTAAAGCGCAAAATAGAATCACTACACGAAGTTAATCCGATGCTTGGACACAGAGGATGCAGATTAGGAGTAACTTACCCTGAAATTACAGAAATGCAAAGTGAAGCAATCTTTGAAGCAGCAATAGAAGTTGCAAATTTAGGAATTGAAGTTAGACCTGAAGTAATGATTCCTTTGATTGGAAACGTAAAAGAATTTTTGCATCAAAAAGAAATAGTTGTAAGAGTTGCACAAGGAATTTTAGGTAAAGAATCAAAAGTTAAATACCTGATTGGAACAATGATAGAAGTTCCAAGAGCAGCATTAACAGCAGATGAAATTGCACACGAAGCAGAGTTTTTTTCTTTTGGAACAAACGATCTAACTCAAATGACATTTGGATTTTCTAGAGATGACGTAGGAAAATTTGTTCCTGAATATATTGAGAAAGGATTGCTTGAAAAAGATCCTTTCCAAGTACTAGATCAAACAGGTGTCGGACAATTAGTTGAGATGGCTGTTAAGAAAGGAAGACACGTAAATCCAGAACTTAAATTAGGAATTTGTGGAGAACACGGTGGAGAGCCTTCAAGTGTTGAGTTTTGTCATAGAGCTGGACTAAACTACGTTTCGTGTAGTCCATTTCGTGTTCCAATTGCAAGACTAGCAGCTGCACAAGCAGCATTGAAAGAAAACTAGTGTACTAAGCTGTGCTTACGTATGCTGACGCTCGCATATGCAAGAATGGCGCACATGCAGCATTAAAAGAGGAGTAAAATCTTCTACTTTTTTATTTTCTTTATTTTATTTTTCTATACTAAGTTCCAAATTGATACACAAACACATTTTTAACAATTACAAGAAATTCTTTGAAGGAATGTGGAATAAAAAGTAGTTATTTCAGCATTTTCAAAACTTCTTTTATTTCTTTTATTGTTTTTTCTTGATCATTCTTTTTTGACAATGCCAGAAATTCAATTAGTATTTCTTCTAATTGATCTTCATTAAATAAGAATAATTTGTTGCCATCTATAATAAAATAAAATCTGAAGCTTTCATATTTTAATTCTTTTAGTATAAGGGTGTCAAGTCTAAATAAAAATTTGCCTTTATTTGGGTTTTCTTTTAAAGATAGTATTTTTTTATATACTTTAGAAGAATTTCCTTTGAATAATTTTTGAATTTTATTTCTTAGTTCTTTTGGAACTATTATTTTTATTTTTCCCAGCATCTTCTTCCCTATTTTTCTTCTCAGTCCACGCCATAGCTTCTTCTATTGTGCACCACTTGGTTTTATCTACAAATTGCTCTAACATTTCTCTCATTTTAACAGAATTATACATTCTTTTTATGACTTCGTCATACGTTTCCGATTTTTTTCCGAAATCTCTGAGAATTTCACGGGTTTCTTTAGAAATTGATATTGTTGTGTTCATATAATCACCTATAATAGTTATATATAATTATAATTATATATAATTTATAAACTTTGTTGTAAATAATCCTCAGGAGTCAGAATTTTTATTCCTTTGAATTCTTTTATATCTAGCAAATCTTTGTCATAAGAAATAATATGACTGCAATTTCCATCAACTGCCGCTTCTAAAAATTTGTCATCCTTAGGATCTCTAACAATTTTTATTTTAGTATTTGACTTAATATATGTTGATAATATTATTATTTGTTTTAGTGCATCTTTTGCTTGCTTTTTTGTTAAATCTAGTTTATGTCAAGTATTAATCTTTCCATTCTTGCCTAGCTCTTTTAACTAGAGCAGACACATCTTTTTCTCTTATCTTCTTCTTTGCTTTTCGCAAAGGTTTCGTAATTTCCGAAAAAGTTTGAGCATGAATTTTTTTCAGCATAAGTGAGTCTCCGGCTACAATAAATAATACCTTTGTACCTTCAGACAAACCTAATTTTTTTCTCATTTCTGATGGAATCGCAATTTGTCCTCTTGAACTTATTTTGCCAATATCTACTAATTCTGTTACCATATCTTATTTACAAGATATATCTTATATATAAACTTTGTTGAAACTATTTAGAAAAATATATAAGTGTTTAATCCTAAGAAGCGTTTATAGGGAGGACATTTTGACAGTTGGTTGACATGGAAACGTTCATAGAGGCGCTATTTGCAGAGGCTAATATTTCTTGGAACAGGAACCAATATGTAACTGTTATTGAAAACGGAATTTCTTCATTAAAAGACAAATGTAATCAAGCGCATAATAATGCTATAAATATTCAATCAAAAATTCTTCACGACTATAATATCATAAAAAATAGAAAACACAGACGTGGTTCTGGTAACGTTGTTCACCCAACACCTATGTTTGAAATTCAAAGAGGAATTGCAACGTGGAATAAATATTCTAATATGAAAAAAAGTATGAAAGAGAATGATATTTTTGTTGGAATAGCTGTTACTGGCTTTCCTGATATGCCAGGAGAGTATTTTGATGATATTAGAAAAAAGATTAGTAAACTAAAAAATAATAAACACAACATTCAAAAAAGACTTATTCTAAGATACATTAAAAAAGGTCAAATGGATGATTTATATAATTATATTTCTAATAATGAAAATGATATTGATGAAGAAACGAGTTCTGCTAGAGGTTATATTTCCGAAAGAACTCTTTATTGGCTTGTAAAAGAATCTGCAAAAGAAGTTGCGGAAACTAAGTCTAATGTGTTTTGTAATGTGAAACAAATGTGTACAGATTTGCAATATAATAATCATGAGCAAATAAAATATGGCTTTAAGTACGAACTAGATACTTTACTTCATACTAATAATAAGTATCTCACAAGTAAAATATTAAAAAATATTGAATCTGATTCTGTTTTTGTTTATTTTAATGAACGTGCTGAGCCTTTTAGAGTTTGAATAAAAAAGATTTTTATTATGTATAAACTAATTATTTTCTATATAGAACATAATTAATTTGATAAACTCTTTGAATTAATAAGTACTCATAAACAAAACATATGCAAGAAGCATAGCAAAAGCAATATCTTGGAAAGTAATAGCAACACTAACAACAGCAAATCTAGTCCATATATTTACTGGAGATTTTATCATAATGCTAAGCGTTGGCTTGATAGAAGCTGTAGCAAAACTCTTGTTTTATTATCTTCACAAAAGAGGTTGGAACGCAGTAAATTGGAGAAAAGTTAAAGCATACATGATGCAAACAATTAAAAACTCTGACTCCGTAGCATAACTAATGCTAGAGACTATTAAATTTAAAGAATTCACATTAGATAGGTTCCAAATAGAATCTATTCATGCAATTGAGAACAACCATTCAGTTGTCGTTAGTGCAGCTACAGGAACAGGTAAGACCCTAATAGCAGACTACATAATCGATAAATATCTAAAAGAAAATAAAAGAATAATATATACAGCACCAATTAAAGCATTATCAAATCAAAAATACAGGGATTTCAAAGAACAATATGGTGCAGAAAATGTCGGAATTCTTACTGGAGACGTAACTATTAATCCTAGAGCTCCCTTGCAAATTATGACTACTGAAATATATAGAAATATGCTTTTGTCTAATGATCCAAATATTGACGATTTAGCATATGTTATCTTTGATGAAATTCACTTCCTTGGAGATTATGAAAGAGAAACAGTTTGGGAAGAATCAATAATTTTTAGTAAAGAGCATACAAGATTTCTTTGTCTTTCAGCAACGATTCCTAATGCAAGACAGTTTGCAAACTGGGTGGCACATATAAAAAACCACGAAGTAGATGTAGTAATTGAAAAAAAAAGAGCGGTTCCCCTAAAACACTTATTTTATGACTCAGAAAAAGGATTTGCAACTCTTAAAGAAATTGAAGAATGGAAACATCTTGATAAATATCCTAAGTATCATAAATCCTTTAAAAATAAGAAAAGACATCTTCAGGAATTAAAAAATAGAAAAAAACTTGGAACGGTTGAACTGTTAAAAGAAATCGAACAAAAAGAAAACTTACCATGCATATATTTTTGCTTTTCTCGAGCATTAACTGAGAAAAAAGCGCAGTTAATTAAGAAAAAAAGAAGCTATTTAACAGTACAAGAAAGTGTAGAGGTAAAAAGAATAATAAGAGAAAAACTAGCAACTACTGATCAAAGTGTTTTAACACTTAATACAACAAGAATTCTTAGAGAGTGTCTTGGAAATGGAATTGGATTTCATCACGCAGGAATATTGCCTGTGCTAAAAGAAATTGTAGAAAAATTATTCGAAAAAGGTTTAGTGAAAGTATTATTTGCAACAGAAACATTCGCTGTAGGAATTAACATGCCTGCAAAAACAGTATGCTTTGATTCTTTAGAAAAATTTGATGGAATTAATTTCAGATATTTAAACAGTAAAGAATATTTCCAATTAGGAGGAAGAGCTGGTAGAAGAGGAATTGATAAAATAGGATATTGTGTTTCTTTAATTGACAGAGAATTTGCGGATATAAAAAAAATAAAAAAAATAACTAGTGCAGATACAGAACCACTCAAATCTCAATTCAAATTGTCATATAATACAATTCTTAATCTTATTCATTCTCATACACCAAAAGAAAGACAAGTTATTCTTGAAAGTTCATTTTATTCTTATCAAATGGAAGGCAGAACTCAAGCAGGAAAAATTCTTGCGAGTTTTAACAAAAGAAAAAAGAGACTTGTAAAGGAAGGATACATTGTTGAGAGTCAAGGAGAAGAAGAATTAACTGAAAAAGGAATGTTTGGTATGAGGATTTATACTGAAGAACTTATTGTTTCTGAACTTTTCTGTACGGAACTAACAAAAAAATTCAATGAACTTGAAATAGTTATACTTGTTGGAGCAATTGTTTATGAAGAAAGAAAAAATGTTAAATTTAGAGGAAAAGATAAGTCAGTTTCAAAAGAAATTCATAAAAAGATTAATAAAAATCAGAAAATATACAGATACTTTAAGGAAAAGCCTTTTCACTTCATGGAAAAATTTCTTAAGTCTTGGTATGAAGGCTGTGAATTTTTAGAATTGTTAGACTACACAACTATGCCTGAAGGAGATATAGTTAGATATATTAGACAAATACTTGATTTGCTGCAACAAATTGAGCATGCAACTTTGAATGATGAGTTAAAAGAGAAAATAAGAAGCATAGAAAACAAACTTGATAGGGATGTTATTGCCGTTAGGTTTTGAAATGGAAGAAAAAATACAGAGCATAATTGCAAGAGGATATGAAAACGCAAGACAACTAGAAGAACAAAAAATTAAGTTGCTTCAAAAAATAAAAGATAAACAAGATTTCTCAAAAAACAAAGAATTAGAAAAAATAATAGAGGCAGAAAAAGCATTAGTTACAAGAGCAAATTATTTCATTCAAAAAATAATAGAGAAACACAAGGACAATTTGTCTTCCGATTTTTTGTCAGAATTAAAAATAATAGAAAAAGAAATTGATAATAAAACACAGGAATTAATAGAGGAAGAATTGCATTTGAGAGGAAATAACATTGAATTCATAGCAAATAACACGCTTAATTCAATAAAAAAAGTTGATAAACTAAATAAAGAGAAAAACAAGAATTATGCTTTTCTTAAATCAATAAGACCTCTTATGGCAAAAAGTATGGCTGTATTATTTCTTTCTTTAAGTTGTTTGTTGATTAATGTAGAAGCAAATACATTATCTGAAAACACACATCCTTTGAAAAGTGTTTATTCTTCTTCGCAAACAAGCATAAGGCTTAGTTCTGATGAGTTTTTTGTTCCCCAAAAGGTAATGTATGCTTTTGGTCAAACAATGGATACTAAAATGCAAGAATCTCAAACTCCTGGTGGAACATATCTTAAAAAAAATTATTTAGACTCTTTTGATAAAATTGAAATGTTTAAATTGAGATTAATTAAATTGGGTTTTTCTCAATATCAGATTAATGACTACATACATCTTTTTTCGCAATCAAACATAATTATTTTTAATGAGGCTGAAACAAAAAATCAGGATAAATTTAAGGAACTTAGAGTTCATGAAAGAATGCATAAATATTTTTATAAATTAAATTCTGCAGGTCAAAACTATATGAAAAAAGTAGCAAAAGCAATTACTGGAAGAATGGAAAACGAAGAAAATTTTGGAAAGGAAAGAAGAGATAAAAACGGATTAAAAATTTATAGTGGTTTTCATTTTATTCAGGCAATTTTTAACTGGCAAGAATTTTATAATTATCTTTATGCTGGAGATTTTACTGATAATGCCTTAAAAACTTTGAAAAGAGATTATCCTATAGCCTATAAAATATATCAAAATGTTATTCGTGAAGCAACAAGAGGAACTTAATTCGTACATTTTAATCACTAAATAATGTTTATTTTAGCAAAAGATTTATATATTTGATTGTGTTGTTACTGCATAAAGAAACAATAAAATGGATCCCTCAAAAACAATAAACGAAGTTCTAAAAGAATATAATACAACACCAGATTACACATATAAACAAGATGCAGAAATTTATCAAAGAATACTTATGTCCCAAAACAACCCAAACAACGAAGAAGTACTAAATGAATTTATGAACATAATTACAAGAAATGAAAAATACGATTTAAACTCATTTTTTGCAGAAACATCAAACCAAATGCAAAAAGCATACGACCATATTCAAGTCACAAAAGTATTATCTATTGTATTCCCACTAGCAAATAGAGGACCTATAATAGAAATGGAAAGCGATTATATTCCTGAAGACTATGAAGAAGAATAATTTAAATTATATATTTCTACCAAATCACTTTCAAAAATTTCTTGGGGAGCAACAGCAAACGCAAATCTCCAATTAAATTTTTCAGGATCAAAATCAACTCCTTGCTTTTTATAAGCCTCCCATACTAACTCGGAACAATAATATTTTTTTCCGTTTTCTTTTTTTATAAGGTACCAAAAATCAAACGGATATTCAGAATTGTTTTTCATCCACATAAGAGCTCCTTCTTTTTGTTCTTTTGAAGCCAAAACTTTTCCAACCATAACGTGATTTCTTCTAGATATAAATTTTTTTAGAGTCATTTTTCTTTTTTCATAATCCAAAACTTGTTGAACAACATATGGTTCGTTGTTTTCATCATAACCTGCAAAAACCGCGACATGAACCCAATAACCCGGAATAAAATCTAAAGGACGTATAGGCCTGCCAAAAACCAAATCTCCTTTTTCCAAATCTTCTATTGATATAGTTCCATAATCTATTTTCATTTGTTTAGAATACTTC
>Ga0114931_10001244_pt1 | contig 32388 bp, 28 predicted proteins | sample 2SBtaG_FD_89579 | JGI IMG/M metagenome (GOLD analysis project Ga0114931, IMG submission 89579) | Deep subsurface microbial communities from Kolumbo volcano to uncover new lineages of life (NeLLi) - 2SBTROV14_V59a metaG | ecosystem: Environmental > Aquatic > Marine > Volcanic | place: Kolumbo...
GGCGCCGGGCGGCTCACGCAGGCGCTGGCCGAGGCGCTGGGCGGCCGCGTGCACGTCGGCGTGGGCGTCGAGCGCATCGAGCGGGGCGGCTCGCGCCGCTTCCGGGTCGGGACCTCGGCCGGTTCTGGCACCGTCGGCGGAGACGTGCCCGCCGTCCTCGATGCCGACGCCGTCATCGTCGCCACGCCGGCGTTCGTCGCCGCGGAGCTGCTCCGGGACCTCGCGCCCGACGCGGCGGCGCCGCTGGCGTCCATCCCCTACGCGGGGATCAGCGTGGTGGCGCTGGGATTCCCGCGCTCGGCCGTTCCCCGGGCGCTCGACGGCTTCGGCTTCCTGGTGCCGCCGGGACAGGGGCTGCGCATCCTCGGCTCGTTGTGGACGTCGACGCTGTTCCCGCCGCAGGCTCCCGAGGGCACCGTGCTGCTCCGGTCGCTGGCGGGCGGCATGGGAGACCCCGGCTTCCTCGACCTGGACGAGGACGCGGCGATCGACGCCGTTCGCGCCGACCTCCGCACCAGCCTCGGGGTCACGGAGGCGCCGACGATGGCGCACGTGGTGGGGTGGCGTCGCGGCATCCCGCAGTACACCCTCGGGCACCTCGAACGCGTGGAGGCCGCCGTCGAGGCCGTCGGGGCCGTTCCCGGCCTGGCGCTGACCGGCAACGCGTACCGCGGCATCGGTCTCAACGATTGCGTGCGCGACGCGCGTGCAGTGGGCCGCGAGGTGGCCGCTCGGCTCGACCCCGCGTGACAGGCGCGCCCCGGTCGCGTTAGGTTGGGGCGGCCGGCGGGCGCGCGCCCGAGCCGGCGCGAGGAGGATCGATGCCCAAGCTCACCGTCCACAACGCGACGATCCAAGCGACCGCCGGAGCGACCGCCGGAGCGACCGCCGGAGCGACCACCGTCGAGGTCGAGGAAGGCAAGCGTCTGGTGCTGGCCGTCGAGGCAGCCGGCGTGCACATCGGTCACCGCTGCGGCGGCAAGGCGCGCTGCACCACCTGCCGGGTGACCTTCGAGCGGGGCGAGCCCGGCGTCATGACCCGTGCCGAGCACGACAAGCTCCTGGAGAAGGGGCTTCTCGGCGAGGTCCGTCTGGCCTGCCAGATCCGCTGCACCCACGACATGTCCGTGCGTCCGCTGATGACGCTGGAGTCCGAAGGCTGGTCCGATACGGGGCCCGCCCCCGCCCCGCAGGTGGAGCCCGCCGGCGAGGTCTTCCCCAAGGAGGCGTTCGAGCAGCTGCAGAGCTGAGGTTCGCTGCGGGTGTGTGGTGGCCGCGCGGTGGGCGTGCGGTCTGCGCGTGGTGGGCGTGCGGTCTGCGCGTGGGGACGCGAGCCGCGGTCGGAGCCGGGGGTCGCCGGCTTCCGGGGTCCAGGGGGGGTTCGAGAATTGCCTCCTTCGAACGTCAAGGCTCGTTGAACGGCACCTGCCGGGGTTCGCCCGGCAAGCGGCAGGTGCCCCTCGCTGGGCCCATGCCGGTGAAAGCCTGGCGTTCGCGCCCTCCGCCGCCGAAGCCCGGCGCCACCCTCCCGATCGCCCGCCTGAGTGCTCCAGCACGCGTTCCTGCGGCCTTTGGAGCACGCCCGGCGCCCTTGACGCGGCCACGATGCAAAGCGGACCTGTACGTTCGACCCTAGGGATTCCGGCACCCCCCTGCCGCCCCCCGGGTCCGGCCACGAAAGCCAGATTGTCGGTGGGCTCTCACGTGCCGCCGCGATCAGGACGGTCCCAGCGCTCAGCGCCCTACCGCTCAGCGCCCTACCGCTCAGCGCCCTACCGCTCAGCGCCCTACCGCCCGGCCCCGTACCCCCGGCTCCTCCACCGAGTCCCCTCCATGAGCGCCCGAACCCCGCTCATGCGAGAATGACCGACGTGGGCGAGCGCGCTCCAGACGACAACGAACGCCGCGATCGCGAACGCCGCGACGGCGAACCCCGCGACGAGGAACCCCGCGACGAGGAACCCCGCGACGAGGAACGCCGCGACGACGGCTCTCGCGACGGCGATCGCCACGACGCCGCCGAGAACGCCCGCACCGAGAACGACCTTCCCGACGCCGACTGGCGCGAGCGCTGGCGGAGCACCATCGACCTCGACCCCGACGACATCGCGACGCTCGCCCCGGAAGCCCTGACGCCGGGCGCACCCACCGCGGCCGACCCGGCCCAGGGCGCCCCCAACCCGGACGCGCGCTCCCCGGCCACCTCGCCCCCGGCCACCTCGCCCCCGGCCACCTCGCCCCCGGCCACCCTCGCCCCGCCGACCTCCGGCCGCGCGCACCCGTCGGCGCCGCTCACCGGCTACCCCGGCGCCTTCGTCGGAACCGTCCCCGACACCGCGCACGACGCCGATCACGACGCGCTGTTCGGCGGCGGCCCGCAGGGGCGCGAGCGGCGTTCGTCGGCCCACGGGGCCCTGATCATGATGGGCGGCACCCTCGCGAGCCGCGTCACCGGCCTGGTGCGCAACTCCCTGCTCAACGCGCTGTTCAGCAAGGAGATCAGCGACGCCTTCATCACCGCCTTCAAGGTCCCGAACCTGTTCCGCGAGCTGCTCGCCGAGGGCGCGCTCACGAACTCGTTCATCCCCGTCTACGCGACGCTCGAGCCGGCCGAGCAGAAGCGTCTGTCGGGCGCGCTGCTGGGCATGCTCACGCTCGTCAACGGCCTGCTCATGCTGCTGGCCTACGTCACGGCGCCGCTGCTGGCGCGCCTGCTCATCGCCGACCCCGCCAACGTCGACGTCACGCTGACCGCGCACCTCGTGCGCATCGTCTTCCCCTTCCTGCCCGCCATCTACTTCTCCGCGCTGGCCATGGGCATCCTGCAGGCCGAGGAGCGCTTCGTGGCGCCGGCGTGGGCGCCGGTGGCGCTGAACGTGGTGACCGTCGCGCTGATGGCGCTCTTCCCGGGGCAGGCGATCCTGTTGACGCTCGCGCACGTGCTCGGCGGCGTGGCGCAGCTGGTCGTGCAGATCCCGGCGCTGGTCCGGCACAAGCTCCTGCCGCGCCTCGCCGGGCTGTGGCACCCTGCCATGGGGAGCGTGATGCTGCTGATGCTGCCGTTCGCGTTCACTACGGGCGGCCGGCAGGTGCTCAACGTGGTGGCGTCGAACGTGGTCACCGACATCGCGGCCGGTGCGCAGACCGCGTTCTACAACGCCGACCTGTTCCTCAGCCTGGCGTTGGGGCTGTTCAGCATCTCGCCGGCGCTCGCCTACTACTCGCGCCTGGCCGACAACGCCGTGCGCGAGCCGCACGCGTTCAACGACACGCTCGAGCAGGGGATGCGCTTCATCACCTTCCTGAGCGTTCCGGCCGGCCTCGCCCTGACCGTGATGGCCACCCCCGCGGTGGAGGTCATCTTCAACTGGAAGAGCCTCTACGGTCCCGGCCTCGACGCCGCCCGGCTCACCCTCTCCATGGCGGCGACCGCGCCGCTCGGGCTCGCCGTCTTCCCGCTGGGCATGTTCAACCTGCTGGTGCGCGTGTTCTACGTCCGCCAGCGCGTGGTGACGCCGGTGGTCGTGGTGCTGGTGTTCCTGACGCTGCAGGGCGCGCTCTACCTGCTCCTGGTGGGGCCCTACGGGATCGCCGGCCTCTCCTGGGGGACCGTGATCGCGTCCTGGATCCAGCTCGGCGTCCTGACCGCGCTGGTGTATGGCCGCGAGCGCTTCGCTCTCGGCGCCTACCTGCGCTACCTGGCGCGGGTATGGCTCGCCGGCCTGGTGGCGGCGGTGGTGACGGTGCTGGCGCTGGGCGGCGCGACCGGGCAGGCGAGCTGGACCGGAGCGCTCGAGCGCGTGGCGCTCGGGAGCGTGGTGTTGGTAGTGGTGTATGTGGCCCTCGGTGCCCTCCTCGGGCTGCCGGAGATCCGGCGCCTGCGGCGGTTCCTGCGGCGCTGAGCCGGGGCGTCGCCCGCACCCGTCGCCCGGTCCAGCCGACGGCACGCCCGACACCCGGCGACGCCCGCATCCAACGCACGCCCGTCGCCGACGCGCGCCCGGCGCCCCCGCCTCACCCCTTGCGTGCCACCAGGGCGTAGCTGAGCGGCGGCCGCAGCGGCAGGTCCTGGAACGTTCGGTAGACCATCGACACGTCGTGCGCGTACTCCTCGAAGCGCTCGACCGTCAGCCCGGCCGCCACACAACCCCCGATCACGTCGCCTAGGGTGTGGTGGAACCAGTACGACGCGGCCTCGACCCTCTTGTCGGGCTCGAAGTAGTCGGGGCCGCCCTCCTCGGCGAGCGGCTCGCGCGCGAAGTAGTCGCGCCGGAACGTGGTGCCCGTGTCCGCCTCGAACACGTCGAGCATCGGGTGCATCTCGTACAGGAACAGGTGCCCGCCGTCGGTCAGGAGCCGCGCCACGCCGTCGAACAGCGGTTGCAGCCGGGGCAGCCAGCCGAGCGCGCCGACGGTGAGGAAAACGAGGTCGAACCGGCCCAGCTCGTCGGAGAGCTCGAGGGCGTTGCCCTGGACGAAGGTGACGCGCTCGTGCAACCCCGCCGCGCGCGCCAGACGGCGTCCCTGCTCGAGGTTGCCCTCGGCCAGGTCGACGCCCACGCCGGCGGCTGCGCCGAGGCGCAGCACCGAGAGGAGCTCGCGGCCGTTGTTGCAGCACACCTGCAGCGCCCGCTTGCCCTCGACGCCGATCGAAGAATAGATCTCGCGCTCGACGGCGTCGAGCGTGGAGAAGGCCGGGTCGCGGAAGGCCTCGAGGAGCCGCGGCATCTGGCTGGCCTCGTGGAGCCTCGAGGTCTCCTCCCAGGACGCCCGGTTGGCGTCGATCATGCGGCGCTCGGCTGCACTCCCGTCCGCGCCTCCGTCCGCGCTCGCACCCGCGCGCTCGTCGTCCATGAGCGGAAGTCTAGCAGCCTCGTCGCGGGAGCGGCAGCCGCGACCACACGTGCCCCGCGCCGGGAGCGAGACCCGGCGCGGGGCTGCGTTCAGGAGGCGCGCGTGCTCGGGCGTGCCCTGCAGCTGTCGAGACGTGACGGTCTACGGCATCTCAAGGTCCACTGCTGCAAAGGGGACTCGTATGCACGTAACTGACCGCGACGGCCTGCGTGGTGCCCTTGGCCAGGGTGAACGACGAGGGGGTCACGGTCGGTGTGTACTTGTCGAAGCTGGTGCCGTTGTGGATGAGGCAGATGTTGCCGTAGGTGGAATAGAGCGGCGCCGTGACGGTGTAGGCGGCGGCGGACACATACGGGACGAGCGTGTTCCCGTAGACCGTGTTGCTGTAGCTCCCGCCGTCGGTGATGGTCGCGTTGTAGGAGGCGCTGGGCGGGATCGGCCCGGAGAACGACACCGAGATGGCGCCGTCGATGGGCTGGTAGTCCACCGTCGCCGCCTGGGCGGTCCCTGCGGTGACGGCGACGCTGCCAGCCGCAGGCGTGAGGACCGGGTCGTACGTGTAGTGGCTGTCCGTCTGTTGCGTGGCCCCGACCAGGTAGGTCTCGGGCGTCAACCCCGTGAGCGTCGTGAGGCCGAAGGTGGTGATGGACTTGCCGTAGTTCGGCGTCCCCCCGCCAGACGGCATGCCGGTCACCGAAACATCGGGCGTGATGCCGCGGGACGACGTGCTCGACACCGTCACGTCGAGGACGCCGGTGAAGGGCTGGTAGCTCACGATGGGGGTGGCGACCTGACCGTCGTTGACCGTGACCGACATCGTTGCGTCGGTGCTTCTGCCCATGAGGCCGTAGCTGTAGTTCGGGCCCGTCACCGTGTGCACCCGCAGGGTGTACGTTCCCTGCGTGAGATACGCCTTCTTGAACTTGCCGGTCTGGCCCGCCATGAGCACGGTGCCTCCGGGCGAAACGAGGTCGACATTGGCGCCCGTGCCGCTTGGGAGCCCCGCCACGCTGACGCTGATGGCGCCGTCCTGGGCCGTGTAGGTCGCCGTCGTCGACACCGTCTGGCCGGGGTGCAGCGTGAACGACGCCGGGCTCGCGCTGCCGGACCAGTGGAAGTTCGCGTCCGAAACGGGATTCACGGTGATCGCGTAGCTGCTGCCGCCGAGGCCGGTGTACAGGCCCTTCAGTGTGGACGTCTGGGTCACGTGGTCGTTGGACGCTCCCGTGACGTCGACGCTGCCGCTGGCGGGCCCGACGACGGTGACGTTCACGTCGCCGGAGACCTGCTGGTAGGTGAGCGTCTTGGTCGCGGTCTGGCCGACCTGGACGCTGACGGTGGCGTTGTTGTCGCTGGCGTCGTCGTAGAGCTCGCCGTCCGTGCCGGCGACCTGCTGGGTCGCGAGCGTGTACGCGCCCGGCTGGAGGTGATCGAGCGTCCGCGTGCCGTCGATGATGAAGCCCCCGCTCGGGCCCGTCATGGTGACGCCCGCGTGGGTTCGGGTCGGCAAACCGGCCACGGTCAGCGTCGCGCTGCCGGTGCTGGCGGTGTAGGTGACGGTCGCGCTGGCGCTGGCGCCCGCGGTGACGCTGACGCTGCTGGCGGCGGGCGCCGCGTAGTCGTAGTGCGCGCCCGTCACGTCGTGCGGCGTGATGGTGTAGGTCCCCGGCGTGAGGTTGTTCAGGGTGGTCGTGGCGGTCACCGGTGAGCTCACCGGCGTCGGCCCCGACACGGTCACGTTCGCCGGTGTCCCGTTCAGTAGCCCGCCGATGGTCAGCGTGAGCGAGCCGGTGGTCGACGCGGCGACCGCGTAGGCGACACTGACGGTCGGGGTTTGACCGCCTGTCAGGCTCACGGACTGCGTGGTCTTGTCGGGCTGGTAGGTCGAGCCGCCGGACGTCACGCTGGCCGCGTCGATCGTGTAGGTGCCGTCGGCGAGGCCGGTCAGCGTCGTCGTTGCGGTGACCGGCTGGCTGTAGCCGCCGGGGCCGGTGACGGTGACGGCAGCGTTCGCTCCGCTCAGCCCGCTGATGTCGATCGTCAGGTGGTTGGTCGTCATGGTGTAGGACACGGACGCCTTGGCGTGCGGCCCGCCCGGAACGACCGAAGCGGGCGAGCCGGTCACGGTGGGGGAGAACGCGTCGCCCGTCGTCGTGTCGGTCACGGCGTTGGCCGTGATCGTGTAGTCGCCCTTGTTCAGCGCGCTGAGCGTCGTGGTCTTCGTAACGCTCTGCGTGTAGCCGCCCGGGCCGGTGACGGTGACGTCGGCGTTCACGCCGCTCGGCAGGCCGCTCACCGTCAGGTCGAGGAAACCGTAGTACGCGGTGTAGGCGACGGTCGTCGAGGCCGTGGCGCCGGCGGTGACGTCCACCGAACCCGGCGTGGCCGTGCCCTTGAAGTCGACCAGGTTGACGAAGACGTCGTGCGGCGTGACCGTGTAGGTCCCCGGCACGAGGTTGGTCAGGGTGGTCGTGGCGGTGACGTTCTTGCTGTAGCCCGAAGGGCCGGTGACGTCGACGTTCGCGCTCGAGCCGGACGGGAGGTTCTGGATCGTGACCTTCAGGTCGCCGGTCGTTGCTCCGGGGGGCGTGTACGTGACGTGGAAGACCACATCCTTGACGTTCCCGGCCGCGTCGAAGACCTTCACGTCGATCGTGTTCTGCCCCGCCTGCAGCGTGACTGTGATGTCGAACGTGCCGCCCGACAGGTCGACGGTCTTGGTGGGGCCGCCGTCGACGGTGTAGGTGAGCTTGGTCGCTCCGACGTTGTCCTTGGTCTTGCCGGTCAGGTGGTAGGTCGCGCTGGTCGCGGTCGTGGTCGACGTGATGGTGAGGCTCGGCGCCGAGGTGTCCGGCGGCGCCGTACCGCCACCGCACGCAGCGAGCAGCACGGTGAGGGCCGCGGTCGAGAACGTGAAAACGAGGATGGCCAGCGCGGGCGCTGGACGGCGTGAACGTCGCATAGACCTCTCCTTCCTTTCCTCTCGGAAGGAGGCTAGGCGATGGGGCGTTATCCGAGCGTTATCGGCGCGAGGAGGTCGACCGGGCTGCGCCGTGACGGAGCGCGGGGAGGGCGCCGTCCGCGCGACGGCCGGACCCCGCGCGACGGCCGGACCCCTCGCGACGGCCGGACCCCTCGCGACGGCCGGACCCCTCGCGAAGCGGCGCCGGGACGCGCGCGGGCGTCAGCGCACCGCCCCGGCCGTGAACCCCTCCACGAAGTAGCGCTGCACGAAGCCGAACATGATCACCACCGGCACGGTGGCCATCAGCACCGCCGCCATGACGAGCTGCCACTCCACCACGTACTGCCCGCTGACCAGGCTGAAGATGTCGAGCGTCGCGGTGTAGTTGCCCGACGAGCGCAGGAACGACAGCGCCAGCACCAGGTCGTTCCAGCCGGCGACGAACGAGAACAGGAACGCCACCGTCATGCCGGGCCGCGCCATGGGGACGAAGATGGTGCGGATCGCCGTCCAGCGCGAGGCGCCGTCGATCCAGGCTGCCTCCTCGATGGCGGGCGGGATGGTCTGGAAGTAGCTCGAGAGCATCCAGATGCTGAACGCCAGGTTGAAGGTCGCGTAGGCCAGGATGACCGAGACCAGGTTGTCGAGCAGATGGTAGAAGACCATCACCTGGAACATCCCCACGATGATGACCACCGGCTTGAACATCTGGGTGACCAGGAAGATCGATACCACCCAGTTGCGGCCGCGGAAGCGCAGCCGCGCGATGGCGTACGCCGCCGGCGTCGCGATGAGCAGGGTCAGGATGGTGGCCGTGCCGACCGCGATGAGGCTGTTGAGCATGGCGTGGCCGAACTCGACCTTGGTGAACAGGTCGATGAAGTTGCCGACGTAGAAGCTCTTGGGGATCCAGGGCGGCGGGAACGCGAAGACCTCCTGCCGGGTCTTCAGCGAGGTGATCAGCATGATGAGGTAGGGCAGCAGGATGACGATCGAGATGAGCGTCAGGAAGGCGTAGGCCAGGCCCTTGACGACGGGGTTCCTCACGCGCCGCCCCCCGCCCCCGCGCACGGTACGGTCGCGCCCGGCGCGCGAGCGGCGCCCCCGACGGCTGCGAAGAGCCGCGCCCCCGCCCCGCTCACGACAGCCTCGTGCGCATGGTCTGCACCGAGAAGGCGATGGAGAGCACCAGCAGGATGATGAAGGTGATCAGGGACATGGCCGCCGCCTGCCCGAACTCGTTGAAGCGGAAGGCGGTCTTGTACAGATAGGTCACCACGACCTCGGTGCCGTGCGCCGGGCCGCCCTGCGTGAGCGTCCAGATGATGGGGAAGCTGTTGAAGACGTTGATCAGGTTGATCACCAGGGTGATCGTCAGGAAGGGCCCGAGCATGGGCATGATCAGATAGCGGAAGCGCGCCCAGCCGTGCGCTCCGTCGAGCACGCCGGCCTCGAGGATCTCGTCGGGGATGGAGTGCAGCCCCGAAACGAGCACCGAGGTGGTGAAGGGGATCGACACCACGATCCCGATGGCGATGGCGACCACCAGCGCCGACGGACCGCGCGCCAGGAAGCCGAGGGGCTCGGGGATCCACCCCCACACCTGCAGGGTGTTGCTGATGAGCCCGACCTGCCCGTTGATGGTCCACATCCAGGCGATGGTGGTCATGGTGACCGACGTGGCCCAGGGGATCAGCAGGATGAGCTGGAACACCCTCTTGCCGCGCAGGTCCTCGTAGAGGATGAGGGCGAGCACCATCGACACGACGGTGGTGAGGCCGACGACCCACAGCGTCCACAACGCCGTGCGCCACAGCGCCTCCAGGAAGACCGGGTCGCCGAAGATCTGCCGGAAGTTGGCGAGCCCGGCCGAGCCCGCGAGCTGCCCCACCGCGTTGGTCTTGGAGAAGGCCGTGACGACCGTGTTGAGGATGGGGTAGCCCACCACCGCGATGGCGAGCAGGAAGGCCGGCGCGAGCAGCACGTAGGCGAACGCCTGTTCGTTGAAGGCGGGGGCGGTGGGCCTGCTGCGAGGCGCGGCCAACGGGGGTCCTTTCGTCATCCGGTTGCGCCGGAGACGGTTCGCCCGCCTCCGGCGCAACCGGCGTTTGCCATCAGGCTACGACGTTCGCGTCCCTACTGGTGCAGGATCTGGTCGATGTCCTTGGCGGCCGCGTCGAGCGCGGCCTTGGGTTGCTCCTTGCCCAGGTAGACGTTCTGCAGCATGGTGGTGGTGCGCTGCGCGATCTTCTCCCAGTTGGGGATGATCGGCGCGAACTTGGCGTCGGGGAGGAGCTGCACGAAGGCGTTCAGCTTCTCGTTGTTGGTGAAGAACGGGTCCTTCGCGACGTCCTGCAGGACCGGCAGGAAGCCCTCCTGCTTGTTGTAGTCGACGCGGTTGGCCTTGCTGAAGACGTACTCGAGGAACGCCTGGGCGTCCTTCACCTGCTGGTCCGACGCCCCGGTGACCGAGGGCTCGAACATCATGATGGTGTCGGTGACGGCGTACGTCACGGGCGTGGTCTTGTAGGGCAGCGGCGCGATGCCGTAGTCGACGTTGGGCGCGTTGTTCTTGAGCCAGCCGATGATGGGCGGGAGGTAGATGAACATGCCCAGGCGGCCCTGGCCGAAGAGCGTGCGCAGGTCCTCGCGGGTGTTGCTGGTGACGTTGGGCTCGACGACCCTGGCGTCGATGAGGCCCTCGAGGTAGGTCAGGGCCTCGCTGGCGGCCTGCGAGTGGAGCCCGCTGTTGCCGTCGGCTCCGACGATCTCACCGCCGGCACCCCACAGGAAGTAGTAGTAGTAGACGTCGGTCTCGATCTGCGAGCCCTGCAGCCCGAAGCCGTAGCGACCGGGGAGGGCGGCGATCTTGGCGGCGTCGGCCTGCAGCTCATCCCAGGTCTTGGGCGGGTGCGTGATGCCGGCCTGCTTGAACAGGGCCTTGTTGTAGATCAGCGCGCGGTCCGAGGCGGCCCAGGGCAGGCCGTAGAGCTGCCCCTGGATCGACGACGGCGTCAGGAAGGCCGGGATGAAGCGGTCGGTGAACGACGATGGCAGGTCGAGCGGCATGGCCACGTTCGAGGAGATGTACTCGGGCAGCCAGCGCGTGCCGATGATGGAGATGTCGGGCGCCTTCTTGGCGGCGATGTCGGTGACCAGCACCTGGTGCAGGTTGTCCCAGGAGGTCTCCTGCACGTTGATCTTGATGTCCGGATGGTCGTGCATGAAGGCCTTGGCGGCGGCCTCGAAGAAGGGCTTGGTGGCGTCCGAGTACTTCGAGATCTCCACCGTGACGGTGGTTGCGCTGGCGGCGGTCAGCACCACCATCAGTGCCAGCCCCAACAGCATCGCGAGTGAGTGGCGGCGTTTCATGCGTACCCCCTGATCCTTCCCTTGAGCCAGGTGTGCGAGGGTCGGGGCGGAGCCCCGGTTCGGTTGGCGTGCCCGTCCATCATAGGTGCGGCTACGCGCCACCATCAACGGACAATTGACCGATTTCGACGATATCGCTCAGAACCGGGGTCGAGATGCGGGGATTCGGCGCAGGCCCCCGCGGCGCACCTCCCGGTGGCCGTCGCGTCGTGCACGGGACCGTGCGCCGCGGGATCGCGCACCACGAGGTCGCCCCGCGCTCAGCCCCGCCCGTCCGGCTCCAGACGCGCGGCCGGCAGCCCCGCCAGCAGCGCGCCGCCGAACGCCGGCGCGTGCCGCGGCGGGCGCGGCGCGTCGTAGCCGCGCCCGGCCAGCTCGGCGGCGAACGCCGCCGTCAGCGCGGCGCCGCGGAAGTTCCCGCCCGCCGTCGACACGGGGGCGGCGACATCGAGCTCGAGGCGCGCGCGCAGGGCGTCGACGTGATCGGCCAGCTCGTGCGCGGCTCGGCGGACCAGGCCCGCGGCGACGCCGTCCCCGTCCTCGGCCGCGCGCGCCACGGCGGTCGCCAGGGAAGCGACCCGGGCACGTGGGGGTTGCGGCGCGTCGCTGAGCAGCGCCAGCGCCGCGTGCATGTCGGGCACGCCGAGCGCGGCGGGCACGTCGCCCTCCAGCCGGGTGGCGGGCCCGCGGCCGTCCGCAGCGCGGCAGGCGGCCCGCAGCGCCCCCACGCCCAGGTCGAAGCCGCTCCCCTCGTCGCCGAGCAGCGTGCCCCAGCCCCCGCAGCGCGCCTCGCGCCCGGCGCCGTCCTTCCCCCAGGCCATCGAGCCGGTGCCGGACAGCACCAGCACGCCCGCGCCGATCGGGAGCGCTCCTTCGAGCGCGAGCCGGACGTCGTTGTACGCGCGGTAGCGCCACGGGGCGAACGCTTCGGCCGCCAGGCGGTCGAGCGCCTCGTCCCAGCGGGGGGTCTCGCCGTAGGCGGGCAGCCCCAGGGCCAGGACGGGCCCGCCGTCGTTGGCGGCCGCGGCCGCCGCCACCCACGCGCGCACCTCCGCCAGGACCCGGCGCACGAACGCCTCGCCGCGCGCCGGCAGGTCGCAACCGTCGGCCAGCGCGTCGAGGCGCACCACGCCGCGGCCGTCGACGGCCACCACGCGGGTCTTGCTGCCGCCGCCGTCGACGCCTACGTAGAGGCTCAGGGAGGGCCCCGCTAAACCCGGCGGAAGATGAGCGCCGCGTTCTGCCCGCCGAACGCGAAGTTCTGGCTGAGCGCCACGTCGACGCGCTTCTCGCGCGGCTCGTTGGGGATGTAGTCCAGGTCGAGCTCGGGGTCGGGCTCGAGGTAGTTGCGCGTCGGCGGGAGCACGCCCGAGTGGATCGCCTGCAGCGTGGCGATGGCCTCGATGCCGCCCGCCGCCCCCAGCGTGTGGCCCGTCATCGACTTGGTCGACGAGACCGGGGGCACGCTCCTGGCGTCGCCCCAGACGCTCTTGAGCGCCAGCGTCTCGTTGCGGTCGTTGGCGGGGGTGCTGGTGCCGTGGGCGTTGATGTAGCCGACGGCGCTCGGGTCGATCCGTGCGGACTTGAGCGTCCGGTTCAGGCAGCGCACCGCGCCCACGCCGCCGGGCGCCGGCGCCGTGACGTGGTGGGCGTCGGCACTGGTGCCGTAGCCGATGACCTCGCCGTAGATGCGCGCGCCCCGCTTGCGAGCGCGCTCGTACTCCTCGAGCACCAGGATGCCGGCCGCCTCCCCGGCCACGAAGCCGTCGCGCGAGGCGGTGAACGGCCGGCTGGCCGTCTCGGGGCTGTCGTTGCGGGTCGAGAGCGCCTTCATCACGGCGAAGCCGCCGATCCCCATGGGCGTGATGGGCGCCTCGGTGCCGCCGGTCAGCATGAGGTCGGCCTCGCCGCGCTGGATCATGTGGAAGGCGTCGCCGATGTTGCCCGACCCGGTCGCGCAGGCGGTCACCACGGTGGAGCTCGGTCCCAGCAGGTTGTAGCGCATCGCAACGTGCCCGCTCGCCATGTTGGCGATGAGCATCGGGATGAAGAACGGGCTCATGCGCATCGGGCTGCGCTCGAAGCGGGTCTGCGACTGGTTCTCCCAGGTCGTCAGCCCGCCGATGCCGGAGCCGATGCAGGTGCCGGTCAGCTTGCCGGCGACGTCGTCCTCGCTGAGGCCGGCGTCCTGGAGGGCCAGCGCGGAGCCGATCAGCGCCAGCTGCACGAAGCGATCGAGGCGCCTGGCCTCCTTGCGCTCGATGTAGTCCTCGACGGCCACGTCCACCTCGCCGGCGATGCGAACGCTCAGCGCGGAGGCGTCGAAATGGGTGATCTCACGGATGCCGTTGCGGCCCTCGTGCTGGCCCTTGAGGAAGGCCTCCGCACCGTTGCCGATCGGCGTCACCGGGCCCAGGCCCGTAACCACGACTCGTCTCATAAGTTCCACCACGATACCGGACCGCGCGAGCACGGCCTGTTCGATATCACGCGCGTTGCCGGTGCGCGGCCGATGCCCACCGGTCCTCTTCGCACAGGGCCTCTTCGCACAGGGCCTCTTCCCGCCGGGACGACCCCGGCGGGAAGAGCGCTCAGGTCACTGCTTCTCGGAGATGAACTTGACCGCGTCGCCGACGGTGCGGATGTTCTCCGCTTCCTCGTCGCTGATCTCGACCCCGAACTCGTCCTCGAGGCCCATGACGAGCTCGACGACGTCCAGCGAGTCCGCGCCCAGGTCGTCACGAAGGAGGAGGATGCGGTCACGTCGCCGGGGTCGGCGTCCAGCTTGTCGGCGACGACCTCCTTGATCTTCTGGAGAATCTCCTGCTCGTCCATCGTTCGCTCCTCCTCACGCAGGCGTGGGTTACCGCGGCTGAATCCTGCCGATTCTAGCACGGTACCTGCGCGCGTCGATCATCGGTCCGTGGGGCCGCACCGCCGTTCTCGACGGCCTCGATGCATCATCACGGCGTCTGTTGCGGGGCGGTTCCCGGCACGGAGTCTCGCATTCCGTCCGGGTGTTGCGAGGCGGGGCGCGGCGTCGCGCAGCGTGCGCGCGCTCGCCGGCACCGGGCCGGAGCCTCGAAAACATTACGGCATGACCATGCCACCGTCAACCGGCAGCGTCTGGCCGTTGATGTAGGCGGCCTCCTCGCTCGCGAGGAACGCCACCGCGGCCGCGACATCCGCGGGGCGCCCGAAGCGACCCGCAGGGATCTGCTTCAGGTAGGACTGCCGCACCTCGTCGGGCAGCGCGTCCGTCATGTCCGACTCGATGAAGCCGGGCGCGACGGCGTTGACGGTCACGCTGCGCGCGCCGTACTCGCGCGCCAGGGCCTTGGTGAGCCCGATCAACCCCGCCTTGGCGGCCACGTAGTTGGCCTGGCCGACGTTGCCGCGGATCCCCACGATCGAGCTGATGTTCACGATGCGGCCGAAGCCCGCGCGCAGCATGCCGCGAAGCGCCGCCTTGGAGAGGTGGAACGCGGCCGACAGGTTGGTGTCGAGCACGCTCTGCCAGTCCTCGGGCTTCATGCGCAGCGCCAGGGTGTCGCGGGTGATGCCGGCGTTGTTCACCAGCACGTCCAGGCCGCCGAGGGCCTGCGTCACGTCCTCGACGAGTTGCCGGCAGGCCGCCGGGTCGGAGACGTCGGCGCCGAACACCTCGGCCACCCCGCCGGCCGCGCGCACCTGCTCAGCCACCTCGCGGGCCGCCGCCTCGCCGCGGACGTAGTGCACGGCCACGCGGTCGCCGCGCCCCGCCAGCGCCAGGGCGATGGCGCGCCCGAGGCCGCGGCTCGAGCCCGTGATCAGCGCGTTGCGGGCCTCGCCCGCCGGGGTCCCTTTCCCGGCGCTCACGCCGCCTCCAGCGCCGCGCGCAGCGCGTCCATGTCCGGCACGCTCGTCGCTTCGACGTCGTTCAGGATGCGCTGGACCAGACCGGTGAGCACCTTGCCTGCGCCCAGCTCCAGGAAGCGCCGGGCGCCCAACGCGCGCAGGTGCTTGACCGACTCCACCCACCGCACCGGCGAGGTGACCTGTTTCGTGAGCAGGGCGGGCGCGTCCGCCGCGTTCGGCAGCAGGTCGGCGGTGACGTTGCAGACGATGCCGAAGGCCGGGTCGCCGAAGCGTACGCGGCCCAGGTCGTGCGCCAGCCGGTCGGCCGCGGGTTGCATGAGGCTGCAGTGGAAGGGCGCGGACACCTTGAGCCGCACCACGCGCCCGCCCTCGGCCTCGAGGCGCTCGGCGACGGCGGCCACCGCGGCGGCCTGGCCGGAGATCACCGTCTGGCCGGGGGCGTTGAGATTGGCGACCTCCGCGACCCCGTCGACGTGCTTGCAGGCGTTCCGGATGGCCGCGGCATCGAGCTTCATCACCGCCGCCATGGCGCCTTCGCCCTCGGGCACCGCTTCCTGCATGTAGGTTCCGCGGGCGCGCACCAGCTTCGCCGCGTCGGTCACGCTGAGCGAGCCGGCGGCGACGTGGGCGGTGTACTCGCCCAGGCTGTGACCGGCGGCGTAGCGCGGCTCGGGCCCGCCCGCCTCGCGCCAGGCGGCGAACGCCGCCGCGCCGGCGGAGACGAGCGCGGGCTGCTGGTTGGCGGTGAGCTGCAGCGCTTCGGCCGGGCCCTCCCACATCAGCTGCAGCAGGCCCGGCAGCGCCGCCTCGGCCTCGTCCAGCACCTTGCGGGCGGCGGCGCTGTGCTCGTAGAAGCTCTTCTCCATGCCGACCGACTGCGAGCCCTGGCCGGGGAAGACGACGGCCAGGCCGGCACCCGAGGGTGCTGCGCTCACGCCACCTCCCCCCAGGTCAGGACGCCGGCGGCCCAGGTGAGGCCCGCGCCGAAGCTGACCAGCAGCAGGTTGTCGCCGGGCGCGATGCGGCCGGCGCCGAGCGCGGAGCGCAGCGCGAGCGGGATGCTCGCCGTGGAGTTGTTCCCGTACTCGTCGACCGTCACCACCACGCGCTCGCGCGGCAGCTCGAGCCGCTCGCGGGCGGCCTCGATGATGCGCAGGTTCGCCTGGTGCGGTACGAATAGGTCGATGTCGTCGACGTGCAGGCCGGCCTTCTCGAGCGCCTCGATGGTGGCGGTGTTCATGACCCGCACGGCGAACTTGAAGACCTCGCGTCCGTTCATGTAGAGCGTCTCGGAGAGGGCGTCCCCGTTGGGCAGGCAGCGGGCCACCGAGCGCTTGTGCAGGTGGTGCGCGCCCGAGCCGTCCGCTCCAAGCACTACCGAGCGCAGGCCGTAGGGCTCCTCGACGGCCTCGACGACCACCGCCCCGGCACCGTCGCCGAACAGCACGGCGGTGGACCGGTCGTCCCAGTTGGTGATCTTGGTGAGGGCCTCCGCCCCGATCGCCAGCACCCTCCGACACTGGCCGGACTCGACCAGCGACTTGCCCATGCCCAGCGCGTAGATCCAGCCGGGGCATGCCGCCAGCATGTCGAAGGCGCCCGCGGAGAGGCCGAAGCGGTTCTGCACCATCGCCGCCGTCGAGGGGAACAGGGCGTCGGGCGTGTTGGTTGCCACGATCACCATGTCGACGCCCGCGAGGGCGTCGTCGCCGTGGCGGGCCAGGAGGTCTTCGACCGCCCGGAAGGCCAGTTGCGAGGTGAACTCGTCCTCCGCCGCGATGTGACGGCGCTTGATCCCGGTCCGGGTGGTGATCCACTCGTCCGAGGTGTCCATCATCACCTCGAGGTCCTTGTTGGTCAGGATGCGCTCCGGCGCGTAGGCGCCCAGCGCCGTGACACCCGCCCGTGTACTACCGCTCTGATTCACGCCACCCGAACTCCGTCCCCGTCGCCGCACGCGGGGCTTCAGCGCCCGGTGGGCGAGGTCAGCGATCCGCCAGGAATCGCCGAGGCGTAGGCCCTCAGGCCTCCTCGACGACTTGCCGGCCAGCGTAGCTAACGCACTCCGGGCATACCACATGCTGCGGCTTCATGGCCTTGCACTCGGGGCACTCGACCAGGTTCGGCGCGGTGAGCGCGTGGTGGCTGCGGCGCTGGTTGCGCCTCGAGCTGGAGACGCGCTTCTTGGGTACGGGGTGTTTGGCCATGGTGCAGACTCACTCCTTCGTCGGTCGCGACGCCGCTTCACTGCGACGTCAGGTCGATGTCCTTCAAGACCTCGAACGGGGAGGCGGCGCCGCGACGGGCGCGGTCGGCCTCCGCGAGATCGGGGTGTTCGTTGAGGTTGACGCCGTCGAGCGACAAGCCCTTGCAGTCTTCGCGGCACAGCGCCGTGAGCGGCAGCTCGATGGCGAACAGTTGCGCCAGCAGCGGCGCGAAGTCCACCTCGGGCCGGCCGAAGACGAGGCGTTCCTCGTCGTCGTCGCTGACCTCGTCGAGGCGCAGCTCCTCCTCGCTCGGGAGGTAGAGCATGGGCATCACGAACGTCGCCCGCGCCTCGGTCACGACCTCGGTGAGGCAGCGACGGCACTCCTGGACGGCGTGCCCGCTCACCCGGCCGTCGACGATGAAGTCGTCGTCCCCGCCGGTGTTGCGGACCGTGACCTCCCATGCCAGAGGCCCGTCGAGCACGAGGCCGTCGGCCTCGAGCAGTTCGGGCTCCGGCTCCAGCAGACCGGTCCCCACCACCTCGTCGGCGGATCCGGGGGCACGGTTGAGGAGGGGGGCCAGGTTGAGCAGCGCGTCCCGGCGAGAAACCATCCCTTAAAAGTATAGGTGACGCCCGCGGCGTGTCAAGGCGGCCGGCCACTCCCTACGCACGCGGAGCGCGGCCGGGCCCGAACGTGTGAAGATTTATCGCCCGCTCGCGCGAACGCGCCTATCATGACGGGCATGCTCGGGGACGTCCGGAACGAACGCTGCGCGTGGGAGGCCCTTGGTGCCTGACGAAGCCGCACCGACCCCCGACGCGGCCTCCCGGGCCGAAGGTCCGCTCCGCGAGGGCAAGGACGTGAAGCTGGCCGTCGTCGACGACGACGCCTCCGTGCTGGCGCTCGTCACGTCGGTCCTGTCGAGCTACGGCGTGGTCGCCTTCGACCGGCCCCAACGCGCGCTGGAGGCCCTCAGGGACGGCCTCCGCCCCGACCTCATCGTCAGCGATGTCATCATGCCCGGCATGACCGGCTTCGAGCTGCACGAGGCGGTGCGCGAGCTCGCGCCGCTGCGCAGCGTGCCCTTCGTCTACCTGACCTCGATGAGCGACCGCGACCACATCCGCCGCGGCATGGCGCAGGGAGCCGACGATTACCTCACCAAACCGTTCACGCCGGCCGAGCTGCGCGAGGCGGTGCGGGCGCGCCTCGAGCGGGCGGGCGTGCTCCGCGACGCCGGCGACGACGAGCTGGTCGTGACCAGCCTCGGGGGGCTGGGGGTGAGCTACGGCGGCCAGCGCCTCCACTGGGAGGCGCGCAAGGCGGTCGAGCTGCTGCTGTTCCTGCTGGCGGGCGCCAAGGGTTGCTCGGTGCACGAGGCGCGTGCCGAGCTGTGGTGGGGCCAGGCCGCGGACAACCACCTGCACGTGCTGGTGAGCCGGCTGCGCAAGATGCTGGCCGGCGTCGGCACGGTGACGTTCGAGGGGGACCGGCTCGAGCTCCAGCTCGAAGGCAAGGTGCGCTGGGACGCCGAGGACTTCGAGCGGGCCGCGGAGGCCGCCCTGCAGGGGAGCGGCGACGCCGAGGTGGAGCGCGCGCTGCGCCTGTACAGCGGCGACTTCCTGGCCGGGTTCGACTCGCCGTGGGCCGAGCGCGAGCACGCCAGGCTCGAGGAGATCTACGTGCAGCTCCTGGAAGCGGCCGTGGAGCGCGCCTCGGGCGAGGCGGAGCGGCAGCGGGCGCAGGACCGGCTGGGCGCCTACATCGACCTCGACGGCTGAGCGCCACGCCGCGGCCGGGCGGGCGCGCTATGCTCGCGGTGCCATGTTCGACGTGATCCCGGCAGTGGACATCCGACACGGGCGGGCCGTGCGGCTCTACGAGGGCGACCCGGAGCGCGAGACCGTCTACTTCGACTCGCCGCTGGACGCGGCGCGGCACTGGGCGGGCCTGGGCGCGGCCTGGCTGCACGTCGTCGACCTCGACGCCGCGCTGGGCCGCAACGACAACGGCGCGCTGATCCGGAGCATGGCGGGCGCCGTCGGGGCGCGGATCGAGCTCGGCGGGGGCGTGCGGAGCGTGGAGGCCGCGACGGACTGGCTCGAGCACGTCGACCGGGTGGTGCTCGGCACCGTCGCCATCCACGAGCCCGAGGTCGTCGACGCGCTCGTCGCCGAGGTCGGGACCGACCGCCTGGTGGTGTCCATCGACGCCCGCGACGGGCGGGTCGCGGTGCGCGGCTGGGCCGAGGTCACCGACGTCGACGCCGCCGAGCTGGCCCGGCGGGTGGCGGGGCAGGGCGTGCGCCATCTGATCTACACCGACATCGGCCGTGACGGGACGCTGCGCGGCGTGGACGAGGAGCCGGTGACGCGCATGCGCGCGGCGTTCCCGCACCGGCTGGTGGCCGGCGGCGGGGTCGGCGCCGACATCGACCTGGAGCTGTACGAGCGGCTCGGTCTGGACGGGGCCATCGTGGGCCGCGCCCTCTACGAAGGCGCCATCACCTACCCGCGGCCGGCCTGAGCGCTCGGGCGACGCGAGCGTGCCGGAGCTTCCCGAGGTCGAGACCGTACGTCGTGAGCTCTCCCCCTGGCTCACGGGCCGAACGGTGCTGGCCGCCCTCCGGCTGGCGCCCCCGGGACCCAAGTACCGCGATCTGCCGCGCGCCGTCGGGCAGCGCGTGTGCGCCGTCGGGCGCCGCGGCAAGTTCCTGGTGCTGCCGCTCTCGGGCGGCGACGAGCTCATCCTCCACCTGGGCATGACCGGCGTGGTGTCGCACGAGCCTCCGCCGAACGAGGCCCACCTGCGGGTGCGCCTGCACCTGTCGGGCGGCCCGCCGGACACGTTGTACTTCCGCGACGCCCGCCGCTTCGGCAGGTTGCTCGTGGTGCCCGCGGGGGACTATCGGGGCCTGCCGACGCTGGCAGCCATGGGGCCCGAACCGCTGTCGGAGTCTTTCACGGTGGCCGGCTTCCGGCGCTCGCTGCAGCGCTCGGGCGCGGCCGTCAAGACCTACCTGCTCAGCCAGCGCCCCGTCGCCGGCGTCGGCAACATCTACGCCGACGAGGCCCTGTGGCGCGCGCGGGTGCACCCGGAGACGCCCGCGCGCAGGGTCTCCGCGGCCAAGGCGACGCTCTTGCACCACGCCGTCCGCGACGTGCTCGCCGCCAGCCTCGCGGCCCAGGGCACCACCCTCAACGACTACCGCACCGTGAACGGTGAGGTGGGCGCCTACCTCGAGCAGCTCGCGGCCTACGGCCACGCGGAGGAGCCCTGCCCGCGCTGCGGCGCTCCCTTGCGCCGCACCGTCGTGGGGCAGCGCGGCACCGTCTACTGCGCGCGTTGCCAGCGCCGGCGCGCGTGAGGAGGGCGTCCCCGGGTCGCGTCGGGGCGCTTCCGGTCGCGGTAGGCTGGCGTCCTCCGCGACGCGCACGGCCCGGCACGGCCCGCGCGACGCGGCCGGTCCTTTCGCGGGCGTGGAGGAGCATCGCATGAGGCAGGACGACCGAAGGGCGGACGACAACCGAGCGGACGCGGACGCGGCTGCGGACGCGGCTGCGGATGCGGCTGCGCACGCTGCTGGGCAGGCGGGTGGGAACGCTGGCGGGCCGGCTGGCGGGCACGCTGGTGAGCGCGGGGGCGTGCGCGAAGGCGAGCGCGGGGGCGTGCGCGGAGGCGAGCGCGGGGGCGTGCGCGGAGGCGAGCACGAGGGCGAGCACGGTGGCGAGCACGAGGGCGTGCACGAAGTCGAGATCCAGGTGCGCTTCGCCGATACCGACGCGCTGGGGCACGTCAACAACGCTGCCTACGCCAGCTACGCCGAACTCGGCCGCATCGCGCTGCTGCGCAGCGTGAGCTGGGACGAGGGCGGTCCGATCCTGGCGCGGATCGCCATCGACTTCCACGCCCAGGTGCGGCTCGGCAGCCGGGTGGTGGTGACCACCGAGGTGACGCGCATCGGACGCAGCAGCATCGGCCTCCAGCAAGAGGTGCTGGCCGACGGCGCATGTGCGGCGTCCATCGCGTCGGTGGTGGTGTGGTTCGACTACGACGCGCAGCGCCCCGTGCCCGTGCCCGACCACGTCCGCGCGGTGTTGCAAGAGGGGCGCGCCGCGGACGCCTGAGAAGCTCCCGCCCCCCGCCCGCACGCGTCCGTAGGAACCCCGCACGGGCCCGTGAGAACGGGGCGGCGAAGGACATGTGTCCCTGTCGCTACCGAACGGCCGGCCCCTAGCATGGCCGTGCACCGGCGAGCAGGCGCTGAGTCTGCCGCTCCACGAGACCGGCAAGGACTGAGAACGCGTCGAGACGCTGGTGTGCGTGCTTCCGGGCCTCAATCGAGGCAGTCAGTTAGGGTGAACGTACTGTAGCCGGGACGGTCCCGGCGTTGAGGTTCCGGAAGCGCCACTCTCTCCTTCACGGCTTTCGGCCGGTGACCCGCGGGGATTCGTCCCCGCGGGTTGCTTTGGTTCCCGGCCCCGCCGGGCGAGGCAGGAAGCGGCGCGCCACACGGCGGCGCGCCGCACGGCGGCGCGGCGCGCAGGGGCGCGGCGCACACCGGCGGGCCGCGCGACCGTCCCGGCGGGAAGAATCTCGCAGGGTCGACACGGCGACGCGACGCCGTAAGATGGCTGCGTGCATGTCGCTTCGGAGGGGGACACGCCGCCAGCCGTCCTGGTCACCGGCGCGTCGACCGGGATCGGTCTGGCGGCGGTCCGCCTGCTCGCGCGCCGCGGATTCGAGGTCTTCGCGGGCGTGCGGCGCGAGGAGGCAGCCGCGCGACTCGGGCAGGACGGGCGGGAGGCCCGCGAGGTCGCGGGGTCGTCCGGCGCGTCCCGGGCGGGCAGCATCACCCCGCTGCTGTTCGACGTCACCGACGAGAGCGCCATCGCGCGGGCGGCCGGCGTCATCGACGAGCGCACCGGTTCGCGCGGCCTGCACGGCCTGGTGAACAACGCCGGCATGGTCGTGGCGGGCCCGATGGAGTTCCTTCCGATCGAAGACCTTCGTCACCAGCTCGAGGTCAACGTGCTCGGCCAGGTGGCGGTTACGCAGGCCGTGCTGCCGCTGCTGCGCCGGGCGCGCGAGCATCAGGTGGCGGCCGAGGGGCGGCGGCGCGCCGTCGGGGTGCGGGCGCCGACGGCGCCGATGGGGATCGGCTGGCCGCGGGCGACGGGGCACCCCGTGGTGCGCGGGAGTCGCGGCCGCATCGTGTTCGTGGGCTCGATCTCCGGGCTGGTCTCCTCGCGGCTGCTGGGTGCCTACGCAGCGTCGAAGTTCGCCATCGAGGCCCTCGGCGACGCGTTCCGGCTCGAGCTCGGCCCGTGGGGGCTCCAGGTGGCCATCGTGGAGCCCGGTCGCGTGCGTACCCCCATCTGGGACAAGACGATCGGCGCCGGCGAGGCGCGCATGGCGCGCATGCCCGACGAGGCCGCCGAGCTCTACGAGGCCACCATCCGCGCCGTCGCCGACGGCGTGAGCGACGTCGATGCCGGCGGCATCCCGCCCGACGGCGTGGCGCGCGCGGTGCTGCACGCGCTCACGGCGAACCGCGCGCGCACGCGCTACCGGGTGGGTTTCGACGCGCGCGTGGTGGCGCTGTTGACGAGCTTCCTGCCGGACCGCTGGATGGACCGCTTCCTGCTCGCGGTGCGTCGCTGATCGCGGTTTTCGGCGCGCGCCCCGGCGCGTGGCTCGGCACGTCTCCGGAGCGGTGGGCTCGCCCGTCCGGCGGCGACCCCGAGTGGCGCGACCCCGGGCGCCGACCCCGGGCGCCGACCCCTAGCACCCGTGGGCGCCGATTCCGGGCCGCCCGGACGTCCCGGCGCCCGGGAGGCGCGGGCTATGCTGGTCGGCATGGACCCGAGCGACCACCACGAGGCTCCCATCGGCGGGGTCGCCGGCCCCGCGGCGACCGACGCCGCGCGGGAGGCCGCGACCGTCGCCGGCCCGGCCGCGAGTGCCGCGACCCCCGTGGTGGCCGGCCCGCCGCGGTCGGCCGGGGCCGTGCCTGTCGAGGAGCGTTTCCGGACCGGCGACGTCGCCACCATCGCCGGGGCGCACTTCGCACACGACAGCTTCACGGCCTTCGTCGCGCCGCTGCTCCCGGTCCTGCAGCAGAAGCTGGGCACCGATTACGCCATGACCGGCGGCCTCGCGGTCTTCCTGCAACTCCCGAGCCTCCTGAACCCCGTCATCGGTTACCTGGCCGACAAGGTCAGCCTGCGCTACTTCGTGATCCTGGCTCCGGCGGTCACCGCGACCCTCATCACCCTGCTGGGCCGGGCCCCGACCTACCTGTCGCTGGTGCTCCTCCTCCTGGCGGCGGGGATCAGCGTGGCGTCGTTCCACGCGCCGGCGCCGCCGATGGTGGCGCACTTGTCGGGTCGGCGCGTGGGGGCCGGCATGAGCATCTTCATGGCCGGAGGTGAGCTCGGCCGCTCGTTGGGGCCGCTGCTGGCGGTCGCGGCGGTTGGCTGGTTCGGCCTCGAGGGTCTGTGGCGCCTGGCCTTCATCGGCTGGGCGGTGAGCGGGATCCTGTACTTCCGGTTGCGCAACGTCTCGGCGGCCGGCGCGGCCGGCCGGTCGGGGTTCCTGCCGTGGAGGACGGCGCGCCGCGTGTTCCCGGCGATCGGCCTGCTGATCGCCACGCGCGTGATGCTGGTGGTCGCGGCCACCATCTACCTCCCGCTGTTCATGAAGAACGTCATGGGGACCGGCCTGTGGCTGGCGGGCGCCTCGCTCACCATCCTGGAGGCGGCAGGCGTGGTGGGCGCGCTCTCGGCGGGGACGGTCTCCGACCGTCTCGGCCGCGGCGGCGTGCTGCTCACCCTGGCCGTCGCTGCCCCGCTGGTGATGATCGCCTTCCTGTACGCCCCCACCGCGCTCGCGTTCCCGCTGCTGATCCTGCTCGGGCTCTCGGCGGTGAGCGCCACGCCCGTCCTGCTGGCGTCGGTCCAGGACGCCTTCCCGGAGAACCGGGCGCTGGCCAACGGCACATTCCTGGCGATGAACTTCCTGGTGCGCGCCGGCGGCATCTACACCGTGGGTCTGCTCGCCGACGGCGCCGGGCTCGAGCGCGCCTTCCTGGTTGCTGCGCTGGTGGCGCTGCTGGGGATCCCCGCGGTGCCGTTGATGTTCCGCGGCCGCGCGGCGTCGGCCTGAGCGGGGGGCGCCCAGTCCCTTCCGGGTCGCAGCCATGGAGTGCAGCCATGGAGTGCAGCCATGGAGTGATGCCGAGGACCGCAGGCCAGGGGGGATGCGGTCCTCGGACGGATTGGGGAGGCCCGTGACGCGGCGCCCCAGGAACGTGTCGAGGGGCGGGTCAGGCGCCGGTGGTGGTGCGGCGCCGGGTAGCGCGTTCGTTCGCGGCGCGTTCGTTCCTGGCGCGTTCGGTCACTGCACGACCTTCGCCCACTGACCCAGGAGCCCGTCGCCGGTCGCCTGGCCGGGCGCGGTGTCGCCCCGGAAGTAGTACAGGGGCTTGCCGTCGAGGGTGAGCTGGCTCGAGCCGTCGTCGCGCGCGATGACGCCGAGCGTGCCCTTCACGCCGGGACCCGCGGTGGGCGCGTTGCCCATGGTGGTGTCGTAGCCGCCGACCAGGGGCGGCCAGTTGGCCGCGCAGGTCCCGCTGCACGCCGAGGTACCGGGGCCGTCCTTGCCGAAGGTGTAGAGGGTCATGCCGGTGGGGCCCACGAGCAGGTTGCCGTTGGCGGTCACGAGGAGCTGCACTGCGGGCTCGAGGTTGGCCACCCACCACGTGCCGCGGAAGGCCTGGCCGGTGGTGTCGCCCGGCTTCTTGTCTCCCTGCCAGGTGTAGAGCGGCAGGCCGTTGTAGGCGACCTGCTTGGTGCCGTCGTCCCGCGTGACGACGCTGAACGAGCCCGGCACGTTCAGCGGCGCGACGCTCGCGTTGTCGGCGGTGAGCGGCGGCCAGGCCTGGGCGCAACTGCCGTTGCAGGTGCTCTTGCCCGGGGTGTCCTTCGAGAAGGTGTAGAGGGTCATGCCCTGGGCGTCGGTGAGGAAGTAGCCCAGCTTCGCGTCGTAGCGGACCTGGACGGTGGGGCTCACCGCCTGGGCCAGGGCCGCGCCGAACAACGCCAGCGCCGCGAGCGCCAGGAGGGGCGCGAGCGCGCGTGGGCCGAGAGCGGGGAAGGCGACGAGCCGGCCGCCTGGCCGGGGGGTGCGCCGATGCCTTGCAGGACGGTTCGGGACGAGCCATGGCCTTGCGTGCATGGGGTGTACCTCCACCCACCGTTACGCACGTTTCCGGCGAGCGGATGCACCGCCGCGGGGCCCCGTTGCGCTAGTCGGCGTCCTCGTCGAGACCGTAGCTTCCGGCGAAGTGGCAGGTGTGGTTGCCGTCGCGCTGGCACCGCACCCGCTCGGCTTCCATGCCGGTGGCGTCCTCGACGACCTTGGGCAGCAGGTCGCATACGCCGACGAAGCGTTCGCCGGTGGCCCGGTAGACGCAGTTGTAGGCCTCGAACTCCCAGCCCCCGGGGGTGTTGGCCAGCCGGCCCAGCATCTCGCCGTAGTCGAGCTTCTGCATCAGCCTGAGCAGCCGCGCCCGGGGCGGGAGCGGCTCGAGCTCGTCCTTGACCCGTGCGGCCAGAGCAGCGGCGACGTCGTCGAGCAACGTGTCGAGCACGCCGCGCCGGGCGGCGCTCTCGAGCACCGCCTCCAGCAGGTCGGCGTAGCGCTTGGGGAACGCCCCTTCGGCCAGCGCCGTGAGGGCGTAGCGGTGGGCCGGCCGGCCCACCCCTTCGCGCTCGGCGCGCTCGTCGACGATACCCTCGTGCTTGAGGCGCGTCAGGTGGTGGCGCACCGCGTTGTCCGAGAGGCCGCTGGCCTCGCCGAGCTGGCGTACCGTGCTGGGCCCGCGGAGCTTGAGGTGGCGGAGGAGATCGTCACGGCTCGACATTATTCCTATTTCTACCATTTCTATTGTGCGAATGGTGCGCTATCCTCCGGGCGAGGAGGCAAGGCCATGAGGATCAACGAAAGCGCTGCCGATCGGATCGTCCGGGTCATCGTCGGGCTCGTGCTGCTCTCCGCGTGGGTCTTCGGCTGGATGTCCGGCACATGGATGGTGGTCTTCGCCATCGTCGGAGCGATCCTGCTGCTCACCGGACTGGTGGGCTTCTGCCCGCTCTACGCCATCTTCGGCGCCAGTACGGCGCCCCGCAAACGCGACTGAACCGCCCTCGGGGTCGACGCGCGCGCCTCGTGGCCGTGGCGGGGATCCGCCCCGGCGCCCTCAGGCGGGGAGGCGGTGGAAGCGTTCGAAGGCCGCCCGCTCCAACGCCTCCCGGTGGTCGGGGTGGGCGATGTTGATGAGCGCGCGGGCGCGCTGCCGGAGCGCCTTGCCGTAGAGGTTCGCGACGCCGTACTCGGTCACCACGTAGTGGACGTGCGCCCGCGTCGTCACGACGCCGGCGCCCTGCTTCAGGAACGGCACGATGCGGCTCTCGCCGCGGCTCGTGGTGGAGGGAAGCGCGATGATCGGCCGCCCGTGTTCGGAGAGCGACGCCCCCCGCATGAAGTCCATCTGGCCGCCGACGCCCGAGTACTGGCGGGTGCCGATCGAGTCGGCGCACACCTGCCCGGTCAGGTCGACCTCGACCGCGCTGTTGATGGCGGTGACCCGCGGGTTGCGGCGGATGACGGCGGTGTCGTTGACGTAACCGGCGTCGAGCAGCACGACGAGCGGGTTGTCGTCGACGAAGTCGTAGAGCCTGCGCGTCCCCATGACGAAGCTCGCGACCACCTTGCCCGGGTGGCTCACCTTGCGCGCGCCCGTGATGATCCCGCGCTCGATGAGGTCGATCGCGCCGTCGGAGAACATCTCGGTGTGGATGCCCAGGTCGCGGTGATCGTCGAGCGCCGCCAGCACCGCGTCGGGGATGGCGCCGATGCCCATCTGCAAGGTGGCGCCGTCCTCGATCAGGGCGGCGCAGTGGATGCCGATGGCGCGCGCCTCCGCGCCCGGCGGGGTGGGGGGCACCTCGGGGATGGGGTCGTCGACCTCGACCGCCAGATCGATCGCGGAGTGGTGCAACAGGCCGTCGCCGTGCGTCCGCGGCATGCGGGAGTTGACCTGCGCCACCACCGTGCGCGCGGCCTGGACGGCGGCGCGGGTGGCGTCGACCGACACGCCGAGCGAGCAGTAGCCGTGCCGGTCGGGCGGCGAGACCTGCACCAGCGCCACGTCGAGCGGCATCGCTCCGCTCCGGAAGAGCGCCGGCACCTCGCTCAGGAAGATGGGGACGTAGTCGGCCTGCCCCTGCTCGACCGCGGAGCGCACGTTCGGGCCGACGAACAGGGCGTTGGTGTGGAAGCTCTTGGCGTAGGCGGCGTCGGCGTAGGGCGCCGGCCCCTCGGTGTGCAGGTGGATCAGCTCGACGCCCTGCAGCTCGCGCCAGCGGGCGGTGAGCGCTCCGAGCAGGCGCTGCGGCGCGGCGGCGACGCTGTGCACGTACACGCGGTCGCGCGAACGGACGACGCGGGTGGCCTCTTCAGCGGTGACGATGCGCATGGTACTTCCCTCTCGTGCCTTCTTCGCTCCGACGCTACGCTGCCCGCCGGCCGCCGGGAAAGGAAGAACGTCCCACCGGGAGGAACGCCCCGGTCGCGAACGCCCCCGGACGGTAGGCTGGCGGCAACGTGCGCCTGTCCGAGCTGCTTACCTTACCGCTGCTGAGCCGGGCCCGGCTGGTGGCCGGGCGGGCGGGCATCGACCGCGAGGTGCACTGGGCCGGCGTGGTCGACATCCCGGACCCCCACGAGTGGCTGCAGCCGGGGCAGCTCCTGCTCAGCACCGGCTACGCCTGGCCGCGCGACGTCGAGGGGCAGCGGCGGTTCGTGCGTTCGCTCGACGGGCGCGGACTGGCGGCGCTCGCGCTGGCGGTGCCGCAGTTCTTCAGCGAGGTGCCGGCCGCCGTCGCGACCGAGGCCGACGCCGTCGGTCTGCCGGTGTTGGAGGTGCCGTGGGAGATCCCCTTCGCGCGCATCACCGAGGAGGCGCAGCGCGCGCTTCTGGCCGAGCAGCAGCGGGTGATCGAGCGCTCGGAGGCCATCCACCGCGCCCTCACCCGGGCCGCCGTGCAGGCCTCCAGCCTGCAGCAGATCGCCGACGTCCTGAGCGAGCTGATCCGACGCGACGTGACCTTCGAGAGCCCGAGCGGGCAGCTGTTCGCCGCCTCCTACCTGCCGCCCGAGGCCGGCGCGGGCGACGGGCGCGCGCGCGACCGCGTACGCACCTCGACGCTCGACCAAGGCGCCACGCCCCCGGACGTGATGGCCGAGCTCGAGCGGCTGGGCTACCTGCAACGGCTGCGCACCCAGAAGGAGCCGGTGCGCCTGCCGGCGCTGCCCGAGCTCCAGCTGTCGGCCCGCGTGGCCTGCCCGATCCGGGTGAGCGGCGAGCTGGTGGGTCTCGTGTGGGTGCTCGAGGGGGACAGCCCGGTGGCGGAGCTCGACCTGCGCGCCGCCGAGCACGCGGCCACCGTTGTGGCGCTGCACATCGCGCACCAGCAGACGCTGACCCAGCTCGAGGCGAGACTCGGCTACGCCTTCCTGGACTCGCTGCTGGAGGGACGGCTCGAGCCCACCCCCCAGAACCTGGAGCGCGCCCGGCTCATCGGCTTCGAGTGGGAGCGCAGCTACCGCGTCGGGATCGCGGTGCTGCACGACGTGCCGCTGCCGCTGTCGCGCGAGGGGTTCCTGCGCCGCGAAGGGCTCGCCGACCGCCTGGGCCGGCGCATCGCCGAGCTGGGGGGCACGCCGTTCCTGTCGGTGTCGTTGAACGAGGTGAGCGTCCTGCTGGAGGAGGGGCTGGACCCGCGCGCGCTTCAGGTGGGGCGCGTCGACCCCTCGGTGGGGATGGTGTGGGGGCGCGCGCGCAGCGGCGTCCGTGGGATCGAGCTGTCGTTCCGGGAGGCGCGCTCGCTTCTCCCCCACCTGGAGCCCCGCCAGGTGTTGCTCTACGAGGCGTGGTTGGTGCCGCGCGTGCTGCTCGGTGACGCCGACGCGCGCGCCGCGCTCCTCGACGAGGTGTTCGGCCCCGTGCGGGCGCTGCGCGGCGGGGCGCGGCTTATCGCCACGATGGAGGTGTGGGCGCGGGCCGGCTTCGAGGTCAAGCGCACCGCGACGGAGCTGGGCGTGCACGTCAACACCGTGCGCTACCGGCTCGAGCTCGTTTCCCGGGCGCTGCACGCCGATCTCGCCGACCCGGACGTGCGTTTCGAGCTGCGGCTCGCCGCCGAGCTTTTGTCGTTGGACAACAAAGCGACATAGCGGAATTGTTGGCCGCATCCGTAGAACTGCGCTGCTCGCTGGGGTACGGTGGTTCTCTGAACAGGAAAGGGGCGCTGGGCTGCGGTGGAGTCCACTGAATCCCGTAACGCACTTCTGGGCCGGGTCCGGGATGCGAACGTTCCCCGTGGGCTGGCCACGGCACACCCCGTCTTCCCGGCTCGGGCCAAGGGCGCGCGCCTGTGGGACGTCGACGGCACCGAGTACATCGACTTCACCGGCGGCATCGGCGTCATGAACGTCGGGCACGGCAACGAGCGCGTGGTGGGCGCCGTGCAGGCGCAGCTCGAGCGCTTCAGCCACACTTCGGCGCAGGTCGCCATGTACGAGCCGTACGTGCGGCTCGCCGAACGCCTCAACGCGCTGGCCCCCGGCGCCGGGCCCAAGAAGACGCTGCTCCTCACCACGGGCGTCGAGGCCGTCGAGAACGCCGTCAAGATCGCGCGGTCGGCCACCGGCCGGTCGGCCGTCGTGGCGTTCAGCGGCAGCTTCCACGGCCGCACGCTGCTCGGCCTGTCGCTGACCGGAAAGACGAACCCCTACCAGCAGAACTTCGGGCCGTTCGCCCCCGACGTGTTCCATGCCCCGTTCCCCTACCCGTTGCGGGGCTGGAGCGAGGACGACGCGTTGCGCGCGCTGGACGACGTCCTCGCCAGCCAGGTGGCGCCCGAGCGGGTTGCCGCTGTCCTCGTCGAGCCGGTCCTGGGCGAGGGCGGCTTCGTGCCCGCGCCCGCCACCTTCCTGCGCGCGCTGCGCGAGCTCACCGAACGTCACGGCATGCTGCTGATCGTCGACGAGATCCAGAGCGGGTTCGGGCGCACCGGCCGGCTGTTCGCCGTCGAGCACAGCGGCGTCGTGCCCGACCTCGTCACGGTGGCCAAGAGCCTGGCCGGCGGGCTCCCGCTGTCGGCCGTGATCGGCCGCGCCGACGTCATGGACGCGCCCGACCCGGGCGGCCTCGGCGGCACCTACGGTGGCAATCCGCTGGCGTGCGCCGCGGCGCTGGCCGTTCTGGACGTGTTCGAGGGGACCGACCTGTTGCGGCGAGCCGACGCTCTGGGCACCGCCCTGTTCGAGCGACTCGGGGCGCTGAAGGCCGAGCACGACGTCATCGCGGAGGTGCGCGGTCTCGGCGCCATGGTGGCCGCGGAGGTCATCGCCCCCGGCTACGACGGCGTCCGCCGCGGCGCCGAGCTGACCGAGCGCGTCCTCGTCGAGGCGCGCCGGCGCGGCCTGCTGCTGCTCAAGGCCGGCCGGGACGGCAACGTGTTGCGCGTGCTGGTGCCGCTCTCGGTCGAAGCCGACGAGCTCGAGCGCGCCTTCGCCATCCTCGCCGAGGCGTTCGCCACGGTGCAGGCCGAAGGGGCAGCGAGGTGAGGGCGTGAGCGCCGGCGCGCCGGAGCGGTCCGGCTTCGTCATCCACCCGTCGGTCGAGCATGCCCCGCCCATCGCGGTGCGGGCCGAGGGGCTCTACCTCTACGACGAGGGCGGGCGGCGCTACCTCGACGGCTGCTCGGGCGCGGTCACGTCCAACATCGGGCACGGCGTCCCCGAGGTGCTCGAGGCCATGCGAGAGCAAGCCGCGACGCTCACGTTCGCGTTCCGTTCGCAGTTCGGCAACCGGCCCGCCGACGCGCTCGCCGAGCGGCTCGGCGAGCTGGCGCCGGGCAGCCTGCGCTGGCTGTTCCTGGTCAACAGCGGCAGCGAGGCCACCGAGCTGGCCGCGAAGATGGCGCTGCAACACTGGCAGGAGCGCGGGCGGCCCGAGAAGACGCACGTGCTCTCCCGGCGCATCAGCTACCACGGCATCACGCTGGGGGCGCTGTCGATGTCCGGCCACGCGCTCCGGCGCTCCCGGTTCGAGACGTTGCTGGCCAAGGACGCGCAGGTCGCCACCCCGTACTGCCTCCGGTGCCCGCTGGGGCTCGCCTACCCGTCGTGCGCGCTCGCCTGCGCCGACGATCTACAGGCGCGCATCGACGCGCTGGGCGCCGAGAACGTCGCCGCCTTCATCGCCGAGCCGGTGGTGGGCGCCAGCGGCGCCGCCATCACCCCGCCGCGCGCGTACTACGCGCGCATCCGTGCCATCTGCGACGCCAACGAGGTGCTGTTCATCGCCGACGAGGTCATGACGGGGATGGGCCGCACCGGCGCCATGTTCGCCGTCGAGCACTACCCCGCCGTCGAGCCCGGGCCCGACCGCGAGCCCACGGGGGAGCTCGTGCCCGACCTGCTGGTGCTCGGCAAGGGGCTCGGCGCCGGCTACACCCCGGTCTCCGCGGTCCTGGCGACCGACGAGGTCATGGAGCCGATCCGGCGGGGCTCGGGCTCCGTCCTCTACGGCCACACCCTTAGCTTCAACCCGCTGTCCGCCGCCACCGCGCTTGCCGTCCTGGACTACGTCGAGAACCACCACCTGGTGGAGAACGCGCGCGAGCGCGGCGAGCAGCTCATGAACGCCCTGAACGCCCTCGCGACGCGCCACCCCATCGTCGGCGACGTGCGCGGCCTCGGCCTGCTGGCCGGGCTCGAGCTCGTGGCCGACGGGGCGCTCGCCCCCTTCTCCCCCGAGGCGAACGTCACGGGGCGCCTGGTGCGCCACGCGCTCGAACGGGGGCTGCTCATCTACCCGGCCGCCGGCGCCCTGGAGGGCGCCGGAGACGCCGTGATGATCGCTCCGCCGCTGACCATCGGCGCGGCGGAGGTCGACACCCTGGTCGGCATGGTGGACGGCGCCCTGAGCGCGCTCGAGCGCGAGCTCGGCGCCCCGGCGCCCCGTCCCACCTGACCGGCCCCAGGTTCCTGGGAGCA
>Ga0114931_10001245_pt1 | contig 32368 bp, 31 predicted proteins | sample 2SBtaG_FD_89579 | JGI IMG/M metagenome (GOLD analysis project Ga0114931, IMG submission 89579) | Deep subsurface microbial communities from Kolumbo volcano to uncover new lineages of life (NeLLi) - 2SBTROV14_V59a metaG | ecosystem: Environmental > Aquatic > Marine > Volcanic | place: Kolumbo...
AATATTTTGAAATTTTCTTCGACTCTCTGTGTCGAAGAAGAGTCGATACATATTCCTCTCAAGCATTGACTCTAAATTTTCTATGACTTCCCTGGACCAGAAATAAACTGCTGTCTGGGGGTATCGATACCAGTTTACTACCTGAACTCGCAACTGATCTTCAAAATCGGTCACCAAAGTGACAATCTTGGCCAAGACATCAACTGATTGCTTTGCCAGTCTGAATTCATCTTCGTCTGTGGTACCTCCACTGACATATGCGTATGAGAGGGAGTAAATTGTGTGTTGTTGCTGAGTTGTGAACCGTTTAAAAGAGTACTTCTGATTAGCTTTGAATTCTTTAATCACATCCACTATCCGATTAATTTTACTCGCTGAACAAGGCAAATTATAATCATTGAATTGAGAGTACAATTTCTCAACAGGTAAATTACTCCAACCTGTTTCGAAGATGGCTTCGAACATTTTACCATAAGGCGCATTCTCAGAGATGAAAATACTAAGATATATTGCAAAATTGAAAATAACGTCATTGATAGGGTCAAGATTGGCATCAATAGAGACCGACATATCCGTGAATTTTGGAATGCTGATGGCCATCACTTCACCACTCCTTGGTGTAATATGTGAATTCGTCAAAATTGCCTCGGTCTTTAATTTGAGAAGTGGTAATTCAGCATAAAGGGGTTTTGGAGTCTGGTCAATCTCAATTGTATTTTGACGCGAATTAAATTCAGAGAGGGTGTAAATACCTCGACTTTTGAGCTCTTCCGCAACAGATGGTTCGAGGTAGGGTAGCAGGTCAATAGACCAGTCCTCTCGTGGATTCTTGAATCCAAAAGTAAACTTGCAATCATCGAGATAATTGCATCTTCCACATGCTGGCTGAAGCTTAGTCGGGATACTTTCTATTGCGCATGGTTTAGTCCGAATGAATTTCTTTATCTTGGCAATCGCATTGGAATAGATATTGGAGACATCAAGCCAGTCATAAGTGATTACTTTCTCATTCAGTGTATTCAGATCTGGTATTACTGGATTATCGATATTTGGAAGTATTCCTCCCCCATCTGCAATCACATAATATTTATCATCTAATTCTTCATCTTTGAGGAATTGTGCTAAAGCATGCTGATAAAACAATATTTCAATGAAATGTTTTCGACCAACATTCTCTTCATTTGTAGCTTTTATATCTATAATCCGTATCCCAATAGACCCGTGATCGACATCCTTCTCTTCTATTTCATTCGCCGATGTAATGATTTTTATCCTTCCTGAAATCTTTTCTAAGACTATAATATCGGGTCGAAGATTATTTGTCGAAAAAATTGTACGATCATTCATAATTTGATGAATAAAGTTGGTACCTACATTGAATTGATGCTCTAAAAGAAGTATAGGAAATTCCTCGTTTTCAAGAGAAGCAAATGTCTCCTTTTTGAGCAAACTGGGACCCACCAATCCAGAAGGCTCTTTTGTGAACTTTGAGAATCGTAGCGCCATCAATGAGGTATAGATTTTCCTCTCATATTCATGTCCTTGATCCATTAGTGCTCTATTCTTCCTCCTCCGAGTTAGTGGGACAATACCTCTGTTTGGATCAAACCAAGGTGGATCTGAATTCTTTCCTAGATTTAGAAATAGCTGCCGTTCACATTCAAAATCTGCCCATTTAGCGAGGACTGATTTATTCAATTTTCCCATTAGTTACATAATGGAGTTTCAGCATAAAACTCTATAGGAAACCAGATGTTAGATTTTGAAATTTGAAATGTGTCATTGTGTGCTAGCTTTGTGTTTAATCTGAGACGTGGTAGAGTCTACAGCCATTGGTACAGGTGAAAATTCTCAATATACAATCTCAATTGAATCCATTAGGTTGCAAAATTGTAGAATAAACCGGTGAGAAGCTGTGATTTCAATATTTTTATATGAGATGCCATAAGAAGAAATAGTGGATATTAGCATCTTCCTCCATGGGCCGCTAAGAAAAGGGCAGAAGAAAGAAATTTCACTTCACATCTCAAAAGACAAAGCTACATTACATGATGTACTAACGAAGCTTGAAAAAACAGAAGGCGGTGGGGAACTTGTAAATGACGGATATGTTGTACCTCCTTACATCCTCATCGTTGACAATGAACTAGTGAAGGGCTCGAAAGATATTGAGGTTAATGAGGATACCAAGATTCAGTTTATGGTCATGATAGCTGGTGGTTAATTGTACCATTTGAAGCATAAATTAACTGAACCTTCGATAATTCGACAATAAACGGATGATCATCGAATTGTGATGGCTTCTACTATTTATCCCATAATTGATTAAATACTACTTCAAAATTTTACTGATTACTTCAATTTTCTTCTGATTACAACAACTGCAATCGCAATAGGTACAATGAAAAATGGGAAGGGTGCAGTATCGTTTGAACTCGTACTTGTGGTTTTACCTGATTTAATCGTCACCAAAACAGAGTCACTAGCTGAATTTCCGAAGGCATCCGTGACTGTTATCTTGACACTGCTACTCGCGTTATAGACCTGTTGATACTCGATACTATCACCACTGGCAAAATGTCCTGATTCTACCTCAGACCCGTCGAGAGTAATAACATATGTACCTGTAAATTTCGAGTTCTCTGTGATATCCCAGCTTATCTTGGATTGTTCTCCAGCAGTTGTGTTAAAGTTTGCAAAATCACTAACTGTTGGTGCAATATCATCACTGTATATTCCTGAGGTCTTTAGGATGTCAATGTAATCAAATGCCTGTATTCTGAAATTCCCTTGATCTGCAACAAAAACTCTGTTGTTCAAGAAATCGTATGCAACTCCATCTGGGGTGAGAAATTGTCCGGGAGCAGTCCCTCCTTTATCGTCCCCAACAGAATAAAGAGGAGTAAAGTCGGAACCGTTGTAGATGACGAATCGTGAGGTGTATGGTGCGCCATCTGTCTCTCCACCTTCATCCATTGCAATGATATTACCCAATGGATCAAGAGCAAGTCCTTCAAAGTTGAGAGATGATTCATCTTTTCCAAAGTTTCCAAGAAATGTACCGTTCATAGTGAAGTAGTATATTTCTCCCTTTGCCTCTGCTGAGACAAATATCCTGTCATTAACTGTATCAACAACCATATTTTCAGGGGTGGTGAAATCACCTACTGACCACTTGTCAACAAGAGTACCATTTGGCGCAATGACATACACCAGATTTTCTGGTTGGTTAGTCACATAGATGTAGTCATTTCTACTATCGACCGCAAGTCCTTGAGTATCTATTTGAGACTCACTCACAATATCAGAGAGAACTGTAATGTGTTTGATGTCTCCAGTATCTCGATCAAAGAACGTGAGATTCCCTGCTTTTTCTATCACGACAACTGAACCATCCGAGAGTTCTACAATTCCTTGTGCTTCATTACCTGCGGCATCCTCTAGAGGTGTGAAACCCGTAAAAGAAGTGATATACGTACCATCTGGTTCAAAGACTTGTACCCTGAGGTTAACTGTGTCACCAGCATAAATTCGACCATCGATTGGACTGATATAGATAGAGTCAGGTTCATTGAATTGCGAAGGCTTTGTTCCCTGCTTCCCTCCAATTACCAGAACAGGAGTTGCTGAACTGGTGGCAACCGCGTCAGGTGTAATAAGACTTGTAGTTGCTACCATTGAGGACAGCATGCTGAATAATAGAATAACGGTGAATAGCCGCTTCATTATGAGTGTGCAGTTCTTTAATGTACTTAATTGCTTCTATGAAAAAAAGAGAAAAATTACAGGTGATCTTTGATATCTAAGCTCATAGACATGTCATATCCCCTCTTGAAAGCATTGATATTTACTTCTCTAAATTTCTGGAGGGAGAGATCTATGATACTTTCCTCGAACTTTTCTGGAGCAACCTCCAGAAGTGTTGAATCACCTGAATCATGAGGATGCATCTCCTCTAAATTATCGCTGATATAATTACCCTTGAAGTCCAAGAGCTCAGCCATGAATCCAAGAGCTACGACATTCATCACCTTCTCAGTACCCAACTCAATGGCAGTTTTTCCAAAAGGAATTGTATAGTGTGCCTTGTGCTTTATTTCTAAGTCTAATGACTTGACATTGCTCTCGTCAGCAAGGATTATTGTATTTTCTCCAACAATATGCTTGTACTCATCCCATCCTCTTTGTGCCAGTACCAAGAGGATGCTTGGATTTGTCTCAATATATGGAAACCCAATAATCTCATCTTCTGGGACAATTGTCACATCTGCTACTGTCAAACCTCCACTGGTACTCGGTTCGTACTTCACCCCTTGGACAACATTGAGATTTGCTCGAAAAGCAGATTCAGCAAGAAGCTTTCCAATAAGCTGTACTCCCTGTCCTCCGACACCCGCGATCTTCACTTTAATCCTCATTTGTCTTGCCTCCTGAATATTCCTACGGGGATTTTTGTGTACCCTTTTGTTCGATCGAAGTGCATCATTGTGTTCTCAGGTAGGAGATGACTCCCATCTTCCTTCACCTCTATCTCGACGGATGCCTCCAGAAAGTTCTTCACCATGTATTCGGGTGTAGGATACCCATTTTTCTTCCCGTAGATTGCTGGACATCCACTTATCAAATCTATGAAAGCGACTCCATCGGTCTCGATTGCAGTCTTGATAATCCTCGGTAGTATTTTGAAGTGAGCAGAGGTATATCGAGCAACAAAATCTGCTCCAGCACCAAGCGCCAGATCCACTAGATTGAATGGTCTGAGATTCTCCACGACAGTTGTTGTTGTCGTAGTCTTCTCGAATGAAGTGGGAGAGGCCTGTCCTCCTGTCAGACCGTAAACAGAGTTATTGGTACAGATGATGGTCAGATCGATCTTCCTGCGTGCTGCATGAATGAAGTGATTACCTCCAATTGAGAAAAGATCACCATCTCCCGAGAAGACAATGACCTCCAGATTTGGATTTCCAGTCTTTACTCCTGTCGCGAAAGGAATGGCCCTCCCATGTGTTGTATGAAACCCATCAAATTCTACATAACCAGATGCCCTACCTGTACATCCGATACCTGAGATCATCACCATCTCCTTGTCCATATCAAGACCTGTGAGCGTTGCTCCACGTACAAGAGACTGGAGATTTGTCCCAAGACTGCATCCGCTACACCAGATGTGCGGGAGCATCTTGGAAGTCAATTTGTCTTCAAGATTATGATGTAATTTACTGAAGTCTATTTCCATCTACTACTCACCTACCTCCGCAATTTTACCAAGTATCACACTCGGAGGTGGGATAACTCCTTGTGGGTATGCAATATAGTATACACGTCTCAGTATTGCCCTCTCAACAGGCCAAGTGAGCTGATCTCTTGCCATCTCCACAACAATAACCTCACGATCTTTCGTCACCTCTTCAAGTTCCTTTGTAGGGAAGGGCCACAGTGTTCGAAGTCTAAAGAGACCAACCTTCTTGCCTGATTCTCGGGCTATCTCCACTGCTTCATACGCAGATCTCGCAGTCGATCCAAAGCTAACTATGACAATCTCTGCATCGTCTAATCGATGGTGAACTGCTTTTGGAAGCAGGTGCTGATATTTCTCGATCTTGGAAAACATGCGACTTGTCATTCTGCTAAATGTTCCTGCAGATAGATCTACATGTCCGCTCTCATCATGCGATAATCCAGTAGAAAAGGCCTTTCGCTCCTCCCCGAAGCAATTCATTCCTAGAACATACTCCTCTGAAATCTCCTCACCTTTCCAAGTGATTGTCTCCCCGGGATGAGCTCTGTTTACAATCTCCAAGGCACCTTCTTCTGGGATGACAAATTTCTCCTTCAACGAAGAAAGGACTTGATCGCTTAGGAGGAAAACCGGTGTCCTCAATGCCTCCGCTGTATTGAATGCCTCAACCATCAAATCAAAGCATTCCTGAACCGACCACGGGGCAAATGTGGGAATGATGTAATCTCCATGTGAGCCGAAGTGAGCCTGCATGAGTTCCTGCTGTCCTGGAAATGTTGGTAATCCAGTCGATGGTCCTCCTCTCATCACATTTACAAGGACTAGTGGCGTCTCAGTCATTACAGCTAGACCTATTCCCTCCTGCATCAGAGAGAATCCTGGTCCAGATGTTGCAGTCATCGCTTTTTTTCTCGTCCATGAACAGCCGATAGTGGAAGTAATTGATGCTATCTCATCCTCGCACTGCAAGAAATATCCTGGATCTTCTAAGTTAGGAAGTCGTTTGACTATTCGCTCCATTACCGATGTTGATGGGGCAATTGGATAACCATAGTAACCATGAAGACCTGAGTATATTGCTCCTTCTGCTACGGCAATATTCCCAGAATCTAGATGACGACCAGAGAGGGCCCTCGATTGTTTTTTCATCTGTACTTTCATTGCTTGTCTCCTCCAACCACTACCTCTTCCACCTTGTGGACGGATAGTACAAAATCTGGACAGGCATAAAGGCACTGTTTGCAGGCAGTGCACTTCCCATTCTCAACTGGGTAGAAATATCCACGATCGGTCTTATCTGTACTCATTGCTAAAGCTTCATATGGGCAAACAGAGACACAAATCCTGCATCCTTTGCAGCGATCTCGATCAACCACAAATACACGGTTCGATCGTTTGCCAACTACATATGCATCAAAACGCTTGTTGTGAGACACTGGTAATTCTGTCATGAATGTTTGAGATGAACCCTTATTGATAAAGCTTACCCGATAAATATGCAAGTTTGGAATATATTAAAGATTGCCTCTCTCTTCTTGCTCTCTCTCTATACTTTCGAAAAGTGCCTGAAAGTTCCCTTTCCCAAATCCGTTTGATCCTCGTCTCTGGATCACCTCGAAGAAGAAGGTAGGTCTATCCTGTACTGGTTTGGTGAAGAGTTGAAGGAGGTATCCTTTGTCATCACTGTCCATGAGAATCCCTAGCTCAGCAAGTATGTCAATGTCCTCTTTGATCTCCCCTACTCTATCCTTAATATTTGTGTAGTAGGTCTTAGGTACTTGAATAAACTCAACACCACGATCTCTCATCTCTGTCACCGTCTGAATGATATTGTTCGTTGAGAGTGCAATATGCTGGACTCCTGCTCCGTGGTAGTAATTGATGTACTCTTCAATCTGGGACATTTTTCGCCCCATTGCTGGTTCATTGATTGGCATCTTGATCCGATTATTGTAACTACGCACAACCTTCGATTTCAGGGCGGAGTACTGGGTAGCGATATCATTCTCACTGAATTCTATGAACTTCCCAAATCCAAATACCTCGTGATAGAACTGCACAGTATTGTCCATCTGATTCCAATTGACGTTTCCTACTACATGATCTATCCTCACAACTCCCTTCTCTGGTGTATCCAGAACACCTTTGTATGGTTTGTACCCTGGCATGTACACACCGTCATACCCTCCTCGCTCAATGAATTTATGCGTCACATCTCCATAAGTCTCTATCTCCGCATATCTGAGTGTTCCATAGTCATCCTTGATCTCGGTAATCGGCGTAACTCCCTTTGCACCTCTTTCCAAGGCATTGTTCCAAGCCTGCTCAACATCCCTCACTCGAAGTCCTATCGTCTTTGCTCCATCCCCGTGCATAGCTTGGTGAGCAGACATCTCGCTAGCTCCACCATATGGAGAACTTAAAATGATTTTTGCATTCCCTTGTTGCATCACATATGAGGCATATTTCCTGTTTCCAGTCTTGAGAGAGGACCATGCAACTGGTCTGAAACCTAATGCGTGCTGATAGTAGTACGCCGCTTGATAGGCATTGCCCACCCAGAATTCTACTGCATCAAAATCCTCAACAGTGAGAATATCCTTTGCTTCCTCTACAGATTTATCTCTTTCAAGTTCCTGCATCTTAACTCACTATCAACTTGTCAGTTATTTAATCTTCTGACGGATGGGGAACTTTCCAAAAAAGCAATATATTACTACTAAATCCAGCAACTATGGAAGATTCCCTCATGCTACGGGCAATCAAGTATCTCATGATTGGATCCGGGTTACAATTTGCCGCTCTTACAATTCTTGATATCATCTTTTTTCGGGTTAAAGTCAGGGATGTCTATACCTATGATATCTCATTCGCAACTCTCAATGACTTAACATTTCTCATTGCACTCTTCTGTGTTGTGATGCTCTTCGCAGAATATGTTTTTTTGCTTCTCTTCTTCCGAACTGTTCTTCCCCGATTCTCAAGAGCTAAGATCATGAAATATGTCGTGGTTAGTTTCATGGTTTTGACATTAGTCTCCCGCCTCTACGTATTTTTCATCATCATCCTAAATACTGGTGTATCATTTGGTCTCACAGAGATCTTCCAAGTAGCATCTTTTTTTGCATTCACAGCTTATTTCATTCCCGCCTTAGGTTCATCACTCTTTGGCTATATTTTCTACGAAATTGGAAAGGAGCGTTTTTCTTATGGATTCGGGCGAGGACTGAGATACTTCGGATTAGCAGACATTATTTTCTCTGCACCTATGCTCTTGATCAGTCTTCTAAATGTCAAAATCCTTAGCTCTTGGAATTTTCTTTACTTCGCCTACTACTGGAAGATAAAATTCTTCCCATTAGTAGCTCTCTGGATTATCGATATGTGGTCTACGAATGTGAGAGATTACTCTCCATCTAATTAGCAAAGTTTTATATCAATCTCGGAGAATGTTACTACATATGCTCATGTTTTCTAAGGACCTTGTTCCTACCAAGGAGAAACCGCATCCTCTCCTTGAATTAAAAGGGAGCCAGAGAGATAAATTCGCTTTACAGTCATTTCTCTTCACAGTCCTTGTAATCTTAGTGATGTATGTGTTGCCTAATCTGCACTGGCTTGAAGTTCTGACAACTAACACAAGCTTGTTCTTCCTCCAAGTCTTTAACTTCCGACCCCGATTTTTCACATATGAGGACAATCTTGGGAATCTCGCGGATTTTGATCTGCTAATGTACAATATTGGTGACTCTATCAGAAGCACATATCCAGCGATCTCTATCGAGACAGGTATTGTCCCTAACCACTACTTAGTCGTCAAGGCTTGTACCGGACTGCAAGCTGGTGCACTTCTCGTAGGACTGATTTGGTCAACACCCTCCCGTCCTGGTGATCAGATCCGGGCTTCTTATCTTGTACTCATCGCTCTGTTCATCGGAAACACACTGAGGATTGCTTCAATGATTGCAATAACTACAATTCTCACCGCCGATTTCAATCTCGTCTATGAACCTTCTTGGAATTATGCGCATAATATCATGGGTCGTCCACTTGGATTCGTTGGAACAATTGGTTTTGTTGCTATTATTGAAAAAGCAGGTGTGAAGATGCTCGATACGATAACTGTATGGATTGATACCTTAATTTTTTACTTCGATAAGGTGTATGTCAAGATATTTCCGAAGAAAAAATAGAAGTCAGTAAAAAACCAAAGCATAAATTTGAGAGTTCTTGTCAGTTAGATTTAATATAGTAATATTATTTGTCTGATCCATTTGTGAGTTTTATTTGTGCATAGTCTCCTACCCTCAGATTGTAATTCACCAATCCTTCTAATTTGCACTTACTCCCGATGACAGAATTCGCTATCTTACAATTGATAATGATAGAATCATCAAGAATTACTGTCTCAGAAATGATTGAGTCTTCCACAATAACTTCATCTCCAAGGGTAGCGTAGGGTCCAATTATTGAATTTTTCAAGGTGCAGTCCTTGCCAACATATACCGGTTCAATAATTTGGCAATTCTCAAGTTTGGAGTTAATTGTCGTTCCCCATTCCTTCATCAGATGTTTATTTGATGAGAGGATATCATCTGCATATCCAAAGTCCTGCCTCCATCCTGAAATTGTCGATGCTCGCACTTTCTTCCCTTCGTCAATGAGGATCTGTATGGCATCTGTAAGCTCATACTCTCCCCGTTTTGAAGGTTTGAGTTTACCCATTGCTGAGAAGATTATTGGTGAGAAGACATAGAACCCTGTAATAACGAGATTGGATGGTGGATTTTTTGGTTTCTCAATGACCCCTGTTATATTGTTGTCATCATCGGTAATTACTACTCCGAACCTACTTGGATTCTCGTGCTCTTCAACGTGGAGTGTTACACTCGGTCTATTCTCTCGATGTTCATCTAGGACCTTGCGGAGATCTGCTCCAAAGAGATTGTCCGCGAGGTAGAGACAAAAATCGGAATTAATATATTCTTCTACAAGTTGTAACGCAGCTGCCAGTCCTCTCTTACTGTTGAAATGCTGAATGACATAAGTTATTTTCACCCCAAATTTTTCTCCGTCACCAAAGTAGTCTATAATATTCTGTCTTTGATGGCCAACAACGATTATTACATCTTTGATCTCAAGTTTGTCTCTAATGTACTCTAAACCATGCAAGAGAATTGGTTTTCCACCTACTGGAAGCATCTGCTTAGGTCTGTGGGAAGTAAATGGTTGAAGGCGAGAACCGAGTCCAGCTGCTAGAATAACACATTTCATTGATCTCATTATATAGGTAAACTTCCACCTTCAAAAGATTTGGCAAATTGAGCGATATTAAATTAGTATCGGAAATTCTGAATTCTCCAGTTTGCGAGTAACTTCAGTGACAATATCACTAATCTTCTCTGCGGTCGTAGCAGAATAGACCCCTTGGGATACCAACTCTTCCATGCTCTCCTCTTTAATGACATCGACACTTGCACCTTCTTCAGCTGGTAGGTAGATGTCTACTCCAAGATCTACAGCTCTGAATCTTCCTCTGAAGATGAGATCGAGAGGTGAAATTATTCTGACCCGCTGACCGATTAACTCCTTATCCGATCCAAAATATTTGTAGTAGACTGTCCATGAACCTTGTTTCATATAGACCTCTATGAAGTCATCTTCGAAGAGCACATAATTGCTTATATCCTTTTCTGCGAGGTACTTGTCCACAGTCTGCACGAATTTAAATTCACCGTCTGAAACTTCAGTAATTTTCCCCAGACCCTCTTCTTCAATTATTCCAGAGATCTGTTGCAAATGGATTTTTGTGCTGTTGTTAACTCGATAATCCTTCTTAAAGATCATTGAGTAGAGCTTCTCACTCATCTCTTCAATATTCTCCGGAGTGGCGAAGTACTTCCCAAATTCAAGGGCGTAACTTGTCGCCATCGAATAGGATCTTAGTGAGTGGTAGGAAGGTATCTGCACTCCCAGATTCTCTCGAATTTTATCGAGAAAGTCTTTTGTGGACTTATTGAAACTGATCTCGACAATTGTATCTCCAGAAGATACCTGTTTGTTATCACTCTCTTTTTTCTCAGCCATAATACTCTCCCACTTCTCGAGGAGATTGACAACCTCTTCTGAGATAACGTCTTCTCTTGCATCAGCTGCACTCGTTCTCATAATGATTCCAAATCTGTCAGGTTTGACACGTTTGCCTATTTCATGCAATAGCTCTCTCTGTGGACCATTGATCTTCCTCGATACCCGAACAAAATTCGATTCTCTCGCTCTCTCGAGGATAACATAGCTGCCACTAAGATTTATCTGCTCGGAACAAACGGGGAGCTTGTCAGGTTCAGTAGGAAGCTCTTTGACCTGTACCACAATGGTATTCCCTTGTCTGTAGTTCTGATCTCTAAGACCAAACAGTATTCCCTTGGTCTCTCCAAGGTCAAGAAACACCAGATTCTTTCTTGTAACTCTCTCAATAGTTGCAAGGAAAATTGCATCCTTCTGTACAGACATCTGATGAACCACCACATAAGGAAGCTTATCTACAATAATTCGCTCAAGGTTCTTCACACTATTTTTGTTACCTTGAAGCTGGATGCCAACTTTCTGGTCAATATCCGTAATATTCACCTCGTGGATGTCAATATTTTGCTTAACCCCTAGAAGATTCTGGACATCCTCCGACGGAGAAGAAAGAGTTAGCTCGTCTATTTCGTCAATTAGTAGCTTTGAAAGTGCTACATCATAGATCGATTCAATCCGAATAGTACTCATTACAAATAGATAAAAAATCCTGTCATTTAATTCCTTATTCATTATACACGATGTAAAAAAATATTTTCAAACGTTATTTTCAAATAAAATGAACTGCCTAAATCCTTTAATCTATTGAGACAATTGATGATTAGACTATGAGTGAGGATGAAGAGTACATTGACGCGCCGCTCATCAAACCCAATAAAGTCATACAGAGACTATACCAGATGGTCTTAGCTGGAAAGACTATTCAAAACAATACGCTTGTCGTCCTACCTACTGGTCTTGGAAAGACGGTAGTTGCCATCCTCGCTGCGGCTTTCTTCCTCAACAAACATAAATCCTCAAAGTTCATCTTCACTGCACCGACTCGCCCTCTGGTAGATCAACACGTCAAGTCCCTAAAAATCATGTTAGACATTCCAGAGTGGGAAATCACTCAACTGAGTGGAAGTATTCCTGCAGCAAAACGTGCAGAGGTCTGGAGGCGGAATAGAGCAATTGTTGCCACCCCTCAAGTTGTGAGAAATGACATCATTAATGGAACCTTGAATCTGAAGCAGGTGTCATTTTTGTGTATAGACGAATGCCACAGGATGGTCGGAAATGATGCTACTGTTCTCATTGGCGAGCAATACCTTCAGCAGAATCCAGATGGCAGATTGGTAGGAATAACGGCATCTCCAGGGAGGAGCGAAAAGATGCTTGAGATCATGAAGAATCTCGGTGCGAAGAGTGTCGAATACAGGGATGAGAATGATCCTGATGTCAAGCTGTATGTCTTCAGCAGGAATGAAGAGGTGGTCACCGTCGACCTACCAGAATCCTTCAAAGAAATCATTGTGACCCTGGATAAACTCCTAGAAGATGATCTTAAGGTGCTGAAGAAAGGTGGGATTATCAAAAGCTTCCGGAAGTCACAAGTCAGACGTACTGAGCTGATCAGATCGATGGGTGAGCTAAGCAAAAAGAAGGATGAATTTGATTCCCCCGATGAATTCTTCAAACTAATAAATGCGAATTCTGACGCTCTGCGCTTGTCACATGCCTTAGAACAACTTGAGACACAGGGAATTCCAAGCCTGTACGAGTATTTGAAGAAGCAGAAGAATCTGGTCGAGAGGGATGGTAAAAAATCGGTCATGAGATTCCTCAGACGCGCGGGAATGGGTAGTGTCTACGAGGATACCGAGCAACTTTATAATTCAGGGGTGATTCACCCCAAGATCAAGGAACTTCTCAAAATAGTATCTTCCGAATTTGAAAAGGAGGTCTCATCCAAGATCCTCATCTTTGCGAATTTCCGTAATACAGTCAAGCTTCTCAGTGATGCCCTAAACTCCCTAGATGGGGTCAATTCTCACTGGTTTGTCGGTCAAAGTTCTTCCGAGGAAGACATCGGACTCAAACAACGTGATCAGCTTAGAATACTAGATGAGTTTAAGGATGGAAAGTACAATGTTCTCGTGAGTACCTCTGTAGGAGAGGAAGGACTTGATATAGCGCAATGTGACGTTGTCATTTTCTATGACATAGCTGCCTCTGCCACTCGCCTGATCCAAAGATCTGGCAGGACTGGAAGGAAACGTGAGGGGAGAGTCATCATGCTCATCGCCAAAGGTACAAGGGACGAAGGCTACTACTATGCATCAAGGGCAAATCGGAAACGGCTTCGTTTGGCAATCGAAGAGGTGAAGGAAAATCTGGAAGAGTTCAAAGTTGGACAGACTTCTCTTGATGACTTCTACTCAGAATCTGAAAAGAATGTCACGAAGGATAGTGTAATTGATACTGTAATTACCCAAAAAGATGAGGAACAGAGGGAAGATCTCAGCGAGGAGAAGATACTTCCCGATGAGAGAATCGAAGATATCCCTACTCTCAGCGTCGACCACCGTGAGAAAGCGAATTCAATTATCAGGCTCCTTATGTCACGAAATGACATTCGGGTCGAAGCCAAACACCTACCCGTCGGTGATTATATGGTCTCTGATAGGGTGGGAATAGAAAGAAAATCGACCTCTGATTTTGTGAGTACATTAGTAAGAGGCGATCTTATCCCTCATATCATTCAACTGAAAGATGCATTCACCCATCCTCTACTTCTTATCGAGGGTGAGGATCTGTACAATCACAGCCTGCATGCGAATTCGATTAGGGGGATGATCAGCTCTATCCTCGTTGACTTCCGAGTTCCTATCATCTTCACGAAGGACGAATCCGAGACTGCTGAGTACCTCGCCTACCTCTCCTACAAAGAGCAGATAAAGAAGAAACGCCCATCTCAGGTGAAGACACAGAGGTATCACGACTCCCTCGCCGAAGAACAGATTTCACTCATCTCACAGCTCCCGAAGATTAATAGGCAACGTGCGGAGGATCTTCTCAAGAAATTTGGAAGCCCCCGCAATATCTTCAACAGCACACAGGATGAACTGATAGAAACTCCTCGCATCGGGAAGGTAATAGCGAATAGAATTGATCTTCTTCTTAATACTCCATACGAAGAGAGTAAGGATTCTTAACTTATGAATCTCGTATTTTCTCCAGCTTTCTAATCATCTCTGAGAGTTCAACAATCCTCTCTGGATCATCGGCATTTTGGAGCTCAGTGGACAGTGCATCGATCTTGGACTGAATTGGGGAGTTGGTCTCTGGAGGTGCAGCAGACTCTTTCTCCTGCTGAAGATCTTCCTCCCTGACCACTTTCTTGTCACATTTGCTACAGTAGAGCGACCCATCTCGCTTTTTGTACAGTGGATTCACACAGACGGGGCAGGATTCTCTCAGCATGACTGCACCTTCAAGCAAGAGTTTTGCAGCCCGTTCTAGAGCCTCAGTATTTTCCATAAATCTAGATGAAAAATGAGAGATATGAATTTTCGGATTTATCAGACAGGTTTTATTCCCAGATTTGCTATGAACTCTTGTGAAAATTCCGGTCTGTGGACAGTGTACGAGAACAGCTGCATGGAGGAGACCGTGGGACAAGGAGTACCTGTGCAAGTTACACTTCAATAAGGCGTTTCACAGAAAGGTACAGAGGACGATCAATCGCCACAAGCTTTTCGACAGAGATGACAAGATCGCAATTGGAATCAGTGGAGGAAAGGATTCAGTTGTTCTCTTAGAAATCTTATCCGATATCGAGAGAAAGTTCCCTGCTGAGCTCATTGCAGTCACGATCGATGAGGGTATCGAAGGATACAGGGAGGACGGTTTGAAATACGCTCGTAATGCAGCAGAACGAGCTGGGATTGAGCACTACATCTACAGTTTTGAGGACAGATTCGGTGCGACTCTTGATAGCACCCTTGTTCTCATGGGTGAGAAGAGACTTGGTGCGTGCTCTTACTGCGGGATCTTTCGAAGGAAGTTGCTCAATGAGGCCGGAATAAAGGTCGGTGCTACGAAGATTGCAACTGGGCACAATGCTGATGATGAGGCGCAGACCATTCTCATGAATCTCATGAGGGGAGACTTGCTGAAGAGCCTTCGCAGTAATCCAAGTGATCGCAGAATTGTCGATGGCTTCGTGAGAAGGGTTAAGCCGATGAGATGGACGACAGAACAGGAGATCGTACTCTACGCTCATCTGAATGGACTTCCCTACCAAGAGATGCCCTGCCCTAATGCTGTAGAAGCCCAGAGGGGTATTGTGAGGGACGTCCTCACCCAGATGCAGGAAGCAAGTCCAGATGCAATCTTCTCGATACTCAGGAGCGCTGATGGTCTCTTCGCTCTTGGGGAAGGTGCAAAGGAATCTGAAGTTCTCCGACGTGTCCTTCCAAAGATTCCAAAACAGTGCTCACTCTGCGGACAGCCTTCTGCAAATCCACTGTGCAGAGCATGTCAGGTCGAGGAATCTATTGCAAAAGCACTTGAGAAGAAAACTTCTTGAATATAGCTATTTAATTATAATTATGAGCAAAGATGACGAGGATACTCTTGACCACTTTGTCGGTGAGATTGTTGATGACGTTCTACCAGAAAGAGAGAAGAAAGTCGATGATTCTGTTCGTGCTGCATTCATAAAGACATTTGGTGACAATTGGTCATCCATTCCAATCAAGTCGATGGAAGGAGCGATAGCCCTGATGATACTTGACCAGGTACTCTCCCCACAAGGCATCACACCGAGGGTACTTGCAGAGTCTGCTCTCGAGCTTTCAGATAAGATGCAATTCGAGGAGAAGTTCAAACACTTCCTCACCTCAGTTCAGGAGGGAAGTTCCATCACCCTTGAGATGGTGAAGTCACTTGGAGAGAACGTTGGAGGCAATTTGAAAGATGTCTTCTCACTCATCGAAGCTGGAACAATTGTCGGTGCTGATATTGCTGCCAAAACCCTCAAGATGGGTACCGAAGGTCTCAAGAATCTTGTTGATAAATTTACGAAGGAAAGTCAAGAATAGACAAGTCACTCTTTTTATTTTCCAAAAATAGTTGCTCATTGTGAAACCAGAAGAAGTTGAGATTCAGAGAATCAGCAAAAATAAATTTTACAAAGAAAATGAGCACTCACCACTCACTCCGTCACAAAAGAAGAGATTCGAGCATCTCGAGTATTATCCCTACAATGCAGAACTTGCCTACTTACTCGAATTGAACAAATATGATGACCCTGAGGTTGTGACGATGGAAACTTCTGACAACAGAGTCCGAGATTACTACAGAATAGGCTACCTAGATTTTGAGGTCAATGGTGAGAAAGCCCGTCTCCATGTTTACCAAGACACCAAGAATTCTGATTACTATTTCATCCCATTCAGGGACAGCACCTCTGGAAAAGAGACCTATGGTGCAGGTCGCTATGTTGAGTTAGAGCGTGCAAGAGACGGGAAGTTCTCTCTTGACTTCAATCTTGCATACAATCCCTACTGCGCTTACAACTCCCTGTACTCATGCCCCATCCCACTTGCAGAAAATACACTCAGTGTAGCTATTACTGCAGGTGAGAAGAAGTACCCTGACGCAGAGTACTAATTGTAAACAACCACTTTATTTTTAATCAGTCAGTCCGCGTAGCTGTTAGGTAGAATACGATGTCCGAGAAACGAGGAGTAGTTAGAAAGAAGAAGAGATGGGGTAAGACCTTTGAATATACACCGATCTCACGTAAAGCAGTTCTTGATGAGGATACACTTGCAGAGGTTGAGAAAGATCTGAAGAAACTCAAACCAGTAACTGCAGAGTCATTTGCAAACAAGCATGGAATCCGAGTCGGTCTTGCAAAGAAAATCCTCGAAAGCCAAGTTGAAGAAGGCAAGATCAAGAGAATCCATAAAGGTCAGGTTACCAGTATTTACTCCGCTTAATACCAGAATAATTCTTTTCGCCTAATACCCCGAATAATTCTTTTCATGTGCGAGATACGTGGAAACACTATTGAATACCTAACTTCATAATCATTGTACGGTAGGTAATTACAATGAGTTATCAAGATCAAGAATTTATGAATCTGGATCTCAACGTCGATCCCGAGAAGTATATCCTCGTGGATTTTGACGTTCACACCTCTCCAAAGTATATGGACAGGGTGTACAGGGAGATACCCGCAGAAAGTAGTGTTGGCACATGGCAAAAAGTTCATGCGATGACTGACGAGATCCTCAAAAAGCTCTCAGCTAAGACATATCATGTCGAGAAGGTCAATGACCACTTCTCAAAGATTAAAGTAGCGTACCCACTAGAACTTTTTGAGTTTGGAAATATCCCACAGGCCTTCTCCCTCTTTGCTGGGAATGTCTATGGCATGAATACGGTCGATCACCTCCGCGTGGTTGACGTCAATTTTCCAAAAGAATTTGTCGACAGCTTTCCCGGACCAAAATTCGGTCCCCAGGGAATCTACAAAATTCTGGGGATCAAGCAGGGTCCAATACTCGGTTCCATCATCAAGCCCAAGCTAGGATCACCACCCGACATCCACGCACAAACCACCTATGAGACTTGGAAAGGTGGAATTACTTGGATTAAGGACGACGAACCTATGACCAATCAGGACTTCTGTCCCTTTGAGGACCGGATTTCAAAGGTTTTGGAGATGGCTGACCACATCAAAGAAGAGCAGGGAAGACAGGTAGTCTATGCAGCCAACATTACTGGAAAGATCGAGGTGATGAAAAAGAGAGCTGAATTCAAGGACATGGGTGGGAAGGTTCTGATGATTGATGTCGTGACGACAGGTTTCGCAGCTGTCCAGCACATTCGTGAGATGGACTACGGACTTGCGATCCACGCCCACCGAGCAATGCACGGTGCAATCACGAAAGATCAGAAGCACGGTATCCACATGGAAGTCCTTGCCAAGACCTACAGGATGCTCGGTGTGGATGGTATCCACACTGGTACCATATTCGGAAAGATGGGCTATGGAAAGGAGGCAGAGGACAGGGAGGAGGTTCTTTCCTGCAATCGTGCACTTCTGGATGAGAACTTCGGATCCATCAAGCAAACTATTCCTATAGCATCTGGTGGAGTCGGAGTGCGTAATGTTGGAAAGATTGTACAAGCTCTTGCACCACACGTCGTGATCACCTCAGGTGGTGGTATTCACGGACATCCTGATGGATCGACTGCTGGAGCTAAGGCGATCACTGCTGCAAAGAATGCAGCTCTCAACGACGGTGTAGTCGAGGCCGATGCACTTCTCCAGTGGGCTAAGGATCACGGGGAAAATGAGCTTGTAAAAGCTCTTGAGAACGAAAAGGCATAGCGCCAAATACTGAATTAATTTTAACAAATATTTAATCGAAATTTATTCATTCCTATTTAATGAATTTTCTGTAGATCTCATTGATAATCTCGTATGCAATCTTTGATTTTAGTCCTTGGACCTCCCTAATCTTCCCGTCTCTACGAACGAAAAGAACTTTATTTGTATCTGTACCGAATCCTGCACCTTCTACAGAGAGATCATTTGCAATTGCCATATCTGCATCGGTCTTCTCCATCTTGGTCATCGCTCTCTCGATGAGCACCTCCTTCGTCACTCCCCACTCTGCCTTGTAGACTACTAAAATCGCATTCTTCCGTCGTTTTTTCACCTCATCAGATAATTTCTCTGTAGGCATCAACTTGATGGGAAATGAATCAGTGCTCTTGGTCTTACCCTTCCGTATCTTATCTGGTCGGAAGTCCGCCATGGCCGCTTAGAGTATGACCACCGGATTCTCGGATTTCTCCATCTCCTTCAGCGTTGCATCCCTCATCTCATTCGTGGATTTAATCCTGATCGGTGAAAGGTAATCTGGAACTGGAATCTGACTCTCTCCCATGATAAGACTCACATCCGCTCCATGAAGCATCGCCTCCTGTGCAAGGAAGATCGCACTCTTCCCACTCGCTCCATTCGTGACGAATCTCACATTGTCGATGTACTCCTTTGTCGGTCCTCCTGTGATAATGACTCTTCTACCCTGGAGGTACCTCGGGGTCAGTTCAGCCAGAATATGGTGGAGCAATTCATCCATTGGAGGAACTTTTGCCTTCCCCTCCTCCACCTTTGGTCGTATGAAACAAACTCCCCTCTGCTCCAATTTATCGATAGACTCCTTCACCCCAGGCGAGTTGAACAGGTCTTCGTGGCCCACAACCAGCAACTGTATTTTCACACTCTTCCCCATCAGGCTAGATGCAACAAGCGTCACCGGTGTGTCCGCAATTCCAGCAGCTAATTTTGCAACTGTATTGGTCGTGCACGGTGCAATCAACATCATGTCAACCGGTTTGTTCATTACTCCCGCCACTGCAACGTGCTCAATTTTCCCTGTGATCTTCGTCACTGGCTCCACACCAGTCGCCCACCACATCAGATCCTTCCCGATCAGATTAAGACCCGCTTCCGACATGACGGGAATGACTGTCGCCCCTTCTCTGATGAGTCCTCGGGCAATCTGCGGAGAGAGGAATGCCGCTACACTTCCCGTGATTCCCAGAAGTACTCTCTTTCCCTCCAGCCGACGCGTCCGTGATCCAAGGATCTTCGTGGTTGGATGCCTGAACTCATTCAGGAAATTTGAGTCGTACATTATATCCATTCAGAGAAGAGGGTTTATCTCATTTGTCACTTGCAGTCATACAAACAACAAGAATTTAATCGGCAGAACCTCAGAGAAATCAGACCTCCAATGAGGACTACTCGTTTTTCTGAAACCCTTGTGTAGAGAATCTGGAGCGCTGAGGAGGTCACTTCCAGATTTCCATAGATCATTTGAAATACCCGTGTGCTGAACGCTATTTTAGAGGAATATTGTATGAGTCTAGGATTCTTTTTCAATGATGAACATAAGACCCTGAGGGAGAGCGTACAGGCATTTGGAAAATCAGTTGCACCTGATATCCCCACAATGGACGTAGAGCAGAGATATGATCGGAAGACCATTATGAGGATGGGTGAAGAAGGCTTTCTTGGTGTTTGCATCCCCGAGAAATATGGTGGTGCAGGTATGGACTACATCTCCTTGGGAATTCTCTCTGAGGAACTTGAGTATGTGGATACCAGCCTCCGTGTTGTAATGTCCGTTCACACAGGACTCAACAGTCTCGGTCTGCTACAGTGGGCAAACGAGGAGCAGAAGCAGAAGTACCTTGTACCCCAAGCAAAAGGTAAGAGAATTGCAACATACGCTTTGACAGAGCCGGATGCAGGATCAGACGTCGCTGGCATGAGATCACATGCCAAAATGGACGGTGATTATTACATGCTGAATGGAGAGAAGATGTGGATCTCACTCGCAGATACCGCAGATCAATTCCTTACATTTGCGTACACCGACAAATCAAAGGGCCACAAAGGAATATCCGCATTTATAGTCGAGAGAGAATTCAAGGGAGTATCCACTGGATCCATCAAGAACAAACTCGGTGTCAGAGCAGGAAATACCGGTTTCGTCAGCTTCAATGATGTACCAGTCCCCAAGGAAAATCTCGTAGGTGAGGAAGGTGAGGGTTTCAAGATTGCCATGACCTGCCTCGAGAATGGTAGATATACCGTAGCTGCCGGTGCACTCGGTCTGGCCAAAGCCGCTCAGGACGAGGCAGTCAAGTATGCCAAGGAGAGAACGACCTTCGGAAAACCCATCGGTGAGCACCAATTAGTTCAGAGATTATTAGCTCATAATGTCAGAGGAATAGACACCGCAGAGCTTCTTGTGTACAAGGCTGGTTGGATGAAGAACCAAGGTCTGAGGAACACCCGTGAGACCGCACTTGCCAAATGGCATGCGACCAATGTCTCACAGGAATGTTCTGATAATGCTGTCCAGATTCATGGAGGAAATGGAATTGCAGGAGGTCCAGACGGTTTCAAAGTAGAGCGATTCTGGAGAAATGCACGAGCTGCCCGTATCTATGAGGGAACTGATCAAATTCAGGAAATCATGCAGGGGCAGTACGCAATGGGACTCAGAAGGGACAAACCATTGAGGAAAGAACTTCCCAAGTACAACCCACAGTAAGGCAGATCCAATGGAATTACTTCTGTGAATCTAAAAATTTTTCAGTCAAATTACTAGTTTAGCTATACTTCAGCGGATACTATGTCAGTGTATCCAGATTAAGTGGATGTGATTTCAAAGGAATTCCTCCGGTGAATTCAGAGAAGACAGATTGAGTAAAGATACATTGAATACAGATTCAGTGAATACGGCTTATTTCCTATGTACTGCAATATATCTCACACAAACTAATTCAACCCATACACACACATATCTGTGATGAATCCAACAGACAATTGTGTGTCAAATCCTTTGGGAAGGTTCAATCCATATCGATAAACTAGACTGGAGAATGAGCAATACCCAAATTTCTAACCTTTTGGACTACCAGAAAATACTCGATCACAGAGATCAGTACTGGACTGAGCTTAAGAGTAAGCACGATGTCTACAATGGTGATCTTCTTGGAGTGACTGACTTCACCGGAAATTCATTCAAGTGTTTCACCTACAGCTTCAAGGATCATATCACCATCAAACGATTTGGAATAACATTTCCAAGATATCTAGGAAATCTGGGATTCAAGATACATGTGATTAGTCCTGACGGTATCAGAACTGTCTTAGGAAAGAGATCACTCTCAAGTGAGTACTTAGGTGGATGGACCACGACTATAGGTGGGATGTTCGAGCTTGCTGATATCAAAGGAACAATTGCAGATGCTGTCTTGAGAGAGTTACATGAGGAAAGTGGGATTGTGAAAGATGATCTTGATTGGTCGAGTTTTAGGCTTATCTCAATTATGAAAGAAATAAATGGACTCGCTGTTGATTTAATCGTCGAAATCCGTCTACAAACTGAAGTAGAACTCGTCCCAAATGATGAATGGGAGAGTTTGTACTGGATTATGAGAAAGGACATCAAAAGCGACAATTCTACCATGCTTCATATTAACTACCTACTGCCCTAGAATAGATTGAAGAGGATGTTGCATAGTGCTCTAGAACCGATCGAAGAGGGTGTTATGATCCTTTGGTGGAGAGATACCGAAAGGATTTTTTAGGCAGTTGCTGAGCACAAATATGTCTGAAATACTTCAGACAGTCCCGTGGTGTAGCGGCCAAGCATAGTGGACTTTGAATCCATTGACCCCGGTTCAAATCCGGGCGGGACTATATAACCATTACTTCGTATATTCACACGTTTTTCATTACTTTTCAAAAGTGATTGTGAATTTGCATGCCTGATCCCCGCCCACTATCTGATGTGAGGTGGCAACAGATGCACCTGTTAGATCCTCAAACATTCTTCGTTCGATCTCACATGCTTCTTTGTATTCCGCGGCGACGTCGAGAAGGGGACAGTTATACTCCAAGATCTCAAACATGGATCCGCCGACGTTGAATTCAGCCATATATCCGTCCTTGTCCCTAAGTTCAGTGATGAGTTGTATCTTCTCTTCAAGGGGAATATGCTCTTCAATCACATTGAGGTATCGCTGATATGTGGTGTCTGCTCTATTCTGAAGTGCCTTTATCACGTCTTCTCTCCCGTAGTTCTTCATGATGTACTCAAGAATGGAGATGGCAATCTCGGAGTAGCTTGTCGGAAAGAGTTCGGAGGCCTTCTCAGTGAGCATTAGGTGAAGTCTTGGTCTTCCTACTCCTTCCTTTAGGTACACCCTTTGGACGATCCCCAGTTCCACCAGCTTATTGACGTGTTTCAGCACTCCCATCTTGCTCATCTCAATCTCATTGGCAAGATCTTTCAGTGAGAGTTTTCTCTCTTTCTTGAGGATGAGTATGATCGTCCGTTTGGTCGGGCCGAGAGAGCTGACGATTCCATCTTCTAGATTAACGATTGGGATGTCCACACTATTTTGTCTACTTAATTGTATATAAAGTTCCTTAAGAGGTAGGTTTCTCTAGTTTCCATCGATATACATTTTAGCGGATCTTCGTAGAATCCCTCATGGAAGAATTACGTAAGGTCGCAGACGATATCGTCAACCTGAGTATACAGGGTGCGACAAATATTGCTATTGAAGGAGTGAAAGCTGTAGCAGCTTATACCCAGAGATTACCGGCTACTATGAGTGAGGAAGATTTCCTGAAGAAATTTGCAGATGCTCGTCACATCATCCGTGAGACAAGACCTACTGAACCTGCGATGCAGAATGGTCTGACCAAGTTGAGATACGATGTTGAGCACCACCTTGGGACCTGTGTCGGTGATCTTCAAGAGATTCTCAGAACGTCGTCCATGGAGTACACCGAGCTTTTGAAATCGACAAAGAAGCGGATTATCGAGATTGGTGCTGATCTCATCCAAGACGGTTATACTGTGATGACGCACTGCCACAGCTCGCTGTCATCCGCTACAATTATCAAGGCATTTCAGGACGGGAAGGACATCAAAGCCATCTCCACTGAGACCAGACCTCGTTATCAGGGGAGAAAGACTGCCCTTGAGCTCGTCGGTGCTGGTATCCCCACAACTCAGGTGGTGGATTCTGCGATGAGGTGGGCTATGCGGAAGATGAATGTTGATATGATCATCATTGGTATGGATGCAATCACCTCGCTTGGAACTGTGATCAATAAGATTGGTTCGAGACTTCTTGCACTTGCAGCGAAGGAGAGTGACATCCCTCTTTTCGTCTCAGGTTCTCTGCTCAAATTCGACAGTGACACGATGATAGGTAAGCGTACAATCATTGAGCAACGGGCAGTGGAGGAGATCACCAAGGACTGGCCCCAAAGACCGGAAGGGCTTCGTGTGCTCAATCCGGCATTTGAATCTGTCAGTCGGGAGTACATAGATGGTCTCATCTGTGAGAGTGGTATTTTCCCACCTGAACATGTCTCAAAACTCGTCCATGAGAGCTATCCCTTTATAGTTGAGTAGCTTTTAGACTTTGGTTCCAGAGTGATTAATTCACGAGCTATCGATCGTTATCATTAAATAAATGCCAATAGCGGAGAACTTAGGAGAAAAATAGAGTGAAACTCAGAACCTACTTAATTGTGTTATTTGTTGTTGGAGGACTGTTTTATGCCCCAGCTATCTCTGCATACGAACCGAGTAATTCTATCAAGATGATTGCCTTCTCAGATCTTGAAGCTGGTGAGACCTTGAATCCAGGAAAACTTGTCAATGTGACCTTCGTCCTAAAGAATTTCACAAATGAGACTATGAATGCCATCAATGTTACCCACATTCTCCTAGGAGATATACAGGTTGTCTCAGCTCCTGCTGGAATACTCGCGAATAAATCTGCTTCACTCAACGTGACGAGTCCTTTTACCTATGAGACGCCGACCAATGGTTCTGTTCAGATTAGTAGAGCTTTCGTCAACTCAAGCTACTACGAGCTCTCATTCGATAGATTGCTACCCTCACAGTCGATGTCTTGGATTGTGACCTTCAATTCCAGTGAGATTAAAACCTATGAGATCTCACCTCCTGTTATTAGATATCCCGATAAGTGGACAGATGTCCAGAGATTCGACAGTGGGAACCACATCCAACTAAAGTACGAGAGACCTAGTGAGGCGGATCCCTCACAAAAGAATTATCCTTTATTCGAGACAGGGCAGACCAACTGGACGATCATCATTTCTGCGATGCTTCTTGTTGCTTTCCTTGCAATCTTCAGTAAAGTTCTCTACGGGAAGAAGCCATTTTAACTCAATAATACTATTTTTTTCATTTAGTAAAATTCTAATTTTTATTGGATTTATTTGATTCTCCTAAAACAAACAAGATTCTATTTCTTCATTTTATTTGATTTTACCAATTCCATACGTTTAGTCTTTCTCTGTTTTGCATCCTCAAATCTACGCTTCTCATCCTCACTCTGGGGAAGGACAGGGGGTACAGGTATTGCTCTGCCAAATTCATCGACTGCAACGAAGGTGAGGTACGCGCTTCCTGTCTTCGAGGTCTCTCCTGTATTCAGATTCTCAGTCTCAACTCTTACTCCTACCTCAAGGCTCTTCGTTCCCGTGTAATTTACACTGGCTCTCAGTATCAGTAGCTCTCCCACATGCACGGGATTGAGGAAATCCATTCTGTCTATAGATGCAGTTACTACTCTCGAACGGCAGTGACGGATAGCAGTCAATCCTGCTACATTGTCAATGAGATTGAGAATAGAACCTCCGTTAATCGCTCCTAACTCAACTGCTCCACCTCTCCAAGAGGGGTTCGAGTCACTTGGCATCATCAATTTTTCGTGGATAACTATGGAGTCCTTAACTGGTTTCCCTTCATTCATAAAATTCGATCACATGTCAAGTATTTCATTCTTGCCCCCGAAGAATAGCCCAAGTTTCAGAGAATAAATCAAAGGCTTTTATATGGGTACACCCACTATAATATCCTTAAAGGAAGGATGTATCAATGAAAGTTAAGATACTTAATGATTTTGACACGAGAAGTGAAATTGCATTCATCAATGCAGAGAATGATGACCCTCGTGATTCACTAACAAATTTAGCACAGATTAGAGTCCAGAACAAGAAGCAATTGGTACAAATCATCAGATCACAGTCACTCGTCACGAAAGAAGAGATTGGTCTACCCCCCGCCCTTGCAAAGAGGATGAAGGCCAATGACGGTGATATCATTCACATTATGCCCCGGAGTAAACCCGCAAGCTTTGATATTGTGAAGAGAAAGTACAACGACAAGATCACATGGACTCAAGATGAGATTGAAACGATTGTACGGGATGTGTATGAGGGAAATTCAACAGATTTAGAGATGGCTGCCTTCACCCTTGCACTCCAGTACGAGAAGCTGTCAAGAAGGGAGAGTGAGTTTCTCACCAAGTCATTCGCAAAGTTCGGAAACCACATCGAGTTCAATGAGCCAGTGTACGATAAGCACTCCATTGGCGGAATACCCGGAAACAAAGTCTCACTTCTCATCGTTCCGATCATTGCAGCAGCTGGTCTTCTCATTCCTAAGACCAGTAGCAGGGCAATAACCAGCCCATCTGGAACTGCTGACACCATGGAAGTTCTGGCAAATGTCTCTTTCTCGACAGAAGAGATACAGGAGATTGCACCCAAGAGTAGGGGGATGATCGTTTGGGCAGGTAATCTCAATCTTGTTCCCGTGGATTCAGAGATCATTACTAGAGTGGAGAGACCACTCCGTCTAGATCCTGATACAGTAATCGTGGCATCTATTCTCTCAAAGAAATTATCGACGAATGTTCAGAATATGGTACTTGACTTGCCGACTGGGCCAGGAACGAAACTTGAGACCCGTGAGGAAGGTGTGTCGCTAAGCAGGGCATTTGTCGAAATCGGTCAGAGAGTTGGAATCAATATCGAGTGTGCACTCACATACGCAGATCAGCCAGTCGGTCATGCTATAGGACCCGCACTGGAAGCTCGCGAAGCGTTAAAGACACTTCAAGGCGATGGGCCAGTAAGTGTCCGTGAGAAGTCAGTAGAGCTTGCGGGCATTCTCCTTGAGATGGGAAAGCTTGCACCAAGAGGACAGGGTTCATCAGTAGCAACGGACATTCTTAAAAGTGGAAAGGCACTCGAGAAATTCCGTGAGATCATCGATTACCAAGGTGGTAACAGCAAGATAAAGTTGGATGAAATTCCGGTCGGAAACTACTCTCTAGAGGTCACTGCACCGAAGGATGGATATATCTCCTATCTCTCTAATAAAGCGGTGAAACAGGTTGCCGCTGTTCTTGGATGCCCACTTGATCTCTCAGCAGGAATTGAACTACATGCCAAATCCGGGGAATTCATCAAAAAGGGAGAACCCATCGTTAAACTCTACTCATCATCAGAGTCAAAACTTGATGAAGCCCTGAGGGTGTTCAATGAATCCAAATTTTTCAAGTACGAGGGAATGGTTCTTGAACGTATCTCCAATAGCATCGTCGCCGACCAATAGAAATATGTTCTAGCTCTCATTCAGTACTATGTGACTGAAGAGGATAGGAACTATAAGGAGTATGTCACAGCTGAAGGAGGAACCGTAAATTTCACCTGTCCCATCTGTAACTCAGACAAGGCAGTCGTCACACAGCATCTCCTCCAGATACCTTACTATGATGATTTTCATGCGATCATCTTCATCTGTCCCGATTGTGGTCTCCGCAGAGCAGACTTCGCGAATATATCATCAAAGGGACCAACCAGATACAGCTATGTGATTAACTCCTTGGAAGACTTCAGTACCAAAGTCGTCCGCTCTATAGAAGGTATCTTCAAGATCCCCGAAATCGGGGTGGAAATCCATCCAGCAACCGCTCCGTCAAGCTGGATAAGGAATGTTGAAGGGATACTCCTTGATATCAAAGGGAAGGTCAAGATTGCAAGGGATCAAGCTGAGACTGAGGAAACCAAGCAGAATGCACTTGCTCTCTTAAAGCGTCTTGACAATATGCTCAAAGGTGGAGAGAGCTTCACTCTCTGGATTGAGGATGACACTGGAAATTCTGTCATCATCCCTTCCAATTCAGATAATTTGCATGTTGAGTACTATGAAGCTCTGCAAAATTAATTTAGTAATATATTCGTTTGAATTATCAATTTGAAATACTCAAAAAATTAGTCTGAGATTACTTGTGCTTTATTTTCTTTGTCAGACCTGAGACTTACTCTTTGTGAATTCTCTTTGTCAGATCTGGAATGAGATTTAGAAGCTCGATCGGTAATGGAAAGATGATTGTTGAATTCTTCTCTACAGAAACCTCTTGGAGTGTCTGCAACAGTCTTAACTGCATCGCACCGCCCGACTGGCTCACCATCTCACCGGCTTGCTTCAATTTTTCAGATGCTTCAAGTTCACCCGTTGCCAAGATCACTCTTGCTCTCCGCTCTCTTTCTGCCTCTGCTTGCTTTGCCATAGCTCTCTTCAGATTCTGAGGAAGTTCCACATCCTTCAATTCAACCATGACTATGCTGATACCCCACTGATCAGTATCCTTGTCAATAATTGCCTTCAACTGTGCATTGATCTTATCTCGATGTGTTAGAACCTCATCCATCTCATGCTGACCCACAATCGATCTAATAGTTGTCTGTGCAATTTGGAAAGTTGCTGCTTGGTAGTTCTCGACCTCCAAAATTGCTTTCTCTGGATCATTTACCTTGTAGTACGCTACTGCATTGATGATTAGGGGAATATTGTCCCTTGTAATAATCTCCTGTGGTGGTGCATCCGCTACCACTACCCTGAGTGGAACTTTCCGTAGCTCCTCAACAATAGGGAATACAAGAACCAGCCCAGGATTGATGATACCTGCAAATTTACCGAGTCTGAAGAGAACTCCACGCTCGTACTGAAATATGACCCTCAGTCCTGCTAGCAAGAAGACTATGCCAAAAACTGCTGTTACAATAATTGCCGGTAATAACTGTCCTCCTGTCATAAAGAAGACAACTACGAGCGGTACTACTATGAATAGTATTAGTCCAACAATTCCAAAAAATGTCATTGCGATCAGCTTTAATTCCGAGGATATGGATATAAATATTGGCATTTCATCGCATTTTTCACGACTATTTCGTGCTGAAATATAGTGCATTTAAGGAATACAGGGTGTATATCGTTAATTATTAAGGTCAGTATTTCATTTTGTTACATATTCCCTTACTAATCTATCACAGAACCCATTCTCAGCGCTTGTAGGTAGAAAATTAAATGAGACCAACGGGAATCGAACCCGTAGCTAAGGAAGACTGCGAGACAAATCTCTCCACAATCCTCAATGTTACCATTACACTATGGTCTCTTGAGCCAAAATTCCCGTAGGTATTTCCTCGTACTCTTTCTGTCCCAAGGTCTATTTATCTTTTGTTTTAAATTGCAGTTCTCTTTTCACAAGATAATTATAATTCAGGGTGTTGAATCTATTGGATGAGAATAATATTAGGTATTACCGGTGGTTCTGGAGCGCAATACGGTCTCCGCCTTCTGGAGGTTCTTCGATCTTTGGGCCATGAGGTAGATCTGGTTGTGTCGAATGGTGCGAGAAAGGTGATGAAGCTGGAGATCGGAGGAGACTGGGAAGCGAAGCTTGCCCTTGCTTCGGTCCAGTATGATCTTCATGATATTGCTGCACCTATTGCCTCTGGTACTCACAAGAATGACGGGATGATCATTGCTCCGTGCTCTATGAAGACGATTGCAGCAATTGCCTCTGGTTACACTGAGAATCTCGTTCAACGGGCCGCAGATTGCATGTTAAAGGAGGATCGGAAGCTGGTACTTGTCTTCAGAGAAACACCTCTTTCTCTGATCCATCTGCGTAATCTCACCTTGCTAAAGGAGGCAGGAGCCACGATCTTGCCTGCCGCACCTGGGTATTACTACCACCCGCAGAGTGTCGATGACGTAATTAATTTCGTGGTTGGTAAGGTACTGAATACCTTCCGGATTGATCATGATCTGTTCAAGCCTTGGGATCCTAAGAGGGCAAAGCAAGAGGTAAAAAAGCTGGGGTAGGACTTTCAATCGATCCAAGAGTGGTGCTTTCAATCAATTCCAGATGATCGCATCCAATCAGTACCAGAAGAATCCTGCTCTCATCACCTTAAGTCCAATGGAGGCAAGAAGGAGAAATGCTCGGATAGAATGTTTCGTCCATAATCACTTCCAAGAGGAAGCACTTTCACAATCAGTTCCAAGAGCTCATCATTTTGAGTCCTCGCTAGCTATCTTGATGTTTTTTATCTGATGTAGCACATGAGATTCAGGATGCCAGCACGGAACACAGGGAACCCCTATTCCACGATCAAATCTGTGGAAAAGGCTCAAGAATTGCTGGATTTGGCATTCAGCCGTTCGATGAAGATCAAACCTCCATACATAAGAGGTGGAACAAAGTTGCAGAGGCAGATAGAATTCGAGAAGAACCGGGTGAATACCGCAGCAAATGTTCTCTCTGACAGACTCCACCGTATGGTCAATCAGTTCCCCACGATTGACATGATCCATCCTTTCTACACAGAACTGACGGACATCCTTGTGGGGACGGATCAATTAAAACGATCACTTGGTCGAATCTACGGAACAATTGACGTAATCAGGCACATTGCAGCTGATATTATCATGAATATTAATGAGTCGAATGAGAAGGAGGAGATCAAACAGTGGAGAGGACGTGCATTCGGACGACTCTCAGATCTCATCTACCGGTTACGACCGGATCTTGGTCATCTGGAGAAAGCAAGGGAGACACTCGCAATCCTCCCCGGATTTGACCCCATCAAACCTTGTGTTGTTGTTGCAGGTGTTCCCAATGTCGGCAAGTCTTCCTTCGTCTCCGCAGCCACTTCTGGAAAACCTGAGATTGCAGCCTACCCATTCACCACGAAGAAATTGGTCTTCGGTCACATCAATTTTGGCTTTCTCCAAGTCCAATTCTGTGATACCCCTGGTCTTCTGGATCGGAGTCTCAGTGAGAGAAATCCCATAGAATTACAAGCGATTGCAGCACTGAAGCACATCAGTGACGTCCTCCTCATCGTGATCGATCCGAGCATTGCTGCGACCTACACCCTCGACGACCAGTTGGAGCTGGTGGATGAATTCACTGATTTCTATCCGGGAGCGGAGCTTATGATAATCATCAACAAGGTGGATCTTCTCGACGAAAAGAAGTTGGTGGAGGTTCGGCAGAAGGTACGCACGTTTCTGGAGGATTACGGATTGAGCGAGGAGGAGATCGAGGCAACTCCCTTCATCTCAAGCTTCGCGTCTGAGGATATCAATAGTGTGAAATTAATGATTGAACACCTCGTCAAGAATAAGGTACTCAAATCTTCCAAATTCAGAAATATGGTCAACCCGACAATTGCCGAGGATCAGTATCTTCTTGAGGAGCTTCCTGAAGATTACAAATTCACCGGTGACAAGAGACGTTAAATATACCTCTTTCAAGGCTGATCTGTGAAGTACTTTGACGAGGAATACCTGAATTTCCTTACCGAATTGGGATTCAACAATAGCAAGGACTGGTTTGACGAAAATAGAAAACGGTATGAGAAGCAGGTCCGTGAACCTTTCAAGAACTTCATTGGCAATCTTATCTTCCGAGTGCAGGAAATCGATCCGGAGATCTTGATCGAGCCGAAAAAAGCCATCTTCAGGATAAATCGGGATATTCGTTTCAGCAAGGACAAGACCCCGTACAAGACCCATATGGGAGCAGTTCTTGGAAGGAGCAAGCGTAAGGAGGTTGACTTTGCATCATTCTACTTGCAGCTCTCTCCTCAGCAATCCTTCATGGGTGGAGGTGCTTATTTTCTTGAGACTGCAAACCTGCAAAATCTTCGAAGACATATTGCCTCCTCAGTTGAGGAATTTACTGGCATTACCAGCTCTAAGAAATTTCAAAAACTTTATCCGGAAATACTTGGAGAGCGAAATAAGCGGGTTCCTCCTGAATTCAAAAAAGTGTTGGAGACACTTCCTACAATTGCAAATAAACGATTTTATGTCTCAGCTCCCCTGACTCCACAGGATATCCTCTCCGAGAAACTCATGGACAAGGTCATCGAAGGGTACAAGACTGTTCTTCCACTCCTTCAATATTTGCGCAAGGGACTGAATCCTGCACTGTAATTACATTCAATTCTGTATATTAGACTATTCAACTCTTGGACTATATCTCTGGATATACTTATGTAAACACCCGTGTAAATACTTGTGAAGACACTTGTGTAGACATCTGTGGGAAATCCCAATAGGGATACATATGGAATTATCATTGGGAAATGTCTACATATTCTCTTAGTATTCCCTCGACATATAAAATCCATTGGCTAACAAGTCACTAGGTAGTTCCTATGGAAAGTGAAATGGTAAAGAACCTGTACAGCGTTCTTGATAGCCCCAAGGAGAGCACAATGAAGTCCAAGACCAATTGGATTCAGCGTAAACCTGCTCA
>Ga0114931_10001246_pt1 | contig 32356 bp, 31 predicted proteins | sample 2SBtaG_FD_89579 | JGI IMG/M metagenome (GOLD analysis project Ga0114931, IMG submission 89579) | Deep subsurface microbial communities from Kolumbo volcano to uncover new lineages of life (NeLLi) - 2SBTROV14_V59a metaG | ecosystem: Environmental > Aquatic > Marine > Volcanic | place: Kolumbo...
TCCCTCCTATCGACTACCTGGACAACCGCCAATATGGACTACCGGGACAACCGCCAACGCCGCGATCCGCATCACGCCAGGTGACGCATTTTTACTCCGGCCACTGGTGCAATTTTACTCCGGCGTTGACACTTGCCGCCAAGGTCGCCCGAACTGAACCCCGTGGAGAACATATGGCAGTTCATACGCGATAACTGGCTGTCCAACCGGGTTTTCAAATCATATGACGATATCGTCGCCCTGTGCTGCGAAGCCTGGAACAAGCTCATCGATCAGCCGTGGACAATCATGTCCATCGGGCAACGCAAATGGGCGCATGGGTTCTGATCAATGCAGGTTGGTATAACTTAACTCCGCTACGGCAGGACGGATTGCACAGGACGGGCAATACGCACCTCCAGAGACGGAGGCGCGCATTGCCGGTAAAGTTTCTTGCAACAATCCAAATCAGAACGGATTTTCTTCCGATTTTCCCCTTGTTTCAAAGAACTCCTTGGTGATCTTGAATACGATTGGACTGAGCAGGGCCAGTGCGATCAGGTTCGGAATTGCCATCAACGCGTTGAGCGTATCTGCTAACAGCCACACGAAACCGAGCTTCAACGTTGCCCCGACAAACGCTGCCAGAGACCATACGGTCCGGAAAGGCATGATGATCTTGACGCCGAACAAATATTCGAGCGAACGCTCGCAATAATAGCTCCAGCCGAGAATCGTCGTGAAAGCGAATACCGCCAATGCCAATCCGATCACATAACCACCGATACCAGGCAAGGCCATTTCAAACGCTTTGGACGTAAGCGCGGCACCGGTCTCACCAGTTGTCCATGCGCCGGTGGCGATGATCGCCAAGGCGGTGAAGGAGCAAACTATGAGCGTGTCGATTAAGGTACCCAACATAGCGACGAGACCCTGGCTAACCGGTCCCTTGGTCTGTGCCGCAGCGTGAGCGATTGGGGCTGAACCGAGGCCGGCCTCGTTCGAGAACACGCCGCGCGCCACACCAAAGCGAATGGCCGCCCATACCGCCGCCCCGGCAAAGCCGCCGGTTGCCGCGGATGGTGTGAAGGCATGTTTGAAGATAAGGGCAAAGGCACCGGGAATTGCGGCCGCGTTGAGCAAGAGAATGAGCGCTCCTGCACTAATATAGGCGATCGCCATGAAAGGCACGAGCTTGCCCGCCACCATGGCAATCCGCTCGATGCCGCCAAGCAGGACAGCGCCAACCAGCACGACAAGGACGACACCGGTCATCCATTCAGGAACGGCGAAATTTGCATTCAGCGCATTGGCGATGGAGTTTGCCTGCACCATGTTGCCGATACCGAATCCGGCGATTCCAGCGAACAGGGCGAAACAGGCAGCCAGCCAACGCCAGTTCTCCCCGAGGCCGTTCTTGATGTAGTACATCGGCCCGCCGACATGTTTACCGCGCTCGTCTTCCTCGCGATAGCGGACCGCACACACGGCTTCGGCATATTTCGTCGCCATGCCGACGAGTGCCGTCATCCACATCCAGAAGACCGCACCCGGACCGCCGAGAAAAATGGCGGTAGCCACGCCGGCAATGTTACCGGTGCCGATCGTTGCGGCCAGCGACGTCATCAGGGCGTTGAAGGGACTGATCTCACCTTCGCCGCTGGGAATCCGGCCTTTCCATAAGAGATAGAAACCAAATGGTATTTTCAGGATTGTGAGGAGTCTGAGCCCAACCGTCAGGAACAGTCCGACTCCCAAAATCAGAACCAGCATCGGCACACCCCAGACGATGCCGTTCAGCCAGGTGACAGCACTAGTGATGGTTTCCACGATTTTCCTCCCAAAATTTGCTGCGTTTCAAATTAAATTCGCAAAAGCCCGAAGGGACCCGATGACCATTCTCGGGCTCCCTTGTGGACCGTTCCACCCCATTAGGCAGCGAGCGCCTGGCCAGCTGGCTCGTACTGGTAACCGAGGTCGTCTGCGACGGGCTCGCACGTCACCTTGCCGTGGCAGACACTCAATCCGTTCTTGAGATGGCAATCATCCAGGAGCGCCTGTTTCCATCCCTTCTCGGCAATCGACAAGGCATGGCGGAGCGTGACGTTGTTGAGCGCATAGGTTGATGTGCGCGCGACACCGCCCGGCATGTTCGCAACGCAGTAGTGGACGATGCCGTCGACGACATAGGTCGGGTCCGCATGAGTCGTTGGTTTTGAGGTCTCGAAGCAACCGCCCTGATCGATGGCGACATCCGCAAGCACGGCTCCCGTCTTCATTGTCCCCAGCATCTTCCCGGTAACGAGCTTCGGCGCGGCGGCACCGGGAATGAGAACGGCACCGACGACCAGGTCAGCTTGCGCCACCAGTTCCTCAATCACCGTATCGGTGGAATAGAGGATCGTCGCACTTGCGGCGAAGTGATTGGAAAGACGCTCAAGGGTCGTTGGGTCGCGGTCGAGAATCGTCACATCGGCATGTAGGCCGACGGCCATCCGCGCGGCATTGAAGCCAACAACGCCACCGCCAATGATGACGACCCTTCCAGGTTGGACCCCGGGTACACCGCCGAGCAGAACCCCAAGGCCGCCGTGCGCTTTCTCGAGCGCGACGGCGCCAGCCTGGATCGACAAACGTCCGGCGACTTGGCTCATGGGCTTGAGCAGAGGAAGACCGCCTTCCGCATCCGTAACTGTCTCATACGCGATACAGACAGCACCGGAGCCGACAAGGTCCCTGGTCTGGTCCGGATCGGGCGCCAGATGCAGATAGGTGTACAGGATCTGGTTCTCGCGCGGCATCTTGCGCTCGACCGCTTGAGGCTCCTTGACCTTGATGATCATGTCCGCGGAGTTGAACACTTCTTCCGCGCTCGCCACGACTTCCGCGCCAACGGCGCGATAGACATCGTCGAAGGCGCCAATACCGGCGCCGGCTCCGGTCTCGACGACAACCACATGTCCGCGACGTGCAGCCTCGGCAACGCTCTCCGGGGTCAACCCGACCCGATATTCGTGGTTCTTGATCTCTTTTGGAACGCCTATTCGCATAAATCTTCCCCCCGTGCTGGATTGTAGGGGGTACGATATGCGAATTCTAGGTGGAAATCTCACGAAATTTTTGATATATTAGATAAGATTTGGGAAATTATCCGGAATTATAAATAAATCATCGAATGGTGTCCGAGTGATGGACAGGATGGACCGACGGCTACTTGCGGCACTGCAGAAGGATTGCAGGCAGTCGATCGCGGAGTTGGCCCACCAAGTCGCACTGTCGCCATCAGCGTGTCACAGACGGATCAAGCAGCTTGAGGAGAAAGGCGTCGTGCAGGGCTATGTGGCCCGGGTCGATGGCAAGAAACTCGGCTATAGGATCGAGTTCTTCGTCGAAGTCAGTTTGCACAGGCAAAGCGAAGAAGCCCTGGGCGACTTTGAGGAAGCGGTGAAGCAGATACCGGAGATCCTGGAGTGCCACCTCATGACTGGCCAGGCTGACTTTCTCTTGCGGGTTGCCGCTGCCGATACAGAAGGATACGAACGCTTCCACCGAAATCGCATCGCCCAGCTGCCTGGGGTCTCGCGAATTGAAACTAATCTGGTGCTGAGAACTGTAAGCCGGCGTAATGGATATCCTGTTGACGCGACCTGAATGACATGCGCGCCCGCGGCCTCGGCGATCCTCTGCTAGTGGTCTCGGACAGCGCCCGGCATCATCAAGGCGATCGACACCTGCTTCCCGCGTTCGGAGCGCCAGCGCTGCCTCGCGCACCGCATGCGCAACCTGGCAGCCAAGGTGCCGGAAGACCTCTGGCCCGAATTCAAGGCCCGTGCCACGGCCGCCTATCAGGCGCCCACGCGGGCCATCGCCCAGGACCTTGCCGACGGTGTAGTCGCCGACTTCGAGGCCGAACTGCCGAGTGCCGTCGCCTGCTTAATGGATGACTTCGAGGCCTGCATCACCCACCTGCGCGCCGCCGCCGCGCGGACCTTCGAGGACAACCTGTCGAGGTTCCACGGCTAGAGTACTACTTGCGCTCGATCAGCTCGATCTTGTAGCCGTCCGGATCCTCGACGAAGGCGATCACGCTGCCGCCGTGCTTCATGGGGCCGGGCGGGCGCGGGATGCTAACACCCTCCTTGGCCAGCGCCTCGCAGGTGCCATAAATATCGGGCACGCCGATCGCCAGATGCCCGAATCCGGTGCCCAGGTCGTAGGGGTCCCGCTGGCCCCAGTTATGGGTCAACTCGATCACCGCATCGTTGCTTTCGTCGCCGTAACCGACGAACGCGAGAGTAAACTCGCCCGATGGATAATCGGTCTTGCGCATCAGCTTCATGCCCAGGAGGCGGGTATAGAAGTCGATGGATTTTTCCAGGTCCTTGACCCGGATCATCGTGTGCAAGAGGCGAAACTTGCTGGTATCGGTCTGGGCGTTGGTGTCGCTCATGACTCCTCCTTGGGGGTTTATGTCGTTCTCGATAGTCTAGCGTCTTGGATCAAGCTAAGCACGCGCCGCGCGGCGCAGCCACTGGGCGCGGCCCCGCCGGGATCGAGCAGCGCCACGGCCGCGCCGGCGCCCTTGATCTGGGCGGCGCGCGCGGCCGGGTCCGCCAGCAGGCGTTCGAGCGCGGCGGCGAGGTTGCCCGCCGTGCAGCGTTCTTGCAGGTATTCGGGCTGAACCTCGCGCCCGAGCAGGATGCTGGGCAAGCTGACGTGTCGCAGCTTGATCAGGCGCCGCGCCAAGAAAGCCGAGAGCGGCGCCAGCCGGTAGGCGATCACCGCCGGCAGCCCGGCGGCCGCCAATTCCACCGCGACCGTGCCCGAGGCCGCGAGCGCCACGTCCGCGGCCGCGAAGGCCGCCGTCTTGTCCGCCGCGCGCGGCAGAACGATCGCCGGCACGGGCCAGTCTCGCACCTCCCGCGCGACCGCGTCGGCAACCGTGGAGACCGTCGGCACCACGACGCTCAGGCCCGGAAAGCAACCGCGCAAATCGCCCAGGGCGGCGCCGAAGACCGGCGCCAGACGCCGCACCTCGCCGCGCCGGCTGCCCGGCAGGGCGCAAATCAATGGCGCGCCGGGCGCGATACCGTGACCGCGGCGAAAAGCCGCGGCATTTTCGGCCGCCGGCGACTCCTCGATCGCCGGATGGCCGACAAAGGTGGTGGCCAGGCCGTGGCGCTCGAAATACGGCGGCTCGAACGGCAGCAGCGCCAGCAGGTGATCCAGATAGCGCGCCATGCGCCGGGCGCGGCCCGGCTTCCATGCCCACACGGACGGCGCCACATAATGCACGAGCGGTATCCCGTGCCCGGCCAGGCGCCGGCTAATCTCCAGGGTGAAGACGGGCGAATCGATGGTCACCACCACATCCGGGCGCAAGGCGCGCGCCTGGTCGACGACCGCGCGAATGCTACGCCATATGCGCGGAATATGGGGCAGAACCTCGATCAGGCCCATGACCGCGAGGCCCGAGATGGGAATTAGGCTTTGCAGCCCTTCGGCCGCCATTTCCGGCCCGCCCACGCCGGCGAAGCGGACCCGCCCGCCGGTTTCGCGCTTGAGCGCCGCCATGAGGCGCGCGCCCAGGCGGTCGCCCGATGGCTCGCCGGCGACCAGGAATACGAGCGGATCCTCGGCGTGGCCCGGCCCGTGGCCGGTCATTCCGGCATCTCGACGCCGACCACGAAAAGGCCCGCGCGATCGGCCGCCGCCGAAACCGCCGCGGGGTCCACCACCAGGGCACCTCCGGCCTGGACCGCGATTCCAGACAAGCCGGCGGCGGCCGCGTTACGGACCGTCTCGACGCCGATGGTGGGCAGATCGACGCGCGCTTCCTGGCCCGGCTTCCGCAGCTTGACCAGGACCCCGCCGGGCCCGTTTCGCCGCAGGCCCGCGCACCGGCCGAGCAGGGCGTCCGTGCCCTCCGCCGCCTCCACTCCCAGCACGATGCCCTGCTGCACCACCGCCGCCTGGCCCACATCCACCGCGCCCAAGGCACGCACCACGGCGATGCCGCGCGCGATATCCGCCTGGGCCGCGGCATCCGGCTGGAGCGCGCCATAGGACCCCGGTCGGGCCGGCAGATCGGTAATCACGTCGTCCACGCCAAGCACCCGGAACCCCTCGGTCTCGAGCACCGCGACCACCGCCCGTAGCAACCCATCATCCCCGAGGCAATTAACCCCGATTTTGGCCAGAAACTTGACCGTGCGCAGATCGGGACGCAGCTCGCTCAGGCTAGGCCGGGTGATCGCGCCCGCCATGACCAGCTCGGCCACGCCCGCGGCCCGGAGCGCCGCCAGCGCCGCCCCACCCTGCCCCAGGCGGGTCCAGGCATGATCCACGCCCTGGACCGTGGCCGGATTGGTCTGGCCCTCGAAGGCCAACACGAACACGTCGCGCCCATTGCGCCGGCATGCACCGATCAAGCGCGCCGGCAGCTCGCCGCCACCGGCCAGAATACCGAGCTTACCCACCATGTCCCGGTCTGGGCCGGCACAACGCCCGCGAGGACTGGCCGCGCAGGAACGCAATCAGATGGCCGACGCCGCGGCCCTCGCCATGCTCCCTTACCACGCGCTCGATGCGCTCGCTCAAAGTGGAGTCGTCTCTGAAAATTATGTCATAAGCTTCTGATAGGGTATGAATCTGAGAGCGCACAAAACCGCCGCGCCGCAGCCCGATGACGTTCAACCCGTGCAGGTGTGCCCGCTCTCCGTGGGCTATGCCGTAGGGAATGATATCGTGCTCGACCCCGGACATGCCCCCGATCATGGCGTGGCGGCCGATGCGCACGAACTGATGCACGGCCGACAGACCGCCGATGATGGCATGATCCTCGACGACGACATGCCCGCCGAGGGTCGCGTTGTTCGCCATGATAACGTGGTCGCCAATCTGGCAATCGTGTGCCACGTGCGCGCCGATCATGAACAGGCAGCCATCGCCGATGCGCGTAACCATCCCACCGCCCTCGGTGCCCGGGTTCATGGTTACATGCTCGCGAATCACGTTATCCGCGCCGATGATCAACTCCGAGGCCTCGCCCGCATACTTGAGATCCTGGGGGCGATGCCCGATCGAAGCGAACGGAAACACGGCGGTGCGCGCCTCGATGCGGGTACGGCCGTCCACCGCCACATGGCTGTGCAGGACCACCTCCGCGCCCAGTTCCACGTCGGCGCCGATGACGCAGTAGGGCCCGATGCGCACGTTCTGGCCGAGCCGCGCGCCGGGCGCGATAATCGCCGTCGGGTGAATACCCGACGCTGTCGGATGACTGTCTGACATCAATCGTCCATGATCATGGCCGAGAACCGAGCCTCGGCCACGAGAACACCATTCACCCGCGCCTCGCCGGAAAACTTCCAGACGTTGCGCCGGTTGCGCAGCTTGGCGACGTGAACACGCACCGTATCGCCCGGGAACACGGGTTTACGGAAACGCGCTTCGTCGATGGTCATGAAATAAACCAGCTTGCCGGCCGCCGCCCCCGCCAGGGTCTCGACCACGAGAACCGCCGCGGTCTGCGCCATGGATTCGATAATCAGCACGCCCGGCATGACCGGCTGGCGCGGAAAGTGCCCCTGGAAATACGCCTCGTTGATCGAGACGTTCTTGATGCCGATGGCGCTCCGGTCGGCCACGATATCGACCACCCGGTCGATCATCAAGAACGGGTAGCGATGCGGAATCATCTCCATGATCCGCATGATGTCGGCCGTATTCACCTCGGTCCCGATCACATGCTGCTCAGACATCGCGCTTGCCCTTCGCTTTTACCTGCCGCCGCCAGATCGCGCACAGACGGAAAAACTCTTTGAGGGGCATGGCCGGGATGCCCCCGACGGTCTTCCCGGGCGCCACGTCGCGCATGACGCCGGACTTGGCCGACAGCCGCGCGCCCCGTCCGATCGTAAGGTGGCCTGCGACGCCGGCTTGAGCGGCCACCGCCACGTAATCCTCGAGCTTTGTACTACCCGCGATACCGGACTGCGAGACCAGAACGCAGCCCCGACCCAAGCGCACGTTGTGCCCGATCTGCACCAGATTATCAATCTTCGAGCCAGCCCCAACAACTGTATCCGGCCCGGCGCCACGGTCGATCGTGCTGTTCGCGCCAACCTCCACGTCGTCCTCCACGAGCACGCGGCCAAGCTGCGGCACATCCACGGATCCGTCCGGCTCCATGGCGAAGCCAAAACCCCTGTTGCCGATGCACACCCCGGCGTGCAGCCGGCAGCGGCGCCCGATCACACAGTAGCCCAGATAGACGTTGGCGCCGACCTCGGTCTCGTCGCCAATCACCACGCCCTCGCCAATCACCGCATTGGCGCCGATCCGGCAGGCCCGGCCGATCTCGACTCGCGGGCCGATGACGGCTCCCGGCCCGATCGACGTTTCCGGGCCGATCGAGGCCGCGGCGTCCACAACGGCGGTCGGGTGCCGCGCGGCGGGGGCCGACGGCTCGGGATAAAAGGCTTGGGCCACCAGCGCATATCCCTTGTAGGGCGTGGCGGTGAGGAGCAGCGCCATGCCCGCCGGTGCGCGGTCCGCCAGTTCGGGTGCGAGTATGCAGGCGCGCGCCCGGCTCTCGGCAAGGGTGGCAATATACCGGCGGTTATCCAAAAAGCCGATATCGCCCGGGCCGGCGGTCGCGAGCGGCGCGACGTCGGTAATCGAGATGCTCGGATCGGCTCCGGGCGCCAGTTGCGCGCCGGCGATTCGCGCCAACGCACTCAGGTCGAACGGACCCGCGCGGCGAAAGAAACGTGGATCGGCCATTAGTTTTGTTTCGGTGGGGCCGCAATCTTGGGAAGTTTGGCGTTCAGGCGCTCCAGCGCTTCCTTGCTCAGATCGAATTCGGGTTTGACGATCACCACCGTCGCCTTTGACAGGATCAGGTCCAAGCCGCGCTCCTTGGCGATATCGCGCGCCACGGCGGCCAACTCCTTCTGCACCACCGCCATGCCGGCGGAGAAATCCCGGTCGAATTCACGCCGGCGCTGCTTTACCTCGCGCTGCAAGGCCGCCACCTGCTGCTCCAACTCCTTGCGCTTCTGGCCGAACACCTCGCTGGACAGGATCGTGCGCTGACGCGCCAGTTCCTGGTCCGCGGCGCGCAGGTTCTTTTCCTTCGCGCGCAACTCCGCCTGCGCCTTCGTGCGCTGGCCCTGCATCGCCTTCGACAAGGCGTGCACCGCCATGGACTCCCGCAGGATCCTCTGGATGTCGATGATCGCAAAGACCGGCGTCTTGGCCCCGGCCGCGTAGGCCGGCACCGTACCCGGCGTCCCGAAGAAAGTGCCAATCACCGTCAACAGTGCCAGCACGCGCGCGGCGCGTACCGACAAGACCCTTATATTATGTAATCCGTTCAAAACTGCGTTCCAAAGTTGAAGTTCAAGACCTCTGTCTGATCGAAGTCTTCCTTGATGACCGCCAGGCCGAGATCGACGACGATCGGACCGAAGGGCGAGTTCCAACTTATCCCAGTGCCGACCGAGACCCGCGGTGAACTCTTGTCTTGCACATCGACCAGACTGTTGCTGGTGTCCAGGCTCCAGGCCGCGCATGCGTCAGTAAATATGCGCCCGCGAATGTCGAATTGGTCGGGTAGCCCCAGCGGGAAGTCAAGCTCCAGACTGCCCGTATAAAAGTTCTTGCCGCCAAGCGGATCGTCGCTGATCCGATCGCGCGGCCCGACGCCCGAGCTCTGAAAGCCTCGGCAATCCCGCCCACCGACGAATTTTCGATCGCTGATACGGGTATCATCGCCCAGGCCAAAGATATTGCCGATTTCGCCACGCGTACTCGCCGTCCACTTTTCACTGATCGGATAATAATACGCGCCGCCCACGGACGACTTGAAAAAAAACACATCCCCGCCTAGGCCGGCAAGGTCGTTGCGCAAGCGCAACACGTACCCTTCATGCGGTCTGAAGCGGTTGTCGCGGGTATCGTAGTTCAACTCGTGGCCCACGCGCGACTCGATGAAGCGCCCTTCCTCCTCCTTCACCAGGATCGATGCGTCGCTATCGACATTCGAAATTTTCTGATCCTCAAGAGTATAGCGCACGGTCTGGCGCACATTTTTTTGCCAATTGAAACCGGTTCGCAACGACCCGCCGGTACGTAGATCGCTGAACGACCGCTGGTTATCATTATTCTTGATACGAAACAGATCGAAGCCCGCCGAGAGGTCCCGGTTCAGGAAATAGGGTTCCGTGAAGCTGAGATTGAGCTGAGACTGCTGGCCCGACAAGGTGAAGTTCAAGCGCAGGTCCTGCCCGCGCCCAAGCAGGTTTCGCTCGCGAATGCCGATGTTGCCGACCGGACCGGCCGAAGTGGAGAAGCCCGCGCCAAACGACAGGTCTCCGGTCGATTGCTCTTCCACCGTCACGCGAATAACCGAGCGATCCGGTGCGGATCCTTGCTCTGCTTCCACGGTGGCGGAACTGAAGAAGCCCAGGTTCTGGATTCGCTTACGCGACTCGCGGACCTTCGCGGCATTGAAGGCGTCGCCCTCGACCAACCGCATCTCCCGGCGCACGACCTTATCCAGGGTTCTGACGTTGCCCTCGATATCGATGCGCTCGACGTACACCCGCGGCCCCTCCGCGATCTCGAAAGTAATGGCGATGGTGCGGTTCTCGCGGTCGCGCGTGGGCTTGGGCTTGATATCGACGAAGGCAAATCCGCGGTTGCCGACCGCATCGGTCAGATTGGCGATGGTATCCTCGATCAGTTGGGCGTTGTACCAATCGCCCTCTTTCATCACCACGCTATCGGTCAGTATCTTGGGATCGAGCTCGGGTAGCGCGGAGACGATGTCGATGGCGCCGAATTTCTGCCGCTCGCCCTCGTCCACGGTGAAGGTCACGATGAACCCTTCGCGATCCGGAAGCAACTCGGCCACGAGCGAGACAACGCGAAAATCGGCGTACCCCTCCTTCAAATAAAACCGCCGCAACAACTCCCGGTCGAAGTTCAGGCGGTCTGGGTCGTAGGTATCCGTGCTGCTCAAGAAGCTAAAGATGCCCGATTCCGAGGTTGTGATCTCGTCCTTCAGATCCGAGTCGGAAAACACATGATTGCCGATGAAATTAATGGATTCGATGCGCGTCAGCGGGCCCTCGTTGATCTCGAACACGAGATCGACGCGGTTTTGCTCCAACTGGATCACCTTGGGCTCCACGGTCGCCGCGTAGCGCCCGGAGCGGCGGTATATCTCGAGCAGGCGCTGCATGTCGTTTTGCACTTTGGTGCGCGTAAAGACCACGCGCGGGCGCAGGCTGATCTCCGCGGAGAGCGCGTCGTCGTCCAGGCGCCGGTTGCCCTCGAACGCGATGCGGTTGACGATCGGGTTCTCGACCACCGTGACGATCAGCGCGTCGCCCTCGCGCCGCAGGGTGACGTCCGCGAAAAGCCCGGAGCTGAAGATGTTCTTTAGGGACCGGTCGAGACGCACCGGATCGAACGGATCGCCAGGGTTGACCCGCATATAGGAGCGCACCGTCTCCGGTTCGATACGCTGAGTTCCCTCGACGCGAATCTCCCGGATGATGCCAGCGCCGCCGCTGACCTGCGCCACGGCCGGGCCGACGCGAATCGCCTCGAGCATGAGGCACGCCAAGAATAGCCAGACCGCACCCGGCCGTGTCGTCACCAAACCACCTGTCCCCCTGTAGCCCCACACCTGGCAACAACGCCCGGGCGCCATGCGGCTTTTCCGCCACCGTCTGTCGTGCGCCGCCCTCCCCCAAGAACGGCGGGAAGCCTGCTTACTAAGTGACCAACCGCTTTATGAAATCGAACACCTCCAAATGGATCAGATCATTCAGCGTCACGAATAGCATAAGGCTGAAGACAATCGCGATGCCAATGCGAAAACCGTATTCCTGCGCGCGCTCGCCCAAGGGGCGCCCGCGCACCGCCTCGATGCCATAGAACAGCAAATGCCCGCCATCAAGCATCGGGATCGGGAACAGGTTGATCAATCCTAGATTGACCGAGAGCACCGCCATGAACCAGATCACCGGCACGAACCCACTCTCCGCCACGGTGCCGGACATCTGGGCAATCCGGATCGGTCCGCCAAGCTGCTCGGCGCTGCGACTGCCCACGATCATCTGCCCGACCGCCTCCAGCGTGCCGGCGGAGAGGTTATAAACCTCGCGTCCGGCGCGCCACAGGGCCTCGAATGGGCCATGACGCACATAATCGACCCGGCTACGCTGAATGCCAAGCAGGCCTATTTCCTGGCGGTTGCCGAAATTGTCCGTGAACTTGCTGAGGCGCGGCGTCGCGGTCAGGTTCACGCGCTCGCCGTCGCGCTCGACGACCATGGTCAGTTCCTGTTCGGCGCGCGGCCGGACGATGCGTTGAATGTCCTCGAATCGCTCGATCGCGCCGCCGTTCATCTCGACGATGCGATCCCCGGGGCGCAGGCCCGCCGCCTCCGCGGCGCTGTCCGGCACGACCTCTCCCACCACGGGTGGCGTGAACGGCTGCCCAACCGTGGCGAACAGGCCGGCCAGGAGGACGATGGCGAACGCGAAATTAGCCAAGGGCCCGGCCGCCACGATCCACGTTCGCGCGCCCAGGCCCTGGCACGGAAATGCAACGGCGCGCTCCTCGGCGGTAAGGCGCTCCGCATCGCCCGCCGGCTGGCTCGCGGCGTTGGCGTCGCCAAACATCTTCACGTAACCGCCAAGCGGGATCAGGCTGATCTTCCAGCGGGTCATGGCCCGATCCGTCCAGCCGAACAACTCGGGCCCAAAGCCGATCGAAAAGACCTCGATCCGCACGCCGACCCGCCGGGCCGCCCAAAAGTGACCCATCTCGTGTACGAATACGAGCACGGTCAGGACAATCAGGAAGGGGACGATAACGCCCAGGAAACCGCTAATCCACTCCATGCTTTCGATCACCCTTGGCGCGGTCGGCGCCACGCTCCCAAAATGGCCCACACTTTACCCGCAACGACCCCGCGCGAACAAGGCTGAATGGTAGACGTTCGCCGTAACATAATAGTTCGCATAGTCTAATTGTATTAATGATTTGGGGGGGACTTGTGAATGTGTCAAGCCAACAGGCCGGTGGCCACCCGGCGGGCTTCCCGGTCAATCTCCAGCACATCCTCCAGCGACCCGACGCGCCGCGCCGGAAGCCGCTCCAGGGTACGCTCCACGGCCGTGCTGATATCGAGGAATCCGGCCCGGCCTTCGAGAAACGCCTGCACCGCCACCTCGTTGGCCGCGTTCATGACCGTGGGCGCGGTGCCACCGGCGCGGAGCGCGGCGCGCGCCAGGCGCAAGGCCGGAAACCGCGTCGGGTCGGGCGCCTCGAAGGTGAGTTGCCCCAATCGTGCAAGGTCGAGGCGCTCGACCGGCGCGGTCATGCGGTCGGGCCAGGCCAGGGTATAGGCGATCGGCGTGCGCATATCGGGCATGCCCAACTGCGCCAGCACCGAGCCGTCCACATAGGCGACCATGGAGTGCAGCACCGATTGGGGATGAACCAGGATGTCGATCCGGTCTTCCTGGAATCCGAACAGATGCACCGCCTCGATCAGTTCCAGGCCCTTGTTCATCATGGTCGCGGAATCGACCGAGATCTTGGCCCCCATATCCCAGTTTGGATGGGCCACCGCCTGTTGCGGCGTGGCGGCCGCCATCTCCTCGTACGAAGCGGTCCGAAACGGGCCGCCCGAGGCGGTCAGGATCAGGCGATCGATTGCCTCGGCGCGGCCGAACTCGAACACCTGAAAGATCGCGTTGTGCTCGGAATCGACCGGCAGCAGGGTCGCGCAATGCCGCGCCACCTCCGCGGTCACCAACGCGCCGGCGCAGACCAGGGTTTCCTTGTTGGCCAGGGCGACCACGGCGCCGCGGCGCACCGCAGCCAGGGTCGACGCCAAACCGGCGGCGCCCACGATCGCGGCCATGACCCAATCCGCCGGCCGCTCGGCCGCCTCGACGACGGCGCGCGGCCCGGCCGCCGCTTCGACGCCGCTACCCGCGAGCGCGGCCTTGAGTTCGGCGTACTTGCTCTCGTCGGCCACCACGGCGAGCTTGGCGCCCACCCGGCGGGCCTGGGCGGCCAGGCGCGCGGCGCTACCGTTGGCCGAGAGGGCCTCGACCTCGAAGGCCCCCGGGTGGCGCTCGATCAGGTCGAGCGTATTGCAACCGACCGAGCCCGTGGACCCCAGAATGGTGACGCGGCGCGGCGCCGGGTCGGCGCCGGGGGCTCGGTCCTGCGTTGCTAAAGACATCTCAGTGAATTGCCCCCGTCAGCCATTGGCCCGCTCCAATCACGATCGCACCCGCCAAAGCGCCGTCGATGCGGTCCAACAGGCCCCCGTGCCCCGGGATCAAGCGGCTGGAATCCTTGACACCAAACCGGCGCTTGAGCCCGGACTCGAAAAGATCGCCTAGCTGGGCGACAACCGCCAGCGCCACGCCCAACCCGCCCCAGCGCAAGGCATCCTCGCCCGCCAAGGCCGCCGCCGCCGCGCCGAGCAGCCCGGCAAAAGCCATGCCGCCAAGCAGGCCCGACCAAGTCTTTCCCGGGCTGATCCGCGGCGCCAGCCGCGGGCCGCCCACGGCGCGCCCGACGAAGTACCCTCCAATATCGGTGCCCCACACGGCAATGACCAGCCAAAAGACGATCCATCGGCCCTGTACCGGGTCCGCGCGCAGCCACAGCAACGCCAGGCATGCCGCGCCCAGGTACCCCACGCCCACGCTCAACCACGCGGCGGCGCCGGGCCCCGCGCGCGCACCAGGGGCCGCGCCACGCTCCCAACCGGCGCTCGATAGGGCCGCCATCGCCCCCAGCGCGATCACCCAGCCAGCCACATCGTAGCGCCCCAGGGCACCCGCCGCAGTGCCGGCCAAGACCGCCAGGACCGCCAGCCACCCGGCGGGTCCAAGCCTCGGCCCACGGCAGATGCGCGCCCATTCCCACGCCGCCAGCGCGGCGACGATCAAAATCAGAATATCGCTGTAGGGCGACCCGAAATACAGCGCCGCCAGGGCCGGCGGCGCCAACACGGCCGCGGAGGCGATCCGCGCCCCAAGGCCGCGCCACTCAACGGGAACCGGCGACGGCACCGTAGCGTCGATCGCGCCGGAGGAACTCGTTCATCGCGCCGACGAAATCCTCCTTGGCGAAATCGGGCCATAGCTTGTCGATGAACACGAACTCGCTGTAGGCGGACTGCCAGAGGAGGAAATTGCTGATGCGCTGCTCGCCGCTGGTGCGGATCACCACGTCCGGGTCGGGAATCCCGCGCGTGGCCAAGGCATCGCCGAAGCGAGCCTCGTCGATGGCATCCGGATCCAGCGCCCCGTCGCGCGCGGCCCGCGCCAGGGAGCGCGCCGCGGCGACAATATCCTGCCGGCCGCCGTAACTGATGGCCATGGTCAGATTGAGGCGCGTGTTCTCGGCGGTGTGCGCCTCCGCCTCGTCGATCAAAAGGGCCACGTCGCGCGGCAACCGCGCCCGCTCGCCGATCACGCGCAGGCGAATCCGCTCCTTGCGAAAGTCCCTGATCTCGGATTTGAGGTGCCGGCGCAGCAGTCCCATCAGGTCCTCGACCTCGCGGACCGGCCGGTTCCAGTTTTCCGACGAGAAACCGTACAGGGTAAGATAGGGCACGCCGAATTCGATGGCGGCGGATACGGCGCGACGCACCGCCTCGGCGCCGGCCCGATGCCCGGCGGCGCGCGGCAACCCACGGGCGCGTGCCCACCGCCCGTTACCATCCATGATAATGGCGATGTGCCTTGGCGCCTGACCCGCGAAATCGGAATTGACGACGTTCATGGGCATATGGAATGCACTGCCGCGTGGACGCGCGGCGCGGCCAAGCGCGCGGACCGGGGCTTGAATTCCGTGTCATGACGGCGGATAGGGAGCGACATGTACGCCATTCTCGCAGTCAATGTTCGCCCTCCGTGCAGTCAATGGTGGACGCGCGAGCGTTGTATCGCGATCCCGCGGGCACGAGAGCCGGGCCGAGACCGAAAACCGCCGGCCAGGCGCCCGTTATACCTGAAGAATCTCCGCTTCCTTTTGCGCCAGGGCCTCGTCAATCGCCTTGATGTGCTCGTCGGTCAACCGCTGGATCTCCTCGCCCCACATATGGTGCTCGTCCTTGGAGATCTCGCCGTCGCGCTCCATGCGCTTCAGCGTTTCCATCCCGTCTCGGCGCACGTTGCGCACGGCAACCCGCGATTGCTCGGCGTATTTGGCCGCGACCTTGGTCAGCTCCACGCGCCGTTCTTCCGAGAGGGGTGGAATCGGCACCCGAATGAGCTGCCCCTCGCTTGCCGGGTTCAAGCCCAGGTCCGCGCCGCGAATCGCCTTTTCCACCGCGCCGACGAGCGAGCGGTCCCACACCTGGACCGCGATCATGCGCGGCTCGGGCACGCCGATGCTGGCAACCTGATTGAGCGGCATGGGCGCGCCATAGGCCTCGACGGTGATCGGTTCCAGCAAGCCGATCGAGGCACGGCCGGTGCGTAACCCGGCAAATTCCCGGCGCAGAGCCTCCCGCGCCCCGTCCATGCGCCGGATGATATCGTCCAGATCCGGTTCGGCCACTGCTCAGTCCTCGTCGCACACGACCGTATAGCGCCCCGCGCCACACAGAACATCGGCGAAGGCGCCCGAGTCGTAGATGGAGAATACCAGAATTGGGATGTGGTTTTCACGTGCCAAAGAAATGGCCGCGTGATCCATCACCCCCAGGTCCCTGGTCAACACGTCGTGATAGCTGAGTTGCTCGAAGCGCGCGGCGGTGGGCTCCTTGGCCGGGTCGGCGTCGTACACCCCATCCACCTTGGTGCCCTTGAGCAGCACCTCGCACCCCATCTCCGAGGCGCGCAGCGCCGCCGCCGTGTCGGTGGTGAAAAACGGATTGCCCGTGCCGGCCGCGAAAATCACGACCCGGCCCTTCTCCATGTGCCGCACGGCGCGGCGCCGAATATAGGATTCCGCGACCGCCGCCATGGGAATCGCGGACTGCACGCGGGTCATCACCCCGAGACTCTCCAGGGCGCCTTGCATGGCGAGCGAGTTGATGACCGTCGCCAGCATGCCCATGTAGTCGGCTGTCGCGCGCTCCATGCCCAAGGCCGCGCCGGAAAGCCCGCGAAAGATATTGCCGCCGCCGATCACCAAGCAAACCTGAACGCCGATCCGTTGCACGTCGCGCACGTCGCGGGCGATGCGCTGGACCATATCCGGGTCGAGCCCGTAGTCGCGCCCGCCCATCAGGGCCTCGCCGGAGATCTTGAGCAGCACCCGGCTGTATCTGGGCGCCCCAAGGGCTTTACGTCGCTTGGAGCCGGAAGCGGAATCGCGCGATGGCCGCGCCTTGGCGGCGTTCTTGGTTCCCGTCGTCCCGCGCGCGGCCACGATCGCCCTACCGCCCGAGCTGGGCGGCGACCTCGGCGGCGAAATCGCTCTCCTCGCGCTCGATCCCCTCGCCGAGGCGATAGCATACGAAGTCGGCGATCTTGATTGGCGCGCCCACGTCCGCCGCGGCCCGCTCGATCGCCTTGCCGACCTTGCTCTCGCCGTCGATGACGAACGTCTGCTCCATCAGGCACACGTCCTGGTAGAATTTTCGCAGGCGCCCCTCGACCATCTTCTCGACGACATTTTCCGGCTTGCCGCTGGCCCGCGCCTGCTCGCTCAGCACGTTCCGCTCACGCTCCACCGCCGCCGGATCGAGATCCGCGATCTCAATCGCCTGGGGCGCGGCCGCGGCCACGTGCATGGCCAGTTGCCGTCCAAGGGCGGCGAGCTTGGCCGGGTCGGCGGCGGACTCGAGGGCGACCAGAACACCGATCTTGCCTAACCCCGACGCCGTCCGGTTGTGGATGTAGGCCGAAACAATCCCTTGCGAAACCGAAAGCGTCGCCGCCCGACGCAAGGCCATGTTCTCGCCGATCTTGCCGATCAGATCGGTTAATTGGCTGGCGACCGTGCCGGCGCCGCCCGGATACGCGGTCGCGCCGAGGGCATCGAGATCGCCGCCCATCTCCATCGCCAAACCGGCCACGGTGCGCACGAACCCTTGAAACGTCTCGTTGCGCGCGACGAAATCCGTCTCCGCGTTGACCTCCACCAGCGCGCCGCGGGTGCGATCGGTGACCGCGCCCACGAGCCCCTCGGCGGCCACGCGCCCGGCCTTCTTCGCGGCGGCGGCCAAGCCTTTCTTGCGCAGCCAGTCGACCGCGCCTTCCACGTCGCCCCCGGTCTCGGTCAGCGCCTTCTTGCAATCCATCATGCCGGCGCCGGTCTTGTCGCGCAGCGTCTTGACCATCGCGGCGGTAATCTCGGCCATGTTCGTCTCGTCTCCTCGGATCGGATTACGCTCGGAGCCAGCGGCGCGCGCTCGGGCGGCTCAGGCGCCCACCGGCGCCCCATCGGCGCCTTCGGCCTGGGCCTTGGGCTCCGCGTCGGCCTTGGGCTCCGCGTCGGCCTTGGGCTCCGCGTCAGCCTTGGGCTCCGCGTCAGCCTTGGGCTCCGGCTTGGCCTTGGGCTCGGGGGCCGGCTCGGATACGGCCGCGGCGGCGGGTTCCTTCTCGTCCTTGGGCAAGCTCACGATGGGCCCCTCCGCCGACTCGCCCACGTCGGCCCCGGATGCCACCATCTCGGCCTGAATGCCGTCCAGAACCGCGCCGGAAACCAGTTCGCAATAGAGTGCGATCGCCCGGATCGCGTCGTCGTTGCCCGGGATCGGATGAGCCACCAAGTCCGGATTCGAATTGGAATCCACGACCGCGACAATCGGAATACCCAAGACCTTCGCCTCGCTGACGGCGATATGCTCCTTGTTCGTGTCGATCACGAACAGCACGTCGGGCAGGCCGCCCATCTCCTTGATGCCGCCGAGCGCGCGTTCCTGCTTGTTGCGCTCGCGGGTCAGGGTGAGCATCTCCTTCTTGGTCAGGCCGACATCTTCCTCCGCCAACCGCGCCTCTACCTCGCGCAGACGCCGGATCGACTGGGAGATGGTCTTCCAGTTGGTCAGCATGCCGCCGAGCCAACGGTGGTTGACGTAATACTGGCCGCAGCGTTTCGCCGATTCGGCGATCGTCTCGCTGGCCTGGCGCTTGGTCCCCACGAAGAGAACCCGTCCGCCGCCGGCGACCACATCGCGGATTAACACCAACGCCCGATGGAGCATGGGCACGGTCTGCTCCAGGTCCAGGATATGTACCCGGTTGCGCGTGCCGAAGATGTACGGCGCCATCTTCGGGTTCCAACGGCGGGTCGTGTGTCCGAAATGGATGCCAGCTTCCAGGAGCTGGCGCATGGTAAAGGTGGGCAACGCCATGATCTCTATTCTCCGGTTGATCCTCCGCGCGCCACGCATCCGAAAGCCGGACACCGGAGCGGCGCCCGAGCATGCGCGCCCGGGGCCACAAGGCCCGCGTGTGTATTTACAGGTTGGCCCGGGTGATACCCTCGCCCCCCCCACTTTGCAAGGGCAAAGCACCGGCATTCCCGGTCCTGGAACCAACCTTACCCGGTCCTGGAGCCATCCTTAAAGGTCGTGAATCCGCACTCCCGGTATGGCCTTGATGGCTTGGCGCAGGTCGGGCGACAGGCGAAACCCGCCGGGTAGCTCCAGCTCCACGTCCCTGTCCTCGGCGGCGTGCAGCACCAGCGCCACTCGGCCGCGACCCCGTTCGCCGCGCTGGAGCACCGCCTTCAGGCTGGCCAGCGCCGCCGCGTCCCCCAGAAAAACCCGCAGGCCCTCCGCGGCTCTCTCCATCGCCGGCGCCAGGGGCTCGATCTCATGGGCGCTCAGGCGCAGGCCATCGCCATCGCCCCGCGCCTCGACCGTGACCAGAACCGGCTCGCCGCCCTCCAGCAGGTCCCGGCACCGGGCCAGAAGCTCGGCGAAGACCACCACCTCGAAGGTGCCCCCGGCGTCGGATAGCTGAACGAAGGCAAAGCGGTTGCCTTGGCGCGAGGTGCGTTCCTGCTTGCCGACCACGATTCCCGCCACTCGCTTGCGGCCCGGCTCGCGTGTCACCACCTGGGTCAGTTCGGTGCTGCTCACCACGCCCATGCGCCCCAGGCGGGCGCCATGGGCATCCAGGGGATGCGCCGAGAGGTAGAAGCCGATCGCCTCGAACTCATGGCGCAGGCGGTCCATGTTCGGCCAATCGTCCAGCGCGGGCAGGGCGAGATCGCGCGCCGGACCGTCCGCGCCACCGTCCCCAAAGAGATTGACCTGGGCGCTCGCGCGCTCGTCGGCCGCCGCCGCCGCGTGGCGCACGATGGTCTCCGCGCCCCCATGGACCCGGCGCCGGTTGGCGTCCAACCCGTCGAACGCGCCTGCGCGGGCCAGGTTTTCGATTTGCCGCTTGTTGAGCGCGTGGGCATCCGCCCGCCCGGCAAAATCCGCAAGGGAGCGGAACCGCCCGTTCGCCGCCCGTTCGGCGGCCAGGGCACGCATCGCCGCCTCGCCCACGTTCTTGATCGCGCCCAGGGCATAGCGCACGGCGCGGCCGCTTCCGTTCGCCGGCTCGACGCGAAAGTCCGCGTCGGACCGGTTGATGTCCGGCGGCAGGAGCGCGATGTCCAGCCGCGCCAGCTCCTGGCGAAACACGTTCAGCTTGTCCGTGTTGCCCATGTCGAAGGTCATGGACGCGGCCATGAACTCGACCGGATAATTCGCCTTCAGATACGCCGTCTGGTAGGCCACGAGGGCGTAGGCCGCGGCGTGCGCCTTGTTGAAGCCATAGCCGGCGAACTTCGCGACCAACTCGAAGATCCGCTCCGCCTTGGCCTTGGGCATGCCGCGCGCCGCCGCGCCCTCGACGAAATGGCGCCTTTGGGCGTCCATCTCGGACTTGATCTTCTTGCCCATGGCCTTGCGCAAGATGTCCGCGCTGCCGAGCGAGTAGCCGGCCAGTTCCTGCGCGATCTGTAGCACCTGTTCCTGGTAGATCATGATCCCGAAGGTCTCGTGGAGGATGCCCTCCAGGGTCGGATACAGATAGTCGGGCGCCTCGTCCCCGTGCTTGCGCGCGATATAGCTGGGAATATTGTCCATGGGTCCCGGGCGATAAAGGGCGACCACGGCGATGATTTCCTCGAAACGGTCGGGCTTGAGGCGGCGCAGCACGTCGCGCATGCCCGAGGATTCAAGCTGGAACACGCCCACCGTCTCGCCCCGACCCAGCATGCGGTAGGTCTTTTCGTCGTCGAGCGGGATGCGCGTGAGGTCGATCTCCCCATCGCCCGCGCGGATCAGCTCGCACGCCCGCGACAAAACCGAGAGGGTCTTGAGCCCGAGGAAGTCGAATTTCACGAGCCCCGCGGTCTCCACGTATTTCATGCTGAACTGGGTCACCGGCATGTCGGAGCGCGGGTCGCGATAGAGCGGGATCAACTCGTGAAGTGGGCGGTCGCCGATTACCACGCCCGCGGCGTGGGTCGAGGCGTGGCGATACAGCCCCTCGAGCTTGAGCGCGATATCGATCAGCTTGGCGACGCTTTCGTCCTCGGCGCGCATCTCCTGTAAGCGCGGTTCGCCCGCGACCGCCTGGCCGAGCGTGACTGGATTGGCCGGGTTGTTGGGCACCAGCTTGCAGATCCGGTCCACCTGCGGGTAGGGCATGTGCAAAACCCGTCCCACGTCACGCAGCGCGGCGCGCGCCTGGAGCTTGCCGAAGGTGATGATCTGGGCCACCCGGTCGCGGCCGTATTTCTCCTGAACGTAGCGGATCACCTCGTCCCGGCGGTCCTGGCAGAAATCGATGTCGAAGTCCGGCATCGAAATGCGCTCGGGGTTCAGGAAACGCTCGAACAGAAGGCCCCAGCGCAAGGGGTCCAAATCGGTAATGGTCAACGCCCAGGCGACCACCGAGGCCGCGCCGGAGCCGCGCCCCGGTCCGACGGGGATATTCTGCCGCTTGGCCCACTTGATGAAATCCGCGACGATCAGGAAATAGCCGGGAAACCCCATCTGCTCGATCACGTCGAGCTCGTAGTCGGCGCGCGCCTGGTAGCGGTGCGCCGCCTCCGCGCGGGCGGCCTCGTCCATTCCCGGGGTAAAGACCTGGCTCTCCAGGCGCCGGCGCAGGCCCTCCGCCGTATGGGCGCGCAACGCCTCGGCCTCGTCGTGCCCCGCCTCGGTCGGAAAGGCCGGCAGGATCGGCGCCACCGGCTCGGGCACATAGGCGCAACGCTGGGCAACCACCAGGGTATTGCGCACCGCCTCCGGCAGGTCGGCGAAGAGCGCCGTCATCTCCTCGGCGGACTTGAACCTGTGCTCCGGTGTGAGGCGCCGCCGCTCGGTCTCGGTCACATAGGCGCCGTCGGCGATGCACAACAGCGCGTCGTGGGCTTCGTACATCCCCTCGTCCGCGAACAAGGCTTCGTTCGTGGCCACCAGTGGCAGGGCGTGGGCATGGGCCAACTCGATCAGGCGGTCCTCGGTCTCGATCTCCGCGCGCACTCCGTGGCGCATGATCTCCACGTACAAACGTCCCGGAAAAATCTCTGCCAGGGCGCGCAGGGCCTCGTCCGCCAAGCCGTCCCGGCCTTCCAGCAGGCGCTGTCCGACCGGCCCGGCCGGCCCGCCGGTGAGCGCGATCAGGCCCTCGCCATGCGCCGCCAGATCGGCCATGGTCACCCGCGGCGCGGCATCGGGCGCGGTTTCCAGGTATGACTTGGAGACCAGGCCCATGAGGTTTCGGTAGCCCGCCTCGTTTTGCACCAGCAGCACAAGTGGCTCGGGCGCCGACGGCGGCGCGCCCGGCCGGGCCTCCGCGCGTGACGCGACACCAAGCTGGCAGCCAATGATGGGCTGCACCCCGGCCTTGCACGCGGCGAGCGCGAACTCCAGCGCCCCGAACAGGTTGCCCGTATCGGTCACCGCGACCGCCGGCATGGCCCGGGCACGGCACAGCGCGATCAGGGTGTCGATCTTGAGCGCGCCCTCCAGCAGGGAATAGGCGGAGTGAACGCGCAGGTGAACGAATCCGGCGTGAGGCATGGCCCGAGGATTCCACCCCCGGGCCGTCCTGTCACCCGGCTTGAGACGAACCGGCTTGTGGAACGCGGGGATATCGGCGCCGGCCCGGTTAGATCGGCAGGCCGTTCGCCACGACGTCGCCGTCCTCCAGGCGCAAGATTCGGTCCATGCGCCGCGCCAGGGCCATGTTGTGGGTGGCGATCAGGGCCGCCAGCCCCGCCACGCGCACCAGGCCCACGAGCAGCGCGAAAACCTCGTCGGCGGTGTGGGGGTCCAGATTGCCGGTCGGTTCGTCGGCCAGCAGCACCCCCGGTTCGTTGGCCAGGCCACGGGCGATCGCCACCCGTTGCTGCTCTCCGCCGGAGAGTCGCGCGGGGCGGTGGCTCATGCGCTCGCCCAGGCCCACCGCCCTCAGCAAGTCGCGCGCGCGCGCCGCCGCCGCGGGCTTACGCACACCGGCGATCATCTGCGGCAAGGCGACGTTTTCCAGGGCGGAGAACTCGGGCAGAAGGTGGTGATACTGATAGACGAACCCGATGGTGCCCCGGCGGAGCGCCGTGCGCGCGCCATCGTCCAGACGCGAGGCCACTTGGCCGGCGACTACGACCTCGCCGCTATCGGCGCGCTCCAGAAGGCCGGCGATGTGCAGCAGGGTGGACTTGCCGGCGCCCGATGGCCCCACAAGGGCCACGAGCTCGCCTGGACGCACGGCCAGATCGACCCCGCTAAGAACATCCAGCGCGTCGCCGGCCTGGCGGAAGCTCTTGCACACCCCATCGAGCGCCAGGACCGGCGCCAATTCACTCATAGCGCAGCGCCTCCACCGGGTCGAGGCGCGCCGCGCGCCAGGCGGGAATGAGCGGCGCCAGGAACGACCAGAACAGCGCCATGGCCACCACCTGGGTCACCTCGATCGGATCGACCACCGCTGGAAGCTGGGAGAGAAAGTAGATTTCCGCCGAAAACAGCTCGGTCCCGGTCAGGCTTTGGAGCAAGCGGCGGATCGTCTCGATGTTCCCGGCGAACGCAAGCCCGAGCGCGAGCCCGGTGGCGGTGCCCAATACGCCGATGCTGGCGCCGGTGGCGAAGAAAATGCGCAGGATCATGCCGCGGGTCGCGCCCATGGTGCGCAGAATCGCGATATCTCGCCCCTTGTCCTTCACCAGCATGATCTGTCCGGACAGGATGTTGAACGCCGCGACCAGGATGATCAGCGACAAGATCAGGAACATCACGTTCCGCTCGACCTTGATCGCGTTGAAGAAGCTGGCGTTGGACTGCTGCCAGTCGAGGATGCGGTGTCCCGGGCCCATCAGCGCCGCCACGCGTTGCTTGACCGGTCCAAGGGCATCGGGATCGCGCACGAAAATCTCGATCGCGTTGACGCGCGCCGGCAGGCGAAAGAAAACCTGCGCGGATGAGAGCGGCACGTAGACGAAGGTGCTGTCGTACTCATACATGCCGATTTGAAAGAAGCCGATCACCCGATAGGTCTTGAGGCGCGGTATGGTGCCGATCACCGTTGTCGTGCCCTGGGGCGAGACCAGGGTAATGTTGTCGCCCACGCCCACGCTCAATCGCTCGGCCAGGCGCGCGCCGATCACGGCCACGCTATCTTCCCCGGAGGGTCCGCCGCCGGCGCCGAAGGCATCGAGCCCGCCTGCTACCATGTTGTCCGCGATCAGCGCGCGCGCGCGCAGGTCGTCCGGGCGCACGCCACGCACCAGCCCGGCCGAGGCCCGGCCGCCGGCGGTGACCATGACCTGCCCCTCGATCTGCGGAATCGCCTGGGTCACCGCATCGAGGGCGCGCAGGCGGGCCACCACGTCGTCGAAATCGGCGATCGCTCCGTCGGTCCCGTAGACTCCGAGATGGCCATTGACGCCGAGGATGCGGCTCAGCAGCTCCTGGCGAAAGCCGTTCATCACCGCCATGACGACAATCAGGGTGGCGACCCCCAGCGCGATGCCGAGCAAGGAAAACCCGGCGATGACCGAGATGAACCCCTCCTGGCGCCGCGCGCGCAGATAGCGCATGGCGACCATGCGTTCGAAGGCATTGAAAATCATTGCGGTAGCTTAGCCGGTCAGCCGCGCCAACGCGGACTCGAGGGACACATCCTCGCGGGTGCCGTCCCGGCGCCGCTTCAGCTCGACCGAGCCGCGCTCCAGCCCCCGTGGGCCGACGATGAGTTGCCAGGGCAGGCCGATCAGGTCCATGTCGGCGAACTTGGTTCCCGCCCGCTCGTCCCGGTCGTCGTACAAGACCTCGACGCCCGCCGCGCGCAGCTTGGCATAGGCGTCCTCGCAGGCCCGCGCGCAGCCGTCGTGACCCGCCTTCAGGTTGATCAGGCCGACCTTGAACGGCGCCACCGGCTCCGGCCAGATGATGCCGTTCTCGTCATGGCTGGCCTCGATGATCGCGCCCACCAGGCGCGAGACGCCGATGCCGTAGGAGCCCATGTGCACCGGCGCCTGCTCGCCGTCGGCGGTGGCCACGGCGGCGCCCAGGGGCTCGGAATACTTGGTGCCGAAATAGAAGATGTGCCCGACCTCGATGCCGCGCGTGTGGACCCGCTTGTCCGCCGGCACCCGCCGCTCGAACAGAGCCGGATCGTGCATGTCGTCGGTGCGGGCGTAGAGCCTGGTCCAGGGAGCGACCACGGGTTCGAGATCGGACTCGTAGTCGATACCGGAGCCCAGCACGTCGAAATCCATGAAGTCCCGGTGGCAGAACACCTCGCTCTCGCCCGTATCGGCCAAAATGATGAACTCGTGGCTCAGATTGCCGCCGATCGGTCCGGTCTCCGCTTCCATGGGAATCGCCTGAAGGCCCATGCGCGCGAACGTTCTGAGGTAGGAGACGAACATCTTGTTGTACGCGCGCTTGGCGCCCTCGAAATCCAGGTCGAAGGAATAGTTGTCCTTCATCAGGAACTCGCGCCCGCGCATGACGCCGAAGCGCGGGCGCACCTCGTCGCGGAATTTCCACTGGATGTGAAACAGCATGCGCGGCAGATCCCGATAGCTTCTGACCGAGGTGCGAAAGATATCGGTGATCAGCTCCTCGTTGGTCGGCCCGTACAGCATGTCGCGCCCGTGGCGGTCCTGGATGCGCAGCATCTCGGGCCCGTAGGCGTCGTACCGCCCCGATTGGCGCCACAGATCCGCCGACTGGATCGTGGGCATCAGCACTTCTTGCGCGCCCGCGTTCTCCTGCTCCTCGCGCACGATCTGCTCGATGCGCTTGAGCACCCGAAAGCCGAGCGGCAGCCAGGAATAGATCCCGGCGCTGGCCTGGCGGACCATGCCGGCGCGCAGCATCAGGCGATGGGAGACGATCTTCGCCTCGGCGGGCGTCTCCTTGAGGGTGGGCATGAAATAGGCGGACAGGCGCATCGCGCACCCCTGGCTGAAAATCTTGGAAGGCCGCCGATGTATAGGAGAAGGCCGCGGCCATGTCCATGGCGTGGGCGCCGCTATTGCTTGCCGTACAGAATCTCCTGACAGCGCCGCGTGAGCTCGGCCTGGGCCTCGTCTTGCAAGGGTTGGCCGTTGAAGGTGGCGCGGCCATCGGGTTGCAGCAGAACGATGCCGATCTGGGCGTCGGCCTCGAATTGATCGAAGTTCGCAGGAAAGCCGAAGCGATCCTGCAAATCGACCTCGATATCCAACTCGATGATATCGGGTAGGCGCACGGCCGGGGACTGGCCCAGATCCGCGGGCGCCACGGGCCGGCCTTGCACGTCCACGCCCGGCTTGTAGGCCACGTCGGGCGCCGGCACATGCTCGGTCAACCGCAAGCAATCGGCGCGCGAAATTTCCACGGTCAACGCCTCGGCGCGGGGCGCCGCGGGCGCGATAAAGGCCGCCACGGCCAGGGCGACTACAACGAACCACTTGGGCAGAGTGCCGACCATCGCACGAGGCTAGATTTTAACGGCTTAACAAAGCAATAATGCGCCGGCGCGGGGGAAAAAAGCGCCAAATCCGGGGGGGAAAGAATGCTGGACTCGTACTTCAAGCTCGCCGAGCACCACACGAACGCGCGTACCGAGGTCCTGGCCGGGCTCACCACGTTCCTGACCATGGCCTATATCACCGTGGTCAACCCGGCGATCCTGGCCGACGCGGGCATGGATTTCGGCGCCGTGTTCGTGGCCACCTGCCTGGCCGCCGCCCTGGGCACGGCGATCATGGGGCTTTATGCCAACTACCCCATCGCCCTGGCGCCGGGCATGGGGCTCAACGCCTATTTCGCCTACGCGGTGGTGGGCGGCATGGGGTACCACTGGAGCGTGGCCCTGGGCGCGGTGTTCCTGTCGGGCATTCTGTTCATCGTGCTCAGCCTGCTGCCGGTGCGCGAGTGGATCATCAACGCCATCCCGCGCGGGCTCAAGCTGGCGATCTCGGCGGGGATCGGCCTGTTCCTGGCCATCATCGCCCTCAAGAACGCGGGCGTGGTGGTCGACAATCCGGCCACCCTGGTCACCCTGGGGGATCCCGCCTCGTGGCCGGTAATTCTCTCGTTCTGCGGCTTTTTCGTGATGGTCGCACTGGATCGCCTCAAGGTGCCCGGCGCGGTCATCATCGGCATCCTGGCGACCACGGCCGCGGGCCTCGCGCTGGGCGTGTCGGACTGGCGCGGGATCGCGTCCCTCCCGCCCAACCCCATGCCCACGTTTCTGCAACTGGACATCGCCGGCGCCATGCAGGTGGGCCTGATCGCGATCGTCTTTACATTCCTGTTCGTCGATCTGTTCGACACGGCGGGCACACTGATCGGCCTGGCGCACCGCGCCGGCATGCTGGACGACCAGGGGCGCCTGCCGCGCCTCAAGAAGGCGCTGCTGGCCGACAGCACGGCCACGGCGGCGGGGGCGCTTCTGGGCACATCCACCACCACCAGCTATATCGAGAGCGCGGCCGGCATCAACGCCGGCGGGCGCACGGGCCTGACCGCGCTCACCGTGGCGGCGCTCTTTCTGCTGGCCCTGTTCTTCTCGCCGCTCGCGCAAACCGTGCCCAGCTACGCGACCGCCCCGGCGCTTCTGTTCGTCGCCTGCCTCATGGCCCGGGGCCTGGTCGAGATCGACTGGGACGACGTGACCGAGGCGGCGCCGGCGGTGGTCACGGCGATCACCATGCCGCTTACCTTTTCCATCGCCACCGGCATGGGCATCGGCTTCATATCCTATGCCGCGATCAAGATCCTGAGCGGTAAGGGCGCCGAATGCCCGCCGGCGGTCTACGCGATCGCCGCCCTCTTCCTGGTGAAGTTTTATCTGGTTTGACCGGCGACGCGCTCGGCACGGCCGGCCAAGGGTTTGGCTTCGTTGGTGGAATTGGAAAAGTTGATGACGAACGGTCGCGAGACCTGTATGCTCGGCGTCGCGACCCCGAGGGATAAGGTACGGACCGAGTTTAGGGAGGAACCGCGAAAAGCGGCCCTATACGGGCAAAACGCCCCAATAAAATCAATATGTTACAAACATTCGCTAAGGGCGGTCCGAGGCAGCGGACCGGCCTTTTTTGTTTGAATCGCGGCGTCGATCAGGTGTTCCGTAACCACGGCGGGCCGAGGGTCAAAATGCGCCCGTGGACCGGGCAGTCGGCCCGGTGCGCGCCAGGCAGATAGCCGAGGCTCATCAAAAACTCGCCGACCACCTCGGGGCCCATGAACTTGAAGGTCCCGCGCATGAGCTTGACCCATGCCGGGCGGTCCAGGGGATGGTGCGCGTCGAGCCAGTCGGCGAAACCCCCATGGCTTTCCCGCAACGCGCGCACGCGCCGGGCATTCTCGATCACCGCGTCGACCTTGAGCCGATTGCGTATGATGCCCGCGTCCGCCAGCAGGCGCGCCCGCGCCGGCGCGCCGTAGGCCGCGATTCGATCCACGTCGTAGCCCTCGAAGGCGGCGCGAAAGGCCGCGCGCTTCTTGAGCATCAACTCCCACGACAATCCGGCCTGGTTGATTTCCAGCACCATGCGCTCGAACAGCACCGCCTCGTCGCGCGCGGGAAAGCCGTATTCCGTGTCGTGATAGGACCCGTGCAGGGGGTGGCCCGGCGCGGCGGTGCAATAATCGCTCATTGCTCGGGGCGGAACGTGATCAGGTCGCTGGTAATCAGGACATAGGCGCCGACCCACAGCACCGCCGCGATCGCCGTCGTAATCAGCGCCTTGCGCCACAGCATGGGCCGCTCCGGGGCGCTGGTGGCGTGGCCCGGCTCGGTCTTGTCGGGCACGCGCACACCCCAGGGCAGCACCGCGAACAGCACCACCCACCAGATAATGACGTAGACCACGAGGCCGGTGAACCAGTTCATCGCCTAGCCCCCGGCCCGCCTCGCGCCAGCGCCTGGACCTGCATCGCCGCCGCGCTCATGCCTCCTCCAGCTCGATCAAGGTGCCGCAAAAGTCCTTGGGATGCAGGAACAGGACCGGCTTACCGTGGGCGCCGGTCTTGGGCTCGCCATCGCCCAGCACGCGCGCGCCGGCGGCGGTCAGCCGGTCCCGCGCCGCGCGGATATCGGTCACCTCGTAGCAGACGTGATGGACGCCGCCGGACGGATTGCGCGCCAGGAACCCGGCGATCGGCGACTCCGCGCCGAGGGGCGCCAGAAGCTCGATCTTGGTATTTTCCAGGGCCACGAACACCACGCTCACCCCGTGATCCGGCTGGGCGCGCGGCGCCGAGACCTGGGCCCCCAGCACGTCGCGATAGGTGGCCGCCGCCGCGTCCAGGTCCGGCACCGCGATCGCCACATGGTTGAGCCGTCCGATCATCTCGCCCACTCCTCGTCTCGCCTTGCCGGGGGTCGGCCTATTTGGCCGGCGCGTCGCGCAAGGGTAAACCGCGCCAGTTGGGTCGGCTCAGGGTTTCGGCGAACGCCGAGAACATGACGTTCAAGCTGATGCTGACCCTGAGCGTGTTGCTTTCGTTGCGCGGCACGGAATGAACGAACCACGCGGGAAAAAGCACCAACCGCCCGGGCCGCACCTTGAGATTATGCACCGAGGAATTCAGCTTATTGGGCCGAACCACCTCGGGCATGATGATCTCCGGCTGGGGGCGCGGGTCGTGAAACGAGATCCTGTCGGCGCCCTCGGCGGTCTGTACGTAATACACCCCGCTCAAAAAATTGTTCGGGTGCAGGTGCGGAATATGAAACCCGCCGGGCGGGCTCAAGTTGGCCCAGCAGCCGGTCACCATGAGCGATTCGCCCTTGATCTGGTACCCGTCGATCGCGCGGCGCGCCGCGGTCATGAAGATGTCCACCAGCCCAGCGAACTCCGGGCGCTCGTGCAGGGTTTGATCCGTTTGCCAGCCCTGGCCCGGTGGCAACGGCGGGCGCGGCGCAGTCAGTTTCTCCACAGCGTCCAAGAGCTCTCGGTTGAGCGGCTCGGCGACAACCGGGTCCAGGTCGTGAACCCACACATAGGTGGGAAAAAAGGGCTGCGCCCGCGCCGGTCCAAGGGTGTCGGTCATTTCGTTTCTCCGGATCCGCCGAGACGCACCAGATGCACGTCGGTCACCGGCTTCTTGCCGAGCATACGATGAAAGGCCCGGCGCGCGGCCACCCGCGCCGTCTCCTTGACCGTATCGTCATCGCGCCGCGCCACGGGCGGCAAGCGCCGCAGGGCGTCGCACACGCCGTCCGCGATCAGGGCCAGCTTGTCTCCATCGGCTTTCGGATCGAGCAGGCCCTGGGCCGCGATGATCGGCGCGCCCTGAAACAGGCCGTCGGCGCCGATCACCAGGGTGACCACCGCCGCCCCGCTATGGGCCATGCGCCGGCGCGCGCGCAGCGCCGGGTCGTCAAGGGGCACCAGGCGATATCCGTCCAGGGCCAGCCGGCCGCTTGGCACATGGTCCACGATCTGGGCCGGGCCCGGCGCCAGGCGAATCAGCGCGCCGTTCTCGCTCACGATCTGCTCCGGCACCTGACAGTCCCGCGCCAGGCGCGCGTGTTCGGCCAAGTGCCGCGCCTCGCCATGGACCGGCACCGCGAGCTGGGGGTGAACCCATTGATACATCTGGGTCAGCTCTTCCCGCGCCGGGTGCCCCGAGACGTGAACGAAATGGTCCGCGTCGGTGATGATCTCGACCCCCTTGCGCACAAGCTGGTTTTGCAGGCGGTGAATCGCCAGATCGTTACCCGGAATCACCCGCGAGGAAAAGATGACCGCGTCGCCGTCCTCCAGGGTCACCCTCGGGTTCTCGTCGTTGGCGATGCGCCAGAGCGCGGACCGCGCCTCGCCCTGGCTACCCGTGCACAGGAGCAGCACCTCCTGGCGCGGCAACCGGCCCGCCTGTTCCTCGTCCACGATGGGCGCGAGATCGCCCAGGTAGCCGGTGTCTCGCGCCACCTGATAAATCCGCAGCATGGACCGGCCCATGAGCACCACGCGCCGGCCGTGGGCGGCGGCGACCTTGGCCGCCGTCTCCAGCCGGGCCACGTTGGAGGCGAAGCAGGCGATCGCCACCCGGTTCTTCAAGCCGCCCACGACCTCCATCAGCGCCGCCCGCACCTCCGCCTCGGAGCCGGATTCTCCATCCACCAGGGCATTGGTGGAATCGCAGACCATGGCCAGCACGTTCTCGTCGGCGAGCGCGCGCAGGGCGGGCTCGTCGTAGGAGTCGCCGGTCAGGGGGTCCGGGTCGAGCTTCCAATCGCCGGTGTGGAACACGGTGCCCGCGGCCGTGCGAATCACCAGCGCGTTCGGCTCGGGGATCGAATGGGTGAGCGTGATCAGCTCCAGATCGAACGGCCCGACCTGGAAGCGCCCCGACATGGGCACCTCGGTGATCTCCACCTCGTCTTCGATTCCGGCCTCGACCAGCTTGGGAATGACCATCGCCTTGGTAAAGGCGGTGGCATAGATGGGACAGCGCAGGCGAGACCACAGATACCCGACGGCGCCGATGTGATCCTCGTGGGCGTGGGTCAGCACCAGCCCGACCAGGTCGTCGCGCCGCGCCTCGATGTACGAGATGTCGGGCATCAGCACATCGATCCCCGGCATGCTGGCATCGGCGAAAGTGACGCCCAAATCCACCATGAGCCACTTGCCGGCGTGGCCATAGAGATTCAGGTTCATGCCAATCTCGCCGGTCCCGCCCAGGGGCAGGAAAAACAGCTCGTCGGCGCGGTTACCGGCGTTCACGCGGCGGGCGTTCACGTGGTGGGCGCCCAATGGGGCCGGTTGGCGCGGTATAGGATGCGCAGGCCCCGCAGGGTCACGTCGGCGTCCACCTCGTCGATGCTGGCCGTGGCCTGGGCGAAGAGCGGCGCCAGACCGCCCGTGGCGACCACCTTTAGCGCCCGGCCGTCCTCCCCGCGAATACGCGCCACGA
>Ga0114931_10001247_pt1 | contig 32331 bp, 26 predicted proteins | sample 2SBtaG_FD_89579 | JGI IMG/M metagenome (GOLD analysis project Ga0114931, IMG submission 89579) | Deep subsurface microbial communities from Kolumbo volcano to uncover new lineages of life (NeLLi) - 2SBTROV14_V59a metaG | ecosystem: Environmental > Aquatic > Marine > Volcanic | place: Kolumbo...
CAACAGCAGCTTTAACTTTGCCTCGGCGATTACCACGGCAACGAATACCGATAATGTGACCTCCGGCACCCTTGCACTCGCCGGTGCGGTACCCGCTATAAGCAACTTCGATGCCGTCGATCTGGCGGCCCTGGACGCGACGGCGATGGCGTTTTCGGTCGACACGGCCGGCGTCGCAACCATGACCTCGGGGCCGACCGGGTTCTCCGTTGCCTCAAGCAGCCAGAACTTGGCCTCGACAGGCAGCCGCGTGCTCACGATCACGAACGGCACCACTTCCTTCGATGTCACACTGGATGTCACCACCGCGAACGGCGGTGCAACGGCCGTCTTCGATATTAATTTACTAGAGTTGCAGAACAGTATTGGCGTGGGCGCGCCGGTAACGGGCGCCACATTCTCGTCCGCCGTTCAGATCTTCGACTCCCTGGGCAACGCCCACGACCTAGTTATCCAGTACACGAAAGTCGATACGAACACTTGGTCCATCAATGTAAACAACCCCGTACTTGCTAGCACCGGAGCCACGAGCGGCACTGTCGCGGCGGCGACCCGAAGCATCGTCTTCGGCGGTGACGGTACACCGGCCACCATCACCTTCCCGCCAGTTGCGATCTCCGGTTGGACGACCGGCGCTACCAACAGCACCGTCACGATGGATATGGGCACCATCGCGAAAACGGACGGCCTGACCCAGTTCGCGGGGCAGTTTGCCCTTAACTCGGTCGACCAAGACGGCGCTCGCTATGGTGGTTTCGTCGGGGTGAACATCGGTGACGATGGCATCGTCACGGCCCTATTCGACAACGGCGAGCAGCTTAAGGTCTACCAGCTACCGGTCGTTATGTTCGCCAATCCGAATGGTCTTGAGGCCCGCAACGGCAACGCCTATGCCCAGACCGACAGTTCGGGCGATATCATCCTACAGCAGGCCAATGCCGGCGGCGCCGGTGTGGTTGCCTCCTCGGCCCTGGAGTCCGCGAATGTGGATCTGGCCGAAGAATTCACCAAGATGATCACCACCCAGCGGGCTTATTCGGCCAGCGCCAAGATCATCACCACCGCCGATAGCATGCTCGAAGAGCTTATCCGTATCCGGCGGTAATTAATCTCGGAGTTTGAATCTGTAGAAATCAGACCGAATTAGGTTATTTTTCCTAATTCGGTCTGTTCCATAGGCGGTAAACGGGCTATTTCCGCCCACCCCAAGGTCACTACCCGATCGCTATAATTTTGGCTTAATAATTGGAATTAATGGTTTTTCAAGGGCGGAGCGATAGGCTGCGCAAGAAGATCGATAGCGATTGTGCACTAAGGAGAGGAGTGGATGGACTCGGACCGCCCAGGTAGGCCCAAAAACGTGATTGGACCGGCAGGAGAGCCGCTGACCATCGACGATCTGCCGCCGCCCGAAACCAAACGCTGGGTTATCCGGCGTAAGGCAGAGGTGGTCGCCGGTGTCCGCAATGGCCTCATCAGTCTGGAAGACGCGTGTAATCGATATAAGCTGTCCGCCGAGGAGTTTCTCTCTTGGCAGAAGCTGATCGAGGAGCATGGTATGCGCGGTCTACGCACCACGCGCCTGCAGCAGTATCGCAAGCCTGAAAGCAACGAGACCAATACGGTGCCGGCTGACGGGCCCCAGTACGGCTCGAAACCGTCTTCGTAGATCACCGCCACGACAACAACCAGCCGCCAAAGCTTCACGCGGCTAGTCTTCCCAACAGACCCCTGATCCAAAACGCCACCGGCTCGAGAGCTGGGCAGGCGCGGTTATGCTTGCCCCATCCCCAAACACGGCAATTATTGCCTGCCAAACTAGGCAAGAATTGCCTTTGTTAACCGCAACTTAACCCGACCGATTTAAGCTATTTACAAGGGTTTGGGGAGGGCAGCCGAGGGACCTCCTTCTCCCACAGTAATAGTGCGATTTCGCGGCGCTGCCCAAAAAGAGGCAGCGGTAATCCAGGACGAGCAATCCGGGACGGGCAGATTTGAACTCAATCAGCGATACCATCCGAAGCTTGGGGCCGGCCCGATTGGGCCTCATGGCGGCCGTCGCCGCGGGCATTCTTGCCTTCTTTATCTATTTGACTAGCCGGCTGGCCGTTCCGGATCTGGCGTTGCTCTATTCCGATCTGGACCCGCAGGACAGCGGCCAGATTGTTAGTCGGCTAGAGCAAAGGAAAATCCCTTTCCGGATTGGCACCGACGGCAGTCAAATCTTCGTTCCCGCCGATGAAGTGGGGCGGATGCGTGTCGCCATGGCCGAGGACGGCCTGCCGGCGGGCGGTTCTGTCGGGTATGAAATATTCGATCGATCCGAGGGCCTTGGCACTACTAGCTTCGTGCAAAGCGTCAACCGTGTGCGCGCGCTCGAAGGTGAATTAGGACGCACCATTCGGTCGATTTCCCAGATCAAAAAAGCACGAGTCCATCTGGTGCTACCGCAGCGCGCGTTGTTTAGTCGCGACCGGCAGGAGCCAACCGCCTCCATCGTTATCACCATGAAGGGCGCTCAACGGCTGGAGCGAAACCAAGTTCTAGCCATCCAACACCTGGTTTCAGCGGCGGTCCCCGGGCTCAAGCCAACCATGGTCTCGATCATAGACAACAGCGGCAATCTGCTGGCTCGCAGCGCCGAGGAAGGCGACGTGCAGGGAACCGCGACAACCGCCGATGAGATGCGCATCGCCTATGAGACCCGCTTGATCCGGACTGTCGAAGAGCTGTTAGGACGATCTGTCGGCCGTGACAACGTACGCGTTCAAGTTTCCGCGGACATGGATTTCGACCGCATCACGGAAAACGCCGAAACATTCGATCCGGACGGTCAGGTGGTGCGCTCGACGCAGACCGTGGAAGAGCAATCGGGCAGCTCCGACGGTCAGGGCCTGCCCCCGGTCACCGTAGGCGGCAATCTGCCGGATGCGAACCTTGGGGCAGCGGATGCCACCGGGTCACAAAGCAATACCCTTCGTAACGAAGAAACGGTCAACTTCGAGATATCGCGAACCGTCAGGACCTTTGTCCGTGAAAGCGGTGTCATACGGCGTCAATCCATCGCGGTTCTGGTCAACGGTATCACTACGGTGGCCGAAGACGGGACAGCGACCTACGAGCCGCGCAGCACCGAGGAGATGCAGCAGCTCACCGCTTTGGTTCGCTCGGCCGTGGGTTTCGACGAGAAACGCGGTGACAAGCTGGAAATCGTCAATTTGCGGTTCGCCGATACCGATCTGAATTTGGGCGTCGGAGAAGGCAACGGTTTCTTTGGCTTTACCGAGGCGCAGCTTATGCGAATCGCCGAGGTCTTGGTCCTCGGCGTCGTCGCGGTGCTTGTCCTGCTGCTTGTGGTTCGTCCGCTTGTCGGCCGTATGGTCGAGGGTGGAGGTGGTGCCGTCGGTGCAGGCGTCGGCAGGTTATCCGATCACTCAGGTGCGGGCGCCGGCGGCCACGCGGCCCTTGCCGGTCCGCGTCAGGGCGGCGACGAACAACTAGCATCCAGCAACTCCGAGGCCGTCGCCGAAGAGATCGACCAAATGATCGATTTGAACAAAGTCGAGGGCCGCGTGCGCGCTTCTTCCGTTCGCAAGATCGGCGAGATCGTCGAAAAACATCCGGATGAAGCCGTAGCTATCATCCGTAACTGGCTCTACCAGGAAGCCTAAGTCATGCGTCTGCGTGAAGACTATCGCACGATGAGTGGCCCGGAAAAGGCCGCCTTGCTGATGATGTCCGTCGGCGAGGAAAACGCCACGCGCCTGTTCACCCTGATGGATGACGAGGAGATCAAGGAGCTATCTCAGTCGATGGCCAATCTGGGCAGCGTAAGCTCCGCGATGGTCGAACGATTGTTGGTCGAATTCGCCGATCAAATTTCCAGCACCGGCTCCTTGATCGGTAACTTCGACAATACCGAGCGCCTTTTGGCCAAGGTACTCGGCGAGGATCGCGTCGGCTCGATTATGGAAGAAATCCGCGGTCCGGCCGGCCGGACCATGTGGGAGAAGCTGACCAACGTCAATGAAACGGTGCTCGCCAACTATTTGAAGAACGAGTATCCGCAAACCGTCGCCGTGGTCCTGGCCAAGATCAAACCCGACCATGCGTCCAAGGTTCTGGCGCTGTTGCCCGAACCATTCGCCATGGAAGTAATCATGCGCATGTTGCGTATGGAATCGGTGCAGAAGGAGGTGCTCGACGATGTCGAGCGCACCTTGCGCAACGAATTCATGTCCAATTTGGCCCGCACGAACCGGCGCGATGCGCACGAAATGATGGCCGATATCTTCAACTTCCTCGACCGCAACGTCGAAAACCGATTCCTCACGGCGCTGGAAGAGCGGAACCGGGATTCGGCGGAACGTATCAAGGCTTTGATGTTCACCTTCGAGGATCTGGGCAAGCTCGATCCGGGCGGCGTCCAAACAGTCCTGCGCAGCGTCGACAAAGACAAAATCGCCATCGCCCTCAAGGGTGCTTCCGAGGATCTACGCGACCTCTTCTTCTCCAACATGTCGGAACGCGCGGCAAAGATCATGCGCGAGGATATGCAAGCAATGGGACCCGTGCGCCTGCGCGACGTGGACGAAGCGCAGATGTATGTGGTCACCACGGCAAAGGACCTGGCCGCCAATGGCGAGATTGTCATTGCCGACAACAAGGGGGAGGACGAGCTCGTCTACTAAGACGACGCCACAACCGATATGAACGCACCCCGCAAATTCCTCTTCGAGACCACGTTCGAGCCTGACGAGCCCGCGGGCGCGCCGCGCCCGGCGGAAAAGAAACCGGTCAAGACATTCACGGAAGAGGAAGTAACAAAGGCCCGGGACGACGGATTTGCCGCCGGCAAGGAAGCCGGCCAGAAGGCGGCCGAGGAAGCGATCGAGCGTGACATCGAGCGAACGCTAGAGAGCGTAACACAACAACTCACCGAGCTGAGCAAGATACAAACCGAGGCCATCGAGCGCCGCGACCGCGAGGCCATAGAGGCCGCGCTGGCAATCATCCGCAAGCTCTTCCCCAGTCTCGCGGAAGCGCATGGAATGACCGAGATAGAGGCCATCATCGGCGACTGTCTCGCACGTTTGCGCGGCGAAGCGCGCGTTGTCATACGCGTCGCCGATCTCGTTCTCGATGCGGTCAACGAGCGTGTCGCGACACTGGCCACCAAAGCCGGATTTGAAGGTAAAATCGTGTTGATCGCGCAAGAAGATCTGCAAGCTGGCGACGTGCGCGTGGAATGGGCCGACGGCGGCGCGGAACGCGATAGCGGGTCACTTTGGCACGAAATCGATGCAGTGGTTGCACGCACCATAGGTGTAACGCTCCCGGAGACCGCGAACACCACGCCCATAAAACCCGCGACAGCCGCCCTTACACAGGAGGAGGAACGGCCAAAGGCCGTATCCCAGTAGGAGATTATTATGGCCGACGATGACGATCTTGATTTGCAAGACCTGGACCAGGAAGCGGGGGCGGAGGGCGAGCAGAACGGTACTGCCGATGTCGGCGATCCCGGGCGCGTACCCACCAACGCCAAGGAACTCGAGGCGGTCTACGACATTCCGGTGCAGGTATCGGCCGTGCTCGGCCGGTCAACCATGCAGGTAAGCCAACTGCTCAAGCTCGGCCGCGGTGCCGTGGTGGAGTTGGATCGGAAGGTCGGTGAAGCCATCGATATCTATGTCAACGACCGGCTCATCGCCCGTGGCGAAGTCGTTGTCGTTGAAGACCGTCTCGGCGTGACGATGACCGAGATCATCAAGACAGAACGCTCGTAACGTTTGGCAGCGGGCGAAGGTACGCGACATGGCAACCGTGAGCACAACCGAGAAGATTCGCGCCCAAGTCGGGGGCGCCGCGCCGATCAACTCTGCCACAAGCCTCGACGTTGCGACGCTCGGTGGCGCGATCGGTGCATTTATTGTCATTGGCGCGGCGATGGTTCTTGGCGGCTCACCAAAATCTTTCGCCGATATTCCGGCGCTGTTAATTGTCATTGGCGGCACGTTTCTGGTCACGACCATTTCGTTTTCCTTGAAAGAGGTTATTCGTGCCCAGGGCGTTATGTTGCGCGCCGTCGTCTACCATTCTGAAACGCCCGAGGACGCGGCACAGCGCATGCTCCACGTGGCGGATCGGGCGCGGCGCGAAGGCCCCATGAGTCTCCAATCTTCAACGAAGAACGCGCATGCCGGTCCTTTTCTTACACAAGCAATTGAACTGGTCGTTGACGGTCTGCCAACCGAAGAAGTCGAGAATATGTTGGCCCGCGAAAGCCATGCGACGCGCGAACGACATATTCGTTCCGCTGGTGTCCTGCGACGCGCGGGTGAGGTAGCACCGGCCATGGGTCTCATCGGCACCCTGGTCGGTCTGGTTCAAATGCTCGGCAATCTGGACGACCCCTCGACAATCGGGCCCAGCATGGCGGTGGCCCTGCTGACCACCTTCTACGGCGCCATCCTGGCCAACATGATATTCATCCCGCTGGCCAACAAACTGGAAAGAAACTCCGAGATCGAACTGATGGTCAATCAAATCTACACCATCGGTGTCACCTCGGTTAGTCGCCAAGAGAATCCGCGGCGGCTGGAAATGATCATCAACACCATCCTCTCGCCCGCGCAGCGGGTAAATTATTTCGACTGATCACGCAGGGAGAGCGTAGGTATGAGGCTCCTCATCGTCGGCACCCTCGACGGACATATCACAACCGCGGGCAAGATTGCGCTTGAGCGTGGCGCCAAGGTCGCGCATCTCGATACAGTCGATGGCGCGTTGGACGCGCTTCGGGCCGGGCAAGGCGCCGATCTGGTGATGATCGATGTCAATCTGGACATCGGGCATCTATGCTCCAGCTTGCAGACCGAGCGTTTCTTAGTTCCTGTCGTCGCCTGTGGCATCGGCGCCGATACAAAACTTGCCGTCGCCGCCATCCGCGCCGGGGCCAAAGAGTATATCCCGCTACCGCCGGATGCGGAGTTGATAGCCGCGGTATTGGCAGCCGTAACCGAAGAAACAAGCGCCCTGATCTACAGCGACCCAGCGATGGCTGAGATTCTTCACCTGGCCGACCAAGTCGCCCCGTCGGATGCCAGCGTCCTGATCACCGGCGAATCGGGCACCGGCAAGGAAGTTCTGGCCCGCTATCTGCACAGCAAATCGAAGCGCGCCCGTAAGCAGTTCATCTCGCTTAACTGTGCCGCAATCCCTGAAAATTTATTGGAATCAGAGCTTTTCGGGCACGAGAAAGGTGCCTTTACCGGGGCTATCGGCCGGCGCGTCGGTAAGTTCGAGGAAGCACATCGAGGCACATTGCTTCTCGATGAGATATCCGAGATGCACCCGCGCCTGCAGGCTAAATTATTGCGCGCCGTTCAGGAGCGCGAGATCGACCGGGTCGGCGGCAGTCAGGCAATCAAAATCGATATCCGGCTTCTCGCCACATCGAACCGCGACCTTGAAGAGGCAGTGCGTAAAGGCGGGTTCCGCGAGGATCTGTATTTCCGCCTCAACGTCATCACCATCGAGGTGCCCCCGCTACGCAACCGGCCCAAAGACATTCAGGTGCTTGCCGAAAGCTTCCTGAAGAAATACGCCGAGGCCAATGGTGCATCTGGCATGGCGATGAGCCCGGAAGCACTGGCGATGCTTGAAACGCACCATTGGCGCGGCAACGTGCGCGAGCTCGAAAACACCATTCACCGCGCCGTCCTGCTCGCACAGGATAAATTGATTCTGCCGGAGTCCATTCATTTGACCGGCACCTCTCTGCGGCACGGCGATGCCGAGGGCGACGGGAAGGATGATGCGACCACTGCTCGCATCGCCCAATCGCGCGCCGCGTTGGCGACCGGTGGACACAAGCTAGTCGGAAGGACGGTAGCCGACGTGGAGCGCGATCTGATCATCGATACGCTGCAGCATTGCCTGGGCAATCGCACGCATGCGGCAAACATTCTCGGCATTTCCATTCGGACACTGCGCAACAAACTGAAGCTGTATAGCCAAGATGGCCTCCCCATTCCCATGCCGGGCGAAGCGGGGTCCCCGGCCTGAAGCTGGCCGCTTTCGTAAAGGAAAACGCCTTAGATCATGACCGATACCAGCGTGCAGGAGACCCCAGGGACCGACGGCGCGTCCGCCGTAAGCACGGAACTATCCGCGTTCGGCCGGATCTCCGAGCAGCTCAGGCGCGGCGATATCGCGCTGGCGCTGGGCATTGCGATCATCCTGGTGGTGCTGATTCTGCCAATGCCGAGTTGGTTGCTCGACATCGCATTGGCCGTTTCGATGACTCTGTCGGTGTTGATCCTGATGACGGTGTTGTTTATTGGCCGACCGCTGGATTTTAGCTCGTTCCCAACCATCCTGCTCATCGCGACCATGCTACGCCTGTCGCTCAATATGGCATCCACCCGCCTCATCCTAGCCAAGGGCCACGAGGGTTCGGATGCCGCGGGGCAGGTGATTCAAGCATTTGGCAATTTCGTCATGGGTGGCAATTTCGTCATCGGAATCATCATTTTCGGCATTCTCGTCATCGTCAATTTCGTCGTCATCACAAAAGGCTCGGGGCGTATCGCCGAGGTTTCCGCGCGCTTTAGCTTGGATGCCATGCCGGGCAAGCAAATGGCGATCGACGCCGATCTGTCCGCCGGATTAATCGATGAGGCCGAAGCGCGGACGCGCCGCAAGACGCTAGAGGACGAAAGCAACTTCTTCGGCTCGATGGATGGTGCCGCCAAGTTCGTACGCGGCGACGCGATCGCCGGCTTGTTGATTACCTTTATCAATGTCATCGGCGGCATAATCATCGGCGTTGCCCAACAGGGCCTGACTTTTGGCGAAGCGGCGCAGAACTATACCCTGCTTACGGTTGGTGACGGCCTGGTAACGCAAATTCCGGCGATCATCGTCTCCACCGGTGCCGGCCTTCTGGTTTCCAAATCGTCGGCGACCGGCTCCGCCGACAAAGCCATTTTCGGTCAGCTCAGCTCCTATCCACGAGCGCTTGGCTTGTCTTCTTTTTTGATGCTCGCCTTGGGGTTGCTGCCAGGTATCCCGACCCTGCCGTTCATGATACTGGCCGGCGTGGCCGGAGGGCTGGCTTGGTCGGCCACGCGCCGTGGCCAGGCAACCGCCGTCGCCGAAACCAAGGCCGACGAGGCCGCCAAGGAAGCAGCGCCCGTGGCCGAGGAGCCGATCAGCAATACCTTACAGCTCGACAATTTACGCCTTGAGTTGGGCTACGGACTGCTGCCCATGATCAGCGATCGGGGCGGCCAACGGCTGACCGATCAGATCAAAGCGTTGCGCCGGCAGCTGGCGCAAGAGATGGGCTTTGTCCTGCCGTCGGTGCGCATCCAAGATAACCTGCAGCTACCGTCTAACAGTTACGCGGTGCGGGTGAAGGAGATTGTCGCCGGACGCGGCGAGCTGCGGCCGAACATGCTGTTGGTCATGGACCCGCGCGGCGAAAAAATCACCCTGCCCGGCGAGGAAACCACCGAGCCAACGTTCGGATTGCCAGCCATGTGGGTCGACCAAGGCGCCCGGGAAGAGTCACTGTTTCGCGGCTACACCGTGGTCGATCCACCGACCGTCATCACCACGCACCTGACCGAGCTGGTGAAGGATAACATGGCGGAGCTTCTGTCTTACTCCGAAACGCAGAAATTACTCGATGAGATGGGCGAGGAGCATCAAAAACTGATCGCCGATCTGATTCCCACTCTGATCTCGGTCGGGGGGTTGCAGCGCGTGCTGCAAAACCTGCTGGGCGAACGGGTATCGATCCGCGATTTGCCGTCCATTTTGGAGGGCGTCGCGGAAGCGTGCGGCTATACGCGCAACGTTTCCGGCATCACCGAGCACGTGCGCGCACGCCTAGCGCGGCAAATCTCCAGCGCGCAAGTCAATGATGAGAACTTCATTCCGATGATGACGCTCTCGCCCCAGTGGGAGCAGGCCTTCGCCGAGGCGATCATCGGTGACGGTGACGACCGGCAACTATCCATGGCGCCATCGAAACTGCAGGAATTCATCAAGCTCGTGCGCAGCGGATTCGAACGTCACGCCATGATGGGGCAAACGCCGGTGCTGCTCACCAGCCCCGGTATCCGCCCTTACGTGCGCTCGATCATCGAACGCTTCCGCCCCTCAACCGTGGTGATGTCGCAGAACGAGGTTCACGCCAAGGTGCAGATCAAGACCCTCGGGCAGATCTGACCGCGATTGTGTTCATAGGCAAGAAAGGCTCGTAAACAGCTGATGCGTCTGAGAAGTTTCACCGGCAAAACACTGCCTGACGCGATGCGTCGGGTGCGCGAGACCCTGGGTCCCGACGCCGTGATTCTATCCACGCAACCCGTGGAAACTGGCATCGGCGTGCGCGTGACGGCCGCCCTCGAAGACAGTCCTCTTGAGGATTTCGACCTTGCCGGCAACAGTGGCGGCTTGGCTTCCATCGACGACATCACCGAAGCACTGGCCTACCACCGGTTTCCGCCGGGCCTACTGGACCGGCTGCTTGCCACCGCCGCTGAACTATCCGCGTCCGATCCGGCCCTATCGCTTGCCGGTGCGTTGGACAGTGAATTCGCCTTTACTCCCCTGCCCGCCGCCATACCCCCGCGCCCCCTTATGGTAGTCGGGCCGCACGGCGCCGGCAAAACCGCGACCACGGCCAAGCTTTGTGCCCACGCGCGGCTTATGGGCGGCACACCGCGGCTGATTACCATGGACACAAAAAAGTCCGGCGGCTTGGCCCAAGCAGCCGCCTTCGCCCTGGCTCTTGGATTGGACCTGGAACAGACACCTGACAGCGATGCCCTCGCCGCACGGCTGAGCACCAGCCCAAGCGACCAGCTAACCGTCATCGATACCGCCGGCGCTAATCCCTTTGACGACGCGGATATGGAACGCCTATCCGCCGCCGCAACGGCGTCCAATGCCGGCCTTGTCCTGGTCCTGCCCGCCGGCGGCGATGCCATGGAATCGGCCGAGATGGCTGTCGCCTTCGCCGGCATTGGTGCCGACCGCATGATCGGCACGCGCCTCGACATAGCGCGCCGCTTGGGCGGCATCTTGAGTGCCACCCAGGCTGGCAGCTTGGCGCTCATGGCGGTGAGTAAATCGCCAAACATCGGCGATGCATTGCTGCCGATCAATCCGGTTTCGCTCGCCCGCCTGTTGTTGCCCGGGCCCCCAGAGCTAGCGGAACCAGCGGAAGCTTTTCTTGCCAGGGAGACCGGCTGATGGCCGACATTGCTCAGATTCGCGCCAGTTTACCCTCGGCCGCGTCATTGCCCAATGCGTTCGCCATTGCTTCGGGAAAGGGCGGCGTCGGTAAGACCTGGCTGTCGGTCACCTTGTGTCACGCTTTGGCGCTCGCCGGCAGAAAAACGTTGTTATTCGACGGAGACCTCGGTCTCGCCAATGTCGACATCCAGCTCGGCCTGGAACCGCGACACGATCTGGCGGGTGTAATTTCGGGCCGTTGTCAGCTCGGCGACGCCATAGTCTCCTACGACGACGGGGGCTTTGACGTGGTTGCCGGCCGCTCCGGCTCCGGCAGCCTTGCCAATCTATCGCCCGATCGGCTAGCCGGTCTCTCCACGGCATTGGCCGACATGGCCCCGGTCTATGACCATATCGTCCTCGACTTGGGAGCTGGCGTCGAGCGCACCGTGCGTCAATTGGCGGCGCAGGCGCAAACCAGCCTGGTAGTCACCTCCGACGAGCCGACAGCGTTGACCGATGCGTACGCATTCATAAAGCTTTTATTGCTGCAACAAACTGATATCGACGTGCGGATCGTGGTGAACATGGCGGCATCGACAAGTGAGGGCGAGCGCACCTATGCCACCCTACGCAAGGCATGCGCCTCGTTTCTTAAGATGGCGCCATCACTTGCGGGCGTCATCCGCCGCGATAACAAGGTGAAAGAGACGATCCGCAATCAGGCATCGCTCCTTACGCGCTATCCGAACTGCACCGCGGCCCAAGATGTAGAGACCTTGGTGAGGCGGCTTATGGAAACGCCATGAGCGACGCTCTTCGCCCCTCCTCTCTACTTACCTCGGCGCCACCGGCAACCGCGCCGTCTGGTGTGTTGGGTACGCTGCCCAATCCACCACCCGAGGTTTCCCAACTTCCCGCCGGCACCACGCTGCGCGGTACTGTCGTCGGTCAGGATGATAAAGGTCACCTGTTGGTGCGCACCGATCTGGGCGCTCTTACGGTTTCCACGAAAGCAAACCTGCCACCGGGCAGCGAAGTGGTGCTGCAAATCCGCAGTTCCGGCGCCCAACTGCATATCCTGTTGATGCAAGGTGACGCGGCGGCCAGGACAGCGGCCGGGGGGACGACGCCGCGCGGGCTTCCGCCAGGCCCACCAACCACCAACGCTCTGCCCATCCCACCGGGCGGCACCCCATCGAACGCCGGCGTGCCACCACCAGATCAACTCACCCTTAGGCAAAGCATCCGCGCCATTCTGCAAACACCCGCGTCATTGCCGGCGAGTTTGGGGCCAGCGAGTTCGGGGCCAGCGAGTTCGGGGCCAGCGAGTTCGGGGCCAGCAGGCGGCAGCACGCTCAATCCGGCGATCGTAGCGGCCATCGCCCGCCTCGCACCAGGTAGCCAGATCGTGCTGCGCATCATCTCGGTTAGCGCTCCCGCGGGGGTATCGGCGGACGTATCGGCGGGCACCATACCGCAAGTAGCGCCAACCGGGGTGTCACCGGCGGCAACCGGCGTTGCCCCTAGTGCCGCCACTCCTGGAGTCATCGCAGGTCAAGGGCCAGCCACCCCGTCACCGGCTCCTGGTCAAGCCGGTATCGGCGGCCTTGCCCCTGGCACTCCTTCTGGTACTCCCACGGGCACCTCCACGGCGGCGCCGCCCGGCCTTCTCGGCACCAGCACGCCCGCGACAGGGACTGGCGCTCCCGCCTTGACCACAACGGCAGGTGGCCTTGCGGTGTCAACAAACACAGCGGGAATACCACCTCAAACTCCCTCTTCCGTAGCAGCCACCCCAACGTCGGGGCCTTCCGCCGGCACCCCGACCCCACCGCCAACCAGTGTTGGCGCGGCCTATGCCGCCGCGCAGGCATCTCCCTCATCGGGGCCCTATGCCGGACAGGGCGGAGCTCCCGTGGCGACACAAATTCGCCCCCCCCTCGGCCCTAGCCCTATTCCTGGCCCTGGCTTTACAGCCGGGGGGCCCGCCACCACACAAATCACGGGCGTGGTTACAGCGACCACGAATGCCGGCAACCCGGTCCTACAAACTCCCATAGGCACCCTGACCCTGGAGGTGCAAGCCGCGCTGCCCGCCGGCAGTCGGGTGCTCTTCGAATGGGTGCCGGGCGCTCTACCGAGCGAATCGGCGAACCTTCCAGCATCGCTGGCCCGCGCATGGCCGGAGATCGAGGAAACCGTCCGGGTGCTGCACGAGGCCGCGCCACCGGGTGTTTCCAACCCCGCGATCATTCCACAACCTGGTGTCAAGCTGGCCTCTGGCTTGCTTTTCTTCTTGGCGGCACTCAGCGGCGGCGACATGAGCCGGTGGCTTGTCGGTCAAGCGGTGCAAACCTTGAAAGTCGCGGGCCGGGACAACCTGCTCGCCCGACTCGGGCGAGACTTCGGTCAATTGAGTCGGCAGGTAGAGAGCGGCGGGTCCGATTGGCGCCTATTTCTGATTCCGATGCTCGACGGGTCTCAGGTGCAGCAGATTCGATTCTTCGAGCGGCATGGCTCACACCGGCGCGGCACCGGCGACGACCAGAAAGACGGCGACTCGACGCGCTTCATCCTAGAGATCGAGTTGAGCCGGTTGGGCGACATGCAGATCGACGGCCTGGTGCGGGAGAAGCGTTTTGATCTTGTGTTACGCACGCGCCGGCCGCTGTCGGATATCATGCGCCACGACATCATCGAGATATTCACCGATGCCAACGATGCGGCCGGTTTTACCGGCACCCTCGGCTTTCAGGCATCGCGCGAATGGCGCTTCATGCCCATCAATGAAACCGCCACAGCCTCGGCGGAGTTGGGCCTGGTGATCTGAACCAGGGCGGTCGGCCCCCTGCTCCGGGCTGGCCCTTATTCCGGGTCCACCAGGTTCTTACGCCGATGTAGGTCGACGCCCATTTCATCCATGGCCGTCTGTTCGCGACGTGCCGCCTCGTCCTGTTCTTCCGCTATCTGATTATCGCGCGCCAACTCAAACTTCTTCATCTCTTGAAAGGCCTGGTTCACCTCGTCGCGCGCGGCGGTACAAGCTAGCTCGATATTGGCGATCGATTGGCGCAGTCGCTTGCGCCGTTCGAGAGCCGCGGCAACGAACGCCGGGAAGGCGATGCTGCCCTCGGCCGACCCCGAGGCCGCGGACTGCTCTTGCTCGAGCTCTTGCTCAAGCGCCTGAAGATCGGCCCGCAGTTTATCCGCAAGCCCTTCAAGCTCCGCCAGTTTTTGCCGCTTTTCATCGAGCGCCCAGCTATGCACGCGAACTAGGCTGTTGAGCGCGTTCATGCTCTACGGCGCCGGCATGCCAAGAATCTCGGCCAGTGCGGCGTAGCTGCTTGGTAGATCGCTGCATTCACCCTTGCCCTGCTTAAGAAAATCCTCGAGCTGCGGGTAGTAAAGGACGGCATCGTCGATGGCCGGGTCGCTGCCTTTCTTATAGGCGCCTATACGGATCAACTCGGCCATGTTCTCGTAAGTTGATAACAACATACGCGCGCGATCAACCAACGCATTCTCCGCCTCGTTATTGCATTGCGGCATGGTGCGGGAGATGCTGCGCAGAACGTTGATCGCGGGATAGCGGTTGCGCTCGGCGATCGCCCGCTCGAGAACGATCTGCCCATCGAGGATGCCGCGCACCGCATCGGCGATGGGTTCATTGTGATCGTAACCCTCGACCAGAACCGTGAACAGGCCGGTAATCGACCCGCCGTCGACTCCGGGGCCGGCGCGTTCGAGAAGTTGCGGCAGTTGGGCGAACACCGATGGTGTATACCCCTTACTAGTTGGCGGCTCACCGGCCGCCAGGCCGATCTCGCGCATGGCCATGGCAAATCGCGTAATCGAATCGATCAGGCACAGCACATCCTTGCCCTGGTCGCGGAAGAATTCCGCCGCCGTCAGGGTCAGATCCGCTGCCTGCCGACGCATGAGGGGGGATTCGTCCGAGGTGGCGACAACTACCAACGAGCGGGCCAATCCCTCGGCGCCCAGGTCATCCTCGAGCCATTCCTGCACCTCACGGCCGCGTTCGCCAATGAGGCCGATGACGTTGACGTCCGAGGTCGTATACCTTGCCAGCATGGATAAAACGACCGATTTACCCACGCCGGAGCCGGCGAAAATACCCATGCGCTGGCCCCGGCAGCAGGTCACGAAGCTATTCAGGGCACGGACGCCCAGATCGATCTTGCCGCCGACCCGCTGGCGGCTGTGCGCCGGCGGCGGTGGCCGGCGCAGCGGGCACGCCACATCGCCGTTGGGCAGCGGACCCTTGCCGTCGATGGGCTCGCCCAGGGCATTCACCACCCGGCCAAGCCAACCATCGGTCGGCCAGATGACCGGATCGGAGCGCACCAGTTCCGCCTTGCAACCAAGCGCCACCCCCTCTAGGCGACCGAAGGGAAGCAGCAGGGCCCGGCCATGGTGGAATCCAATCACCTCGCAGGTGATCCGGGATTCGTCGCGGGTCACGATGTTACAGCGCCCACCGATGGAGAGCGCCTGATCGAGCCCCGCGACCTCGACCAGCAATCCAAGCACGCCGGCCACCCGGCCATAGAGCTGAAATTCGGGTATGTGATCGAGCTCGTCGATCAGGGCCCGTACCGCCAAAGGCACGTGTGCCGTCCTATCAAAAGTGGACTGGGCGCGAAATTCTTACCGACGATATTGGCACCTTGGATTTAAGGTTCCGTAAAATAAGATAAAAACAGGCTTGCGGCGCTAATGATTTGTTAATAAAAGTTCCGCAAAATGGTTAACGAACACAAATTCTTCCAATCCAAGGCATCGGGAATCTGGTAAATGAGAGTGCTTCTCGTCGAGGACGATACCGCCACCGCGCAAAGCATCGAGATGATGCTTCGGTCGGAAAGCTATGTCTGCGATACCACCGACATGGGCGAAGACGGGCTCGAGATCGGTAAGCTTTATGACTATGACATCATTGTTCTCGATCTCATGCTACCGGATATGGACGGGTATGAAGTCCTGCGCCGCCTGCGCGCGGCACGGGTCAAGACACCCATCCTGATCCTCTCCGGGCTGAACGGTTTGGACGACAAGATCAAGGGCCTCGGCATCGGCGCCGACGACTATCTGACCAAACCCTTCGACAAGCGCGAACTGGTAGCCCGCATCCAAGCCATCGTGCGCCGCTCCAAGGGTTACTCGGATTCGGTCATCAAGACCGGCAAGCTGACGGTCAACCTGGATACACGGACGGTAGAGGTCGAGAGCCAACCCCTGCACCTCACGGGCAAAGAATACGGCATCCTCGAATTGCTGTCCCTGCGCAAGGGCACCACGTTGACCAAGGAGATGTTCCTGAACCATCTTTATGGCGGTATGGACGAGCCATAGCTGAAGATCATCGACGTCTTCGTCTGCAAGCTGCGCAAGAAGCTCACATCGGCCACCAGCGGCGAGAACTACATCGAGACGGTTTGGGGCCGCGGTTATGTTCTTCGGGACCCAGTTCCAGGGCAGGAGAGCAAGGGCGAAGCGCGGAGCCAAATGGCCGCCAGCGGTTAGACCAGAACCCGGTCGGCTGAAACCGCCCGGAGACTACCCTAAACCTCGATTTTCCTAGAGTTTGAGTTTTCCCACAACCCGACGTGGGCAAAGCTGGGTGCCCGGGTGCCTGGTTGATAGACTCTATTTTCAAGTTTATAGCGTGGAGTACGGCTGTCGAAACGAATGATGGCTCTAGCTCGCCACCTTCTTTTCTTGGCCTTCCAGCACCGGGCGGTAGATACCCCGGTGCCCCGGCATGAGCGCGAAGCGCTCGGTCATGCCGAGCACCGTCTCGGCACCACCGAGATAGAGGAAACCGTCATCAGCCAGTAGGTCGGCGAGGCGGCCGAAAACCTCGGACTTTGTCGGCGGATCGAAATAGATCAGTACATTGCGGCAGAAAATTATATCAAAATGTCCCAGCGCGGACGGGTTGGTGAGCAGATTGAATTGCTGGTACTTCACCATCTGGCGAATCTCGGGATCGATCTGCCAGCGATCGCCGTTTTGTTTGAAGTACTTGACCAGAAGATTGATCGGAAGGCCGCGCTGCACCTCGAATTGGGAGTAGAGACCTTCCTTCGCCTTGTCGAGAATTTCCTGGGACAGATCGGTTGCGATGATGTCTACCTTCCAGCCGGCCAGTTTGCTCGCATTCTCCTTGAGCAGCATGGCCAAGGTGTAGGGCTCCTGCCCGGAGGAACATGCGGCGCTCCAGATACGGAAACTCTTTTTCGACGCCCGGTGCTCAAGCATATGCGGCAAGACCGTATCGGTGAACTGGTCAAAAGGTTTCTGATCGCGGAAGAAGAACGATTCGTTGGTGGTCATCGCCTCGGTGACGTCGACCAGTAAAGCTTCATCCTTGCCCGTGCGGATCGCTTGCGCCAACTCGTCGAAGCCCGCGAAATTCCATTTGCGCGCAACTGGATTGAGTCGGCTCTCGATGAGGTAAGCCTTATCCTTGCTCAGGGCGAGGCCAGAGCGCTTCTTAAGAAGCTGTGCGATTAGTTCAAAATCGGTAACATTCATGCCGCGGTCCTCATTGCGAGCTTGCGGACGTAGGTTGCAATCTCAGGTAGAGGCAAGACCGCCGAGCATAGGCCCGCCGTTGCCACTGCTCCGGGCATACCCAACACGACGCTGGTTGCCTCGTCTTGGGCAACGACCGATGCGCCAGCATCGACCGCTACCGCGGAACCCTTTTGCCCATCGGCGCCCATACCCGTTAAAATGACTATCAGCATCCGCGAGCCATAGATTTTTGCCATGCTACGCAACATGGGATCGACCGCGGGCCGGCAAAAATTCTCTGGCGGATTGGTGTTCAGCTTGATGATGTTGCTCGTTTCGCCACGCTCAACGGTCATGTGATGCTCGCCCGGCGCCACATATATGTGCCCTGGTTGGATGGCCTCGCCATCCTTGGCCTCACTGGCTGGAATATTCGATGCCTTGGCGATATGCTCCGCCAGCAACACCGTAAACGTGGCCGGCATATGCTGCGTTATGAGGATGGGTTGCTTAAGATCGGTCCCAATATTCTTGAGCACCTCGAATAGTGCCTGCGGTCCGCCGGTTGAGCTGCCAATGGCGATAACGTCAACCGTTTGTTTCGGTGCCGCGCGCAGCTCCAATTTTTCCGTGGCTGGCGCGACACTGATCGTGCGCGGCGTGACGCCGGCCTTGGGCGACACCGATGCCCGCGCCGCAATCTGGCGGCGGCCGTTCCTGCCCGCCTCTGCCAAGGCTTTAATCTTCCCGATCAGCTCTTGTTTGAAAGCATTGGCGGAGTGAATTTCACTGGTAGAGGTGGGCTTAGCAACATAATCGGCGGCACCGTTCGCCATGGCCCGCAAGCTGATCTCGGCATTTTGCCGGGTCAGGGTCGAGGCCATTACCACTTGCACGCCCGGCTTGGCTTTGAGCAGCAACGGCAAGGCGGTCATGCCATCCATGACCGGCATTTCGATATCGAGAACGATGATCTCAACATCATGCCGGACAACGGTCGTCAGGGCCTGCTGACCATTTGACACCGACGCGATGACGACAACGGCCGGGTCCGATTCGAGCGCGCGTTTAAGCAGCCCACGAATAACCGCGGAGTCATCGACGATCATGATACGGAACGGATCCTTCATGAAACTACCTGACACCCAATCCTGCTACTTGCACCGATACCTCAGAGAAGGCCAACCTGCGTGAACTTGGATTCGATAATCTCGCTATCGAACGGCTTCATGATGTACTCGTCGGCGCCGGCATCGATCGCTTCCTGAATATGCGTCATGTCGTTTTCTGTCGTACAAAAAACAACAACGGGTTGATCGACATCCGACATGGCGCGCAAATCGCGCAGAAACTCGATCCCGTTTTTCACCGGCATATTCCAGTCAAGCAGCACGGCTCTAGGCATATTTCGCACACAAGCATCGAGGGCCTTTTGGCCATCCTCGGCTTCATCGATTTCGAAATTGAGGCCTTCAAGGATCTTGCGCGCAACCATGCGCACGACCTTAGAATCGTCGACGATTAGGCAGGTCTTCATCACGAAACTCCAGGGTGTATCCTACAAGGTCAGGTACGAAACAAAGCATCTACGCTACATTTTCATGGGCGTAATCGAGCAGACGCTTAACGTCGAGAACGACCAACAGGCCGTGATCCAGTCGATAAATACCGGCGGAAAAGGAACGCAATTTTACGTCAAGCGTTGCCGGGTTGCGTTCGTAGTTGACGGACGACAGCGGCAAAACTTCACCGACCGAATCCACCAATAGGCTGTAGAGTTCTCCGTCGGTCTCGGCCACGATGCTCATACTTTCGGCGCCCTCGGCGCGCGGCTCAAGACCAAGGCGAATACGAACATCGATCGCGGTAACGACCCGCCCGCGCAGGTTTAACGAGCCCGTAATTTCGGGTGGCGCCAGCGGGATGCGCGTAATCTGGTACGAGCTTAGAACATCCTGCACGAGGAGCACCGGAATGCCGAACAACTGATCGGCAATCGTGAAGGTCACGAAATCCTCGGTCTCGCCGTCCGCCATTGCGACGTTGCCGGCAACCTGGCGCTCGTTCTTCTTGATCATGCCGCACCTCTAACTTCGGTCAATGTGTCATGCAGCGTGTTGAGAAGTGTTTCCCGATCGCTTTTTGCCACGTAATCCAAGAAGCCGGCGGCCCGGCCGCGGGCAAAATCTTTTTGCGTAGCGAAGGACGATAACGCCACCAAGGGAACGTCGCTCCAGCGAGTGTTGTTCTTAATCGCTTCCGCAAATTCGAAGCCATTCATGCCCGGCATCTCGATGTCGGAAATGATGACATCGAAGTCCTCTCCTGATTCGCATAGCTCGAGAGCATTTTGCGCGCTTTCCACCGCGGTCACGTCATAACCGGCCACGGAAAGCAAGGGTGACAGAAGGTTCCGGAAAAACGGACTATCGTCGATCAACAGAACACGCCTGGCGTTTGCACCTTCGAACGATTCTTCTGTCTCGCCGCCAAACCAATCGTGCAACGCGTTCGTCAGATAGTGGCCGACATCGACAATGTCCGTCGCCCGCCCGGCAATGACCGCGCTGCCGACATAGCCTGTCCGCTTGGAGTTGAGCTCCACTTTGACCCGATCCTCGACGATGTCCACGATCTCATCGACGACCAGTCCCATCGCCCGATCGCGATCGGAAAAGACCAGAACCGGCTGGCGGCCATCCTTCTTTAGCTCTTCGGCGCCCTCCATTTGGATCAGCGGCATGAGTTGGCCGCGATACTGAACGACGCTTTGGCCATCCGAGAACTCGACCGTGGTCAAGTCGATCTCCTCAAGCCGCGCCACCAGGGCCAGCGGCACCGCCTTTGGCGACGCTTCGACGGCGCGGAAGACCAACATGGAGGTCGTCTCGGCGTTGCGGCCGCCATGACGCTCGTGCACGGCGTCATCGGCATCACTGGCAAGATCGACCTCGCCGGTGGCCGCTGCGATTCCGTTAGGATCGAGAATCATGACCACACTGCCATCGCCCAAGATGGTATTGCCCGAGAACATCTGGATGTCCCGCAGGATACGAGCTACCGGCTTGACCACGATTTCCTCGGTGTCGAAGACACGGTCGACGATAAGGCCGAACGTATAATTGCCAACCTGAGTTACGACGATGAACTGGTCGTCGGTGCTCTTGCCAAGATTATCCGTGGGAGTTTCCTCAGGCACAGCCTCGGACTCGGTCGTGGCCTCCGCCCCTGTTTCGGGCGCGTCCGCGCCGGCCGCCGTCACTTTTGACTCGGCGGATTTGGCTGTATCTTCGAGGTGCATCAGCGTGCGCAAACTAACCAGCGGCAGCAGCCGGTTCCGCAATCGCAGAACCGGCGTGCCGTTGATGCGCTCGATGGTATGCTCCGAATTCGATGCCGCCCGAACCAGCTCGAGAACGCTGATTTGCGGGATAGCAAAACGCTCGCCGCCACACGCGACAATCAAGGCCGAAACAATGGCCAGGGTCAGCGGGATCTTGATGGTTAGCGATGTTCCCTTGCCCTCGACCGAATTCAAGTCGATCGTGCCACCGATCTTCTCGATATTGGTCCGCACAACATCCATACCGACGCCACGACCGGAAACGGAGGTGACCGCGGAGGCTGTGGAGAAACCGGCCTTGAAGATGAACCGCTGAATTTGCTGCTCGGTCATCGTCTCCAGCTCGGATTCGGTAGCCAAGCCGTTTTCGATTATCTTTACCTTGAGCTTCTCGGCGGATAGCCCGCGGCCGTCGTCGGAGATCCGTATGTTGATGTGGCCACCTTCGTGGAACGCTTCGAGTGTGACCTTTCCAACCTCCGGCTTGCCGGCCTTCAAGCGGCCCTCCGGATCCTCCAGACCATGATCCGCCGAGTTCCGCACCATGTGCGTAAGCGGGTCCTTGATCAGCTCAAGAACCTGGCGGTCCAATTCGGTTTCCGCGCCCTTCATCACCAGCTCGATTTTCTTGTCCAGCTCGATCGATAGATCGCGAATAATTCGTGGCAGCTTGGCCCAGGCGTTGCCGATGGGCTGCATACGGGTCTTCATAACGCCTTCTTGCAGCTCGGATACCACATGGTTGAGGCGTTGCAGCGGCGCCGCGAATTCGCTGTCTTTTTGACCGCGCAGGATTTGCAGGGTTTGGTTCCGCGTCAGAACAAGCTCAGAGACCATGGTCATCAGATTCTCGAGCAGATCGACGTTGACGCGAATCGACTGATTCGCGACCGACGATTCTCCGGACTTCGCGGCGGCCTTCTTTGGCTCTGCCGGTTTTGCTTCCGGCTTTGGTGCCTCAGCCTTCTCCGGTTCCGCTTTCTCCTCCAGCGCGGCCTCGGCGACTGCTTCCGTTGTTGCCGGCATTTCAGCGGGCGCATCTTCGACCGGCATGTCTTCGTCAGGTGTATCTTCGGCGGCAGGAGTGTCTTCGGCGGACGGCGTGTCTTCGGCGGGCGCCGAGGCCGCTGCAAACGCCGCTTCCAGATCCTCGGCACTCGCCTCGGCAGGGGCTCCTCCGGCGTTAGCGGCAGCGTTCAAACGGGCGATAAGGTCGGTGTCTTCACCTTCGGGCTCGGACTCCGTTTGTTCCAAGGTCTCCAGCAGGACGCGAATTTGATCGAGGCATTCCAGAATGAGGGACACTCCGCCCGGGGTGACGACTAGATCGCCCGAGCGGAACTTGTCCATGATGTTCTCGCCGGCATGCGCAACAGACTCCAGCCGCGGCAAACCCAGGAACCCGCAGGTTCCCTTAATCGTGTGCATCAGCCGAAAGATATTACTGAGCAATTCGGTGTCATTGGGGTTTTGCTCGAGCTTGACCAGCTCGACGTCCAAGACTGCCAGTCCCTCATTCGTCTCGGTCAGGAACTCACTTAACAGATCGTCCATCACCACACCTGCGGTTACAAATTCATTGCCCGCCGCCCTGGGCCGACGCCGTCTGTTAACCAAACGGCAATTAGCTAGGGCACAGTGACAAAAAGACATTAATAACTGCTTACTGTGCCACTTTCCGGCCCTTCCAGTGCAATCGGCACGGCTCGCCATACGGGAATTTTGCGAAAATTCGCCCGAATAGGTTGTTTTTTTGGGTGTTAGCAACACCGCGCGAAATTTCACCTGGAGACGCGCGCCGTCGATATCGGTCTCAAATGATAACCATTTGCAACAACCGCATGGCGGCATTAGCTATAGGAAGCTGCCGTGATACTCCCGCTTCGTTCACGAAGATTTGGCCCCTCGACTCTAAAAACTCTTGACCGCTGGCACCGCATACAGGGAAACAAGACACGTGAGTGCCACCGTACAAGGCTTGCCCCCTGTTGAAACGCTGCCACCAGCGCGCGTGCCGGCGTGGCCGCGACGACGGAGCGGTATCCTTACCTGGTCAGCCCTGGCGGTCGCGATTCTGTTCGCGATCCCAGTTGTCAGCGTTCTGGCGAACATCTTCGTCCCCAGCAACGGCGTCTGGCAGCATCTGGCCTCGACCGTGCTGCCGCGTTATTTGGCGAACACCCTGTGGTTGGTTCTCGGCGTTGGCGCGGGCGTTCTCATCGGTGGGATCGGCACCGCCTGGCTGATCACCATGTGCCGCTTTCCCGGCCGGCGGTTATTCGAATGGGCCATGATTCTGCCACTGGCGGTTCCGGCTTATGTCATGGCCTATGTCTATACGGACTTTCTACAGTTCACCGGACCCGTACAAACTCTGCTGCGCGAGGTGACCGGCTGGGGACCGCGCGAGTACTGGTTTCCCGAGATTCGCTCCCTCGGCGGCGCGATCGTCATGCTAACTCTCGTACTCTATCCCTACGTGTACCTGTTTGCCCGCGCCGCCTTCCTAGAGCAGTCGGTGTGCGCTCTTGAGGTGAGTCGCACTCTCGGCTGCGGGCCCTGGGCCAGTTTCTTTCGCGTGGCTCTACCGCTCGCCCGGCCGGCGGTAGCCGCGGGCACATCGCTTGCCCTGATGGAAACTATCGCGGATTTCGGCACGGTGTCGTTCTTTGGCGTGCAGACATTCACCACGGGAATCGTGCGCACCTGGTTTTCGATGGGCGACCGCGTCGCCGCGGCGCAACTGTCCTCGGTTCTTCTCACCTTTGTGCTCGTGGTCCTTGTTCTTGAACGGACCAGCCGCGGCCGGGCCCGATATTTTCATACCTCGTGCCGATATCAGCGATTGCCCGGCTATCTCCTGACCGGATGGCGCGCCGCCCTGACAGCGGTTTTCTGTTTCCTGCCGCTTGTCTTCGGCTTCCTTCTGCCGGTGGCCATACTGGTGTCGATGACGTTGCGGGCCGGTGACAACCAGTTTGGCGCGCGGTTTATACAGTTGGCTTTCAACAGCTTTACGCTCTCAGCGGTCACCGCGGTGCTCGCCGTGCTGCTCGCGGTTGTCATGGCCTATAGCGTCCGGCTACACGGCCATCGCCTTGGTCTTGTCGCCAACCGGATCGCCGCCATGGGATATGCGGTGCCGGGCACGGTTATCGCCGTCGGCGTTCTCATCCCCTTTTCCCTGTTCGACAATACCCTGGACGCCTGGATGCGCGCGCAATTCGGCGTCTCGACCGGGCTATTGCTAACAGGCTCGATCACCGCTCTGGTTTTTGCCTATCTGGTGCGTTTTCTGGCGGTCTCACTGAATGCCGTCGAGGCCAGCTTGAGCAAGATCAGACCATCGATGGACGACGCGGCCCGCAGCCTTGGCCACGGGCCGGGTGCGACCCTAACACGGGTGCACGCCCCGCTCATGTGGGGCAGTCTGCTAACGGCGGGCTTGATGGTCTTCGTCGACGTGATGAAGGAGCTTCCAGCCACTTTGATCATGCGCCCCTTCAACTTCGATACCCTGGCGGTGCAGGCCTACAACCTGGCCTCGGACGAACGCCTGACTGAGTCTTCCACGGCATCGCTGGCGATCGTCGCCGTCGGAATCTTACCGCTGATTATTCTCAGCCGGGCGATCGCCCGATCGCGCCCCGGGGCATCCCTCTCCTAACTCATGTAGCGCGTAGGCATTACTGCCAACCGGCCCGATCGAAGATCCGCTGGGCTAGGGGTTGGTTCTTCCCGAGATTGGCAACGTTCAGCGTATCCGCCTTGAACTTCCCGAGGGCCACGAGCGTCGCATTCGGGGCCACGGTGGCAACCACCGGATACTCGTTATTACCATTGGAAAAGATACGTTGAGCCTCGTCACTGGCCAGGTACTCGAGAAAACGTGCCGCGATATCCGGGTGCGGTGCCGCCTTTAGAATCCCGCCACCCGAGATATTGACATGTGTCCCTCTCCCCTTTTGGTTGGGGAAGACAACGCCCACGGCCTGAGCCGCTGCCCGATCGCTGTCCTTGCTGCTGCGGAGAAGCCGCGCGTAGTAGTACGAGTTGGCCACGGCGATGCCGCACTCACCGGCGGCAACCGCGCGGATTTGATCGGTATCGCCGCCCTGTGGCGAGCGGGCGAAGTTCGCCACCACGCCCTTTGCCCAGGCTTCCGCCGCCGCCTCACCGTCGGCTGCGATCATCGATCCCAACAACGATAGATTGTAGATGTTGCTGCTCGAGCGGATGCACACCTCGCCGCGCCATTTGGGATTCGCCAAATCTTCGTAGGTTTCGATCTCGCCCGCCTTGAATCGCGCCTTGTCGTAGAAGATCAGCCGTGCCCGCTGCGAAAAACCGAACCACATTCCGTCTGGATGCCGCAGGCGTGCAGGTATCCGCGTCTCCAAAACCGCCGAGCGCAGGGGCCGCAGCAATCCGGCTTGTTCGGCCCGCCACAGTCGCCCGGCATCGGCCGTGATCAGCACGTCCGCCGGGCTATTTGCTCCCTCGCTTTTGATCCGTTCAATCAGTACATCGCCTTTGCCTTCGATCCTTTTGATTTTTATCCCTGTTGCCTTTGCAAAACCGGCGTAAAGAGCCTCGTCGGATTGATAGTGGCGCGAGGTATAGAGATTTAATACCTGCTCCCCGGCAGCGGCGGTGGCCGCGGAGCCGAGCCCTCCTAATGCCGTAGCCACGATTACAACAGTGGCCATGGGCCACCCGCGAAAAACAGAACGCATCAAGTTCCTCCTGATTCTAAATCCTTGATCCCAAGCCGGCGCCTTCGCGGTCGCATCCCTATGCATAAGCCAATTCAATGGCTTCCGAAAGCTAGGGACCGGGCGAGACGCAGGTGTTAGCGCACAAAATAATGCTAAGGAGACGGTCTGCCTGTCTTGTCATTATTGCAATTGCGACGCATTCTTAACAAATAAGCGGCGGCGTGCCCGTTGTCAATCGAGACGTCGCAGGAAATTTTGGACGGACTCCGGCGGGTCGGACAGACCAATCTGGCGCCCCCTCCCCCTAATACCAAGGGGCGGTGATAAAGACCCTTGGTATTAGGGGGAGGTTGGGAAGGAGGCGTGGGCCGCGAAAAGTAGTGGAGCCGACTAAAAAATCAGGCCGGCAATATGACGCTGAAGACCAGAATTTCCGGCTGCGCCGTATCGACCGTCAGGTCACCACCTGCCCGGCGGGCCAGAATACGGGTGAAATAGCCTTGGACATTGCGCGGGGTCAGATCGCCCACGGCCACACCGGGGCACAGGGCGGGCTCGGTTTCCTCGCGCAACTTGGCCCCCGGACCGGTGGCGGTAACAGACGCCTCCACCCCGCCCCCGCTCACGCCCGCATCCACGGCGACCTTTAGCGTGCCCCCTCTGGGCAAACCTTCGCCGGCCAAGGCGACCATATTCAGCACCAACTTGCCCAGGCCATCGGGGGCCCCGGTCGGGCCGGTCCGCACCGACCAATCGAGCGCAACCTTGCCCGAACCGAGATATCCGGAAACCAGGTCCCGAAGCTCGCTCAAATCGCCGCCGACTTGGGCCCCGCTCATGCCATAGGCCAGCCGGAAAAACTGAAGATTACTAGCGGCTTGCTTTGAGCTAGTGGCGACAAGCTTTAGCGCTTCGCCGATCATGCCGGGGTCCTCGTCCTCGATCAACTCCATGCCATTGTTGACCGCCCCGATCGGCCCGACCAGATCGTGACACAGGCGCGATGCCAACAGCTCCGCGACTCGTAAATCGATCTGTACATCCTTCATGGCCATTCGTTCTCTCTCCGTTTGCTATCTATCGGTCTTCGATACCAGATTCGCGGCCTATGCGCTGCTTGTCCGCGTCGCATCCCATACATACGATATGATCCTCCCATACATAGGATATGATCCTATAGTGACCGAAAACCTCGCACCTGGCATATACGTCCGCCATCCGGCCAAGCCGGACTGGGGTATTGGTCAGATCCAATCGGTCATCGGCCACCGCATCACGGTCAATTTCGAGCATGCTGGTAAACTTCTGATCAACGGCGCTTCGGTGAACCTCGAAATAGTCGGCGATAACGAACGGTAAGGCGTCGTCTCGCGGCCTAGCCGCGTCGCATCGGTCGCTGTACCGCGCCACCACGAGTGCTATAAAGGCCGGCGAAAAAAGGAAAATTACGAGGCCGAGGCATGGCAAAAGGCGGCGGGCGCGATGGGCGCCCTTTGCAGCGAAAGAATCATCCGGGATCGGGCCGACGCAAGGCGCCGACGTTCCCAAAGGGGCGGCAGCTTGACCCGGCGGCGCGCGAAGAGGTCGCGGCGCTGTTAGGCGACCAACCGCGCCAGCGCGACTTGCTGATCGAATATCTGCACCTCATCCACGATCGTTACCACGGGTTGTCCGCCGGACACCTGCAGGCCTTGGCCGCCGAGATGGACCTGTCCATGGCCGAGGTTTTCGAGGTGGCCTCGTTCTACGCCCATTTCGACATCATCCTGGATGGCGAGGAAGCCCCCCCGCCCCTAACGATCCGGGTTTGCGATAGTCTGACGTGCGAAATGATGGGGGCACAGACCTTGCTTGCTGGCCTACCGAACGCCGTTGGGACTTCGGTTCGGGTCGTGCGCGCACCCTGCATGGGCTACTGCGATGCCGCGCCGGCGGTTGAGGTCGGCCACCGACAAATTGGCCGCGCGACCATCGAGACCGTGACCAAGGCGGCACACGCCGGTCAGACCGAGCCCGCGAATCCGCCCTACCAGGATCTAGCGGCGTACCGCGCCGAGGGTGGCTATGGCCGCCTCGGCGATTGCCTGGCCGGGCGAACGGCCGTCGAACACGCCATCGATACCCTGGATTCCGCGGGCCTGCGCGGCCTTGGCGGTGCCGGCTTTCCTACCGGCCGCAAGTGGAGCTTGGTCCGCAATGCGCCAACACCCCGCTATGTCGCTGTCAATGCCGATGAAGGCGAGCCTGGCACCTTCAAGGATCGGCTGTACCTGGAACAACACCCGCACCGGTTCCTCGAAGGCGCCCTGATCGCCGCCTGGGCGGTGGAGGCCGAGGCTATCTACATCTATCTGCGCGACGAATACCCGGCGGCGCGACACATCTTGCTGACTGAAATCGCCGCCCTGCGAAGCGCTGGCCTGGCGCCGCATACGACCGTGCATGTGCGGCGCGGCGCCGGTGCCTACATTTGCGGCGAGGAATCGGCAATGATCGAATCGATCGAGGGTAAGCGCGGCCTGCCCCGCCACCGCCCGCCGTATGTCGCCCAGGACGGCATCTTTGGTCGCCCGACCCTGGTGAACAACGTTGAGACCCTCTACTGGATCCCCGAAATTCTGAGCCAGGGCGCCGACTGGTTCGCCGATCAGGGCACCAATGGCAGCAAGGGTTTGCGCAGCTATTCCGTCTCCGGCCGGGTGAAGACGCCTGGCGTAAAGCTCGCCCCCGCCGGCCTGACGGCGCGTGCGTTGATCGACGAGTACTGCGGCGGCATGGCCGATGGCCACACCTTCAAGGCCTACCTGCCGGGCGGTGCCTCGGGCGGCATCTTGCCCGCCGCCCTAGCGGATATCCCACTCGATTTCGGCAAGCTGGAGGCGCAAGGGTGCTTCGTCGGCTCCCATGCCGTCATCGTGTTGTCCGACAAAGACGATTTGCGTGCCGTGGCGCTCAACCTGATGCGCTTCTTCGCGGATGAAAGCTGCGGCCAATGCACGCCGTGCCGCAACGGTACCGAAAAGGCGGTAGCCCTGATGTCCGAGACATCGTGGGATACGGCGCTATTGGCGGAGTTGTGCGCGACCATGCGCGATGCCTCGATCTGCGGCCTTGGCCAGGCGGCGCCCAACCCGTTGCTCAGCCTGCTGAAGCACTTTCCGGAGGATGTGCGATGAGCGAGCCCATCACGTTCTCAATCGACGGCCGCGAGGTCACGGCGGCGCCCGGCGAGACCATCTGGCAGGTCGCCGACCGCCTGGGCATCGAGATTCCGCATCTGTGTTATGCGCCGGAGCCGGGCTATCGCGCCGACGGCAACTGCCGTGCTTGCATGGTGGAGGTCGAGGGGGAGCGAGTGCTCGCCGCCTCGTGCATTCGCCAGCCCAGCGCCGGTATGAAAGTGGCCGTCGCCAGCGACCGTGCCAAAAAGGCGCGCGCCGGTGTTTTCGAGCTTCTTCTAGCCGATCAGCCGCCACGCGAGCGGGCGCCCGATCCGGACTCCAAATTCTGGCAATGGGCCGACAAGATTGAGCTGACGGAAAGCCGCTTTCCGGCGCGCGCCGCCATCGCCGCCGACTCCAGCCACCCGGCCATGCGGGTCAATCTGGATGCCTGCATCAACTGCACCCTGTGCGTGCGTGCCTGCCGCGAGGTGCAGATCAACGACGTGATCGGCATGGCCTATCGCGGCCACGGCGCCAAGGTGGTCTTCGACTTCGACGATCCGATGGGCGCAAGCACGTGTGTCGCGTGCGGCGAGTGCGTGCAGATTTGCCCGACTGGCGCCCTGATGGAAACCAGCCTGCTCGATACGGCCGGGGTGCGCACTGAATTCGCCGACCGCGATGTAGAAACTATGTGTCCGTACTGCGGTGTCGGTTGCCAGATCACCGTGCATGTAAAAGACGAAAAAGTTCTGTACGTGGACGGGCGCGACGGACCGTCCAACCACAACCGCCTGTGCGTCAAGGGACGCTTCGGCTATGACTACATCAGCCACCCGCATCGCCTGACCAAACCCATGATCCGGCGGGATGACGCGCCAAAAGCCGGCGATGTTCAGATCGAGCCGGGCAATCCCTGGACCCATTTCCGCGAGGCCACGTGGGACGAGGCGCTGGATGCCGCCGCCGCTGGGCTGAAGCGCATTCGCGACCGCGATGGTGGCGGGGCGCTGGCCGGCTTTGGATCGGCCAAGGGCAGCAACGAGGAAGCCTATTTGTTCCAAAAGCTGGTGCGCGCCGGCTTTGGCACCAACAACGTCGACCATTGCACACGGTTGTGCCACGCCTCGTCGGTCGCGGCGCTGATGGAGGGCATCGGCTCCGGCGCCGTCACCGCGCCCTTCTCCGCCGCCGCCGATGCCGAGTGCATTATCGTCATTGGTGCCCGCCCGGCGCAGAACCATCCGGTCGCCGCCACTTTTCTGAAGAACGCCGTCAAGCGAGGGGCGACGCTGATCGTCATGGACCCGCGCGGTCAGGCGTTGGCTCGCCATGCTGAACACATACTACGCTTCAAGCCGGGCCAGGATGTGGCCCTGTTGAACGCCATGCTGCATACGATCATCGAGGAAGGCTTGACCGACCGGCAATACCTGCAAGCGCATGCGGAAGGCTTCGAGGATCTGCAAAAACGGATCAAGGCCTTCTCGCCGGAAGCCATGGCCGAAGTGTGCGGCATCGACGCGGCCACCATCCGCACCGTCGCGCGCACCTATGCCACCGCGCGCACTTCAATCATTTTCTGGGGCATGGGCATCTCGCAATCGGTGCACGGCACGGACAATGCCCGGTGTCTGATCTCGCTGGCCCTGGTTACCGGCCATGTGGGTCGGCCGGGGACGGGCCTCCACCCGCTGCGCGGCCAGAATAATGTGCAGGGCGCTTCGGATGCGGGGCTCATTCCCATGGTCTATCCCGACTATCGCTCGGTCGAGGCGGACGACGTGCGGTCGACGTTCGAAGATTTCTGGGGCACACGGCTTGACCCTGTACGCGGGCTCACGGTCGTCGAAATCATCAACGCTATCCATGCCGATCAGATCAAGGGCATGTACATCATGGGCGAAAACCCGGCCATGTCCGACCCGGACCAAATCCACGCCCGCGCCGCCCTGGCGAAGCTGGAGCATTTGGTGGTCCAGGACATCTTCTTGACCGAGACCGCCTGGCACGCGGATGTGGTTCTGCCCGCCTCCGCCGCGTTCGAGAAAGCCGGCACCTTCACCAACACCAACCGCCAGGTGCAGATGGTCCGACCGGTCATCGACCCACCGGGCGAGGCGCGCCAGGACTGGTGGCTGATCCAAGAGCTGGCGCGGCGCCTGGGCCAGAATTGGTCCTACACCCACCCCAGCGAAGTCTTTACCGAGATGGCGGCCATCATGCCGTCCCTAAAGAACATCACTTGGGAGCGTGTCGATCGCGAAGATTCCGTCACCTACCCATGTGACGCGACGGATACGCCGGGCAACGAAATCCTCTTCGGCGACGGCTTCCCAACGAAAAGCGGACGGGCCCGCATCGTGCCCACCGATTTGACGCCGCCGGACGAGCTACCTGATTCGGACTATCCGATGGTCCTGACCACCGGCCGCATGCTGGAGCATTGGCATACCGGCGCCATGACCCGCCGGGCCGAAACCCTGGATGCCCTGGAGCCGGAGGCGGTGGCGGCGCTCAATCGGGCGGACATCGACCGTCTCGGTATCGCCCCCGGCGATATGATCCATGTGGCCACCCGGCGCGGCGCCATCGACATCAAGGTGCGCCAGGACAGGGATGTGCCGGAAGGCATGGTCTTCATCCCCTTCTGCTTCGCCGAGGCGGCCGCCAACATACAGACCAACCCGCAGCTCGACCCGTTCGGTAAAATTCCGGAATTCAAATTCTGCGCCGCCCGCATCGAATCGTCATCCGTCACCGCCGAATAGCGAGACCTCCCCTACAGGCGGACGTCCGTGCTGGTAAAGGTTTCGGCCGTCGTCATGCTCATGGTGTTCAAGACCAAGGCAGCCGCGATGGCGATCACGATGACCGCCGCGGATCCCACGATAAATGCTTTCATACCGGCCTCCCTCTCCACGACAGCCGCTTAGTTTGTCAGCAACGTAACGCGTTTCAAAACCCTATTGGGAAATAGCCTAGTGCCAAACGCCCGAGCGCATGGCCTCCGGTCGCCGGTCAAGCTTTGTGCGACGCACCTGCCCCGCCGGAAAGGCATACCCGTTGGCGCTATGCTGGAATTCTGGCACCAGTTTGCCACTCGCTTGATCGACCGCCAGGGTCGTTACCTGAAACGCATCGTTGTAATCGCCACCCGCCTTCATGACTGTCACAAGCCAAACGGGCGCATTGCCAAGCACAGCCGCTCGTATCCGCAGCACCTTGACGGAAAATTCCGTGGCAATTTTGCGCCCCGCTTCCTCGCTGCTCACGGCCGCCGCCGGCGTCGGCACCCCCGTGGCGATGA
>Ga0114931_10001248_pt1 | contig 32320 bp, 41 predicted proteins | sample 2SBtaG_FD_89579 | JGI IMG/M metagenome (GOLD analysis project Ga0114931, IMG submission 89579) | Deep subsurface microbial communities from Kolumbo volcano to uncover new lineages of life (NeLLi) - 2SBTROV14_V59a metaG | ecosystem: Environmental > Aquatic > Marine > Volcanic | place: Kolumbo...
GAATCTTGCACTTATTAAGAAACCTGTATGGCCTACCATACGTGTTGCAGGACGGACAGCATTCTCCTTGATCTCAATTTCACGCTCGATCAACTCGATAGCAGAAATATCAGTAAAATTATGCCTCCTAAGTTCTTGTTCGCACTTTTCTAATTGATTGAAGGTGGGTTGGAAGAGAACAAGTTTCCCACTAGGTTTGAGTACTTCAGTGACATGTGAAATGACAAGCCATGGATCTACCATGTCAAGAATCAGACCATCTGCCTGACCTGACACGAATCCCTGTTTGATATCTGTGAGATTGAACTCCACATTTGTGAGACCCATCCGTGCTATATTCTGCTTTGCACCTTTATACGCTTCTTCCCTTACCTCATGGGTGACTATCTTTCCAGTGGAACCAACAAGGCGACTGAGTACAGATGTGAGACTCCCACTTCCCGTCCCAGCCTCATATATCACCTTCCCGGGTTGGATGTCAAGAAGTAGAGCAATCATCGCAGCATCCTTCTCATAGATAATTTGACTGCTGTGCTTCATATTTCTTATCCAGTCAAATGCTGTCGGTCGAACACAATGTAGAAGCTTGCTTCCAAACTTCATTGTGTAACCAATCTTCTTTCCGATTATCTCACCGAGATTCACTCTTCCAAGGTCACAGTGAAAACTCTTGTCATGAAGTTGTACCAACCACTTTTTTTTCTTATTATGAATGAGGAGTACATAGTCTCCCTCTTTGAATATTTCATTTCTCATTCTCTTTACCATCCAGGGTATCTCCAAAGACCTCAAGGATCATCTTACGTTGTCTTTCAATTCTTTCTTCTTCTGGTTTACTTAAATAATTCTCAATATTCACCTTCCTCAGTATGACCATAAATTCTACTGCTGAAACAATTAGAGCTAGGAGAATAGCAACCATGAAAATGATACTTGTGTAATTCTCCAGACTTGGATTATTGTCTATCAGTATTCTACCAATGAGAATAAAGAACACGATTGTTAAAGGAATGAGAGTCAACTGACTTGCAATCATCAAAGATTTATTAACCACGACCTACAAAATATACTACAGTAAAAAAAAATATCCATTTTGACCATCAAATCACCAACGTGTTTAAGAATCCAAAAGTAATTCAGAAATTATGGAAGGATCAACGTACAAAGTGATAGAACTTGTTGGCTCATCGATGCACTCATGGGAAGAGGCTGCCCAAAATGCTGTTGTTAAGGCAAACCAGTCCCTGAGAGATATAAGGATCGTGACAGTCAAAGAACAGGATGCTAAGGTAGAGGACGGCAAGATTGTTCTCTACAGAGTACGCTTAAAATTGAGCTTTAAATTTGAGGAATAATTACTCTGACTGCAGAGAGGAAGTATTTGAATCAACCTCAACCAGATCAAAACTCCCATTAGACAGTACTGAGCCGGGAATGCTATTCTGTTTATTTCCTGCGAATACCTCTCCACAGTCACAAATTGCTGCAAATACAATGATCGACCGATCGGAGGGAGGGAGAATGATTCTCCATTTTCGCTTACAAGTTCTGCATTGAATTCCTACACTCTCCATAAATTACCTCAATAAACTTTTTTCATAAATCCTTGCAAATACCTACGATAAATGAAGACGACTGTAATAACTATGGGGGTTCCTATGACTAAAATCCAAATTTCCAACCCTCTAAAGGGTGGAGGCGCATCCTTGGAAAATGGATCAGTTCCGAGTTTAAATTCCTCCAAATTCGACCTTCCATCATTGTCATAATCAAGAGAAGCATCCGCAGGGTCAAGAGGATTGAGATTATTGAGGTACTCGTTTTTATCCGAGATGCCATCTGAATCGGAGTCCTTATTCACAGGAGAACTCCCAATCGTAGACTCTATACTATTGCTGAGACCGTCAGAATCAGGATCGAGTCCATCATCCTCCCTATTACACGCATCAAAACCATACTTGATCTCAAATCCATCAGAAGCACCACCAAAATCAGTGTCAGTGTATAGAGGATGCAATCCTAGATGGTATTCAACTGAGTTGGTCAACCCATCTCCATCATAGTCCATCCCTCCGTCTGATGTGTTCGGTAAAGTCCCAAAAGCAACCTCAAGATAGTCACTGAAACCATCATGATCAGAATCAGGATCGAATGGATTTGTTGAATAGTAGGCTTCCGCGATAGATGGAAGACCATCTCCATCATCATCCTCACCAAAAAATTGGAATGCAACTCCATCATCTAAGACGATCCCAAAATAAAGTCCAATGTCAAAAGCAAGGATATCCACAGGATCACCAGACATATTTTGAATTTCACTCCACTTATCTGTATTAAACTCAAAGAATCCACTTGAAGTTAGAAGAATAGAAGAGCTGAGACCATAGTTGTAAAATTTTTCTATCTTCCCTGGGACCTGTATTGAACTGGAATTTTCTAATGAGAATATCTCATTCTTCCCGACAACAGCCATTTTTGGCGAGTATACATCTGCGAGATTATACCCCAAGGAAAAGAGTGAAGGATTATTGATTTGATGGGGTATCATGTACTCATTCGAGGTGTCACGCACCAAAAGCTCATTACTCGTAACATTCCTGTAGAGTCCGGTGAATAGCCAATTGTCGAGAAGCTCAAGATCAGTGTTGTCAAATTTTAGATCTGAAAAAAAACCCCAAGTTCCAGATTGAGGTAGAGAACTGCTATTCAAGCGGAAATTAATTTCCCAAGTACTTTTTGTAGATTCAGAAAAGTCAATCCTGAAACGTGCAGAAACATTCGGTAGTGTGTGATTGAGTTCAAGTACCCTCCCCCGATGTTGAGTTGACATCCAAGTGAGTTTAGAACTTGTGTCGTAGTTTTGTATCAGTAATACTTCTGTCGCGGTGACAAACCAGTGGGCATCATGAGAGTATTCGAAAATTTGGAAGCTCGTGATATGATTCTGCTGGTAACGTACAATTGCAGGAAGAACGCTTTCACCCACTTTTGCGATCCATGTTACATACAGATCTCCAAATATGGGAAGACCCGTCTCCGTAAAAATGGGGTAGACGTGGGCATCAGTAATGTTGAAGACTTTGGGATCAGCTCTCCAAAGACCGATTGGTGAGGAAGGAGCTAAGCATTTTTGAGATTCCACATCCGCCATCGAACTGAAGAGAGGAAGGCTAAGAAGAAGTGGAAAAATCAGCAGGAGAATCTTCACAGAAAAGTAATGTAAAAATACCAATTAAGAACTTTTGTCCATGATGTGGAAAGTTGGAACAATTTTCAGGGGAGTTATGACAGCATCAACAATAGTGCAACTTATTGAAAATTTAAAATAGAGTGGACACAGAGCGCATTTTATGACTGACACGATACCCAAGAAATCAATGGATGAAATGATTGTGGAGATCCAGGATACCTACAAAATCGTAGGGCGTGAGACGGAACTCCGACAATGCCTAGCTGCAAAGCTAGCAGGGAAGCACCTCTTGCTTGAGGGGGATGTGGGAGTAGGAAAGACCACATTGGCATATGCTATAGCCAGTTATTTTTCACAGAACCTTAAGAGGGTTGATGGTGATGAGAGATATAGTGCATCCCGGTTAGTCGGACATTTTGATCCCCCAATGGTCATGAAATCGGGATATAACGGTGAGTCATTTGTCAATGGTCCCTTGGTAAGTGCAATGGAGAACGGGTCAGTCCTCTTCTTGAATGAACTTAATCGTATGCCTGAGGGAACACAAAATGTGCTCCTTGCAGCAATGGATGAGGGGAAAATTATCGTTCCAAAACTTGGGGAGACAAAGTCCAAGGAGGGTTTCTACATTATCAGCGCGATGAACCCACAGGAATTTGTCGCCACAACTCCACTTTCTGAAGCACTCAAGGATCGTTTCGCTTGGGTAAGACTGGAGTACCAAGTGGAGAATGAGGAGAAGCAGATCACAAAAGTTAGATCTGGAGTGGATGATGACAGAATTATCAGGGTAGCAGTTAAGGTCACGAGAAAAACCCGTAACTGGCCGGATCTCCGCCGAGGTAGCTCAATCAGAGGAGCTATCGATTTCGCGAGTATCCTTCAGTATTTAGATATTGAACGTCGTGAATCATGGATTGAAGCAGGAGTCATGGCTTTTGCGACAAAAATTGAGCTGGAGGACGGAGTGGAACAGAGGGTTGAGGGTGTCCTCAAGGAGATCTTGAATGAGGTCTTAGATGAAGAGGATTTTCACTAGGGGAAGGGATTCAGCAAGAATTCCCTGATGATCTTAGGAAAAGAATGCCACCCTCGATGCGAGGAGAGTACGACCAGGAGAAGGTGCTGGAGGCGGAGATCATCCGAGGAAAGAAGTCAAGGATGACCTATAACAAACTTGCCCAAGGTCTTGACTATTTCCAGATAAACAAACAAACTGAGACAGCTATCGAATCAGGAAATGTTCCTGCGATACAAGGTCTTGCATTGACCAATCAACGAGCTGCCGCAGATGCTCTCTCAACCCCGCAAGGTTACCAACTTCTCGACCGACGGGCAGGATCTGGCGATAATACAGCACCAAATCTCTTTTTTATGCTTAGAGGCACCCTAAGTGAGAGAGCCAAACCTATCTTCCGGAGACTTGCGAGAAGAAGTATTATTAAAGTTTCACAAGGAATTCTGGGAAGAGGACTTCGGGGAAATGTCTGGGTACAGACGGAGTATACACCTGATGCAGATGATTTTGATGATGAGTTGACTCTAGAAAATTATATGGAGCAGGGATATCTCTCCTACGAAAACATTGTTGCTCTGGAGAGGAAGGAGAAGACAAAATCAGGAGTTCTTATCTTTGATACTTCTGGTTCACTCTTTGGGGAGAGATTCACCACAGCAGCACTTGCCATTGCAGTGATGGCATATCACCTAGCTCACGATAATTATGCAATTGTACTCTTCAATACTAAAGCGTACTTCATCAAGCGAACTAAAGAGCGTGTTGACATCAATGAACTTGTGAACAGGATCCTTGACTCGGAGAGCGCAGGGTACACCAATGTTAGTGAAGCACTTGAGATTGCAGGAATCGAACTGAACAAGATGCAAGGAAGAAATAAATTTGCGATACTTGTGACTGATGGTGTATTCAACAAAGGAGGCGATCCAAGAAAGCAACTCCACCGATTTCCTAAACTGCACATCCTTGGACTTCCTTCGAAGCACGAGTGGGGTCAAAGGATGTGTAAAGATATGGCACGAAGAGCGAAGGGAAGATTTGCACCTGTTTCCTCTTATGATGATGTTCCAAGAGCTTTGATGAATCTGCTCAGAGATAGTTAAATGGCATAAATTTTTATTTCTAATCTATATCAAAAATGTTGGATAGCGGAGATGGGATTCGAACCCATGAACCTCTTAAGGAGAGGATGCCTTAAACACAGTGACATTCCAGCCACCAGTCTCTTGAGTCCCCCGCCGTTGACCACTTGGCTACTCCGCTGATGTAAATTGGAGTGGGATGAAATCTTATTTTGTCTTTTCGGTAGGCGCAAGGCCAATTTCCATTTGCGAATATTGATGAATAATGGAATTCATGGAAGGTTGTGGTCAGAGTTGTCACCATTACAGAGGATTTCAAGCTTGCTTACAATCTCAGGTTAGCTCTAGAAGTTTCAGCATTCCAATTTGCACACCTTTCCTCGAAAGAGGAGCTCAAAGTAGATGACATCCTCGTGCAATCAAGAAATGATGAAGTTGTTGAGCACCCACGACGAATTCTCTTGTCTCGTAAAGCAAGTAAATCAAAAATCCTTTCAAGCATCTTCAAATTGATGGAGGGGGAGGGGAACATCATTGTGGGGATTGATCCAGGAAAAACTATAGGAATAGCAATTCTCCAAAATGCAAATGTCATTTCGACAAGTAGTTTTAGGGATATTTTACTAGTGGAGCAATGGATTAAAGAAGAAATTAGTACGCTGTCCTATCGAGGTTTTTGCATTAGGATAGGAAATACAGGTGGAGAGTACAATGAGCCAATACTAGATTATATCCACAAACAATTCCACAAAATTGCAAGGATTGAGATAGTCGATGAGACTCGAAGTACCTATCGAACAAAAGGAAATACTCCTCGTGTACATGAAAATGCAGCTATTGCAATTGCTAAAAGGAATGGAACTACTTCTTCCGGGTAGAGAAGAAAATAAATCCAATAATAAAGACAACGACGATTGCAAGGATAACAGAAATAGCTAGTGTTGGATCATTAATACCTCTGATAAGGAGAGATTGATTTGTCATGACGTAGTAAGACTGGATCTTGTTGGGAGTAATATGAGAGCTATCCTTGATGTCAAAGAAAATGGAGACATTGTATTCACCACCTTCAAAATCTAAAGGTTCACGGATAGAATCAGTAATGGTCTCATTTATAGAAATCCTATTTCTGGTCGAATCATAGATTTTCGAGAAATGGGCAGTCTTGGTTTTACTTCCAAAAAAACCAAGTGTCACATTCATCGAAACAACAGTTGTATCGGAGCTTGAGCTATTACTGACCAATGAACCAGTAAAGATGACAGTATCACCTGCATTGATCTTGTCAGTAGAATAATTTGCACCAACTACGAGAAAAGCATCTGCAGATCCATTATTAATGACAGACCCGCTGAGAAGAATGAGAATGGTAAAAAGAAGAACTTTGGTTCGGGACATCTCTACAACCTCAGTTCAGGAGTTCAGAGACAATGACTTGTCTGATCTCATCCATCCTTCTTTCAATAATTTTCTCAAAGGTATTGTCGACTGTGACAAGCCCATCTTTTCTTGAAAGTACCAGTCCTCCAATTGTCTTCAAACCCTTATCTGATAGCTTAATTGATGTCTTTTCGCTAGCGGAAGAAGCAAATTTAGTCAGCTTTTCCTCTGTGAATAATCCCTTATCCTCACTTCTAACAGAGAGTCGAAGCTCTCCACCATTAATTGCGAGCACACTCTCTTCAAGCATCTTTTCGACAAGTTTTTCGTAGGATTTCTGCTTGGAGAGCGTCTGAAGTTCTTTGGTGACATTCACAAGAACACTCTCGATGATACTCTCCCTTAGATTGAGATAATCCATCTGAATGGAGAGTTTCTTCTTTGAGACATCTCGTCTCACATTCTGACGTGCGTCACTCTCGGCTATAAGTGAGATCTCAGCCTCAAGTTTCGAAGCTTCTACTTCTCCTTGTGCGATAATCTCCTTACTTTTTGTCTCAGCTTCTGCCTTGATTTTGCTTGCAGTCTTTGCAGAAAGAGTGGTAATCTCATTAACCATCTTCTCAAGATGTTTGGAATAATCCGTTTGGCTCATCTTCACATTGCAGAATCTTTCTCTTCTTTAAATAAATTGTGAAGGAGACTTCAACTCCTTGACAAAAATAGTGGAATTGTCAATATTTTGACCCTCATTCTCAAAAATAGTAGAATTGAAGCCTGTGTTTTAGGATAAAAATTAAAATTTGATAGATCTCGTTCCCTGATCGCGATCAATGCATTAAAAAGCAGAAAGATATAGAAAGCTCAGAGGAGTATCAAAAAAAATGAAAAGAACCAAGGGATACAACAGTACTACACGCAAGCTGTTCAGACGATCCAGTAGACAAAAAGGTCTGAGATCACTTCGATACCTTCTTGAAGAATATGATATTGGTCAAAAAGTCGATGTAATTTTGAATTCACAGTCTCAGAAAGGAAGACCACACCGAAGATATCACTCTTCTACTGGAACAGTGATAAAGAAACAGGGACAGGCGTATGTGATTTCTGTTAGCCAAGGAAAGAAGACAACAACTCTCATTGCAAGACCTGAGCACCTCAGAGTTGCAAAGTAAGGTGCTGAGAAATGCCGAAAGAGATTCACAGCTCTAAACCTATAACAATTGCGGAGGCCTATGAGCTTCTTTGGGATCGAGAGAAGGATGCAGTCGCTCTTGGCAAGGAACTCTCATATATGCAAAAAGAGGCGATGGATCATGCAAGATTCACCACCAGATCTAGTGGGAAAGATGCAAGGAATTTTTTTGAATTCCTCGCTGATACTTTGAAAATTTCACAACTTGGTGCAATATCTCTGGCAAACACACTTCCCAACACCATCGATGAGATCCGTCAAATTCTAGATGTTGAAGGTCGAAAGATGGATACAGAAATAATCGAGAAGATTTTAAGTGAGATAGAAAAAATTGATAGGCTCGAGAACATTCCAGAAGAAACAAAATATATAGAAGAAGAGTATATTGAAGAGAAGGAAGTTAATCCAGCTAAAATCCCTGATGATATAAAAGGTCTCTAGCGGTAATTACCCCTTCTATTAGATTGATTTCTTCCCCTCTCATCAAGTTTTGGAGGTGGTCGGCTGAAGAGATGATGTCGTTCAGTATCTTCTGTTATCTCAGTTTGGATACGATTGATGATTAGATCCTTTATGTCCTTGACTCCAGTCCTCTCTTCAAAATTTTTGAAGCTGGAAAACTCTTCCTCCTTCCTTGACTGGATAATGGAGGACATAGCTTTTGGACCAATACCTTTTATGACTTGCAGTGAATGGAGGCGAATATTAATTGGAGGAGCCTTGTTTAACCATTCAACGTATCTCGATTCATTGTCCTCTACTATTTTTGCGATCGCATCATCCAGTTGAACCTGTGCGACATTGGTCAAAGAATCGTAGGGGATACGTCCAATTATTGTCTGAACATTTGACCGATGCTCCTTGTCAAGGAGAATTTCATCCATAAGCGTGAGAGGTGCTGCATTGATTGGAATAATCTCCAAGAGGGTGAGATAAGTAGTGCCCAGCGCTTGGATGATTGTCTTCCCCTTGTGCTTGTCTTTACGGTTGGTGGTATTCTCAAGGATATCTAGAATAAGTGCGCTCCTCTCGTACTTTTTCTGTTTAGGAGGACGTCTACTGGGTCTTTCTCGATAACCTGATTCTCGGTAGCTCAATAAGTTCACCTTCTGTGTGTTAATTAACTCTTAACTGAAAATCAGAGAAGAATTCTACAACTCTGATTGATTGAGATTGTATATATCTTTTTGTAACTTCATTCGTATTTCCGTCGAATATGAAAAAAGAATACTTTCGGTGACCCGTCTGCATCTACCTCTGAACAATCAATTTTAAGATATTTCAAATATATTTACAAAGGGAGAACCTAAGTTACAGATGATTAAAGTTAAACAGAGTGCTCAATACGGATTTTTCCAAATAGTTATCATATGAGTTCAATTATCAGAGACGAGCAACAATGTGGATACTGTAGCTCAAAAAAATTTATCCAGTCGAGAGGGGAAATTGTATGTAGGCAGTGTGGTACGATAGTCGAGAGAGTGTACACTCAGTCCTCACATAGTATGTCGGAGAACGCTTATCAAGGACCTACACAGTATACTAATGTGGGGAAAAGACTTGACAGAGTCGGTAACTTGGGATCGGAGATTGGCTTCTATAACAGTAAGTTGAGAAGTACAACCGATGGGAACAAAATTTCTCAAGAAACCGCAATGAAATTCAATAGGCTTAATGTGAAATTTCACCGTCCGAGTAAGAATGCATCTACCCAGACACACTTACGGACATTCTCAATCTTCAATCGAGTGGCATCCCACCTTCAACTCACTCCAACTCTAAAAGAGAGAACATCTTACCTCTATTGGAAATACGTCAATAACAAGGATAACAAGATCTCAAATCATGTCTTGCTCATCGCATTGTGTCTTCTATATACTGTCCGCGAAAATCGAGACAAATCACCTTACAAATTCCAAGAAATCATTGCCTCATTTGAGCGAGGTGGTCACAGAGTAACGAATCGAAACATCCTACAATTAGCTATGGACCTGAATATGAACTTGAATAGGACAAGTGTACGTAAGAGCGAGGACTATATCACTCGTCTGACCGAGAAGCTATCAACAGACAAACGAGTGCAGGACAGTCTAAACGCATACAAGGATATGAGTCCTGGACGTTACCAAATTCTATTGGCAAAAATCTCACACCATCTGTTAGACACATTAGATCTGAAGAGAAGAGGAGGTGTTCAGCCTTTTGGTTTTGCGGTATCAATTGTGTATCTTGCAGATCGTGGTATTGCGAGATTCTTCAAAAAAACACCTTCACTCACACAATCACTGACAGCAGAAATAACTGGTGCTAAGGAGTACACTATTCGTGATCATTGTTACAAGAGTCTATCACGGCACTTTGAAGAGCAGAAAATTCAAATCTTCTCAATAATAAAGAAAGGAATTAGAGCTTAATTTTAATATTGATATTCTTAGGGACATTAACCCTCATTAGCATGTGCATCAGTTTCTCGTCAGCATCAATATCTACAAGCCTTATGTGGATTTTCATTTCATAATGTTCCCAAGTCTGAGTTCCATTTCCACAGGGGGATTTCCTTATTGGAAGGACGACACGTTTCGTAGGAAGGGGAATGGGTCCTTTCATTCTCACTCCAGCCTTTTTAGAAATTTTTTCAAGCTCTCCACAAATCTGTGTCAATGAATCTGGATTTGTTGAGGCGATTCGTATTCTTGCTGTCTGGGCCATTATTCTTCAATTTCTATTCTGTGAAGGTGTTTTTAATCTTTTCATAAATTCCGTCTGGAAGGTAATGCGATCGCGGAAACTCTAAAATTCTTCAAGTTCTTTCAGGGCACTTTGAAGGTCTGCGAGAAACTCGTCTTCAACATCGTCACTTGTATCAAGTTGACTGAGATCAGTAGCAAGCTGGTCTTCCAAAGAGTCAAACTCAAGTGAAGTATCAAGTCTCTCGTCCAACAATTTCTCGATTTTTTTCGCAGCCTGTATGATATTCATTCGAGCCATTCCTAATGTGACATCATTTCCTGTAATCACACAAAGGACAGCACTGCCACAGGATGCAACCATTATATTCCCACCTCTAAACTCGGCGACAAGCATGGCCATATCAACCAATCCCACATTTGAACCCTGTTGTTCAGAAGCCAAGTACACTGCAGATGATATAGCACCTAATGCGTCGACATCCCTCAAATCAAAATCAAACCTGCTGAGATTTGCAAGTGTGAGCCCTGTCTTATCAGCGAGAATTACTCGGGAAACCCCCGGAGTTTGAACTAGGATGTTGTGACATATCTTTAATATTTCATCCATTAAATATCATCCTCATTTTTCCTTGCAGTTTTAAACAAGATTACATCGAATTTTAAGTTTGTGAATCGATTAGTGAAGAATTCACATTAATAATTCAATACAATTTCCCATATTTCTCAAGCTTTTGTCAGTTTTCCATTACTGTATGGTCAAGATTTATTTCTGAAAAAAATAATAAAAAACAGAGATGGATGAAAACCAAGATGACATGATGTTTACATCGGGATTATCACGAACAAAGGTGCTCGACGAATACTATTCGCTACTGAAAAAACAGGATAATGAGAGAAAACTTCTTCTAGATCAAATCAATCAACTGATAACTGCCTACAATGATCCTTCGATGAATGGAAAAGGTTCAGGCATCCTTGAAATTCTCATGGAGATCAAACAGCAGTTCGAGTCTGGTGGAAAGAAGCAGAAGAGCGATGAGAACAACATTAAGACCTCTACTTCAGAAATAGAGATCGAATTTGTAGAACAGCTCCCCCCGGAAATTCAAGTCCTGCACGATCTACTGGAATCTAAGAAAGAAGAAGTACTTGAAAAGGATCAACTCATCGTTGAGTACAATAGTGAGATTGAATCGATAAGTACAGAGAAGAACTCACTGATTATCGAGCTTGAAAAACTCAACCGTATTATTGAGTCTTGGAAATCCCAACTTGAAATGTTAGAGTCAATGGCGAAAAATGATCCCCGTTTTCGAATGATTGAAGCTTTGAAATCTCATGATAAATTAACTGAAATCCAACTTGCCTTTGCTCTTGGAACCTCCATCTCACAAATTCGGAGATTTATCTCAGATCTTTTGGATATGGAATTAGTAAAAATTGAAAAAGATGGGCGAATTCGATGGATTGTCAATTAGAGGAAAGTACTTGGTAAATTCTCATCATCTCAGGACCTGTTGTATCACTACCTACGAGGACCCCAGAGGAATTACCAATGATTCCAGGTCTGGGATAGGGAGTCCCTCGGTTAACGGTAGTATAATTTCCTTCAATACCGAGGATCTCAGAGAGATTGTCGAGCTCCTCCTCGGGAATACTCGGATGAGCCAAATATCCATGCTTGCTTACGAAGAGCAAAGAACCTACAATATTGTTGCCCATCAATGTACTGGGGATGACTTCAACCTGTGCATGATTCTCAAGAGTTTTAAGTTCTGATCGTGTAAAGTCAGGGGAGACAAGAGCAACCCTGTCAGTGAGAACAATTGTGTTACCGAGAGCGGAAATCCTTGATTCGATAATTGAGACTTGCACCTCTTCGGGTAGGTTCTTTGAGATTCGGAGAAATTCATCATTGGAAACAAGTCCAGGAAGGAGGAGGGTTTTAGAATTTCCGACTGCAAATATCCCCAGTAGTTGTGAATTTACTAGGGATGTCTTGATTGTAGGGACGTCTAAGATCTCCTCAGCTTTTGCAATCACATTTTCCTTGGAATTATGGGGGAAGAGTGCATAGGTCTCTGTAGCCAATCCAAAGATTCCGATACTGGAATTGCCTAATAGATCTATTCGATCTCCTGGAAAAATTCTCATAATAATCACCATGGATAAGGAAGAACGCTACTCCTCTTCTTCCTCTTCCTCGTCTTCATCAATATCGGATTCAAGCGGTTTGCTTGAGATGGGTGCTTGAACGACTGCCCTGCTTTCCAAGATATCGGATGCAAGGAACACATCTACAACACCATCCTCTGCTTTTACTGCTCTAATATCGATCCTGCGGGGAGGTTTTTGGATACCTCTACTCCAGATCTTCTTATTAACTTCTTCGTCGATAAGAATATTTTCCAATTCGACTTTCATTAATCTTGCGACCTTTTCCTTTAGGATACGCATAGCTTTTGGTGCCCTCTTATTCCTTGGGATTGAATTTAAACGAGGATAGAAGGGTATCGTCTCGATTATATCAGTCTCTATTTCTTGCTCTGACATTTCATCTACCTCTTAATTGTGCTACTACGCCAATGACGTTGGACAGGTGATTGTCGAACGCGCTGGTTAGTCTTGATCATGATCCATGTTGGAACAGATTTATTCGATCGCATCTCTGCGGCATACCTTAGTTTTCTGGGATAATTTTTGTTTCTAGCCATAATTTCAACTCCTTCTGAATTCTATTTTTGAATCTCTCTTCTGATTATTCAACTGTCTCAAGATTTGTAACAATTGCTCCTCATTCAAAGGAGCTGTGATCCTCCGCGCTTGGTGAAGCTGGATGAGATGATTCTCAACGACTGCTGCGCGATCTGGCTTCACTAGCTTAAGATTTGCCAATCGGGTTCGTGCCGGTTCGCTAAGGATCTTCCGAAGTATTCCCTGTTTCCATGCTTCAAGCTGTGCTTGCTTTTGTGCTTCTACTTGTTCATTCTGGGCAGATTCAGATTTCTCTGGCTGCATTTGGGAGAGATATTTTTTCCGGATTGCATCGAGTTCATCTTCAGACATTTCGATCATCTACTGGCTTATTTCGAAGGCGATTCTGTCGAGAAAAGACATCCCATTTGCAGAGATTTGTCTTCCTCCAGAACTACTGACTACCAAGGCTGCCTCCTCCAGCTGCTGGAGGATATTTCTTGCAATACTTCCACTTCCCTTTCGGGGATGTTCCGCCTTGACACCTCTATTCTTCCTACCACCATACATAGCTTTGAGTCTACGAGTCCCAAGAGGACCGTGTAGGTAAACTTTCCGTAGGACGGATGCTGCCCGAATGTACCACCAATCAGGTCTCTCTGGAGGGAGTTCCTTGTGTACACCTGTCTTAACGAAGGGAGCCCATTGAGGAGGGACAATTGCCTTGTATTTTTTCAGCTCTTCAGCTGCCTTTTCTATAAGATCCCATACTGGGACATCATATATGTTCGTCATATGAATCTGACCTATTGTTGATTCCAAGTGAAATTTCTTCTCTGGTTTTAAAATTATCGCGTTAGATTCCCACCAATTCCAGAGGAAAAATCTGACCTTAGTCGAGAAATAGAAAATACCTCGATTATGTGAAGAATATTCGATCAGAATAAGAAACTTCAAAAAGATCAATTGTGAACTACTAGTTCCAGAGGAAACACTGGCAATGACATTGGTGGTATTATATGGTGGACGACTCATTCTCAATTGACGACCTTTTAGACAAGATGGCAAAACCAGAGGTCAATATTTTCAAGAACCGAAAAGTCATGAATTCAAGCTACATTCCGGAACATCTCCCAAACCGGGAGGAGGAGATGAAAAAACTCATTCTCACACTCGGAGTACTCCTCAAGGGAGGTACACCACAAAATGCCTTTCTCTACGGAAAAACCGGAATAGGAAAGACAGCAGTGACCAAGCTCGTGATCTCCGGATTACAGAAAAAGGCAGATGAGATGGGAATAAATCTCTTTAGCACATATATTAATTGTAGAGTAGTTGACACCACATATCGAATTTATGCACACCTCTGCAAGTCAATTGAAGTAGAGGTTCCTATGACAGGTCTTCCAACAGATGAAATAATCCAGAAATTTACTAATGAATTGGAGAGAAAAAAAACTCACAATATAATAGTTCTTGATGAGATTGATTTCTTAGTCAAGAAATCCTCAAAGGCACTCTACGTACTGACCCGAATGAACTCAGATCTTGCCAACTCATCAATTAGCATTATTGGAATCACTAATGATCTCACCTTCAAACATATGATGGATGCCAGAGTCAGGAGTACTCTCACAGAGCGTGAGATAACTTTTGACCCATATACAAAACCACAGATCGAACGGATCATAAAAGAACGAGCAGCAGAGGGTCTTTATGAGGGGGTGCTAAGTGACTCTGCACTGAACAAAGCAGCAGCTTCTGCTGCTCAAGAACATGGTGATGCGAGAAGAGCAATCGATCTAGTTCGAGTTGCAGGTGAGCTTGTCGAGAGTGAAGCAAGAGCTCAGATATTAGAGGATGATATTTCTAATGCACAGAATATTATTGAGTCAAATGCAGTAATGGAAGTCACACGTTCCCTTCCTCTCCAAGCAAAGTTAGTTCTTATAAGCACTGCAATATTAGATGAGAAGTCAAAAGGAGGCAACCCGATAAAATCTAGTGAGGTCTATGAATTTTATCGAGAGATATGTGCAAAGATAGGAATGGATAGTCTCACACAGAGACGAGTTGGAGATCTTATCAACGACCTCGATCTTCTTGGGATGGTCAGGACAAATGTAGTCAGTAAGGGAAGGTACGGAAGATCAAGAGTGATCTCCCTCGCGGTTTCTCCATCAGAAATAAGAAGCATACTCTCTATTGATCCTATTATCAAACTGATTCTGGAGTAAAATCAGCATTTTTTATACTGAGTTTAAGTACTATCATTAGCAATGACGACTACATCAATAAGATATTCGAGCAAATCTATTCTTTTAGAGCTTACAAAGGATGAAGGAATCCTGATTGTTATTTACAGCTTATATCAGAAGAATAGAAAATTAGATGTAGTAAGATCCTTTGTGAAATTCTTTGAAAGATGTGTCCAAACGTTTGACCACATTTCAATGCAGAATTCCAAAAATTCCACACTCCTTTTTATCGGAAGTGGGATAAAATTAAGAGACAATATCCCTGAATCAAAAAATAGACTGTACCGAGAGATTTCTGTTATTGTAGAGTCCCTTCTTCCCAAAGAAATTATCATGCGTACTCATTCAGGTTACAGCTTCAAGGGAAAGGTTGACCGGAGGGAAAACATTGTCTCTGTAGATCAAGAAAAAATGGGTATATTCTCCTATTTCGGGAAGGAGATATACAATAAAGTACTCGATCTAGGAAAGCTAGAGATTTCCCCCCTTCGAAAGGAGACTGCCCTTGCCCTTACAAGGCTAGATGGAACAAAGCTAAATGTCACAGTATCACGAACAAAGAAAGGGAGACAGTCAGTCTCACTGGCTATCGAGATAGAGAGTACATCTGCCCGTAAATTAGAGTCAATTCAGGACAACATCCTGGCAATTATGAAGAACAGTCCTGCAATCGTTGGAAAGGTCGAAATTGAGTCTCCGAAGAAGTACATGAAGCATCCATTACGGGGTGCACTTGGATTACTTACGATAAAAGGGAAATTGAAGAATGCCATGGTTCTTGTTGAAGGTCTTTCATACACCTTCCCTAGAGAGAGGAAACAACCTCAAAGTACAGGAGAAAAGTTATTCACAGCTATTCAAAGAGATGATCTTCCTGATCAGAAACCAGAAGAAAAGAATTCGGGGAATAGTGACCTAGTGAGTGAGTTTGAGAAGTTTGGTTGGGAAGTCAAAAATAATGAGGGAATAGAAGCAGTATTTAATGATTTCAGGGTGAAAATTAGTAAAAGTTTTGAATAAAACGCCCCCACGGGGATTTGAACCCCGGTCGAAGGAGTGACAGTCCTCCATGATGACCGAACTACACTATAGGGGCAAGGGCAACTAACATTCCATAAAATTCACTTGATATAAAATTTTTGTAAGGTCTCGCGTGACTTTCACGGAACTGAAGGAGTTTATATACAGTATTTTGGAAAGATTCTCGATCATATGAGTATACTGGCTAAATTATTTACTCGCCGTAAGAGAACAAAATCTGCAAAAATTGTCACTCTTGGAACATCAGGTGCTGGAAAGACCACACTCATCCGATATCTTGAGACAGGGAGAGAAGTTGAGGACACTGACACAACACTTGGAATAGATATCCGAAACAAAGGTGTGAGGGTAGGAAGTTGGAACCTCTCAACCATTGATGTAGGAGGGCAAGAACTATATCGTAATGCACTTTGGGGTCTAGCCGTCACCCAGTCTGATGGAATCATCTACGTTATCGATGGAACAATCCGAGCAGACAAGGATCAAGATAATTTTGCAAGATCAAAACTTAGTTTTGAGTATATGCTGAACATTATCAATGGTAGAAAACCCATCCTTGTGTTAGTAAATAAGCAGGATCTTAAGTACCTCAATCCCTACAGTGTAGAAGAAGCGATTGAAGTCTATCAAGTGAGTTCGGAAGTAAGGAACAGACCATTTTTTGTCATTTCTGGATCAGCTAAATTTGGTGAAAATATTCATGCTGGGATGGAGTGGTTGATAGATTCAATTGAGGACATAAAAAGATGACCGAGCTACAAGATCTCAGATTACAAGCGTACTGTCCTAAATGCAAACGTACTTCATGGATTGAAGTTTCAATGGATGAACTTGATCTTGATGTCAATAATCGATCAGAAAGTAGAGTTCCCATCCCACTTACTAGAGAGGTGAGTGATTCAGGACTTTTTAAACGGAGCCTTTCACATGGAGATCATATTCTTCTCTTAGAAATTGACAAAAATGGAACTGTTAGGAAGGAGCATGTTGTCAGCCTCGTTTCTAGTGTGGTTGAGAATATAGTCACTCAGACTGTTGAGAGAATTATCCAGACAGCCAAGACACCGGAGAGCGATGGTGGGACTATGCTCTATGCATCTTATTCCACCCCTTTCAGGAACTTTTTCAAGTCAGTTCTCTCCATTCTGATGCTCAATATAGAGGATGAAAGCTCATTTCATACTCAAATTGAGCACTCTCACATCGAAATTTTTTACAATAGGTTAAGTATAATCGAAGGAGGTTTAGAGAAACTTCGAGAGCATTACAAAGGGAAGAGAGTCACAAGCCTTACTATTGACCTTGGATCACTTGAAGAGAGTTATGTCATCGGAGTAATCAAAGATTTTTCACTTCAAGACTCCACAATTACTATAGCCTACAACTCAAGAAATTTGGGAAGAACACCTACTATCCTCCTCAACTACCTCATTGGGAAGGGATATAGCAACATTTCACTCTTCGATTATGCAACTGGGCAAGGGTTAAGCAACATAATTGAAGCCAGTTTTGAGAATATCATTAGATAGGAAGGTATAAACAATTTTAAGTTGGTCATATTTGACTACTAACTGTGAAGATAGTAATAGCAGATAAAGTGGATAAATATCTCAAAAATCGTTTGATAGATGCAGGAATGGAAGTTATAGACATCTCTGAATCGAAAGATCACCTTTTTAAAGAACTGGTTGATGCAAAAGGTCTTGTAGTTCGCAGTGCAACCCAAGTGGATGAAAAGATACTCTCTGAAGCCAAATTACTGAAAGTTATTGGGAGACCAGGAGTTGGACTCGATAATGTTGATGTTAAAGCATGCGAAAAAAGGGGTATCACTGTTTTCAACAGTCCAGAAGCACCTTCACAGAGTGTAGCAGAATTTACTATTGGGTTGATGCTGGATTTAGCTAGAAATATCAGTTTTGCCCATCACAAGATGAAAGGGAACCAATGGGCTAAAAAAAGCTCAATGGGTATAGAACTCTATGGGAAGAAAATTGGAATCATTGGAACTGGGGCAATCGGTTCTATAGTTGCAAAATTCGCCCTAAGTCTGGGGATGGAAGTTCTAGGGTATGACGTTGTACAGAGTGAATCTCTTAAATTGATTGATGGTTTTAGGTATGTATCCTTGGATGAGCTATATGAGGAAGCGGATGTCATCACAATACACGTACCACTTCTCCCACAGACGAAACACATGATGAACTCCTCCGCTTTCGCTAAGATGAAAAAGGGGGTCTTAGTAATCAACGCTTCAAGAGGAGGGGTGATAAAAGAAGATGATCTTCTCGAAGCCTTGGAGAATGGTATAGTCCTGAGAGCGGCGCTTGACGTGTATGAGAATGAGCCACTAAGTGATGAACGAATAAAAAATAATGAAAAGATCCTTCTTACACCTCATATTGGTGCTAGCACAAAAGAAGCTCAATTCAAAAATGGAAAAATAATAGCTGACAAACTTATTGATTTCTTACAGGAATAACTATTTCATCTAGTTTATTGAATTGATCCAAGTTATCTACACCAGATTTGATCTTCAAAGAAAGCTCTCTCAGAAGATCAAATGCTTCACTTGTGCGATTACTTCGAAAGTATTTTTCGACGGTTTTGAGATGGGCAGAAGAAATATTACCTGTGCACACTCCTTCTCTGAGATCAACAACACATTTTTTCTCGATGAGTTCAAGTTCCTTCTTGTGGTCGTGGAAAGAAGGTATTCCATGAAATTTCTCGATTCCACTTATGGAATCGGAGTATATAATCCCATCCAGATTCTTATTTTGAAGAAGGTTTAAAACATCAGCGAAGGAGAGGAGAAAGAGAATGATTTCAAGCTGATTGCCTATTATGACTACCTTTCCATCGGATAGGACTGTCGAAAGAAGATATTGAAGTCCTTTGAGGAATCGTATTTGATATTTCCATGGTGGAACGACCTCTACTTCAATATTGAATATCATTGCAATGAGATCATTGACAAATTCAATAGATGACCTGTTCAGTCTGTAAACAACACATCCCTTCCCACCTTTAAGTGGTATAATAATTGAGATGTAGAGGAGATTCTCATTGGTTGCTACCTTGATAGAACCTACTGTAGGGTCCCCATTTGGAACAAAAGTTAGTACTATTTCCTCGATTTCTTTTTCTGGTACACCAGAATTTTCGAGAACACGAAGACCTACTTCACGTTCGATTTTTAGCTTCAAAAAGGATAATCCCTTAATTTCAGGGGTACTTAGATTTGTATCCATCTTCTATGTTTAATGATTAGAGTATAAAAAGAGCTTAGAATTTCCCAAGTGTCTCTCGCGCTATCACCAGACGTAATATTTCAGAAGTTCCCTCATAAATTGCTGTAATTTTGGAGTCACGCCAGTACCTCTGTGCAGGAAAATCATTGGAATAGCCTGCACCGCCATGAACTTGAACTGCCATATCTGCTGCCCGTACTGCAGCCTCTGATGCGTAGAGTTTTGCCATAGCAGCTTCCTTAACAAACCTCTCTCCCGCATCCTTCATCATTGCAGCTTTCCAGATGAGCTCACGAGCAGCATCAAGCTCAACAGTAGCGTTTGCAATCATCCATTGGATCCCTTGAAACTTCCCAATCTGCTGCCCAAAGGCTTCTCTCTCCTTGGAATACTTTACTGCTGACTCAAGTGCAGCCATCCCTATTCCTAGGGCTTGAGAGGCAATACCTATTCGTCCTCCATCGAGCGTCTTCATTGCAATCTTGAATCCCTCACCTTCCTTTCCCAATAGTCTGTCTTGAGGAATTCTACAATTATCGAAATTCAGGGGTGTGGTTGATGATGCGCGAATCCCCAACTTCTTTTCAGGAGAACCTATCTCAAATCCTTCATCTCCCTTTTCAAGGATAAATGCAGAGATACCTCTATGACCCTTTGACTTGTCGGTGACAGCAAAAACTACGTAGTAAGATGCAGCACCTCCGTTGGTAATCCACATCTTTGATCCATTAATCACCCACTCCCCTGCTTCAAGTTTTGCATTCGTCCTCATTGATGCAGGATCCGATCCTGCATCTGGTTCTGAGAGGGCGAATGCCCCAAGTTTCTCGGAGATTACTGGTTTAAGAAAATTCTCTCTCTGGGACTCTGAACCAAATGTTTCGACCGGGTATGAGTAGAGACTATTGTTTACGCTCATTGTCACACCAGTAGACGCACACGCCTTACTTATCTCTTCCATCGCTAAGGAATAACTCAGGGTATCGAGACCAGATCCTCCCCACTTTTCCTCAACCATCATTGCCATAAATCCTAATTCTTGAAGATAACTCACGGATTGCCAAGGGAATTCACTCCTCTCATCATATCCTTGGGCCAATGGTGCGATTTGTTCCTGTGCCACATCTCTAGCGGTTTCTCTGATAAGCAACTGATCTTCATTTAACCTAAATGTCATAATCTCCAACTTAAGATGATATATACAAAGCTACTGATTATATAGCTCGCAGAATGTATAAAATTAACAATGAACGAGATTCCACTCTCACAACTACCAGAACATGTTGATGAGGTTCTCAATATCTTGGAGAATGGTGGTGTCATACTCTACCCCACAGATACTGTTGCTGGTCTCGGAACCTTGGCTAACTCATTCAAAGGCTTACAACGAATCCAAGCTATCAAGGCAAGACCCTCGGAGAAACCAGTCTCTTACATCTTTCGTGATGAAGGTATGGTGGAAAAATACTGTATTTTGGATCGAAAAGCAAGACTGCTTATACATCACTTTCTTCCAGGTGCATTAACAGTGGTACTACCAGTACGAGAGGACAGAGAGATTTTCGGAATGAATAGGCAGAACAGAAGTGTTGGTGTACGAATGATCGAAATCACAGGATTGGATAAGCTTGTGAAAAATCTTCCTCAGCCACTTGCTACAACAAGTGCGAATCTCTCTGGTGAGAGAACACACAATACTTACGGAGAGATCCCCAGAAGTATCCTTCATGCTGTTGACATTGCTATTTCTTGGAATTGTAGATTAGCAACGAGAGCATCGACTGTAATTGATCTTACGGGGAGTGATATCAAAATCTTGCGAAAGGGTTCAATCAAAAGCAGTGAAATTTTCACAGTACTCAAGAGCTGAGAAGCACTGAAAGAATATCGCTCTCAGAAGAAGTAGGAAGGAGTCCATGATTCGCCATCCTTACTGCAAGAATGTGATAACATACCTGGGGAGGGTTTTTGAGACACCGGTGTGTAAAATGAGCACAAGTACAGAAATCTTTCCGCACTAAGTAGTCCCCAGTAGATCCTTGAACGAGGTAGGTTAACACATCGGAATCAAGAACCTCTACCTTCGATTTCTGGAGTAGTGATACAGCTTTTTCAGTCTCACTCTGTTTTTTGGATGACAAATGCGGGAGGTGAGATTTGAACTCACGAACCACTAAGGACTGGATCCTCATTCCAGCGCCGTTGACCATGCTGGGCGACCCCCGCAAAGGAGTATATACCATAACTATTGGTAGAGATTTTAACCTCATCGATATTGACTTTAGCAAAGGAGAGAAATTATCAATCTTCTTATTCTTCACTATCGATGTATTTAACCTACAATCATAGGAGAATCTTTTCTTACCAACTTCAAAGCAACTGCAAGGAGGGAAGAGAGACCTAGTGCACCAATCGATCCAATGACAAGAGCATCTGACCCCTTAGAAGTTCCCTGAATGATCTTCGATTGTGTGAAAGTTATATTTTGTGTCAGGGTAATTTGTGAGCTAAAATTGACGGGATCTGGGAGCAGAACAGTCTTATTATAATCGTATTCACCTATGGAGAGAGTAAGTCTAAGCTCGCTGGTATCTGTTTCAATGAATATTTTTGTGACAGAAGAGAAGAGTTGTATCTTACCTATTGTACTTGATTCTATATATACTGGAAGCTCAATTTGGGCAATAGTTGGGATTTCAACAGAGATGAATGTGTAATTCTCTGCTCTCTGTAATGGAGAGACGGTCCATTCAAGTTCAGGGTCTGAAACTGTAATAGAAACCCTTGCCGTAACTGTATGAAATCCCTGAAGCTTGAAAATTATAAGGAGTGAGTGCTGTCCAACTGCTAATGAACCTGCAGGAAATGTGATTTGAGTACTATTGAAAGTAAAGTCATCATATCCGACAATGCTAACCTTTGGCGAGAGAGGTTCGGAATCTGCTCTATAATCATACGGAATAGACAGACTGTAGAATGGACTAATGCTGAAATCACCTATTGCTGATATCATAGCTGGAGCATCGGGGGTCGACCCCTCATAGATGAATCCGACTCCAGAAGCATTGTATCCAACAAGCCTACTAGTCCCGTTACTCCAATCCAAAGGAACTGAGAATCTAATATCCTTCGCAAGAACTACAGCAATCTTATCTCTATTTTGGGAAAAGAGACTTGCAGAAATCAAACTATATGTATTTGTGATAGAATAACTCTCATTTTGGGTGATTTGTTGTCCAAATTCAGTTAAGATGATGGGTAACACACCAGAAATTTCCAAATGTGTAGGAAATTGTGAAAGATCTACTGGTGATGTACTGGGCATAGCATTTATGCTAATATTAGAGAAAAGAGAATTCTTCGGAAAGTCTAGGTAACTGTGTGAAGATTGAGAATTATTTAGATCTACTTCTGCCATAATTCGCACTCCATTATACTCAATCTCAGGAACGAAGGAGATCAGTATTTGTTCTATACGAGTTCGTGAGTAAGATAGTGATAATTGGTAAGCACTATCAATATCCAAGGTTATTTGTTCACCTGCAAACAGATGAAATTGTGACCCCTGAAAGAGTCTTGTATCAAGGGAACGAGGATCCCGGGATTGGGAGATCGTTAGTTCACTGGTAATCAAAGAGATATTGAGTCCGCTGGGTTTGTAACCAAAGAATGCAATATTTTTTACATAGATTGTATCAGCCATACCCACATCTTGAGATATGTATGAATAATTGAGGGTGTATCGAATCATTGGTTGTACTTGGATGTACCTTTCGGTGGATGGCGAATATGAATCCCCAAAAATCCCTTGTGAGTAGTTGCTGGATGCAAGGAAGAAGAGATAAAAGAAGTCATATCCATCGATCTGCAACTGTAATTCTAGTTCTAAGAATGCAAGTTCATCCTCAGAGTAGTTGAAATTCAATTCTTGCATCTTAAAGATAAACGCATCATCAGGATTGCTTAAACCTATGTTCAGGCTTTGATCGAATCGGGCAACAATTCCAGCACTGTAATTCATATACATCTTTCCATTGTCTATTTCGTAGCTGTAATCACTAGAAATATTCGAATAGGGCCAAAATGTAGAATTATTTATCAAATGACTTTGCTTCAATCTTGCCTCATCGATTTTCACCTCAGATGGTGAGGAAGAACTTGGAATTTCTAGCTTTTTAGAGGTAGTAACATTATCCGTGTCTACAAGTCTATGTGTCACATTCGAGTTCAATGAGGACATGTGCTCTGAAGAAACTGTGATAGGAGAAATGTTACTTGGTGCAGGAGATAAAGCCCAAACTGAGTGTGAGATCCCCATTGACAGAAGAATCAAGAAACTTAGTTGAATTGCAAACAAGCCATTTCGCATGAATTTTTTCCTGATCGTGCTATAAATACTTCTGAAGGTCAAATTCTATTGAGGAGATGAATTCAAAAGTTGGCTAATATTTATGTTCATCAATACCTTTGTATAGTGAACTCATAGAATAGGGTTGTGGTTGCGGTTATCGACTCAGGTATTTTCATGCAAAAGACCAATCCAAATTTTGACTTGGAAAGTACCGAGATCTACACAACACCTGAAATTGAAGCAGAAATTCTCTCGAAAATAAGTCAGGCACTTTATACTGTCTTTAGATCTAAGGTTAGAATATCAGTCATCTCACCTTCCTCGGATTCGGTACGTGAGACCTTGAAAAAAAACAATGATATTGCACAGGGTACTCTCTCCAGCCAGGACCTCTCGATAGTAGCCCTCGCATGGGAGTTCAAGCAGGCAGGAAAGAAAGTTACCCTCTACTCAGATGATTTTGGGATACACAATCTAGCGAAATTTATGAAGATCTGTGTCCGAGGAGTAGGACAGAATAAAATAGTTAGGAAGAGGAAATACACCTTCACATGCATAGCATGTGGTGCAATATTTCTAGAAAAAATAGACGAATGTGATGTGTGTGGACATCAAAGTTTCAAAAGAAGCTTTCAAAAGAGTGAATGAAATAATCTTTCTAAATCTTTAAATTAGCTGATCAACCACAGAAGCTTGTATCAATAAGGGAATGATCGAATATGGTAGATTTAGATAAAAGCATTAGTGTTGCACGCAAATCAGGAACAACCGAATTGGGAATTAATTCGGCAATCAGGGCAGCTAAAATGGCGACTGCAAAGCTGATTGTCATTGCTGCTAACACACCACAACAACAAAGAGAAGATTTGAGATATTATGCCAATCTCTCCGAAATTCCGGTTATCGAATACCCAAGAACCTCTCAGGAATTAGGAATCGTATGTGGAAGAGCTCATCTTACCTCAGCAATTACTATCTTTTCCCCAGGGGATTCCGATATTCTAAGCGTAATTGAGTAGGATTTTCACTAATATCAAACGAGTCAATTTTCATATATGACACATCTCCACCTGCATCAACTAGTGCAATCACAAGAGATTTTTGAGATTGTTGAGATTCCTGAAGTAGTTCCTTCAATTCCTTAATTGGTATGTTCTGTCCTTCCTTCAAGGGATGGACATAGAGTGTGGCTTGAAAGTTCTCTTTCTTCTGTCCTCGTTCATAGAGTCTAAAGAAATGAGAAGCGCTGACACCAACGACATACCCTTTAAATCTCAGATCCTTGTAAACAAGATAATATCCCATGAAATCGGGATCTTTTATAGTAAATTTTTCAGCGCACTCTGCAGTGTCGAGTGGAGGGGTAAGAGCGATTTTTCCAAGTTCAAGGAGATGAAGAACTTCAAAAGAGGACAGTCTGAGAGCACCGCCTTTCATGGGAGTTCCATATCGTCCAAGGTTGTAGAGTTTAATCGCTTGATTCCCACTCGCTATGCACTTTCCCTTTTCGGTAATATGGACTGGGATCACATGATCCTTTTTGTGGAGAAATTCTTAAACACAGAGATATGTTGAGTGAATCCCAAGGATAAAATACTCGCCAAATTGTTGAAGAATATTGACCGAGGTTCTCACTGTATATACTAAGAACTACTTTCGGCTTGGAAGGACTCTCTTTCTCAGATGTAAACCTCCACCAGATATCATTTCGAAAATCCTAGAAATTCATCCTTGGGCAGATGCCATCTACTTCTATCACTCGGTTAGTGGGGAGAGCAGACATCCAAAAATCACATTTCTTGGAGGTAAGGAAAAATCATTGATACAACACCGAGAGAACGGAGTTATCTACATTTTTGATATTTTTCAGACTATGTTTTCCCCTGGTAATCAAAACCTTCGAAAGATTTTGGCGGAAGAGGTTAGTGAGAATGAAAAACTGCTTGATATGTTTGCAGCTGTCGGAAATCTCTCCCTACAACCATCAGTGAAGAAATCATGTCACCTTATCGCAGTTGAAAAAAATGTTCATACATATAAATCACTACTTCGAACCTTGAAGGTAAATAGAATTCATCCAGTTGCCGTTCTGAACATAGATTCTCGAAGATTGAATCTGGAAAACTGGGCAGACCGAGTGCTGATGGGATACCATAATGTGGATTTCCAGCATGTCCGAAGCGCAGTAAAAGCAGCTAAATCTGGCGCAATCCTGCATTTACATCCCATTGCTAAGCATGGGAACTACCATGAATGGGTTTATCTTTACAAAATATGGATACAGAATAGTGGAGCACATAGTACCTTTCTTAAAGCGACTCATGTCAAAAAATTTTCTCCAGGTCAGAGTCATTACATGCTTGATTTTCGTATAGAGAAATTAGTCAGCGACAATTCTAGCGAGGACAACTGATATCTGAATATCAGGAGAGGCCCCCTCTGTCAACCGGTAGTCGATTTCAGCGAGTAACTCCATAACTTCAATCTTCTTAGATTCGGAGAAGCTCATATGAGGAATGAGATTGTAGAGTTCACGAATGATATCCTCACCAGGAACTCCCTTGACATATATCTGGTCAAGAAGCTTCTTTCTTGCCTGGGAGAAGTCTGCCTTTGCGAGTTCCACCACCTCACGAACCTCCTTCGGATCGATACCACCTGTCGTCTCATAGATCGTATTTGCATTTACATTATTGCTTAGACTAGAGGCCGCTTGAAGTACATTAATCGCCTTTCGCATATCTCCCTTGCACACATTCAGTAAAGTATCGATTCCCTCTGGAGTAATTGTCACACTCTCAATTTTTGCAATTTCAAGAATTCGTTTTTTGATATCAGTATCCGGGAGGGGACTGAATCTGAAATACGCACACCTAGACTGAATAGGTTCTATGATCCTTCCTGGATAATTACAAAGGAGGACAAAACGGGAAGTGTCAACATATCGTTCCATAGTCCTTCTCAGAGCCTGTTGTGCTGCAGCTGTGAGTGCATCTGCCTCATCAAGGACAATAATCTTGAAGGGAGCATTTCCCGATGGCACAGTCATTGCAAACTCTTTAACTTGATTCCTAATGGTATCTATCCCCCTGTCATCTGATGCATTGAGCTCCAGCAAGTTTTCGGTAAGAATTTCATTATTGAAGATCTCAGATGCCAATGCAAGAACGGCAGTCGTCTTACCGGTCCCAGGAGGTCCTGCGAACAATAAATGGGGGAGCGAGCCAGAGTTAATAAAACCTAAAAGCTTGTTCTTAATCTCAGACTGTCCAATTAGCTCTTCTATACGATGAGGCCTATATTTCTCGACCCACATCTTGTCCATGTCACTCATTTATTTGAACATCCCCTGCTGAAATTTATCTCTTTGGTTACTGGGTTCTTAAGAAATTGCAAGAACCTCATAGCTGCAGTGCCACTCCTTGAGGAACTCTTTGAGTCTCCTTCCGCCTTCGGAGTCCATGTTGTATGAAATGATACGTATTCTCCCAAATCGTTTCTCTTGGAGAACACCCAGTCCAACCATTTCTGTGATGTGTTCACTCATCTTAGAGTGATTAATCCCTGTGTTCTTGGAAAGCGATGTGATGTTTAGCTCATCATGCTGTGCAAGAAGTAGCAAGAGCCGCACCTTTCCCACACTCCCAAGGACCTCCTGAAGATCTGGCAGCGAGTGGGCAACTATCTGATTCTCTAATTCAGTAATTTCTGTAGTCGTGGGACCACCTCCTTTTCAAGATCGTGCAAACTGAGGTCAAGGATCGAGATGTACTTAGTATTCCCTCTCTGTCCTTTGCTTGAGCGTTCCATGTTAATTACACCAATTATTTCAAGTTCTTGCAGATACTCCCAGAACTGGGTGTGCTTCCGAGGATCCTCTCCAAGTTCCTCTGCGATAAGTGCATATTCCTTTTCGGCAGTTCCAGTGGTGATGTAAGCCTTCTTGGTTCTTCGAAGCAATCTGCTGATCGCCAGAAGCAGCATCAATTTATGTGGGTGGAGACCGGTGATGACATCTTTGAGAAGAGAAGGATCGACATTTGCCTTCGCACTGCGGACGTGCTCTGGATATACAAGTGAATCACCCTCTATATTTGCCCGTTTTCCTGCAATATAGAGGAGTTCAATTGCATGCCTTGCATCCCCTCCTCGTTTTTCAGCAATATCTGCGATGAGTTGAATACTGTCTTCGGTAACTGATCCAGGAACAAAGCATTCACGGACGCGATCCTTGACGATTATACTGAGTTCATCACTACTGTAGGGAGAAATCTCGATAATTGGTGCACTGAGGCTACTAATTGTACTCTGATCAAGGTACGAGAGGAAATTTGAGCTTCTTGCAATCAAGATAAGCCCAATGTTATGATTATAGGTCCGCTTATCGTCAGCAGTTCTGGTAAAAGCATAGAGGAGATCTACACCTCCCTTTGGAATAATATATTCCACCTCATCGAGGACAAGGATAAGAGTACTCCTCTGCTCTTCAAGGATTGCAATAACCATATCAAGTAATTCGTCGGCTGCGTAGCCTCGATTGGCCACTTTCCCTTGAAGCTCTTTGACAATCGAGAGGAGAATCATAAAGGGGGTTTTGACCCTCCGGCAATTGACATGAACATAACGTACATTGCGCTGGATTTGTTGGCTCTTGTATTCTATCCTCTGCCCAAATTTCTTGGCGACGGAGGTCTTACCCACGCCAACAGATCCTGTGATAATAACCCTATTGGAGCTGAGATTCCCATCCAAAGCACCACTGAAGTAATTTGATAAAGCGACTAAATCTTGCTCCCTGAATGGAAGATTTTCAGGAAGATAATCAATCGACAACTTGGATCCATCCGAGATTACAGAAGGACGACCATATGCTCGCTCCAATATGTCCAAACTATCCATATATTCGTTATATCGTTCTGGTATTTGAATACATAAGAGAGAGACCTAATTTCAAGTGATTGGTGTGCGATGTCGAGAGAAGAAGTGTCCAGAATAACATGTATGAAGATGAGAAGCCCTCATGCTTTTTTGAAGTAATTTGTATCTAAGAAGTTTTTATAGTTAAATGGGAAGGGATTGTTCTTTCAGGAGTTTATATGCGATCCTCATAAGATAAGGCATGCTCACATTACTACGAAATATATTTAAAACGTGGAAGAGGCGACGTGCTTCACCACTTGTCGAGGAGGCTATTCTCCTCGGGGTAGCCCTGTTCGTCTTTCTCCTCCTTGGTACAGTCATATTCGACTTAGTGGATTTTGCAAAAGGTATCTTTCAGTCCTTTTCCAATACAATCACTGATTTTCCTGAATGAACTCTTCATCACCGCTTGTAAGGTAGCTGACAATAAAAAGAAGTATGAAGATTCCGGCAGCAATAGCTACAACAAATGACTTTGCTACCCTTGTACTAATTATTTGCACCACAGCAAAAACGGGAATGAGAATAAATCCGTAATTCGATCCTTGAGAAGACTCCAATTTTTTAATAAATCGTAGGACAATGACAGTTACACCCATAATAAGTGCCGAATAATTGAAAATCTGAATAATGGTGCCAGTAGGTTCAAGGAAATAGAAAGGGAGAGTCACAAATAGAACCACTAGTTTGATGAAGAGGATTGCTCCATGGTCGACCTCAGAGATGGTCCCCATGTCCACTCTTATATCATTAATAAAGAGCCAGAAATTCCCGAATGCGATAGAGATTGCAAGACATAAACAGAAGCCGAAGAGAACATCAATCGAGCTATTCCAAAAGGTAATAACATCAGTGAAGAGAAGTGAATATTCAAGGTAGAAAGCCCCTGCAAGGAGCATAGGTAAGAGAGAGAGAAGAAGTCCAGGGATGAACCAGATGAGGAAATGGAAGTGTCCAATTTTGATCTTCTCAAGGAGAATTTTAACCATGAGGAAAATTCCAATAATGGTGATTGCCGGGCTGAGAAATGGAAAAATAAAGAAAATTAGAGCAAAACCCGCGTTTAGACCATAGAAGATCTTCTGATCAAGACGAACTCTCCCAAGTGCCCTCCCCATCAGCGAATAGGTGGTAGCAATCTTATTGCCCCTAATTGCACTGAAAACAACCCATGGAAGTGAGTAAAATACCGGAACCCCCAAGGTAGTCAGCCAGTATACCCCTGTCTCTCCGATATTGAGCCAAGCAAAAGAGATATTTAAGAATACTACCCTGTAAGATGAACCAAGAAAAGTGCGGAGGTGATCCCTAATCCGACTGCTCCATAGGATGGTGTAAATGATAAAGTAGCTTGGGATGAGCACAATTTGCAAAAGGACTGCTAACCGATTGAGCTTCAGTCCATTGGATGACTCCATATGATATTTTCACACCATATATTTATTAAATAATCGGGAATCCTACTGCATTATTAGGAAAAGAATGAGGATAGAACTTAGTTGTTAAATGCCATAGATAATTTAACAAGATGTGGGAGTACTTGTTGCTATCATCGGGAAACCAAGTAGTGGGAAATCAACCATTCTCAATGCCCTTGCTAACACGGAAGCAAAGATGGGAGCATATCCCTTCACTACTGTCGAACCTAACAAGGGAGTGGCCTATATCAAGGTGAATTGTCCTTGTGCAAATCTTCCTGAATCATGTAGCCCGAGAGCGGGAAGTTGTATCAATCATTCAAGATTCGTACCAGTGGAGATACTTGATGTTGCAGGACTGGTGCCTGGTGCACATGAAGGCCGAGGGATGGGAAATCAATTCTTGGACGATCTCCGTCAAGCAGATGCATTTATCCATGTACTTGATATCTCTGGAACTACCGACGATCAAGGGAATGAGGTCAAATCATGGAACCCAATCAAAGATGTTGAGTGGATTGATGAAGAAATTACTTTATGGGTAGAGAAGATCATGTACAGTAACTGGGAAAGAGGAGTAAAGAGATTGGAGAGTGATCGTTCAAAATTACCGGAGTATCTTACGGAGAGGCTGTCGGGCCTCGGAGCTACTATACCTGAGGTGAAGGAAGTTCTCTTTGAACTTCAGCAGAGCGGTAGTGTCATGCCAGGAAAATGGGATGAAGGGGTGAAACACGAGCTTGCAAAAGCCATGAGAAAACGTTTCTTCCCAACTTGCCTTGCAGCCAATAAAGTGGACAAAAAGGGAGCACAAACCAACCTGAGAAACGTAGAAGAGAAGTTCGGAGAGAGTTATCAAGTGATTCCTACTTCTGGACTAGCAGAGCTATTCCTTAGACAAGCCTCAAAGAAGGGTACTATAGAGTATATCCCTGGATCGCCCAATTTTAAGGAAATGAATGAGGACAGTAAGGAGCATGCAACTTTGTTGAACATCCGTGAAAAGATCCTAAAAAAGTATGGATCGACTGGGATCTACAAATTGTTGAATACTTTGATTTTTGAGGTACTGGACTATATTCCAGTTTTTCCAGTTGAGGACACAACCCACCTGACTGATGCAAATGGAAGAGTACTTCCTGACGTTTACCTCATTCCACGAGGAACTAATGTGAAGGATTTTGCTGGGAAAATCCATAGTGATTTTAAGAAACACTTTCTACACGGTATACTTGCAAAAAATGGAAGGCGTATCAGTGCTAGCTATGAGTTAGAGTTTGGAGATGTTGTCAAGATAGTCTCTTCAGCAAAGTAGGAAGTTTAATAAGAGAGACAGTTGCATCGTAGTTCTGTGGAACCTGATAGAATAGATCTCGATGGAGTAGATTTAGAAGAATTGAGACGAAGATTCCCCAATCTCTATGAGGAGTACATCAGGGAAAAAAAGCCAGTCAATCAACTTTACCAGCACAGAGATACCGATCCTTGGAAAGATCACAATCCTGACTACAAGGACTTTCTTGCTCGGGCAAAAACGGATGAGGAGTGCTATGAAGTCATTGACTACCTCTTGAAGATTGGGGAAATAAGTCCAGAACTTGCCAAAATGCTTCGAGAAAGGACAAGAACTCATGGAGCAGGGGGATTCGGGAGTAGACATCAGGATCACTACACCAAGTTCTCAAAGGGTGAAGAAGACTGAATTGATATCAGTACTCGCGGAACCTTAATTAAAGTATTATACAATTAATTGTGCGCTAAACTGAGCTTTTCCCGAAAAATTCTAAAATGAAGTGTGGAGAATTCAATTACCAAATCATGACTCTCCA
>Ga0114931_10001249_pt1 | contig 32302 bp, 25 predicted proteins | sample 2SBtaG_FD_89579 | JGI IMG/M metagenome (GOLD analysis project Ga0114931, IMG submission 89579) | Deep subsurface microbial communities from Kolumbo volcano to uncover new lineages of life (NeLLi) - 2SBTROV14_V59a metaG | ecosystem: Environmental > Aquatic > Marine > Volcanic | place: Kolumbo...
CCGAGGAGGGAGCGTGCTTGTAGCACGTGACCGACGAGCGGGCGCCGGCATCGGCCGAGACCGGCCAGCGGGCGATGGGAGGATTTCCCCGAGCCCTGCTAGGCGGCGTCCTCGCGATCCAGCGTGCAGCAGTGCACCGCGGCCGGCGTCTGCTCGGGCTCCAGCACCGCGCCGGTCGTCGGGTTCGGGCGGTAGGTGGTGCAGCCCTTCAGGCCGCGTTCCCAGGCGAGGTCGTACACCGAGCGGAAGGTCTCGAAGTCCGCGTCCTCGGGGACGTTGATCGTCTTGCTGATCGCGTTGTCGACGAAGGGCTGCAGGGCGGCCTGCATCTCGAGGTGCTGCGTGGGGGTCAGCTCCAGGGCGGTGGCGAAGGCGTCGGGAAGGGGCGCGTCGGGGTGTTCGGCGCGGAACAGCCGCCAGGCGGCGTCCTCGAGGCGGTAGGCGGTGCGGTTCCCGTCGCGGCCGAGGACCTTGCGGGTGTAGGCGAAGCTGAACACCGGCTCGATGCCGCTGGAGACGTTGTTCGCGAGTAGGCTGATCGTCCCGGTGGGGGCGATGGCGAGCAGGTGGCTGTTGCGCAGTCCGTGGCGGGCCAGATCGGCGCGGAGATCCTCCGGGAGCCGCTGGATGAAGGGGCGCTCGAGGTAGTGCGCGGCGTCGAAGGCGGGGCAGGGGCCCTTTTCGCGCGCGAGGTCGATGGAGGTGCGGTAGGCGGTGTGGGCGATGCATCGCAGGAGATCGGCTGCGAAGGTGCGGGCCTCGGGGGTGCCGTAGTGCAGGCCGAGGAGGATCAGCGCGTCGGCCAGCCCGGTGATCCCCAGGCCGACGCGGCGGGTGGCGTGGGCGACCCGGGCCTGGGCGGGGAGGGGGAAGCCGGAGACGTCGACGACGTCGTCGAGCATCCGCACCGCCACCGGGACGAGGTCGAGCAGCGCGTCGAGGTCGAGGTGGGCGCGCGGGGTGAAGGGCTCGCGCACGAAGGCGACGAGGTTCAGGGAGCCGAGGTCGCAGGCGCCGTAGGGGGGCAGCGGGATCTCACCGCAGGGGTTGGTGGCGCTGATCGGCTCGCGCCAGGCCAGGTTGTCCTCCCGGTTGATCCGGTCGACGAAGAGCACGCCCGGCTCGGCGTGGTCGTAGGTGGAGCGGAGGACCCGGTCCCACAGGGCGCGGGCGCGGACCGTGCGCAGCACCCGGCACGGGACCGGCCCGGAACGTCCGCTCCAGGCCCGCTGGACGGTGGCGCCCGTGGCCCCGGGCACCTGGTCGGCGGGAAACACGAGCGGCCAGTCGGCGTCGGCGTGGACCGCCTCCATGAATGCATCGGTCACGAGCACCGAGAGGTTGAACCGGGACAGGGCGCCCGGTGCGCGCTTGGCGTCGACGAAGGCCTCGATGTCGGGGTGGTCGCAGCGCAGGGTGGCCATCATCGCGCCGCGGCGGGCCCCGGTGGAGAGGACCGTGGCGCACATGGCGTCCCACAGGTGCAGGAAGGAGACCGGCCCGGACGCGATGGTGCCGGTGGTGCGGTTCTCGCTCCCGGCGGGGCGCAGGGTCGAGAAGTCGTACCCGATGCCGCCGCCTTGCTGCATGGTGAGCGCGCCCTCCTGGAGCGCGGCGAAGATCCCGGCGAGGTCGTCGGGGATCCGCCCCATCACGAAGCAGTTGAACAGGGTCACCTTGCGGTGGGTGCCGGCGCCCGCGGCGATGCGCCCGCCCGGGAGGAACCGGAACCCCTGCAGGGCCGCGCGGAACCGGGGCGCCCAGGTCTCAAGGTCGCTCTCGGCGGCGGCGAGCGCCCAGGCCACGCGGTCCCAGGTGTCCTGTATCGTCGCGTCGCGGACCTCACCCCCCGCGCGCCAGCGGTAGCGCGTGTCCCACACGTGCCGGCTGATCGGGAGATCGAAGGGATCCATGCGCGATCCCTAACGATGCGGCGCGCCGATGGTCAGGGGTCCGGGGCCGTGTCGTTGGAGATGGCGCAGTCGCCGACCCAGTAGTACTCGCCAGAGTGGTCGTAGGAGATGTCGCTGCAGGTGAACTCGCGCGGCGGCGCGGCCAGCGCGGTCGGGTCGCAGGGGAGCAGGCAGACGTAGACGGTGTAGCTGTAGGCGCAGGTCCCGCCGTAGGTCTGGGTGCACTCGGAGTAGCCGGCGCCCGTGCAGGGCAGGCACAGGCCCGGGCGGCGGCCGCAGGTGCCGTCCTCGAAGCAGGACTGGCCGATGTAGCAGTCGACGTTCGCGTCGGTGCACGCGCCCTGCACGCACTGGGTGGTCTCGGTGTCGCACACCTGGCCGACCATGCAGTCGGCGTCTTCCACGCACCCGGTGAAGCAGGTGTGGGACTCCTCGTTGCAGTGGTTGCCCACCGCGCACTGGCTGGAGTCCAGGCACTCGACCGTGCGGCAGGTGTTGTCGGCGCCGCACACGGCGAGCCCCTCGCAGTCCCCGTCGTCGACGCACTCGAGGTTAGCGGTCGGATCGGCCTTGCAGGCGACCAGCAGCAGCGCGAGCAGGCCCGCCCTCATGGGGCCCCCACCACCGCGGCGGCGGGGCAGAAGTTCGCCGGGTCGCCGTCGCCGTAGTCGTAGCGGACCGCGATGCGCGCCCCCGGCTGGGGGATCCGCTCGCGGTCGAAGACGATCACCGCCTGCTGGGAGCCGTCGCCGGTGTCGCGGAGCGCGTAGGTCCACTGCCCGCTCGTGCACGGGACCCGCTCGCCGCCGACGGAGACCTCTAGGGTGTCGGTGGCCGGCAGGTCGGTCAGCACGAACTCGTCGTGCATTCGGCTCGCGTTGAAGGAGAGCTCCACCATCGCCTGGGAGAAGTCCTGGTTGCACAGGTTACTCGTGACCCCCCCCGTCTGGTCGGCGATGGCGACGTAGCGGGAGCCCTCGGAGGAGGCGGCCAGGGGGATGATGCAGTCGGTCGGGTCGGTGATCACCATCGCGTCGGCGTTCACCACGTCGCGGCTGCGGGCGCCCTTCGCGGCGTACAGGTCGTTGGTATACAGGTAGACCGGGTCGGTGCTGTAGTCCTGCTCGTCGCTGACGTAGATCACCGAGAGGCTGGCGTCTTCGCGGAGGAAGCCGGCGTTGGCCCCGCTGAGGAGCTCCGGGGAGAGCGCCAGCCGGGACGCCTGCAGACCCGATTCGCGGTTGCCGTCGCCGCAGGTGCCCACATGCACGATGTCCGCGAACACGCTCTCGGCGTCGGGCGTGTCGGGCGCGATCACCGTGTCGAGGTTCAGGTGGCCGGGGGCGGGCGCCGCGTCGACGTCTTGTTGGGTGCAGCCCTGGGGCAGGTAGGGCGGCGTCTCGACGGTCGTGGTGGTGACCGCGATGCGGTAGTCGACCCCGGCGCGGTCGAACCAGGTCAGGAAGTCGTTGAACCGCAGCCCGAGGAAGAGCTGGTAGGCCTGCATCGACCCCGAGTTGTCGATGACGAACAGGGTGTCGACCTCGGGCGGCGGGTCCTGGAAGAACACGTCGACGTTCTCGCGCACCTGGAGGTCGTACTCCTGGCATCCGGGGGCGAGGAGGGCGGCGAGGGCGGCGTAGGCGAGCGGTCGGCGCAGGGGCGGGCTCCCGAGAAGGGCCCGCCAAGTTAGCGCATCGGCCGAGGCTCTGCCAGGTCTACCAGACGGTGCACACGTTGGCCGGGCGCATCGGCGTGCCCACCTCGCACCCGAAGACCTTGCCGAAGGCCGGGAGCTGCGACACGGCGCCGTTCACGCGGTGCTTCGGATCGCTGTGCGGGTCGGCGGACACCAGGAGCTTGGACAACTGCGGGCTGCGCTTGCTGCACCACGCCTGGGCGTAGGACAGGAAGAACAGCTTGTCGCCGGGCAGGTCGCCGACCTTCTCGGGGCCGTTGGCGGACTCCCAGCCCTGGTAGGCGCCCCAGGCGTGCTTGATGCCGCCCAGATCGGCGATGTTCTCGCCCGCGGTCAGGTCGCCGTTCAGGTGCACGCCGGGGAGCACCTCGAAGCTCGAGTACAGGTCCTTCACGAACTGGGCGCGCTTGTCGAAGCGCTCGGAGACCTCGGGGCTCCACCAGGCGTGCAGGCGGCCCTCGGCGTCGTACTTGCGGCCCTCGTCGTCGAAGCCGTGGGTCATCTCGTGGCCCATGACCATGCCCATGGCGCCGTAGTTCATCGCCTCGGGGTAGTCGTGGTCGAAGAAGGGCGGCTGCATGATGCCGGCCGGGAACACGATCTCGTTGGCGAGCGGGTTGTAGTAGGCGTTGACCGTGGGCGTCGACAGGCCCCACAGGGTCTTGTCCACCGGCTTGTCGGCCTGGTCCATCCAGAACTTCGACTGGAAACCGCGCAGGCTCTGGACGTCGCCGAAGAAGTCGTCGCCGGTGACCTTCACGTCGGTGTAGTCACGCCACTTGTCGGGGTAGCCGATCTTGTTGGTGATCGCGTCCATCTTGCCCTTGGCGGCGACCCGGGTGGCGTCGTCCATCCAGTCCAGGGTGGTGAAGCTCTTGGCCAGGTCCGCCTCGACGTTCGCGATCATCTGCTTGGCGATGGTCTTGCTGTCGCCCGGGAACTTGTTCTCGACGTAGATCTGGCCGAGCACGTCCCCGAGGTAGCCGTCGACCACGCCGACGCACTTCTTCCACCGGACGCGGTCCTGCTGGGCGCCGGCGAGGGTCTTGCCGTAGAAGACGAAGTGCTCGGCGACGAGCGGCGCGGAGAGGATGCCCGCGTTGCGGTTCAGCGCCTGCCAGCGCAGGTAGGTCTTCCAGTCGGCGAGCGGGACGTCGTGCCACAGCTTCTCGAGGCCGGTGAAGAAGTCCGGCTGGGTCACGTCGATCTGGGTGAGGTCGCCGTAGCCCTGGGAGGCGAGGAAGGTCTTCCACGGCAGGTCGGGGGTCAGCTTCTGCAGGCCGTCGATGTCGAGCTTGTTGTAGGTCTTGTCCGGGTCGCGCTGCTCGACCGGGGACAGGGTGATCTTCGCCAGCGCTGTCTCGATGTGCAGCACCGTGGCCGCGTCCTTGGCCGCGGTGTCGTCGTCCTCGCCGATCAGGCCGAACATCCTGGTGACGTGGGCCTGGTAGGCTCCGAGGAGCGGCTTCTTGTCGTCGTCGAGGTAGAAGTCGCGGTTCGGGAGGCCCAGGCCGCCGGCATCCGCGATCAGGACGTTCAGGTCGGGGTTCTTGGAGTCGGCCTGGACGCCGATGCCCCAGGGGGCGTTGATCCCGGCCCACTGCAGGTCGCCGACCTCCTTCATGAAGGACTCGCCGTCGGTGATCGCGTCGATCTTGGCGAACAGCGGCTTCAGGGGCTCGATGCCCTTGGCGTCGATCGCCGCGGTGTCCATGCACGCGCCGTAGACTACGCCGACCTTCTGCATGTTCGGGTCGTCGCCCGGGTCCTTGGCGGCCTGCTCGAGGAGCTTGTGCAGGAACTCCTTGTTCTGGTCGTCGATCTCGGTGAAGCCGCGGGTCACCGCGGGCTTGTCCGCCGGGATCTCGTGGGTCTTCAGCCACCCGCCGCAGGCGTAGTCGTAGAAGTCCGAGCACGGGTCGACCGAGGTGTCCATGTTCGCGAGGATCTGCTTGTACAGGTCACTCTGCGGGGCAGCGGCCTCGGCGGTCGCCTTGTCGGGGGTCTTCGGAGCGGGCGCCTGGGTCTTGCAGGCCGTGGCCGCAGCCAGCGCCAGGAACAGGAAATGGGTGGGGTGTCGCATGCCCCGCCGTCTATGCAGCTGGAAGCGGGAGGGATTGTCGGAAGTTGTCACGCGCACGAGCAGCTAGCGCCAGGGCTGTACGCCCAGCGCACCGACGATGTGGTCGAGGCCCGAGCCGAAGTCGAAGGGGCCCTGGTCGATCAGGGTGCCGTCGGGGCTGGCCCGGACGACGCGGATCGCGCTCACCTCGGCCACGAGCATCCACCCGTCGCCGTCGGGGCCGGGCACCACGGTGATCGAGGAGGGGATCTGCGGGCTGCTTCCGGCATAGGTGAGCTCGCCGTCCAGGGCGAAGGGCGGATCGTTCTCGGCGTCGAAGGAGAGGCCGTACAGGGCGTCGCCGAAGCCGCTCGCGACCAGGGTGGCCGCGCCCCAGGTGCCGATGGCACCGGGATCCTCCAGGGGGGTGACGATCTGCACGAAGGACAGGGCGTCGCCGTCGAGGTGGGCGATGCCGACCCGGTTGGAGACGTCCGAGAAGGCGCTGTTGTCGCCGACGAGCAGGTAGCTCCCGTCGCCGCCCATGGCGGCGCCGCCGGTGATCGCCTGGTCGTCGGGCCACAGGGGGACGCCGCCGAGGACGGACGGGCCGTCGAGATCGAGCAGGTAGGCGTCGTCGCCGGTGCCGTCGAGGACGTCGGCGGCGACGTAGATCGCGCGGCCGTCGGCGGTGGGGAGCAGGTGGGCGCCGAGCTTGGAGGGCGCGACGAGGCCGCCCGCGGTGGGCGTGCCGGTGGCGCAGTCGAGGTCGACCTCGTACAGGCCGCCGCCGCCGTCGCGCCAGTCCCCGTCGACCACGTAGGCACGCTCGCCGCTCGGGTCGATCCACGCGTCTGTGGCGTAGAAGGTGCCACCGGCGCCGTCGTCGGCGAAGTGTGGGTCGGCCACGCTGATCGTGCCGTCCGCACCGAAGGTGAACACGCCGATCGAGCCGTCGTCCTGGATCGTGATGCCGAGCGAGCCGTCGGGGCTGAACCGGACCGTGCCCTCGGTGGCGCGGCCCATGGTGACGAAGGTGCCGGGGAGGCTCACCGTGCCGTCCGGGGCGAGGGCGACGACCTCCCAGGCGTCGGCTTGCCCGCCGCTCGGGGTGTAGGGGTGGCTGACGAGGCCGTAGCGGGTGCCGCCCGGATCGGGCGTGCCCGCGCGGCAGCCCGGCCCGGTGTCGGTCGTGGCGGTGTCGCCCGGGTCCCCGGTGTCGTTGCCGGGGGTGGCGCACGCGGCGAGCAGCAGGAACAGGATGGCTGGGGATCGCACCGGTCCTCCGGGGCTCCGGTTACGGGACCGATGCGCCTATCCGGTGCGCGCGCCGGCTTCACCCGGAGGGAGGATTTGGAGGACCGCGACCTGCCCGAGCGCCGCGAGGACCCCACGCCGGGAATGCGGCGGCCCTCGTGGGTGGGCTCCGTGCCGACCATCCGGTTCCTCGAGCTCTTCGACAAGTACCGGCAGCGGCTGGTGCACCCGAAGACGGGCCTGCCCTTCGAGCCGACCCACCGCGACGAGGCGTTCAGCATCGAGCAGCTCGCCTTCCAGACCGGCGCGGGGTTCCGGCTGGCGCTGCGGCTGTTCTTCCCGGTGTGCGCCGCCGTGTTCGCGGTCTCCTTCTTCTGGGACTGGCACGAGCTGGTGCGCTCGTGTTCCGTCGCGGGGATGATCGGCTTCGGGACGAACTGGGTGGCGATCAAGATGCTGTTCTGGCCGCGGGAGAGCCGTCCGGTCTTCGGCCACGGGTTGATCCCGTCGCAGCGCGACCAGCTCATCGACAAGGTCGCCACCGAGGTGCTGGAGAACCTGATCAACGAGGAGTTGATCCTCGAGAAGATCGACGAGACGCAGATCGTCCGGCGGTTCAGCGGCGCGCTGATCGAGAAGCTGTCGCAGGTGACACAGGACCCGGAGTTCAAGCAGGACCTGCGGAACATGGTGCTCACCTACGTGGGGGAGGTGGCCAGCCAGCCCAGCTTTCGCGCGCGGCTGGCGGATCGGGCCGAGCAGAGCCTCGAGGAGTTCGCCGGGCAGTGGTTCACCGGGTGGGTGGTGCGGCGCCTGCGGGAGCTGTGGCGCGGGCCGCTGGTGGCGGCGATCAACGCCGAGCTGGAGCGCCTCGACGAGACGATGGACGAGGGGATGGAGCACCTCGACAGCGTGGTCGAGCGGCTCCCGGCGGCTCTGAACGAGCGGAACGAGCAGATCGACCGGGTGATGACGACGGTGCTCGTGGGGCTCGTGCGCGAGGTGGACGTGCGCGCCATCGTCTACGAGCAACTCGAGACGGTGACCGTGGAGCAGCTCGAGACCGGGTTCCGCGAGTTCTCCGACGACAAGCTCGCCTACATCACCCTGCTCGGCGGCGTGTTCGGGGTGATCGGCGGCACGCTGATCGTGTTTCCGGTGCCGGCGATCCTGGGGCTCGTGGGGATCGGGGTGCTGCTGACCGTGGCCGACCTGCTCGCGCAGCGGGTGATGAACACGGCGTGGTGGCGGCGGCGGATGCGGCGGCGCGAGGCGACGGAGACGTGAGGCGGGCGCTGCTGGCGGTGGTCGGTGGCGCGGTGCTCCTGGCGCTGGCGGCGGCCGCGCTCCGGCCCGATTCGGGCGTGCGCGTGCGGGCGGGACAGCTGTGCGGGGTGGCCTATGCGCACACGTGGCAGGAGGGCGGGCGCGTGGGGTACGGCTCGGCGCGCTCGGCGAAGACCCTGCGGGTGCTGCACGATCTCGGGGTCGACGCGGTGAGCTACACGCCCTTCGGGTGGATGCGCTCGCGGCGGGCGACCGAGGTGGTGTGGTCGCGCGACCGCGGCGAGCGCTTCGACGGGATCCGGACGGATGCCGAGCGGGCGCACGCGCTGGGGATGAGCGTGCTGCACAAGCCGCACCTGTGGGTCGGGCACGGGGACTGGCGGGGGGCGCTGGACCCGGATCCGGCGTCGGGCGGGTGGGACGCGTGGTTCGACAGCTACCAGCGGTTCGCCGTGGCCCAGGGGCGGCTCGCCGCGGAGATCGGCGCCGAGTGGTACTGCGTGGGGACGGAGCTGACGAGCTCGGTGAAGGCGCGGCCCGACCGGTGGCGCGCGCTGATCGCGGCGGTGCGGAAGGTCTACCCCGGCAAGCTGACCTACTGCGCGAACTGGAACGCGGTCGGGGACGTGCCCTTCTGGGACGCGCTCGACGGGATCGGGGTGCAGATGTACGCGCCGCTCGCGAAGGCGCCGACCACCGACGAGGCGTTGCTGCGGCGGGGCGCCGAGAAGTGGCTGCACCGCTACGAGGCGGTGTCCGAGCGGGTCGGCAAGCCGCTGCTCCTCACCGAGGTCGGCTTCGTGAACCGGCCCGACGCCGTGGTGAAGCCCTACGAGTGGTCGCCGGGAGGGGTGCCGACGGCGGCCGACGACGCCGCCCAGGCGGCGGCCTACGCGGCGATCGACCGCACCTTCGGCCGCAGCCCGCGGGTGCTCGGGATCTTCTGGTGGAAGTGGTTCACCGACCCGGCCACCCGCGAGGAGGCGGGTGTCGGCTTCCCGCCCACCGGCAAGCCGGCCGAGGGCGTCCTCCGCGCCGGCTGCGGCGGGTAGGGGTCAGAACTGACTTGTCACCTCGGTCACGGCGCAAGGGGGGGCGTCCTGACCCCTTCCCCCCATGTCCGGAGGGCGGCGCGGGCGATGGGGGCGCCGTGTTCCTGGACGAAGTGGCCGGCGTCGGGGACGCGCATCAGCGGGGGGGCGTGGCGGAAGAGGCGGTGCAGCGCCTCCATGGCGGGAGGGCCGAGCACCGGGTCCTGCTCGCCGATGGCGAGGAAGACCGGGCCGCGCCAGTGGTTGCGCAGCCAGTCGGCGGCGTGGGCGGAGATCGCGGCGCCCTCCATCTCCCGTCGGATGGGGACGATCGCGGGAAACACGTGGACGCCGGCCTTGTAGCGGGCGTCGGGGAAGGGAGCGTCGTAGGCGGCGCGCTCCGCGTCGGACAGGGACGGCTCGGAGCGGCCGAGGAGGCGGCCCACGTCGAGGTCCGGGGTGCGGGACACGTAGTCGCGCCAGGAGAGGAACCCGTCGCCGGGCGGCACCCGGCCGGTGGCGAGGGTGGTGTTCATGATCAGCAGGCGCTCGAAGCGCTTCGGGGCGGTCATGGGCAGGGTCAGCCCGAGCAGGCCGCCCCAGTCCTGGCACACCAGCGTGATCTGTCGCAGGTCGAGGCGCTCGAGGAGCGCGAGCAGCATGCCGCAGTGGAATCCGAAGGTGTAGACCGCCTCGTCGGTCGGCTTGTCCGAGCGGCCGAAGCCGAAGAAGTCGGGGACGACGACCCGCATCCCGGCCTCGGTGAACACCGGGATCATCTTGCGGTACAGGAAGGCCCAGGTCGGCTCGCCGTGCAGGCACAGGGCGACGCGCTCGGCATCGGGAGGGCCGGCGTCGACGTAGTGCAGCCTCAGGCCCTCGTAGCCGGGCAGATCGTCGAGGTAGCGGGGTTCCCAGGGGAAGTCGGGCAGATCGGTGAACCGATCGTCGGGGGTTCGCAGGGCGTCCATCGCAGCTCCCGGAGCGCGGATCCATGTCCCCATTGTAGTGCGTCGCGATCGCCCGGACGGCTCAGAGGCTGCCGTCGCTCTGGACCGTGCACACCGCGGGCTCGTGATCGAAGTACACGATGTCGCTGACCGCGGGGTGGCTCTCGGTGAGCCCGGCGTGCCAGCAGTCGCCGTCGAGGTGGTCGCTCGCGACGTGGTCGATGGACCACACGCCGCCGTAGGTGGCGGGGGTGTCGGGGCCGACCTGCGTGATGAAGTGCAGGCCGTCGGTGGCCACCCCCGCAGCGAAGGCGGTGGCGCTCGCGTCGAAGTCGGTGCTCCGGCCCGGGTCGGTGTTCAGGTCGCCCATGACGAGGTTCACGGCCCCGTTCACGGCCGGTGCGCCGTCGCCGAGGTCGTCGAAGACCAGCGCGAATTCCCGGGTTCGGCAGTCGATGTCGGCCGTGGAGAGCCCCGAGGAGCCGTGCACCCCGACGGCGGTGAGGGTGCCCCCGGCCACGAGGTCGATGACGCCGCGCCCGACGCGCGACCCGCTCCCGCAGCCCTCCACCGTGGCGCCGTCCAGGGCGTCGAGACACAGGTCGCCGTCGCACCCCTCGAAGGACCCGAAGGCGGTGTCCACGGCGAGGCACTTGTCGGGCTTGCCCTGGTTGCACGCGACCTGGTAGCCGGCGCCGAGCACGATCTGGGCGACGGTCGGGTCGCCGGGCTGCCAGCCGTCGCACACGAAGCCCGCGCGGACGTCGGTGGGCACGTCGGGGCAATTCGTCGTGGAGAAGGTCTCCTGAAAGGCGACCACGTCGGGGTGCACGGTGACGAACCAGGCGCGGGTGTCGTCGATGACCGCCTGGTAGGCGAGGCCGTTGCCGTAGTACTGGTCGGACTCGGCGGCCTGCGCGTTGCCGTAGCCGCCGTTGTCGGGGGGGAAGGACAACCCCGAGGTGGTGCCGGTGTTGAAGGTGACCGCCACCAGGGACAGCGGCTCGGGCGTGCAGCCGGCGAGGAGGAGCGCGAGGGGCGCCCAGTGCAGGGGGGGACGAACCATCGGTGCAGTGTACCCTCGGGGCGGGCTCAGCGGCGCTCGCCGCGGCGGACGACGAGGTAGCCGAGGGTGCGGCCCGCGTCGTCCGTCGCCTCCATCGCCTCGAACAGGTCGGGCACGCGCACCCAGGTGAAGGGATAGCGAAAGCTGGCCGTGTCGAGCACGAGCACCCGATCGGTGTCGCGGTCCCAGGCGCCCACCGGCGAGAACTGGGTGCCGCCGGACTCGTGCAGGCCGCCGCGGTCGAAGGCGACCACCAGGAAGTCGGACGGGTCGGCGAGGTTGCCCTGGGTCAGGGTGCGAAAGCGACTCTCGGAGTCCTCCGAGGCGTAGTGTAGGGTGGTCAGCGCGCCGTGGGCGGTGAACAGCCCGGCGAGCTGGTCGAAGGTCACCCCGTGCAGGCTCGCGGCCCACCGTGCGCGTAGCCCGCCGAGGATCTGCGGTTGCCGCAGCGGTGGCCCGGGCTCGTTCAGCCGCAGCGCGTTGAGCACGACCGTCGCCGTAGCCGGCCCGCTCCACGTGAGCTTCTGCTGCGGAACGAACCACCGCAGCAGCGGCTTGTAGTCCGCCGCCGCCTCCGCGCCCGCGAGCAGCTCCCGCCCCGTCCCACTGTCTGCGGACACCAGCCCCGCGGGCAGCGCCTGCTGCGCATACCGCGGATGCCCGATCCGCCACCAGGTGATGACCGCCCCGCTCACCGCGAGCGCCGCCACCCCACCCAGCACCACCACCACCGAAGGAACACGAGAAGCCATAAAGTAAAGGGGTCAGGATGTAAGAGGTTACCGCGATCTCGGCGCCACCACGGCGTCTCGGGCGGGGTCAGGCAGTAAGATCTTACCGACCGCCCGAACAGGGGTCTCGGTAAGATCTTACTGCCTGACCCCATCGCTCAGGCCCTGTGCAACGGTCTGAGCGAGGTAAGCGCTTACTTCCTGACCCCACTCATCACGGCGGCGGCGGCGAGGCCGCCGGCGGCGCAGATGCCGAGGAGGGCGTGGTTGCGCTGGGAGCGGTGCAGCTCGCGGGCGACGGTGGTGACCATCCGGGCGCCGGTGGCGCCGAAGGGGTGGCCCAGGGCGACGGAGCCGCCGTAGATGTTCAGGATGTCGGGGTCGACGGCGCCGATGGCCTGGGTGCGGTGCAGGCGCGCCTCGGCGAAGGCGTCGCTCTCGAGCATCTTCAGGATGGAGAGCACCTGGGCGGCGAAGGCCTCGTGCATGTCGACGAGGTCCATGTCCTCTAGCGTCAGGCCGGCGCGCTCGAGGGCGAGCGGCATCGCCAGGGCGGGGCCCATGAGGAGCTGGTCGGCCGGGTCGACGCCGACGTAGGCCCAGCTGTCGAAGTAGGCCAGCGGCTCGTAGCCCAGCTCCTCGGCCCTGGCCTCGCTCATCAGCAGCACCGCGGAGGCGCCGTCGGTGAGCGCGCTCGAGTTGCCGGCGGTCAGGGTGCCGCCCTTCTTGAAGGCGGGACGCAGCTTCGCCAGCTTCTCGACGCTCGTGTCGCCGCGGACGATGGTGTCCGCGTAGATCGTCGCCCCGTCGGGGCGGGTCACCGGCACGATCTCCTCGGCGAGGAGGCCCTCTTCGATGGCCATCGCGGCCCGGTGGTGCGAGCGGACGGCAAACTCGTCCTGCTCCTCGCGGGTCACGTGGTTGCGCTCGGCCATCCGCTCGGCGGCCTCGCCCATCACCTCACCCGTCGTGCGCTCGGCGATCTGTGGCCGCGTGGGGACGAGGTCCTTGGCGGGGCTGATCTCGGCGAGGAGCCGGAAGTAGTCCTTCACCCCCGACTTGCTGGACATGACCACCGGCGCCATCTTGTGGACGAAGCTCTGGGGCATGTTCAGGGGCGCGTTGCTCGTGCTGTCGGCACCGCCCGCGAGGACCACGTCGGCCTCGCCGCGCTCGATCTGTGCGGCGGCCAGGGTGATCGCCTGCAGACCCGAGGCGCAAGCGCGGGTGACGGTCATCGCCTCGATGGACCGCGGCAGCCCGAGGTCGAGGATGATCTCGCGGCCGACGTTGGGCGCGCCGGTGGGCAGGATGACCCCGCCCCAGACCATCGCGTCGATCACCTCCCAGGGCACCTCGGTGCGCTCGAGGAGGCCGCGGGTGGCGGCGACCCCGAGGTCGATGGCGTCGAGTTCCATGAACTCGGCGAAGGCCCGGACGAAGGGGGTGCGGGCGCCGTCGACGACGACGGCGCGATTCTTTGTCTTCTTCGGCATGTTCTTCTCCGACTCAGGCGCCGACGTAGGCGCCGCCGCACACGCGCAGGACCTCGCCGGTCAGCCCGTAGCTGCCCGGAGAGGCGAGGAAGGTGATGACCTCGGCGATGTCCTCGGGCAGGCCGCCCTGAGCGAGGTTCGACAAGCGTCGCGCCACCTCGCGGGTGGCCACCGGGATCGCGTGGGTCAGGCGTGTCTCGATGAACCCGGGGGCGATGGCGTTGACCGTGATGCCCCGCTTCTTCAGGGACGGGGCGAGGTTCTGGACGAACCCGATGATCCCGCGCTTGGAGGCGGCGTAGTTGGTCTGCCCGAGGTTGCCGGAGATCCCGGCGATGGAGGACAGGCACACGACGCGCGCGCCGTCGTGCAGCACCTCGTCGAGCCCGGCGGTGAGCCGGATGACCGCGGCGAGGTTCACGTTGAGGGTGAGGTCCCACCGGCCCTCGTCCATCTTCGCCAGCGTCTTGTCGCGGGTGACCCCGGCGTTGTTCACGAGGATGTCGAGGCCGCCGAGCTCCTCCAAGAAGGCGCGCAGGCGCTCGGGGGTGTCCTCGGCGGTGACGTCGGCGAGGAACAGCTTGCCACCGATCTCCTGGGCAACCTGGCTCGCGGGACCGTCGTCCTCGGGGCGGTCGAGCACGACGACGGTGGCGCCCTCGCGGGCCAGCGCCCGAGCGGTGGCCGCGCCGATGCCGCGCGCGGCGCCGGTGACCAGGGCCACCTTGCCGTCCAGCGGCCGGATGTGCGGCACCTTGTCGGGCGCCTTCGCGCCGCTCTCGACCCGAAGCGCCTGGCCGTCGACGAAGGCGGAGCGCGGCGAGAGGAGGAACCGGAGCACCGGCCCCACGCGGTCCTCGGCGCCGTTCTGGACGTAGACGAGGTTCGCGGTGGCACCGACCCGGCCGATCTCGCGGCCGACGCTCTTCACGAAGCCCTCCAGCGCCGCCGCCGCGGCGGCCGCGGCGGGGTTGCGCCGTCGCTCGGGGGCGCGGCCGAGCACCACGACCCGCCCGGAGCGGGCGACGCTCCGGATGCGCGGGTGGAAGAAGTCGTACAGGGCGCGGAGCTGATCGATGTCGGTGATCCCGGTGGCGTCGAGCACCATCCCGTAGGGGTACAGCCCCTCGGGGGTGTCGTCCTCGCCGAGCGCGACGGGGGGACGGCCCCAGGCTTCCCCGGCGCGGCGCCAGGCCTCCTGGGTCGCCTCGTCGCCGACGACGTACGGGTTGGCTCCGGCTTCGGCGAGCGCGTCGGCGAGCGCGGTGGTCAGCTCGGCGCCGGGGGCGGCGCAGGCGATCACGGTGCGGTCGTGCAGCGGGCGCTCCGGCCAGGGGTGCACGTCGCGCTCCAGCTTGGCCGGCAGCGGCACCGGCAGGCCGAGGGTCTTGATCACGTTGCGAGCGGTCGGGTGGGTGCCGAGCTGTACGAGGAAGTCCGCCATGGGGCCCTCCTTGGGGGGTTCAGGATTCGTGGGTGGTGTAGCTGCCGGCGAGGTAGGCGGGCCCACCCGGGAAGTCGCCCACGTGCAGGGCGCCCTCGTCACCGAGGTACAGGCCCACCTGGCGCGGCAGCACCAGGGGTCGGGTGAAGCGCACGTCGACGGACTGCAGCCGCCGCGGGTTGCCGGCGAACCGGGCCCGGTTCAGGCCTTCGATGGCCAGCCCCAGCGTCGCGAAGCCGTGCAGGATCGTGTTTCGGAAGCCCGCGGCGTGCGCGGCCGCCGGGATCCAGTGGATCGGGTTGAAGTCGCCGGTGAGGACCGCGAACTCCCACGCCGTCTCGGGCGTCAGCCGCCACCGCGCGTCCTCGCGCACCTCCTGGGGCACGCGCGGCTTCTCCTTCTTCTTCGCGCCCTTCTCGCGCTTGGCGAGCGGAACGAAGGCGAACAGGTGGCTCTCGACGGCGTCGGGGGCGCTCTTCGTGCCGGTCACCAGCTTCTGGTGCAGGATCGCGCGGCGCCCGTCGTCGTCGATGTCCTCCAGGGTGGCGCGCAGGTGCAGGCGCTCGCCCGCCGGGATCGGCTGGTGCATAACGATGCGACAGCCGCCGTTCAGCGCCTTGGTGATGTCGTAGGGCACGTCCTCGAGCAGGCGCTCGAAGAGCGGGAAGCCCCACTGCGGGAACAGGTGCGCGGGCACCGTCCTGCGGTACCAGCCCGGGTCGCCGCCCAGGGCACGGACGTAGTCGGCGACGAGCCTCGGGTGCCGCGGCGGGACCACCTTCTCGATGGGCGCGGTGGGCGTCTGGATGCTCGTGTGTGCCTCGACGCCGGCCTTGCGGGCGACGGCCGTGGCGGCCGTGCGCATCAGCGCGGCGATCACCGGGGTCTGACGGAGGATGTGGGACGACGGGACGGGCATGGGGCACCTCGGAAGGAGGGCTTCGGAAGCCAGGCACGATCGGTGTGACGGCCATGGGGCCGCCGACCGGTTCCGCTACTTCGCGGCCTGCTGGGCCGTGGCCTCGGGGCCGTGGAGCCGCGCGAGCAGCCGGCTCCCGGTGGTGGTGATCACGTCGTGCTCGTGCCGGCAGCGAGGCTCGGCGAGCTCCAGCCAGCGGTCGAGGATCTCGACCCGCTCGGGGAACTTCTTGCTCTGGGCGAGCAACTCCTCGGCGACCGCGACATCCGCGAGGATCCGGGTGAGCCGCTCGGCGTGGAGCATCGCGAGCGCGAAGTCGCGCTTCGGGTCGAAGGCGGACAGGGCGCGAGACCAGTCACGCATCGGCTCGCCGCGAAGCTCCTTGAGCTTGGAGGCCGCGAGCCGCGACAGGAGGAACCGGATCGTGCCGTACTGCAGCGCTTGCAGCTTCGCCACCTGCTTCTCGTGCGGATCGCGCGCCGAGACGCTCCGCCACCGGGCCTGGGACGCCTTGCGCACGAACCGCGCCGGGTCGCGCACCGCGGCGAGCAGGTTGTCCTTCATCGCCATCAGCGCCTGGATCTGGCTCGTGCCCTCGTAGATCGGCATGACCATCGCGTCGCGGAGCAGCTTCTCGACGCCGTACTCCACCATGTACCCGGCGCCACCGTGGATCTGGATGGACTGGCGAGACAGCTCCACCGCCTTCTCGCTCGCCAGGTACTTGAGCAGCGGAGTCAGGTGTCGGGAGCGCCGCTGCTCCCGCTGGATCGCGCGCTCGAGCTCCGCGCGCTCCTCCTCGCTCTCGGGCGGGAAGAACCGCAGCTTGAGCTTCAGCTTCTGGGCCAGCTCCTCGTGGACCGCCGCCGACACCGCCATCGCGCGGATCCCACGGATCTCCGTGTCCATCTGCTCGAGGTAGTCCGCGATCATCTCGTGCTGGTCGATGGGCTTGCCCATGCTCGGGCGCTCGGCGGCGTAGGCCTTCGCCTTGCGGTACGCGGCCTCGCACAGCCCGAGGGACTCGAAGCCGACACCCACGCGGGCGTTGTTCATCAGCATCAGCATGTACTTGAAGCCCTCGCCCCGCTCGCCGATCAGGTAGGCGGGAGCGTGGTCGAAGCTGATCGCGACCGTGGCGCTGCCGTGGTGCCCGAGCTTGTGCTCGACCGCGTCGATGGTCGTGTGGGTGCGCACCGGGCGCCCACTCTCGTCGCGCTCGGTGAACGCCGGCACGAGGAACATGGACAGGCCGCCGAGGCCCGCGAAGGGGTCGTCCGGGTCGCCCGCCGCTTCGGTGCGTGCGATGACGAAGTGCCACTTGCCGTGCCCCGAGGTGATGAACAGCTTGGAGCCGGTCACCGTCCAGTGGCCGTCCTCGTCGAGCTCGCCCTTGCACCGGAGCTGCGCCATGTCCGAGCCGGCCTGGGGCTCGGTGATTTCTATGGACCCCCACTCCTCACCCGCGAGGATCTCGTCGATCATCTGCTGGAAGCGGGTCTCGGTGATCTGGCCCTGCTCGCGGTCGAAGACCGTGGTGCCCTCGAGCACGGAGTACATGAGCGCGGCCATCGCCATCCCGCCGTGGAAGCCGTGGTGCGCGGTGACCGATACATCGGCCCGCGCGAAGATCTCCACGCCGAGCATATAGGTGACGACGGGGAGGTTCAGCCCCCCCATCTCGCGCGGGACGCACATCCCGTGCAGCTCGAGCTCCTTGATCTGGTCGAAGAGCTCCCCGTGGATCGGCGGGTAGACCACCTCGCCGTCCTGCAGGACCGGGCGGGCCTCGTCGAGCGCGGCGACCTGCGGCTCGATGGCCTCGGCCACGAACTCGCCGATCATCCGCAGCACGTCGGTGTACACCTCGACCGCCTCGTCGGGCTCGAGCGCATCGGGCGCACGACCCTCGTACTCGGTGAGGGACACGATGGGCGCCCAGTCGATCAGCTTCTCGACGTAGAAGCGCAGGTCGTCGTTGTCTTCATAGAAGTTAGCCATCGTCGGCTCCAGACGGTTCGCGGGGGGGGCGGGGGAGGAACAGGGCGGCCCGGGCGATGCGCAGCAGCTCGTCGAGCTGGGCCTGCACCGGGTCGGTCCACGACGCACCGAGCATGGCGGCGGTGACGTCTCCGGTGGCGACGGTGCCGACGGCCATGGTGACGACCTGGATCGCGAAGGACTCCGGGTCGAGGTCGGGGTGGACGCGCCCCGCCTCCTGCGCCATGCGGATGTAGTCGGTGATCACGTTGGTCCACGGCTGCAGGTGCGCTCGGAAGAGCTCGCGCATCGCCGCGGGGCGGTCGAGCATCTCGCGCACGAGCAGCCGCGCGCGGTTGGGCTCGCCCACGAAGAACCCGATCAGCGCGTGCAGGACGCCGTCGAGGCGCCCCATGCTGCTCTGGGCCTCGTGCAGGACGCGGGGTAGCTCGTCCTTCCAGTGCACCAGGAGCTGCTCGACGACTGCGCGCCGCAGCTCGTCCTTGCTCGGGAAGTGCCACAGCAGCGACGGCTTGCGGATGCCGACCGCGTCGGCCACCGCCTGCACGCTCGTGGCGTCGAAGCCACGCTCGGCGAACAGGCGGGTGGCCGCCTGCACGATCCGCACCTTCATGTCGGGCTCGACCACGACCATCGTGCTCCCTACCATGTGGTAGGGACATAGCTAACGATAGGTAGGGGTTGTGACAAGGGGCCTGAAGAAAACCCCGTCCGTCCCTCTTGGTAGACTGCGCTCGTACAGGGGGGACACCCGATGGACCAGGCACCCGACGGCCAGATCGTCGGTGCGGGACGAGGCCGCGTGGCACGAGCCGAGAGCCGACGGGGGCTTCCGCTCGTCGTGGTCGTCACCGGCGTGCTCGTGACCCTGATCGTCGCGGTCACTGCGGCCATCGTGTTCGACGCGTGGAACACCGGGCGGCAGAACCTGGCCCGCCTGGGGCAGGACCTGGTCGACGACGTGTCCCTGCGGACGCGCTCGGAGGTACTCATCCACCTCCATCCGGCGCGTCCGTTCACCCTCATGGGGCGCTCGCTGGTGCTCTCGGGCGCCCTCGATCCCCACGACGACCAGGCGGTGTTCGCGTTCCTCGAGTCGGCCATCGACGCCAACCCGTCGATCACCTGGGCCTCCTTCGGCCGGCCCGACGGGCGTTACCTGGCCGTGTACCACTGGAATGACGAGCCCCTCCGGCGCACCTCCCGGCTGGCGCCCGTGAACCGGATCGAGGAGCGTGCAGCGGACGGCACCTGGAAGCGCCTCGCGGAGAAGCCGACCGACTACGACCCGCGCGTCCGTCCCTGGTACGTCGCGGCCGAGCAGTTCGAGGACGGCGCGTGGACGGAGCCCTACGTGTTCCTCTCGCGGCACCAGGTCGGGGTGGCGTACAGCCTGCCGATCCGAGCTCGGGACGGGTCGCTGCTCGCCGTGATCGCGGCGGAGTTCGAGGCCGGTTCGCTGTCGCGGTTCCTCTCCACCCTGCACGTGAGCGAGCACGGCCGCATCTACCTGATCGACCGAGAGGGTCACGTCGTCGCCCACCCCGACGGGCTGCCGGAGGGCGTCACCACCGTGCCCCTGGTGGCCGACCGCGGCGACCCGGGCCTCACGCGGGCCTGGACCGCCCTGCGTGCGCTCGACCTCGACCACCACCAGACCCTGGTGCGCGACGACGAACTGCTCACCTCGCGCCCCCTCGTCGACACCACCGGGATCCCGTGGCTGGTGGTCACCGCGGTTCCCCTGGAGGACTACCTCGGTCCGATCCGCGCCTCCCGCTCCCGGTCGCTCCTCGTCGCCCTGTTCGTGCTGCTGATCGGGCTCGGCGGCGCCCTGGTCTTCAGCCGGGTCCTCACCCGCGCGATCACCGCGGTGCAGGAGGAGATGAAGCGCCTGGCGATGTTCGAGCTGACCGACCGCCGCCTCGCCGAGCACGTCACGGGGCTGCGCGAGGTGGACGACATGGCCCGCGCGACGGATGCCATGAAGCACGGGCTGCGTTCCTTCTCGCGCTACGTCCCATACCAGCTCGTGCGACAGCTGCTGCAGTCGGGGGGCGAGGCGGAGCTGGGAGCCGAGCGGCGCGAGATGACCGTGGTGTTCACCGACATCGCGGGGTTCACCACCATCGTCGAGTCTACGCCGCCCGACATCGTGCTCGGCGCGCTGGCCCGCTACCTCGAGCGGATGAACGCCGAGATCCACGAGACCGACGGCACGGTGTGCCAGTACCTCGGCGACGCCATCGAGGCGTTCTGGGGAGCCCCGGAGCCCCACCCCGACCACGCCCTGCGCGCCTGCCGGACCGCCCTCGCCATGCGCGACGCCTCCGAAGCGATGGCCGACCAGGCCGAGCGCGACCACGCACCCGCCCTGCGCACCCGGTTCGGAGTGGCCACCGGCGAGGTGATGGTCGGCAACGTCGGTGCGCCCGACCGGTTCAACTACGCGATCGTCGGCGACTCGGTGAACTTCGGCGCGCGTCTCGAGTCGCTGAACAAGGTCTACGGCACCCACGTCCTCGTCGGGCCGGGGACGGCGCGCGCGGTGAAGGACGACCTCGTGGTGCGTCCGGTCGACTACGTGCGGGTGAAGGGCAAGCGGCGCCCGGCGCAGGTGTTCGAGCTGGTCGGCGAGTCGGTGTCGGGGGCCGTGGCCGCCGGTCTGCGCCGCTACGCCGAGGCCCTGGAGTGCTACCGCGACGGGCGGTTCGACGAGGCCCTGACCCGCCTGACCGAGGTCGAGACCCTGCTGCCCGACGACGGCCCCACCGCGGTGCTCCGGGCGCGCTGCACGGCGTTTCGCGCCGCTCCGCCCGCGGCCTGGGACGGGGTGCACGAGATGACGCACAAGTAGATCGCCGGGTCGGACGCCGGTCGTGGACGAGCCTCGGCCATGGCGGTAAGGGGCCGGACCGCCCTCGGAGGTCCCCGTGTCCACCGCGCTGCAGACCACCCTCGACAGCCACCTGCGCCCGCTCCGGCTGTTCTGGCTGATGGAGGTCGCGACCCTGGTGGTCCTCGGGGGGGTCTTCCTCGTCGCCACGCCGACGTCCATCGAGGGTGCCGAGCAGTACGGCACGATCTTCATCCCGATCGCCCTTCTCCAGGCCGCGATCCTGTTCTTTCTGCGGGTCCGCACCATGGGCTCCCTGGCCCTGCGCAGCCCCGACGACCTGCGGGCCGAGCAGACGGTCGAGGGCCGAGCGCTCCAGGACGCGGTGGAGAAGGCCGCCCAGCGCTACTGGGGCGGCACGGTGGTCGGCCTCGCCCTGGCCGAGTCCATCGGCCTGCTCGGCTTCGTCTATGCCTGGGTGACGGCGAGCCTGACCAACTACCTGGGTTTCGGCCTCTTCGCGCTCGTGCTCGTGAGCATCCAGATCCCCACGCGGACGGGCATGACGGCGGTGCTGACGGGACCGGAGCGCAAGGGTCTGCGGCGAGCGCTGCACGAAGAGTAGGGCGGTCCGGGTTCGGAAACCGGCAACGGGGTCCGGAAGGACGGAACGGGAGACGGGGATCGGCACCCGGGAGCGCAAGGAGCCCCATCGGCCCGGAGCCTGGAGTCCGCATCCCGATTACATGGCTCCGACTCCGAGGAGGCCGCTTGTCCCGACTGTCCACCGCGTTCACCGAGCAGGTCGGCATCGAGGTGCCGCTGATCTGCGGCGCCATGTACCCGTGCTCCAATCCCGAGCTGATCGCCGCGGTCTCCGACGCGGGCGGCATCGGGATCATCCAGCCCATCTCCATGAGCTACGTGCACGGCCACGAGCTTCGCGAGGGCATCCGGTTCATCCGCTCGCTCACCGACAAGCCCGTCGGGTTCAACGCCATCGTCGAGAAGTCGTCCAAGGTCTACCTGGAGCGGATGCGGCGCTGGGTCGACGTCGCGCTGGAGGAGGGCGTCCGGTTCTTCATCACCGCCCTCGGCAACCCCTCCTGGGTGGTCGAGCGGGTGCACGCGGTCGGCGGCATCGTCTACCACGACGTGACCGAGCGGAAGTGGGCCGACAAGGCGCTCGATCACGATGTGGACGGCCTGATCTGCGTGAACGCGCGCGCCGGCGGCCACGCGGGCGGGAAGGACCCCCGGGTGCTGTTCGAGGAGCTTCACGACCTCGGCGTCCCGCTGATCTGCGCTGGAGGCGTGGGCGACGAGCAGCGCTTCGTGGAGGCGCTCGACATCGGGTACGCCGGCGTGCAGGTGGGCACGCGGTTCATCGCGACCACCGAGTGCCGCGCCCACGATGACTACAAGCGCGCCATCGTGAACGCGCACGCCGAGGACATCGTGCTCACCGACAAGATCTCCGGCGTGCCCGTGGCCATCATCGCCACCGACTACGTCAAGAAGACGGGCACCAGGGCCAACCCCGTGATGCGCCGCGCGCTCCGCCATCCCAAGCTCAAGCACTACGCGCGGATGTACTACTCGCTCAAGAGCATCTGGACCCTCAAGCGCGCCAACCTGCGCGGCACGTCCTACCGCGACTACTTCCAGGCGGGGAAGAGCGTCGACGGTATCTACGCGGTCGAACCGGCCGGCGACGTCGTGCGCCGCTTCGCTGACGCGGCACGCGAAGCGCCGCCCGCGCGGGTCGCCCCGTAGCATCGCCGGGACTCGTGCGGGCCTCATCGCCCGGAGTTGCGGGAACTTTCCAACGTTGGGGGTGCGAAATCATCCTCAACAGGTAATATGCGCGGCGCCCGGCCGGAGCGTCCCCCTAGCGGTCCACGCTCACAAAGAGGCGCTAGCCGACCGCGCTCGAGGACCCCCGACGGGGTCACGCGACCCGGTCAATTTCTGGCGCCTCATCCAGCTACACAAGACTTCGCACACCGAATCAGGAGTCGACATGGACTTCAAGCTGCTCTGCCCAAAGTGCGGCACGACCGACTACAGCATCGAACGCGACCGGCGCATCCGGACGCTGGCCGATCCCTCCGCCGGCCTCATCTTCAGCTGTCGATGCGGGAGGCAGCTCTTCGGTGCGCAGGTCGAAGAGGAGTACAAGCGCCAGCACAAGGCCTGGAGGCCGAGCAGTCCGCTCGCCGCAAGGACGCGCGCACCGAGCGCTCCCCCGCCCCGCCGCGCGAGGAGGAGGCCGCCATCGCGGCATCCGACGAGGCGCCCGCCGCCGCCCACTCCGGCCACGGCGCCTCCCACGACGACGTGGACGCCGGCGAGGACGTCGAGATCTGCGCCTGGCACCCGTGCAATCGCGCGGCGCGCCCCGGCTCCAAGTACTGCTCCCGCGCCTGCTCCAACAAGAACGCCCGCTGGCGGTACAAGCAGCGCAAGTCCTCCGAGCGCGAGGCGGCGTAGGGCCCGCCCGGGTCTACCCCTCTCCCCGACCGGCGCCCGTCGCGGGCGTGGAGCGGTGGGTCTGGCCCCGGGATACGAGGGCAGCGAAGACACGGTCGTGATGCCCTATCGGTTCGACGAGCACTATCGCGAGGACGTGCGGCTGGCGGATGGTCAGCGGGCCGTGATCCGCTGCCTGCGCCCCGCCGACCGGGTCCTGCTCGAGGACGGGTTCGGGCGGCTCTCTGTCGAGTCGCGCTACCTGCGGTTCTTCGCGGCCAAGGACCACCTGAGCGACGCGGAGCTGAAGTACCTCACCGAAATCGACGGCGTGACCCACTTCGCCCTCGGCGCGGTGCGGGAGAACCCGGACGGCACCTTCGAGGGCCTCGGTGTCGCCCGGTTCATCGTGATGCCCGAGCGCCCCGACCTCGCCGAGCCGGCGATCACCGTGGTCGACGACTGCCACGGGCTGGGGCTCGGCACCGTGCTCATGAGCCGGCTCATCGAGGCGGCGGCGGAGCGCGGTGTGCACTGGTTCCGCTGCCACCTGCTGGGCGAGAACCGCGCCATGCGCCACCTGCTCCTCGACGTCTCGGACGACGTCAGCTTCGACACCGCCGACGACGGCGTGCTCACCGCCACGTTCCCCGTGCCCGGCTCGCGCGGGGAGGTGCCGGTCTTCGAGGCCATCGGCGACTCCGCGGCCCGCCGCATCCTCAAGGGCGCCGCCGAGAAGATGCTCGCCCTCGTCCCGAGCCACGCCCGGCGGGGGAACTCGGAGGTCGGGTAGCGGGGCTACTCGGAGGGCGCCGCGCGGAAGGCGAGGGTGGCCTGCTTGGTCCGCCGCCCGTCCGACGCGGTGAAGTCGGTGCACCCGAGCAGGTCGCCGCTCCGCTTGCGTGCGAGGCGGAGCCACCCGCCGCCGCTGCGGTCGTCGGTGGTGTAGGTGTCGGTGTTGTCGCCGTTCAGCAGCGCCCACCCGCCGTCCGACCCGTTGCCGAGCACGATCTGGAAGGGCAGGTGGCCGTGCACCCGCTGCGCGGCGTCCTTGCCGTCATCGGTGAGCTGGGCCACCAGGGTCAGTCGCCAGCCGACCGCGGGCGGCGCGACGATGCTCACTCCGGTCGCCGCCACCCGCCAGGTGGCCGCCGAGGCGCTCCAGTCCACTCCGTCGAGGGTGCCGTGGACCTCACCGCTGGCGAGGTCGGTGGCGGTGTCGCACCCCGGATCGCAGGCGGCACAGGTGAGGGCGACGAGGGCGAGGAGCAGGCGGAGCATCGGGTCTCGCAGCGAGGGCCGCGCCCGATAACCCGCACCGGGCCATTCGGGCTAACATGCAGACGGAGGGACGCGTTGCACCCACGAGACGCCATCATCGCCCATCGCGAAGGACGTCTCGGCGCTACGGCGCTGATGCGCGCGCTGGCACGGTGGGACATCTGGCGCGTTCCCGCGGTCCTCGGTGACGATGGCCCCACCGCGCGGATCACGAACGCCGATGACGGTCCCTGGCTGGCCCTGTGCAGCGATGCGCGGGCCTACGAGGCTCTCGAGGAGGCGCTGGGCGGCCGCCTCGACCTGTACCTGCAGGTCCGGGGCGCAGACATGCTCGCCGGACTCGAGGACGACCTGGCCGGCGTGGACTTCGACCCGCACACCGAGCACGCCATCCACTACCGTCGCGGGCAGATCCCCGATCTCCGCGAGATGGCCAGCGCGGCCGACGTGGAGCGGATCCTCGCGGGGGAAGACATCCCCCGCGCCTTCGAGAAGCTGGTGTGGCACCCGGGCTACCGTGTGGTCGTGCGCGCCGACGAAAAGGGCAAGAGCCAGTGGATGCTCGCGCCCGACACCCAGGAGCGTCTGCTGCTGGCGGTGTTCACCGCGCCGGACACGGTGGAGGCCTTCGTGGAGGCCGAGGTGCTGCCCCGCGGCATCGTCCCGGTGATCGTCACCCTGGACGGACGCGCCCTGTACCGGCGGATCCGCGAGATGTGGCTGCACGGCATCGTGTTCAACCCCCGCGGACCGGTGCCGGCGAAGGCCGTCTCGGCGCAGTTCGCGCAGGTCGTGCTCGAGCGGACCGCCTCGAGCGCCGGCTGACTACGGGTTCTCCTCGGCGTCGGGGGACCCGGACGGGCCCGCGCGGCGGGGGTAGAGGCGGTGCTCCAGGTCGCCCGCGAGGTCGTCGCCCAGGATCTGCTGCAGGTTGGCGCGGGTGTCCTGGCGCTGGGCCTGGATCTCCTTGCGCGCGTCGGTCCAGGTGAGGTCGCCGCTGTCGATGTCCCTGCGGACCGCCTGGACGCCATCTTGCAGCGCGTCGACCTCGGCGACGACCTTCTCCGCCGTCGCCGCGTCGAGGCCCTTCTCCTCGGCGAAGCGGTCGATCTGGGCGTGCATCGCCTCCCGAAATCGCTTGGCTCGCTCCTCGCGCCGGGCCTTGCGGTCGTCGCTCGCGATCTGCTCGAGCTGCTTGCGGATGGCTGGGTCGTCGAGGTCGATCCCCTGCGCGGCCACGCTGTCGTCGGCGGGGGGCTGGGACCCGACGGGCCGAGGGCGGCGGCGTGCGTCCGGGCCCTGCCAGTTCCCGCCCTCGCCGGGCCACAGTGAGCGGGGCCCCTTCGACGTCTGCGCTGCTGCGTGCCCCCCGCCGCGCGACTCGAGCGCCCGCACGCGGGTGTCCAGGCGGACCACGGCGACGGTGTTCCACACCAGGAGCAGGGCCAGCACGGCGCCCACTCCGACGGTGAGCTGGTTGCGGGTCATGGTGTGTCGGACTCCTCGGGCTCGATGTCCACCCGCCCTCGTACCACGCCGCCATCGACCAGCCACGTTCCGGGCGAGATCGGCACTCCCCGCGGGCGGGTGTACCAGACCTGGGCGAGCTGGATCAGCGTGCCGTCGACCGCGTGCCGTAGGGACGTCGCCAGCAGGAGGTGCCGCGAGGGGATGGCGACCGCGAGGGGGCCTTGTCCACATAGGCCGGCCTGCAGCCGGCGCATCAGGGCGGCGTCGAGCACGTGGTCGGCCGCCCCGTGCCCCTGGACGAGCGCGATCTGGATCGGCCCGTCGTGGTTGATCTCCGCGATCTCCCAGGCCGGCGGATTGCGTGCGAGCCAGGCCCGCGCGGCGTCCTCGAGATCCGAGAGGGAGACGTCCGGCAGGTCGTCGCGGGCGAGGGGCACCTCGGCGGCGTCGCCCTCGCGGGCGAAAGCGATCCACGGGGACTGTGGGCCGGGGGCCAGCGGGCGGCCGAGGAGGCCGGGGATGCGCCCCGCGGGCAAGATGACGGGCCGAACCGCAAGCACCATCAGGTGGGCTCGGGCCGCTCGTCCTGCGCGGGCTCGGGCGGCAAGACCTGGATGCCGGCGGCCTGCAGGCGGGCGGCGAGGCGGTCGTTCTCGGCCAGCAGCAGGCGGCGGGCGAGGGGGTCCATCGGCTCGTCGAGGCGGACCCGGTTCTCGTAGAAGCTCTGGAATTCGACCAGGGCGCTGGCGACGCGCTCGGCGTCCGAGGGGACGGTCTGCCCGGCACGCCGCGCCTCGGCCGCCTTCGCCGCGACCGCGGCGAGTTGGTCGACGGCGACCTCGTACTGCGCAGCGTCCGGGGCGCCGCGAGCGGGCTGCACGTCGCGTAGGACGAGGCGGACCCGCCCTGGCGCGTCCTCGGCGGTGAGCGCGCCCGCGCCGTCCGGAGCGAGCCACGCATCGGCGAGCCGGGTGGCGGCTGCGGTGCGGAGGATCCGCGGGGGCGCCTGCTCCTCGGGTACGGCGTCTTGGCCGGCCTCGCCGCGGGCCGCGTTCAGCCGCTGCAGGGAGGCGTGCTCCGCTGCGATGGCCCCCGCGAGCTGATCGGGGCGCAGCCCGAGGGCGCCGAGGGTCTCGAGGTCGAAGCCCTGGGCGTAGCGCTCGCGCACGGCGGCGTCGGACAGCAGCCCGCCGGGACGCTCCTTCAGGTGCTCGTCGCGCTCTTGCGCCTCGTCCTGCCGGTGACGCGCCATCTCCTCGGCCGCCGGTGTCGCCTCGCCCTTCCGCGTGGCGTTCTCCACCGCGATCTCCCAGGTGTTCTTCTCGGCCTCGTCGGCCGCCTTCTCGGGGAGCTTGCCCACGTCGCCGACCGTGGACATCTCCACGGCGTCGGTCAGGCCGATCTCGGGCTTCTTGGCCTCGCCCTCCTTCTTGGCCTCGCCCTCCGTGTCGCTGTTGGCCCGCACGAGCGCTGTCGGGTCGAAGCCCTTCTCGAACAGCGCGCCGGGGGCCGTGCCGAGCACGTCGGTCGCGAGCGCCTCGGCGAGTCGCCGGTCCGAGCGCCAGAAGGCCGGGTCCATGAGCGCCTTCTGCACCGCCGCGCGGCTGGTCTTGGTCAGCCACACCTCGTCGACGCTTCCGAGCCCGCCCTGCAGCGCGCCGAGGAGGGTGCCCTTCAGTGCCGGGTCGAGGTGCTTGACGACGGGCTCCCACGCCTCGCCCGCCAGGGCGCCCACCTCCTTGATCTTCTCCTGCTGGGTCATCCCACCGTGCACCGCGCTCTGCACCCCGAGCTTCGCGGCGCCGGTGAGCACCTTGATGATCGCCGCCGCCGTCTCGGCGTTCATGGACCCGGCGGTGCCCGAGGCGAGGGCGCCGACCCGCGCGACACCGCTCGCCAGCGACGTCGCGGCCTCCTCCCGGAAGGTGCCGTGGGCGGTCTTGTTGGCCTCGAAGCCCGCGAGGACCCCCTCGAATCCAGCCCACGCGGCCGGGTCTCCGTGCTCGAGGGCGGCGTGGTTCTGCTTGGCGAAGGCCTCGACCCGGGTGCGCGCCTCGTCGGCCTGCACGCCGGTCCGGTCGGAGATACCGATCCGCGCCTGGAGGCCCTCCTCCCAGTCCAGCAGGCTGCGGGTGCGCCCGCCCCGCTCGCGCTCGTGGGCCTCGACGACCTCCTCGAGGTGTGCCTCGAGCCGCGCTCGGGCGGCCTCTCGGCGGAGCTCCGGGTCGGCGGGCGGATCGGCGGGGTCGAACAGGCGCTTGGGATCGCCCCCGAGCAGCAGGTGCAGGTGCGCGCCCTCGCGGCTGTTCGCGTCGAAGTCGGAAGCAATCGCCGCGCGCAGGAAGTCGAGGGGCGGCAGATCCTCCTGGCCACCGCCACGGAGTGCCTGCACCGGGTGCCGCGCCATCCCGGGAAGGTCGTGGAAGGCCTGGGCGCCGAAGTCCTGCTTGAACCGCTGTGCCATGGCCTCCAGCTCGGGACGGGACTTCCCGGAGAGCACCGCCTTGACCGCCACGGCGTCGCTCCCCGCGCCACGGATGGCGACGAAGAGCTTCTCGTGGTCCTCGAGATCCCCCCGCTTCCACACCTGGCGCACCCACCGGGCCTTGTTCGTGAAGAGCTGGCCGTCAGGCTGGTTCGGGTCGCCGACCCGCTCCTCGATCCAGGCGCGAACCGAGCGGCCGGACACCCGCTGGATCTCGGCATCCAGCGCGGAGCGATCGGCGTGGATGCGCGCGAGCTCGGCGCGGGCGACCGCCTTCTCGTGCTCGGGCACCCGCGAGTCCAGCTCGACCGCCTCCAGCTCCTTCACCCGCTTGTACCGCGCCGGGTCGGCGAGCTGGGCCATCGCGCCGTGGGCGTGACCCATCGCCAGCTCCGCGGCCACCCGATGTGCCTTCTCCTCGCGCTCGAGCGCCTTGCGCCGGGCGGCGTACTCGACGAGCGCGGGCTCGGAGAGGCCCATCTGCCCCAGCACCGCGCGCATCCGCTCGGCGTGCGGACCGCCATGGCCGAGCACCGCGGTCCACGAGAGCAGCTCGTCGGCCGAGAAGGGCTGGCCGGGCCGCAGGGCCCGCAGGGTCTTGGTGACCCCGGCGAACTCCCGGTCGAGCTCCGCGATGTCGATCTTCACGAGCGTGGACTGCACGAGGTGCTCCTGCCCCCTGCGCCCGGCCGGCAGCAGGTCACGCTCGGTGTGCTTGTAGGCCTTGGAGCGCACGAGGTCGCGAAGCTCCCCGGCCGCCACGTCATGGTCGATGGTGCCGAGCGGCGTGATCCCGTGGTTCTTCTGCCCCTGGGCGTGCAGCTCCTGGACGACGCGCTCGAAGAGCTCCGGGTCGCCCTTCAGCGCCTCCAGGGTCGCCTCCATCGCGGCGCGGTCGGTCCGGCCCACCTTGGACACGTCAGTGCGCCGCCCGCTGCCCTCCCAGGTCTCGCGCAGGCGCGCTGCGACCAGCTTCGCCTCGCGCGCCTTCGGGTCTTCCTCGAGCATGGCGTCGAAGCGGTGCCGCAGGGCGCCGTGCGCCGGGAGCTTGTTGCCGAGGTCGGGCCGCATCCGCACGAAGTCGTCGTCGGCGAGCAGCTTCTTCCGGTCGGCGGGGTGCATCCGCTCCAGCACCCCGAGCACGTGCTCGCCACGCTCGAGTCGTGGCTTGACGAAGCTGCCGAGGAGCGACGCCTTCAGCTTGAGCCCGAAGCGGGCGACGTGCTTGAAGGCCGCCACGCTGCGGGAGGTGCGGTGCCTGGCATGGAGCGCGTCGATCTGCGCCTCGATGGTCTTGTCGCCGGCCGCGGCGCCGAGTTGGTACTTCGCGGCGCGCACCGGGTCGCCCTCGATGTGGGCCATAGCGGCGGCGAAGGACGGCCCGTCCAGCCGGTTGGCCAGCTTCTCGATCAGCCGCTCCTTGCGGAAGTCGCGGCCCCAGGTCTCCTCGCCGAGCGCGAAGAACCGCTCGGCCTCGGCGGGGGTGCGGATCACGCTCAGGGCCTTCACCACGTCCTTGCCGCGCTTGCCGTCGACGAGCTGGTTCAGGGCGGTAACCGAGCCGCTCACCGCGGCGGACACGGCGGCCTCGCGGGAGGCCTCGGCGAGCTTCGCGCTCGGGTCGCGGGCCGCGCCGCCCTCGTCCATCAGCTCCATCGCTTCGTCGAGGTCCCGCCCGGACATCCGCTTGCGAAGGGTCTCGCGGAACGGCTCCTGGAACGCCCCGGGCGTGCTGCCGACCATGTCGTTCCACTCGGCCTCGACCCACAGCCGCTCGACAGGGGTGAGCGTCCGGAGCTGGTCGAGGACCTTCTTGTCGCGGGTCCACCCAGCGTGCAGCTCGCGGAAGAGCTTGCTGCGCTTCTCGACCGCCTCCCGGTCGGGGCGTGGGACCCACTTCTCGAGCGTCTTCACCGCGGGGTGATCGGGGTCGAGCTCGGCCATGAGCAGGTTGGTGTGGCGCTCGCTGCCGGTGCCCATCAGCCCGAGGTGCAGGGTCAGGTCGGCCAGCTCGGCTTGGAGCTGGGCGCGGCTCGTCCCCGGAGGCGGGTTCTCGAGCTGGCGGCCGAGGACCTCGATCTCGGCGATCCGTCCGTAGTCGCGGGCGGTCAGCTCCGTGGCGTGGCTGTCGCGGAGCAGGGCGTGGTGTTCGTCGCTGTCGTCGCGCCCGCGGGCGTGGGCGACCTGGATCTCAGCGAGCTCGTGGGCGAGGGCGCGCGCGACCTGGTGGTCCTTGGCGCCCGCGGAGACGGTGACCACGAAGGAGCCGTCGGGCAGGCGGTGGTAGCTCGCGACCGCGCCCTGTTCGGGCCGGCCGATCTCGACGTGGACCCGGGGCTTGCCGCCCGGGGCCCGCGTCTCCGCGAGCGGATCGAAGGACTGCGCGCGCAGGGGGGCCAGCGACACGTCGACGCCGTCCAGGGGCAGGTCCTTCAGGGCGGCGGTGGCCGCGGCATGCACCGCCTCCGGGTCGGCCTCGCCGCGGCCCATCGCGGTGTAGGTGACGCCCACCGCGAAGGAGGTGTTCGTCATCTTGTTCGCCACGTCGGGTCCGGCGTTCTCGGCTTGCTGGGGCTCGGGGGTCTCGATGCCCAGCGCGTGCAGCCGTCTCCGCTGCGGCTCGTCCAGCTCGCCTGGATCGCCGAGGCGCACCGCGACGTGGCCGGCGGGTGGCGCCACGTAGGTGCCTTCGTCCTGCATCTGCTCGAGCTTGCGGAGGAGCTTGTCGAGGTTCCGGCCCCGCACGCGGTCGCGGGTCTCGGCGTTGGCGCCCGCAGGCGGGTCGAGGTCGGGGCGGATCTCCACCGGGCGTCCGCTGTGCGCGGCCTCGGCGGCGAGGGCCTCGTAGGCGTAGGACAGGCTCTCGAGGGCGGGCGGGGTCAGCTCGCCGCTCTCGGGGGTCGGGATGGCCACGGAGATCCGACCCGACGGCGGCACGTGCGCGCCCCCGAGGGAGTGCTCCAGCTCCGCGGCGGACAGCGACCCCTCGTCGCCCTCGTCAGCGGCCGTTCGGGCCTTCACGAGATCCTGGTGCACCTTCAGCCGCGTCTCGGCCCGAACCATGGCGGCGTGGGCGGCGGCGACCTGATCGCTGGAGGGCAGCCGCTCGCTGCTGGCGGGCTCCTCGTCGTACAGGGGCGCGCGGATCCGCGCCGCCTCGTCCTCGGTGAGCTGGCCCTGGTCCACCATCCGCGCGAGCGACGACTCCAGCTTCTCCTCGCGGCGGTAGAAGCTCGCCTGGGACTCGGCCTCGTCGCGGTCGGCACCCTGGAGGTCGGAGAGCTGCTCGATCTCGTCGCGCCAGGTCGGGGCGTCGGGGTCGGGCTTCTCGTGGGAGGCCGCGTGTTCTTCGGGCTGCTCGTCGGGGGCGCCGAGGACGGGCCGCTTCTTGCCCGTCGCCTTGTCGACCATCCGCTGGTACTTCGCCTGGTCCTCGGCGGGCAGCGCGGGGTTGACCTCCCAGATGCCGCGGTTCTCGTCGATCTTCCGGTAGGTGGCGACGAGGATCTCGTTCCCGTGCTCGTCGACCCGCTTCATCACCGAGCCGTCGGGCAGCGCGGCGCGCCCCTGAATCTCCATCTCCTGGTTGACCGTCCGGTGCCCGCCAGGCAGCCGGTCGCCGGTCACCGTGCCGCCGGTGCCCGCGTAGGGGTTCAGCGTGTCCTTCTCGCCGTCCTCGCCGAGCGGGATCCGCTTGACCATCGCGCGGTCCAGCAGCGCCTTCGCCTTCGGATCGGTCTCGGCCAGCTTGGCGATCCGGTCGTAGAGCGACTCGTCGACGGTGATCTTCGCCTTGGCCTTCATCTCGTTGGTCAGCGGCGACTAGACGAGCATCACCTCGGGGACCTCCTCGAAGGTCCCGTCGGGCTTCTTCTTCACGTAGGTCTCGTCGTCGTAGTCGA
>Ga0114931_10001250_pt1 | contig 32302 bp, 27 predicted proteins | sample 2SBtaG_FD_89579 | JGI IMG/M metagenome (GOLD analysis project Ga0114931, IMG submission 89579) | Deep subsurface microbial communities from Kolumbo volcano to uncover new lineages of life (NeLLi) - 2SBTROV14_V59a metaG | ecosystem: Environmental > Aquatic > Marine > Volcanic | place: Kolumbo...
GGCGGCTCGAGCCGCACCAGCCGGGGCCGGGCGCCGGCGCGGCGCACCATCGGGGCATAACTGTCGTAAAGCGGCTCGAACAACACCGCCTCGTCGCCCGGCTCGAGCAGCGCCAGCAGACTGGCCGCCAGCGCCTCGGTCGCCCCCGAGGTGACCAGCACCTGCTCGCGCCAGTCCGCCGTCACCCCAAAAAACCGCGCACCATTGGCGGCCACCGCCTGGCGCAACTCGGGCAGGCCCATCATCGGCGGATATTGATTCGGCCCCTCGCGCAGGGCCCGCACCGCCGCTTCGCGCACATCGTCCGGGCCATTGCCATCGGGAAACCCCTGGCCCAGGTTGATCGCCCCATGCTCGCTGGCCAACGCCGACATGACGGTAAAAATGGTGGTGCCGATGGTGGCGAATGTTTCGTCAAATGATTTCATGCGCGAAGCCTTTCCAAGCGCAAAAACTCCCCAGGCACCATGACAAACCGCCCCCGGGCTGACAAGATGTCGGGCGCGATTAAATATTGGGCGCCGGCGTGATGAAATTATGAGCAGTTTTAGGGTGATAATTTTTCAGGCGCCGGGGAATCCACTGTTTCACATCTGGCACGGCTTATGCTAGGCAAGAGCGAAGACTGGAAGCAATTCCTGCGCCTGAAGGATATCAGAAAAACATGAAAAAGATTGAGGCGATCATCAAACCGTTCAAGCTCGATGAAGTGAAGGAAGCGCTTCACGAGGTTGGTCTGAGCGGCATTACGGTGACCGAGGCCAAGGGCTTTGGCCGGCAAAAAGGACATACCGAACTTTATCGGGGCGCCGAATATGTTGTCGACTTTCTACCCAAGGTGAAAATTGAGATTGTGCTCGACGACGCGCTGGTCGAGCGCGCCATTGAGGCGATCCAGGAAGCGGCCCGCACCGGCCGTATCGGCGATGGCAAGATTTTCGTCAGCACCATCGAAGAGGCTATCCGCATCCGCACCGGCGAGACCGGCTCGGAAGCGGTCTGAGCAAGCGTCCCTGAAACAAGCGTCCCTGAAACAAGCGTCCCTGAAACCTGAAACTTCCAATAACCTGAACTTAAGGAAAAAAAGCAAATGTCAGATGTAAACGACATCCTGAAAATTATGAAGGACAAGGAAATCGCCTATGTCGATTTGCGGTTCACCGACCCGCGCGGCAAATGGCAACATCTCGCCATGGACCCCTCGACCGTCGATGAGGACATGTTCACCGATGGCGTGATGTTCGACGGCTCGTCGATCGCCGGCTGGAAGGCGATCAATGAATCCGACATGGCCCTGATGCCCGACGCCGCCACCGCGGTGGTCGATCCCTTCTCGGCCCAGAACTCGCTCATCCTGTTTTGCGATATCGCCGAACCGGCGACCGGCGAGCCCTATGGCCGCGATCCGCGCTCGACCGCCAAACGGGCGCAAAACTATATCAAATACGCCGGCCTCGCCGATGCCGCGGTGTTTGGCCCCGAGCCGGAGTTCTTCGTGTTCGACGACGTGCGCTATGAGGTGAGCATGAACAACACCTTCTACAGCCTGGATGAAAGCGAAGGCCCCTATAATTCCTCCAAGGAATTCGAGGGCGGCAACATCGGCCACCGCCCCGCCATCAAGGGTGGCTACTTCCCGGTGCCGCCGGTCGATGCCGCTGCCGATCTACGTGCCGAAATGCTCAGCGTGATTGCGGAAATGGGCGTGACGGTGGAAAAACATCACCATGAGGTCGCCCCCAGCCAGCATGAACTGGGCATCAAGTTCAACACCCTGGTGACCATGGCCGATCATATTCAGATCTATAAATATGTGGTCCAGAACGTCGCCCATGCCTATGGCAAGACCGCGACCTTCATGCCCAAGCCGGTGGCCGGCGACAATGGCTCGGGCATGCATGTCCACCAGTCGTTGTGGAAAGACGACAAGCCGCTGTTCGCCGGCTCGGGCTATGCCGATCTGTCCGATACCGCGCTGCATTATATTGGCGGCATCATCAAGCACGCCAAGGCGATCAACGCCTTCACCAATCCGACCACCAACAGCTACAAGCGCCTGGTGCCCGGTTTTGAAGCACCGGTTCTGCTTGCCTATTCGGCGCGCAACCGGTCGGCCTCCTGCCGCATCCCCTTCGCCTCCAGCCCCAAGGGCAAGCGGGTCGAAGTGCGCTTCCCCGACGCCACCGCCAATCCCTATCTGGCGTTCACCGCCATGTTGATGGCCGGGCTTGACGGCATCGAAAACAAGATCCACCCGGGCGACGCCATGGACAAGGACCTTTACTCGCTGCCTCCCGAGGAACTCAAGGACATTCCCACGGTGTGCGGCTCGCTGCGCGAGGCGCTTGATGCGCTGGCCGAGGACAACGCTTTCCTCAAGAAGGGCGATGTCTTCTCGCAGGACCAGATCGACGGCTATCTGGAGCTGAAATGGGGCGAGGTTACCGCCTTTGAGCAGGCGCCGCATCCGATCGAATTTTCCATGTATTACAGCTCGTAATCTGACAACAATCGATCACGGGTCAAGCCCTTGCCGGTTTGCCGGCGGGGGCTTTTCCATGTATGGTGCCCAAAATCGGAAAGACCCCGCCATGACCGTTACGCTTTATGCCATAACCGTGTTGATCTGGGGCACCTCATGGTTTGCCATTCCGTTTCAACTCGGCGTGGTGCCGCCCGAGGTTTCGGTGGCCTATCGGTTTGGCTTCGCCGCCCTGCTGCTGTTCGCCTGGTGCCGCTTCAAGAAGCTGCCCGGGGGCTTTTCCCTCAAGGACCACGGCTTTCTGGCGCTGGCCGGCCTGAGCCTGTTTTCAATCAATTTCCTGTTGTTCTATTATGCCGCCCGCGATCTGACCACCGGCCTGATCGCGATTGTTTTTTCCATCGCCGCGGTATTGAACATTCTCATGGGCGCGGTGTTTTTCGGCCGCCGGGTCGAACGGCGCACGCTGTTTGCCGCCGGCCTCGGGCTGATCGGCATCAGCGCCGTGTTCTGGCCCGAGCTGTCCGGCTTCGACCTCGGCCAGCGCACCAGCATCAGCCTGGTGCTGTGTCTGGTCGCGACCACCCTGTTTTCGCTCGGCAACATGATTTCGCTGCGCAACCAGCGGGTGGGGCTGGCGGTCCTGCCGGCGACCGCCTGGGGCATGGCTTATGGCGCGCTGGCGCTGGGGCTGTTTGCGCTGTTGGCGGGAAAATCCTTCCTGTTCGATTTCTCGCCGCGCTATGTCGTTTCGCTGATCTATCTGGAGCTGTTCGCCACCCTGATCGCTTTTGCCTCCTATCTCACCCTGCTTGCCCGCATCGGCCCGGAGCGGGCGGCCTATGCGACCATTCTGTTTCCCATCATCGCGCTTTTACTCTCCACCCTGTTCGAGGGCTATCACTGGACGCCGCTGGCGCTGGGCGGGGTGGCGCTGATCCTCCTGGGCAATGCAATCGCCCTGATCAAACCCGCCCGCGTGGCAGTGACAATATCCTGATGAGATAGGCCGTCATGATTGAGATGACCCGTTTCCTTGTCATGGCCCTGTTCGTGCTGCCGGCAATCATCGGCGCCTTTATCGGCCTGGCGTTTTTCCGCCGCAAGCTGGTCGGGGTGCTGATCGTCTCCGGCCTGGCCCTGGCTCTGGGCGGGCTGGCGGTGCTCTACATGGTGCTTGTTCTCAACTAAGCTTCTCGACCGGAACCGGGTGGCCTTCCCGGTCGATCCGGACATAAACAAAGGCGCCCTCAGTCACCTTCAGGTCGCCATCGACCCCCTCGCGGCGCACCCGGCAGTCGAGATGAACCGTGATCGAGGTGACGCCGATATGGGCGATCTCGCCATAAATGCTCAGCCAGTCGCCGACCAGCATGGGGCGGACGAATTTCATGCGATCGATCGCCACCGTCGCCACACTGCCCCCGGCGCGATGCGCGGCGACAACGCCGCCAGCGATATCCATCTGCGACAGGATCCAGCCGCCAAAAATATGGCCATTGTGATTGATGTCGGAGGGCCGCGGGATCACCCTGATGATCACCGTATCCCGGCCGGCCGGGCCGTCGTCATTCTTGCTCACGCTGATTTCCTTTTCTGTAAACCGGGGGTTACAATATATTGTTGATGCCACGAAGATTGCTACACTATAGTGCGGCCACCAGCCAAAAGGAGCCCTCGAAACACCGATGCCCGATTTGTTCCAGACTGTGGCCGCCACAACCGATTATTCGGCCAAGGATATCGAAGTTCTCGAAGGGCTGGAGCCGGTGCGCCGGCGCCCGGGGATGTATATCGGCGGCACCGACGAACGGGCGCTGCACCATCTGGCGGCCGAGGTGCTGGACAATGCCATGGACGAGGCGGTGGCCGGCCACGCCAGTCGTATCGAGATCGAGTTGGCCGCCGACGGTGCCCTGACCGTGCGCGACAACGGCCGCGGCGTGCCGGTCGACAAACACCCCAAGTTCAAGAACAAATCGGCGCTTGAGGTGATCCTCACCACCCTGCATTCGGGCGGGAAATTCTCCGGCAAGGCCTATCAGACCTCGGGCGGCTTGCATGGCGTCGGGGTCTCGGTGGTCAATGCGCTGTCGGAAAGCCTGACCATCGAGGTCGCCCGTGATCGCCGCCTGTGGCGGCAAAGCTATGTGCGCGGCGCGCCGACCGGCAAGCTGGAGAACCTCGGCGCGGTGCACAACCGGCGCGGCACCACCGTCAGCTTCCGGCCGGATCCGCAAATCTTCGGCACCGCCACCGCCTTCAAGCCGGCCCGGCTTTATCGCATGGCGCGCTCCAAGGCCTATCTGTTTCGCGGCGTCGAAATCCGCTGGTCCTGCGATGAAACCCGGCTCAGAGCGGGCGATGAAACCCCGGCCAGCGATCGGTTTCACTTTCCCGGCGGTCTGGAGGATTTTCTGGCCAGCGCCCTGGCCGGCCACAAGCTGGTCACCGACACGGTTTTCGCCGACCGGGTCACACTGGGCGACGATGCGGGCCGGGTGGAATGGGCGGTGGCCTGGACCCGCGATGGCGAGGGCTTTGTCCATTCCTATTGCAACACCGTGCCCACCACCGAGGGCGGCACCCATGAAACCGGCCTGCGCGCCGCCCTGACCAAGGGATTGCGCGCTTATGGCGAACTGGCGGGCAACAAGCGCGCCGCCGTGATCACCGGCGATGATGTGCTGGGCCCGGCCAGCGCCCTGCTCTCGCTGTTCATCCGCGAGCCCCAGTTTCAGGGCCAGACCAAGGAGCGTCTGTCCAATGCCAAGGCCGCCCGGCTGGTCGAAGCGGCGGTGCGCGACCGGTTCGACCACTGGCTGTCGGCCACGCCGGACATGGCCAATGATCTGCTTTCTTGGACCCTAGAGCGCGCCGAGGAGCGGCTGCGCAAACGTCAGGAACGCGAGGTCAGCCGCAAACAGGCGACCCGCAAGCTGCGCCTGCCCGGCAAGCTGGCCGATTGCGCGCGCAAGGGCGCGCGCGGCACCGAGCTGTTCATTGTCGAGGGCGATTCGGCCGGCGGCTCAGCCAAACAGGCGCGCGACCGCGAAACCCAGGCGGTGCTGCCCTTGCGCGGCAAGATCCTTAATGTCGCCAGCGCCAGTTCGGCGAAAATTCTCGCCAACCAAGAGCTGGCCGACCTCAACCAGGCGCTGGGCTGCGGCATGGGCGAGCGCTATGACGAGGCCGCGCTGCGCTATGAAAAAATCATCATCATGACCGACGCCGATGTCGATGGCGCCCATATCGCCACCCTGCTGATGACCTTTTTCTATCGTACCATGCCGCAATTGATCGCCCGGGGGCATCTTTATCTCGCCCAGCCGCCGCTCTATCGCCTCACCCAGGGCGCCGTCTCGTTCTACGCTATGGACGATGTCGACAAGGAGGCAATCCTGGCCCGCGAGTTCAAAAATCCCGACAAGGTCGAGATCAGCCGCTTCAAGGGCCTGGGGGAAATGCCGCCAGCGCAATTGCGCGAGACCACCATGAAACAGGGAAAACGCACCCTGCTGCGCGTGATCGTCCCCGAGGCGGCGCCGGACACGGCGCAAACCGCTGATCTGGTTGAACGGCTGATGGGCCGCAAGGCCGAGACGCGATTCGCCTTCATCCAGGAAAATGCCCGATTTGTGACCGATCTGGATATTTAACAGCGCAAATGAGGCAAAATCACCCCTTCCGGCGGCCTGAAGCGGCCTCATCGTTGACAGACCCGGCGTTTCGCCTATGCTCGCGCTCATTGAAAAACAAAAACAGGCGCCGCGCCTGGGCGCGGGTTCAGTATCTGACATGAGTTTTGACCTTCTTGGCCTTGGGGATAAAACCTTAAAGGCGGTTAATGACGCCGGCTATACCGAGCCGACCCCTATTCAAAAGCAGGCCATTCCGGTCGTGCTGACAGGACGCGATGTTCTTGGCATCGCCCAGACCGGCACCGGCAAGACCGCCGGCTTCACCCTGCCGATGATCGATATCCTGGCCAGCGGCCGCGCCCGCGCCCGCATGCCGCGTTCGCTCATTTTAGAGCCAACCCGTGAGTTGGCCGCCCAGGTCTCCGAGAATTTCGAGATTTACGGCAAATATCACAAACTCACCATGGCGCTGCTGATCGGCGGGGTTTCCTTTGCCGATCAAAACAAGAAGCTCGACCGCGGCGTCGATGTGCTGATCGCCACCCCCGGCCGCCTGCTCGATCATTTCGAACGTGGCCGGCTGATGCTCAACGGAGTGCAGATTCTGGTGGTCGACGAGGCCGACCGCATGCTCGACATGGGCTTCATTCCGGATGTCGAGAAGATCTGCAAGCTGATGCCGCAACGCCACCAGACGCTGTTCTTTTCGGCCACCATGCCGCCCGAGGTCAAACGGTTGACCGACACCTTTCTCGACGATCCCAAACAAATCGCGGTGGCGCCGCCGGCGACCGCCTCGGCGACCGTTACCCAGCATCTGGTCCATGTTTCCCAGGCCGACAAACGCAAGGCGCTGCGGGCGCTGATCGCCTCCGAGGAGGTCAAGAACGCGATTATTTTCTGCAACCGCAAGCGTGATGTCGACACCCTGTTCCGCTCGCTCAAGAAACATGGCTTCAACGCCGCCGCCCTGCATGGCGATCTGGCCCAGTCCTACCGCATGGAGGTTCTGGGCAAATTCCGCAGTGGCGAGATTTCGCTGCTGATCGCCTCCGACGTCGCCGCCCGCGGTCTGGATATTCCCGACGTGTCACATATTTTCAATTTCGACGTGCCCAGCCATGCGGAAGACTATATCCACCGCATCGGCCGCACCGGCCGAGCCGGCCGCTCGGGCCGGGCCTTTACTTTCGTTACCCCGATGGACCGCAAATATCTCAAGGCGATTACCAACCTGCTTGGCGCCGATATTACCCCGATCGAGGTTCCCGGTCTGACCGCGGCGCAGAGCGATGATGCCAGGCCGGACACAGCCAAGGATAGCGATAGCAGGCCAAAGCGCAGCGCCAGGGCTCCAGCGAAAAAATCACCACCCACCCGCCAAAACCGTTCGGAACAGCAGCGTTCTGAACCGAAACGTCCAGAACAGAAACGCTCTGGACGCCGCGAAAGCGGCGCATCGACCCCGGTGGTCGGCCTGGGCGACCATGTGCCGGACTTCCTGACCCGGCCCATGCCCACCCGTCCCCGGCAAAAAACCACCACCGAACCTGAGCCCGAACAAAACGACGCCAGCCAGCCGGATTCCTGAAAAGAACGACAATCGTGAGCGGCAGGTTTTTCGAGGATTTTTCACCCGGCGATGTCGCCCTCACCCCGGCCTATGAGGTGAGGCGCGAGGAAATGATTGCCTTCGCCCGCCAGTGGGACCCCCTGCCCATCCATATCGACGAGGAGGCCGCCCGCGTCTCGCCCCATGGCCGGTTGATCGCCTCGGGCGAATACACCATGGCGGTCAAGCAAAAGCTTCTCACCTCGAAAGGTTTTAGCGATGCGGTGATCGGCTCGATCGGCTATGACAATTTTCGCTACCACAAGCCGGTTCATGCCGGCGACAGCCTGCGCCTGCGCTCGGAATGCGTCGCCGCGGTTCCCTCGCGCTCCAAACCGGACCGCGGCGTGGTCACCTTCAAGATGACCATGCTCAACCAGCATGACGAGCCGGTGATTTCCTATCTCGACATCATCATGATGGCCCGGCGACCGGCGACCGGGAAAGAATAAAGTCAGTCCCTAAACCGCCTCAATCCTGGGGGACCAGCGCCAGCACCCGCACCGGGCTGCCCGATCCCTTGACGATCTTGAGCGGCGGGGCGATGACGATCGCGCCGGTGGGTGGCAACTGGTCGAGATTGGCCAGACTGGCCAGGCCCATCTTCTTGGCGCCATGCATCAGGTGATGGCAGGGAAATGGCGGGTCGAACATCGCCGCCTGACCAGCGTCGGTGCCGACGCATTCATTGCCAAAACCCAGCACATCGCGCTCTTCGATCAGATAGAGGATGCAATCCTTGCTCGGCCCCGGCGAATGGGGCCCGATCTCGTCGATGTTGAGAAAGGCCTCGGCGCCTTGGCGTTTCGACCAGTCGGTGCGCATCAACACCCAGGCTCCGGCGGGAATCGGGCCGTGCTCGGCCTCCCATTTTTTCACATGCTCGGCGGTGAGCAGAAAATCGGCGTCCGCGGCGGCCTCGCGCGAGCAGTCGATCACACAGGCCGGGCCGACAAAGCGGCCGGCCGGAATGGTGTCGGTGCCGCCATCGCTATAGTCCTTGCCGGTGATCCAGTGGTTGGGGGTATCGAAATGGGTGCCGGTATGCTCGCCCACGGTGATCACGTTCCAATACCAGGCCGGGCCGTTCTCGTCATAGCGGGAGATCACCTGGGACGAAAACGGCGGTGAGTTCTTGCCCACCTCGGGCGGCAACTCGAGAATCGGTGTATCGGGGCCCAGCGGCTGGGTCAGATCGACAACCTTGACCCCTCCCTCGCCAAGTGCGCCAACCACCTGCGCCAGAATTTGAGCATTTGTCGTCATCGCCACACCTCATTTGCTTGCCCGATTGCCGGATCGGGAAATTATACAGAAAAAACTACGAGCAAAAAACCCATAAAAATTAACCGAAGTGTCAAAAGCACTTCCCGGAGAGCCGCGCCATAATGTCCCGCGGGAGCTTTTTTGACGAGTTTTACCGTCGGTTCGTCTTAATAACTCGAAAGATCACTGTACCTGAAAACAGCGAGAAGTTCGAGGAAGGAACGAGGCCAGGCTCAAGACCCATTAATTTCTTGTCTTGCGCGGGAGCCAAAGTTCCGGATCAATGTCCTCCGAGATTGGAAGGGCGGCATGTCGGATTATTTCTGGCTCAGCAAAGATCAGTTGGCGCGCTCGATATATAAGAAAAGTCTTTGGAAAACGATCTGAAATTAACCTTCTGTTTACCATGCGCCCATGACCAATATGGGCCAGCCCCGGGGAATGAGGCCACATTCCGGGGAAATCTTCTTTCCAGAGGCGAGTTTTTTTAGAGTTTTTCCCCGTTTGCTATTAGGTTTTTTTTAAGACCTCAGTCCTATGGTCCGGTTCAACAATAAATGATGGGTTGTGGCAATCAACCCGTCACATATCAGGAGATCAATTAAGGAAGCGTCAGTAAGGAAGCGCCAGGCCGACTTCTGGCAACGGACCAATGAGGGGTGGTATTTTGGAGTATCTCGATAGCTACGCACAATCGCGCGCCCATGCGGAAAGCGCCCTTGAGCACATGGAAAAACACGGCATCACGCCGAATCCAACCAATTTTCAAATCTGGTACAGCTATGCGGCAGGACGGAACAAAGACCTGATCAGAGCCATGGATATTCTGATCGGTAATGATCAGGAATTCACCGATGCTCTGTGCCTCGATCTTTACGAGCAGTTTTTCAATCCGGCACAGCAAAGCAAGGAGCTGGCGAAAACCACCGCTTCAATCGATGCGCAACTAAGCAAGGTTGTCGAAATTCTCGATAAATCCGGCGAAGACACCGCCAAATACGGCAAGGCCCTGAGCGAGATCGGCGGCCAGCTTGATGGCGATTTTTCGATCGAGCAGTTTCAGCTTGTGGTGGAAAGCCTGGTTGCCGCCACCAACACCATCGAGACCCAGAACCAGTCATTGCAGGCCGAACTCAAAGCCTCGTCAAGCCAGATCACCCGTCTGCATCAGGATCTGGAAAACGTCCGGCGCGAGACCATCACCGATCCGCTGACCGGGGTCGCCAACCGCAAGGGCTTTGATGAACATCTGCGGCTGGCGGCGACCGAAAGCATGGAATCGGGGCACTCCTTGTGTCTGATCATGTGCGATATCGATCATTTCAAGAAAGTCAACGACACTTGGGGCCATCAGCTTGGCGACCAGGTGCTGCGGCTGGTGGCCAAAACCCTGACCGCCAATGTCAAGGGCCGGGATACGGTGGCCCGCTATGGCGGCGAGGAATTTGTCGTCATCCTGCCCAATACCGAGTTGTCAGACGCCGGTATCGTCGCCGACAATATTCGCAAGTCCGTGTCCTCCAAACGGGCCCGGAAAAAATCCTCGGGCGAGACCATCGGGCGCATTACCCTTTCCTTCGGCGTCTCCCAGTTTGAGCCCGGCGAACCGCTGGAAAACTTTATCAAACGGGCCGACGGTCTGCTCTATGCCGCCAAGGACGCCGGCCGAAACCGGGTGATCTGCGAGGTCGATGCGCCGCTTCCCCGGTCAGCGACACAGCCTCCACCGCCAGCGCGATCAGCGCATAGGGGGAGCTCCTAACAGAATCAGCCTTGTTCCCGCCGCCAGTCGCGGTATTCTCCAAGCCCAGTGTTTCGGGTCGGAAGGGAGCAAGGCTGTGTCATTTTCCACCATCACCTTTGAGGTCGCCGACGATGTCGCGGTGCTCACCCTCAACCGGCCCGACCGGCTCAACGCCCTGTCACAGGCCATGCTGGGTGACATGACCCGGGCGCTGGAGATCGCCGACGACCCCCGGGCCCCGGCGCGTTGCCTGCTGATCACCGGTGCCGGCGAGGGATTTTGCGCCGGCGCCAATCTGGCCGGCGAAGCGCCGGTGCTGCCTCATGATCCGCAAAATATCACCGCGGTGCTCGATCGCTTTTATCACCCGTTTCTCAAACGCCTGCGCGATCTGCGCATGCCGGTGGTGTGCGCGGTCAATGGCCCGGCCGCCGGCGCCGGCGCCAGTCTGGCGCTCAACAGCGATATCGTGTTCGCCGCCCGCTCGGCCTATTTCCTGCAAGCCTTTGTCAACATCGGCCTGATTCCCGACGCCGGTGGCACCTATTTTCTGCCCCGGCTGGTTGGCCGGGCCCGCGCCCTGTCCATGATCATGCTGGGAGAGCGGATCGCGGCGCAAACAGCCGCCGACTGGGGGCTGATCCACGCCTGCGTGGATGATGAGGCGCTGATGGAGAGCGCCCTGGCCTGCGCCCGCCAGTTGGCCAAGGGGCCGACCAAGGCGCTGACCGCCATGCGCCGGGCCATCACCGCTTCGGCAAGCAACACTCTTGAGGACCAGCTTGAGCTTGAGCTTGCCCTGCAAAGCGATCTGACCCGTTCGGGTGATTTCGCCGAAGGGGTTAGTGCCTTCATGCAAAAGCGCCCGCCCGAGTTCAAGGGACGCTAAAAACCCAGCATACTGTGGGATTGCGCCGGCAGGCGCACGGTGAGCCCCTCGTCCTCGGCGCGCAGGATAATCTGACAGGCCAGCCGCGAGGTGGCGCACACCCCGGCGGCCAGGTCGTGCATGTCTTCCTCGTCTTCCGAGGGCTCGGCCAGCCGGTCATAAAAAGCCTCATCGACAATCACATGGCAGGTCGAACAGGCCATTTGCCCCTCACAGGCCCCTTCCATGTCCAGCCCGGCGTCAATCGCCACCTGCATCAGACTGGCCCCCACCGGGGCGTCGACCTGCCACCGCTGACCGCCATTGGCGCTGATAAAAACAACTTTAGGCATGGTTTGCTCGCAACTCCCGAACTTCCCGAATGAGGGTCTCCAGCGCATAATCGACTTCAGCCCGGGTGGTGAACCGGCCCAGCCCGATGCGCAGCGATGCCTGGGCCAGCCCTGGCGCCACCCCCAACGCCTCCAGCACGTAAGAAGACTCGCCCGAGGCCGAGGCGCAGGCCGCCCCCGAGGAGACCGCCAGATCGCGCAGCCGGGCCAGCAACATTTCGCCATCAACCCCGGGAAAGCTGTAATTCAGATTGCCCTTGAAACGGGCCCCAGCATCGCCGTTCAAAACCACATCCGGCAGGCCCGCCGTCAGTCCGGCGTGAAAATGGTCGAACAGCGCCTCGAGCCGCGCCGCCTCGTCGGCCATCTCGCCGCCGGCCAGCACGCAGGCCTCGCCCAGCCCGACCACCTGATGGGGGGCCAGCGTGCCCGAGCGCAAGCCCGCCTCCTGCCCGCCGCCGCTGATCAGCGGCTCGAGCCGGACCCGGGGCCGGTGTCCCACGAACAGCGCCCCGACCCCCTTGGGGCCATAGATCTTGTGGCCCGACAGGCTCATCATGTCGATCGCCATCGCCCGCACGTCGAGCGGGATCTTGCCCGCTGCCTGCGCCGCGTCGGTGTGAAAGAATACCCGCTTTTCCCGACACAGCCGGCCGATATCGGCCAGCGGCTGAATGACCCCGATTTCATTGTTCACCGCCATCACCGAGACCAGCAGCGTATGCTCGTCGAGCGCCTCGGCAAGCTGATCCAGCTCGATCAGCCCGCCCGCATTCACCGGCAGAATAGTGACGCGAAATCCCTCACGCTCCAGCGCCGCGCAGGACTCGCGCACGCATTTATGTTCACTGACCACGGTAACCAGATGATCGCGCCGGGCGCGGTAAAACCGCGCCGCGCCCTTGATCGCCAGATTGTTGGATTCGGTCGCTCCCGAAGTGAAGATGATCTCCTCGGGCGCCGCGCCGATCAGTTCGGCAACCTGGCCGCGCGCGCGTTCCACCGCAGCGGCGGCCTCCCAGCCATAGGAGTGGCTGGTGGAATGAGGATTGCCGAATTTATCGGTCAGGAAAGGCATCATCGCCTCCAACACCCGGGGGTCCAGCGGTGTGGTCGCCTGATAGTCGAGATAGACCGGGCGTTTGATGTTGGCGCTTTGCGTCATGGTTGGGCGAGCCTGTCATAGAGCACGCACCATGCTTCGACAAAGCGCTCGACATCGCTGCGGGCGCTGTTCCAGCCCATACTGAACCGCAGGGTATTGGCCGCCTCATCCGCATCGGCCCCCATCGCGCGCAGCACTGCCGAAGCCGCCACCTTGCCCGACGAACAGGCCGCCCCGGCGCTGAGCGCAAGGCCTTCGAGGTCGAGCGCCATGAGCTGGGTTTGCGCACTGACCCCGGGCATGAGGATGGCCGAGCTGTTGCCCAGACGCGGCGCCCGGGCGCCGAAGAAACGCACGCCGGGAGCGGCCAGCTTGAGATGATATTCCATCCAGTCGCGCCAGTCGGCGAGCGGCGCCAGTCGCGCCAGTCCCTCGCCCGCCAACTCGGCGGCGACCCCAAAGCCGATGATAGTGGCCGCCGCCTCGGTGCCGGCGCGCCGGCGGCGCTCCTGCCCGCCGCCAAGCAGCAGCGCCGGCAGATCGAGGCCGGCGCGGATAATTAGCGCCCCCACCCCCGGCGGGCCGCCCAGCTTGTGGGCCGACAGGCTCATCATGTCGACCCCCAGGGCGGCGAAATCGACGGCCATCTTGCCCGCCGCCTGCACCGCGTCACAATGCACCAGGGCGCCGTGTTCATGGCCCAGTTCGGCGAGCCGGCGGACCGGCTGGATCACTCCGGTTTCATTGTTCGCCAGCATCACCGACAGCACCACCGGCGCGCCGGCCGCGGCAAGCTGGCGCACCGCCGCCTCTTCCTCGACCAGGCCATCGCGCGACACCGGGATGATGCCGGCGAGCCGGGCGCGGGCGGGCTCGAGAACCGAGGCGTGTTCGATCGCCGAAACCAGCGCCGGCCGATCGGCGGCGCGCAAAGCCCAGTTGTTGGCCTCGGTGCCGCCGCTGGTGAAAAACACCTCCTCGGGCGCAGCGCCGACCAGATCGGCCACCGCCTGACGGGCTTTTTCAATAAGCCCGCGCAGCCGCCGGCCCTCGTGATGCACCGACGAGGGATTGCCGCCCAAACGCAGGGCGTCGGCCACGGCGTCGATCACCGGGGGGCGGATCGGCGCACTGGCGTTATAGTCGAGATATACGCGCGACGCGCTCACGGGATGGCTGATAAATCAGGCGACGGTGGAAATTTGATCGTTGGCTGACTGGCCCAGCAGGGATGCCAGCCCGCTGCGCCCCAGAATGCGTTTTTCGACCACATCGGCAATGGTGATCGAGCTGAGAAAAAGATAAATCTGATTGCCCAGCTCCTGCCACAGATCGTGGGTTACGCAGCGGCTGCCGTCTTCGCGGCAGCCCTTGACCGAGCCCATCGCGCAGCGGGTCGCCTTCATCGGCTCATCCACCGCCATGATAATGTTGGCGATGCGGATCTCATCCATGGGGCGCGACAACATATAGCCGCCGCCAGGACCGCGTACGCTGTTCACCAGCCCGCCCTTGCGCAGCTTGGCGAACAGTTGCTCCAGATAGGACAGCGAGATTTCCTGGCGTTCGGCCACTTCGGCCAGGGTTACCGGGTGATCGCGGCAAACCACCGCCAAATCCACCATCGCCATCACGGCATATCGCCCCTTGGTGCTTAACCTCACGTCTTACTCTCCTGTTATGGTCTCTTTTGCAAAATCCGCCGGAGCATCCTTGGCGGCGGCTGCTGGCGCCGCCGCCGGCCGTTCGGCCAACTCGCTCTCCAGTTGCTCGACCCGGCTGCTCAGGCTGTGGATGGTGTCCAGCATGCCGTCCAGGGTGCGGGCCAGGGGATCGGGCAGCTCGCCGGCGATGCCATAGGCGCAGAACTGTTCGGCATCGCTCGCCCGCGAGCGCACCGGCCGGGCCGGAATGCCGACCACGGTCATGTCCTCGCCAACATCCTTGACCACCACCGCGTTGGAGCCGACCCGGGCGCAATGGGCCAGGGTGATCGGCCCCAGAACCTTGGCCCCGGCGCCGACAATCACGCCATCTCCCAGGGTCGGGTGGCGCTTGCCTTTCTTGAGCGAGGTGCCGCCCAGGGTCACCCCCTGATAGAGGGTGACGCCGCGGCCCAATTCCGCGGTTTCGCCGATTACCACGCCCATGCCATGATCGATAAAGCAGCCCGGGCCGATCTGCGCGCCGGGGTGAATTTCGATGCCGGTCAAAAAGCGGCCGATATGAGAGATAACCCGGCCGGCCAGATACCACCCGGCGGTCCAGAACCACCGCGCAATGCGATAAAACAGCAATGCATGGAAGCCGGGATAGGCCAGAACGATCATCACCCGCGATCGCGCCGCCGGGTCGCGCTCCATCGCCGCATCAATATCTTCACGTAAATTCGAAAACAAGCTCATGAAGCCCTTGCCTTTTCACCCGTAGACGACGATATATAGGCTCGTCATCCTGCCTGCGGCAACAAACCGTAGCGCAGTGAATGAGATATGTGTTATCTGACAATGATAGTCAAGTTTTAGCGGGAAATAAAGATGAAATTCTGCGGAAATTAGCGCTTTAGGACAAGATGATAGACCTGATTGATTTTCCGGTTTCTAGGACGTTTCCCCTTGCACTTCCGAATATATTTTCTGAATTCACGCCATGCCTGAAATAATCTTCAACGGACCGGCCGGACGCATCGAAGGGCGGTATCACCCCGGACGGGGAACCAACCCGCCGATCGCCCTGTTCCTGCCGCCGCACCCGCGGTTTGGCGGCACCATGAACAGCAAGGTGGTCTACAACATGTACAGCGCCTTTGTGCGCCGGGGCTATACCGCCCTGCGCTTCAATTTCAGGGGTGTCGGGCGCAGCCAGGGCATTTTTGACAATGGCGCCGGCGAGCTAAGCGATGCCGCCGCCGCGCTCGACTGGCTCCAGGCCAACAACCCGGACGCCCGCAATTGCTGGATCGGCGGATTTTCCTTTGGCGCCTGGATCGGCATGCAACTGATGATGCGCCGCCCCGAGATCAGCGGTTTTATTTCAATCGCGCCGCCGGCCAATCTGTATGATTTCAACTTTCTCGCCCCCTGCCCGTCATCGGGCCTGCTCATTCACGGCACTGCCGATGAAGTGGTCAGCGTCGCCTCGGTGGTCAAGCTGGTCGAAAAACTCCAGGCGCAAAAGGCAATCTCGGTGCGCTTCGACCAGATCGAAGGCGCCAATCACTTCTTTGAAGGCTATATGGAGCCGCTCACCGCTTCCGTCGAGCGCTATCTCAGCGAGCGTCTGAAAACCCCCGCTTAAGGCAGCGACACCCGCCCGCCGAGAGTCGGCTTTGCTGCGCCGGTGGTCTGCGGCAGGCTCAAGGGCAGGTTGGCGCGCGCGCGCGCGGCGAGATAGGCGAAACATTCGGCTTCCAGAAAATCCCCCCGCCAGCCCAGGGTCTCGACCGGGCCGACCGGCGCATCGAGCCGCTCAGCCAGGGCCGCCATCAACGCCGGATTGCGCCGCCCACCGCCGCACACCAGCCAGCATTGGGGGGGCTGGGGGAAATGTTCACACGCCCGGGCCACGCTTGCCGCCGTAAAGGCGACCAGGGTTGCCGCCCCGTCGGCTGGTGACAGTCCGGCCAGCGGGGCCAGTGAAAAGGCGTCACGGTCCAGCGACTTGGGCGGCGTCTGGTTGAAGAACGCATTGTCCAGCAGGCGGTCCAGCACTTCCCCGCGCACCCGGCCGGTGCGGGCTAGCGCCCCGTCGCGGTCCATGGACCGGCCCCGGGTGCGGGCCATCCAGTCATCGAGCAGAGCATTGCCCGGGCCGCAATCAAAGGCGATCAACCGGTCTTCGTCACCGGGCCCGGCAAGCCAGGTCACATTGCCCACTCCGCCCAGATTGAGCACCGCCGCCGGCCAGCCCGCCGGCGCGCGCAAGCCGGGCGGCGGCGCCGCCAGCAAGGCCCGGTGGTAGAGCGGCGCCAGCGGTGCGCCCTGCCCGCCCGCCGCCATGTCGGCGCGGCGAAAATCATCGACCACCGCGATGCCCAGTCGCGCGGCCAGCGCCGCGCCATCGCCGATCTGCCAGCTCCACCCCTCCTCCGGCCGGTGGGCGGTGGTCTGGCCGTGAAAGCCGATCAGCTCGACCACCTCCTCTTGCCCGGCCAGCAGCGCGCGCACCGCCTCGCCGTGGCGCTCGGTGACCAGACCGGCGGCGGCCGCGATCGCCGGCTGGCCATCATCGCGCCGGGAGCAGGTTTTCGCCGCCGCAATTGCGGTGCGCAGCACTTCCCGGTCGGCCGGCGACCAAGCGGTATAGCCGGCCGCGCCGAGGCCGAACACCCGCACCCCGTCGCTGCGCAAAATCGCCGCGTCGATGCCATCGCACGAGGTGCCGCTCATCAGGCCCAGCGCCGTGATCTCCCGCTGATCGTTCATTGTTCCCCGCAAAGCTTTGTGCTACACGAGCCCAGCCTATCACAATGACGACTGTGCGGAACCATGACAGCCCTTAAATCCGATTTCCTGCGCACCCTGACCGAGCGCGGCTTTATGCACCAATGCACCGACCTGGAGGGCCTTGACGCGGCGGCCAGCAGCAGCATTGTGACCGCCTATATCGGCTTTGACTGCACCGCCGCCAGCCTGCATGTCGGCAGCCTGGTGCAAATCATGATGCTGCGCTGGCTCCAGCGCACCGGCCACCGGCCGATCGTGCTGATGGGCGGCGGCACCACCCGCATCGGCGACCCCTCGGGCCGCGACAGCTCGCGCCAGTTGCTCAGCGACGAGACCATCGCTGCCAATATGGCCGGCATCCGGCGTATTTTCGATCGCTTCTTGAGCTTTGGCGAAGGCCAGACCGACGCGGTGATGGTCAACAATGCCGACTGGCTCGATCATCTGGAATATATTCCTTTTTTGCGTGATTTCGGCCGCCATTTCTCGGTCAACCGCATGTTGAGTTTTGATTCGGTCAAGCTGCGGCTCGAGCGCGAACAACCGCTGAGTTTCCTTGAATTCAACTATATGATCCTGCAAGCCTATGATTTTGTTGAGTTGAACCGGCGGCTCGGCTGCCGCCTGCAAATGGGCGGCTCGGACCAGTGGGGCAATATCGTCAATGGTGTCGAGTTGGGGCGGCGGGTCGACGGCGCTACCCTGTTCGGCTTCACCACGCCGCTGATCACCCTGTCGTCGGGGGCGAAAATGGGCAAGACCGCCCAGGGCGCAATCTGGCTCAACGAGGACCATCTGCCGGCCTATGACTACTGGCAGTTCTGGCGCAACACCGCCGATGCCGATGTCGGCCGTTTTCTGCGACTGTTCACCGAGCTGCCGCTGGACGAGATCGCCCGGCTGGAAAAACTCGGTGGCGAAGAAATCAACGAGGCCAAGAAAATCCTCGCCAATCACGCCACCACCCTGGCCCATGGCGCCGCGGCGGCGCAAAAGGCCGCCGAGACCGCGCGCCAGACCTTTGAAGAAGGCGCGCTGGGCGAGGATCTGCCGGTGATTGAGATTGCTCGCGATGAACTGGCCGCCGGCGTCCCGGCCTTTGCTCTTTTCAGGCGCGCCGGTCTGGCGGCCTCGAACGGCGAAGCGCGCCGGCTGGTGCGCGGCGGCGGCGCCCGGGCCAATGACCAGCGCATTGAAGATGAAAACACCCCGCTGTCGCTGGACATCCTGGGTGATAACGGGGTGATCAAATTGTCGGCGGGCAAGAAACGCCACGTCCTGATCCGCCCGGTTTAGATCACATTAGTCGACTGGCGCATCAAGGCCCTGGTCTTTCTTGGCTTCCTCGCCGGTCAGGGTCTTTTTCGGCCGGCCGCCCAGGCCGGAGAACAGGTTGCGCAAAAATCCCGGCGCCAGAGCGGACAGCGGGTTTACATCGACCTTGGGCTTGCTGATCGCCCCGGTTACCCGATAGGTCAACGCAAACATGCCCTCGCCCTTGCCGCCCAGCAGCAGCGGACCGAGGATCGGCACTTTGCTGAGCACCGAATTGATCGCATAGGCCGGCACGATGGTGCCTTTCAGGTTGAGGCTGTCTCGGGGGCGATCGACCATGCCATCCATGGTAAAGCCCAGGGAGGGGCCGAAGGCGCGCGCGCCATCGATTTCTATCTTGCCATGGCCCATGGCGAAGGGCGCGCGCAACTTGTTGAAGGCGATGCCGTCACCCTTCAGCCGGTCGCCCAGGGCGTCAAGCGAGCCCACCGACAGGACATCGGCCGCCACCGGCGTTTTGACCACCCGGAATTTGTCGATTTTCACAGTTCCCCGGGTCGGTATGCCCGACCGGGTGTCATCGATCACCGCCGCCACCTCCAGGCGCCCTCCCACCATGTCCTTGAACAGGCCAAAGCCGCGCAAGGCCGCTCCGGCGTCATCGGTAAGAATGGCCAGCCGGCGCTGCCCCTCATCGCGCCGCAATGACAGAAAAAAGGACGCATCATCGGCAAAGACGCCGGCGAAATGCGCCACCTCCCACCAGCCTTCGACATGGCGGGCGGTGCCGAAAAAATCATCGATTACCACATCGCCGGTGGCGAACAGCCTATCCAGCCGGACATCGGCTTCAAAGCTGGGCAGGAGGGCGCTGGGGCCCTGTCCTTCCCCCTTATCGCCCGGTCCAAACAGGATCCCGGTGATCACCGGGCGGGCATCGAAGGCCGCGCCATGCACCCGCAGGCGGTAAACTCCGCCGGGCCCGCGGCTGACATCGAGCGCGAAATCATTTTCGCCAAAGCGAACTCGGGTTAGCGAGGCCCCAACAAGCTCACGTCCCTTGTCCAGACGCAGTGACCCTTGGGCGGTCAGACCAGCGCCGCGGGCGCTGAAATGCTCGATATCCAAGCCGCCGCTTTGCTCGTTCTTGCGAAAGCGAAACTCCAACTGCCCCGAAATCCCCTCTTTCTTACGCCAGCCCAGCGCCGGCAATGCCGCCGTGGCGTCAATCAGGGCAAGGCGTCCCAGCCCGGCCTCCACCCGCGCCCCCTCGCCCCACAATTCGAGAGAGAACGCCGTCGGCCCGTCGATGACATCGAACAGGCCAAGCCCCAGACGGCGACGATCGGCATTATCCAGAACGGCGAACAAGTGATAGACCCCCGAGGGGCCGTCATGGGGCAGGAAACTTTCCGACCAGGTCACCGAGAACGGCACCCCAACCAGTTTTATCTCGCCGGTGGTTTCCATGCCCAGGCGGTTGACCTTGAGCAGAAAACTCCCCTCGGCGGTCTCAAAATCGCGAAACACGCCGGGCAGGCTGACATCGGCCAGATTAGCCGCGGCGGCAAAGGCGACATCCTTGAGTTTGAGATTTTTGATCAGCGGAAACTCGAACGCCGCGCGCACCGCGGCGCGGCCGGTCACCGCATCGGAGGTAATGCCGAATTTGGTTGGATAGCGCAGCGGCTCATGATCGAGCAGCGCCAGCACCCGCGGAATGCCGCCGGTCACCACCACCTCGATCTTGGCGGTCTGCTTGCCCTTGAGCGCAATATCACTGATATGGAGAGAGCCTTCGGCAACCTCGAGCCCGGCAACCTTGCCCCCGGTGATGGAAAGGTCCAGCGCCCCGGCGGTCAGATGCGCCTCGCCCACCCCGTCAGTGATTGGCGGCAGGCCGCGCAAATAGGTCGCCTCGACACCGGTAATCTGAAAAAAAACATCGGCCAGGGATGCTGGCGGCGGGTTTTGCTCCAACATGCCGGGCTTGATATTCAACTCCACGCTGACCTGCGGCACCATCCCCTTGTGCAGATTGGCCACGCACCATTTGCGCGCCCCTTTGGCCAGCCCCAGCGGCCACAACTCACCCAGCCGGGCGACGGCGATATTCTTGCCTTCGCCAGACAGCCGGCCGGCCAGCTTGCCATCCTCCCTGTAAAATAGGCCTCGCGCCTCGAAAGATGCCGCCCCCGAGGCCAGAAACAGGCTGTCGAGCGAAAATTCCTCCTTGGCGACATTCAGCCGGCCTTTGACCTCGATCTGATCGATCCGCACCGGTTTTTCATAGCGCCCCGCCAGAGTCAGCGACCCGGCGCCGGCGGCCAGATCCATCGCCACGCTCGTCAATTTGCCCTCGCCATCAAGCTCGAAAGCCAATTGGCCGCTTACCGGAAAGGCCATGCCGGCGGCAATCCCGGTGATCTTGCCCAGCGCGGCCAGGCGCGCCGGTTCGATATCGGAAAAGCTGAGCAGAATCTGGGTGCGTTTTTGACGGGTGAGATAGGCCCCTGAGCCATCAAGATGCCAGATCTCACCGGCCACATCGAGATGCGCCTGGCCTTGCGCCGAAATTCCCTGGGCATCGCGGGTCATCGCCAGGGATAACCCCGGGAAATGCCACATGGCGCCGCTTTTGCGGTCGAACAGCGAAACGTCGCCCTCGATAATGCTGACCGTGCCCAGATAGGTCAGGGTTCCTCCCATGCCAGGCTTCTCGAGCAGGGAGCGGGCAAGGGCGAGCAGAAATTCTCCCGTCTGATCCGCCCCGGGAAGGCCGCCGCCCAGACCGATCGAGCCGTCGAGCCGGCGCACAAGCTGGGCCGAGGGGCCATAAACCGAAATCGAGGTGGGCGCGACCTCGCCATGCAGCAGCCCTCTTAAGCTGATTCCCACTGCCACCTCGGGCACTGTCGCCACCACCGAGCCGCGCTGATCGAGCAGGCGCACCCCACGCGCACGCACCTCCAGCGGCCGGGTCCAATGCGGCCAAGTCAGCACGGTCTGGTCAAAATCCACCGAAAAGCGGCTTTGCCCCTTGCTCAGGGCCTCGCGAATCGCCGGCGACAGAAATTCCAGCGACAGCGGCCCCAGCGCCAGCCGCCAGCCCAGCCCGACAACCGCAACCAAACCGACAAAACAGAGCACCAGGGAGCCACGCAATGCATGCCGGCCAAGGGATGACAGCACCGTGTTAAATCTCCATTCCTGCAATCCCCTCAGCCAGAATACACATGCCCTGTTGTCAACAGGCGTAATCTGCGCGATAGCTGATTTTAACCCCCTGCGGCGCAAAAGGATAGATCGCCCTGCAATGACGCCCTTTTTACAGCATATCAACCGCCAGGCCCTGCCCCGTCCATTCGACGCGGCACGCGCCGAGGCGGTACTGGCCGACTGGCGCGCCCAGGCCCGGGACAGCGGGCTGGCGGAGGTGGCGCGCCTGAGTAACGAGCCGGCGCTTGAGGCCCTGCTGCGTTGCCTGTTCGGCAACAGCCCCTATCTCGGCCGCTGCCTGTTCCGCGAGGCCGCCTTTTGCCGCGAGCTGTTCACCGCCCCGCCCGAGCAGACTCGCGCCCGGCTGCTGGAAGATCTGCGCTGCGCGGCCCCCGGGCTGACCGCCATGGCCGAGCTGATGCGCGCCCTGCGCATCGCCAAAACCCGCATCGCCCTGCTGTGCGCCGCCACCGATGTCGCCGGCCTGTGGGCGCTGGACGACATCACCGCCACCTTGAGCGACTTTGCCGCCCTCGCCCTCGATCTGGCGGTGGCTCATCTGCTGCGCGCGCGCATGGTGGCGGGCGATCTGGCCTGGCCGGATGAGCCCGGCGCACCGGCCAGCCCGGAACTGAGCCGGTCCAGCGGCTATAGCGTGCTCGCCATGGGCAAGCTGGGGGCGGGCGAGCTGAATTATTCCAGTGACATCGATCTGATCATCCTGTTCGACCCACAGGCCGTGCGTTATGGCGGCAAGCGCGACATGCAGGACTGTTTTATCCGGCTGACCCGCCAACTGGTCAAGATCATGCAGGAGCGCACCGCCGAGGGCTATGTTTTCCGCACCGATTTGCGTTTGCGCCCCGACGCTGTGGCCACCCCGGTCGCCCTGTCGCTTGATGCCGCCGAGATCTATTACCAGAGCGTAGGGCTGAACTGGGAGCGCGCGGCGATGATCAAGGCGCGGCCAGTGGCTGGCGACCTTGCAACCGGTCGCGACTTTCTCGAACGCATTCGCCCCTTTGTGTGGCGCAAACATCTCGATTTCGCCGCGGTCGCCGACATTCACGCCATCAAAATGCAGATTCACCAGCATCACCATCACCAGGAAGACCAGCTTGCCGGCTATGACGTCAAGCTGGGCCGCGGTGGCATTCGCGAAATCGAATTTTTCGCCCAGATCCAGCAATTGATCGCCGGCGGCCGCGACCCGCGCCTGCGCGAGCCAACCACCAAGGGGGCGCTTCGGGCGCTGTGCGCCGACAACATGCTCGAGGCGGCCGGGCGCGATGAACTGCTTGCCGCCTATGATTATCTGCGCCGCCTTGAACACCGGCTGCAAATGATCAATGACGAACAGACCCAGAAAATGCCGGAAAGCGACGACGAACTTGATCATGTCGCCGCCTTTATGGGCTGTGCAACCCGCGAGGATCTGGCGCGCGATCTGCTGGGCCATCGCCACCGGGTGATGGCCCGTTACGACGCCCTGTCCCGCGATACCCAAACCATCGATGCCGCTCAGGCCACGCCCGATCCGGCGGCCTTGGGCTTTGCCGATCCTGATAAAGCCTGCGCCCTGGTCGCCGCCTGGGAGCAGGGCCGCTACCGTGCCTGCCGGTCCGAACGGGCGCGCGCCCTGCTGCGCAAGCTCACCCCCACCCTGCTGCGCGCCCTGGCTGCCACCGCCGAGCCTGACGCCGCGCTGCTGCGGTTTAACGAGTTTCTCTCCAACCTGCCCTCCGGGGTTCAGCTTTTCTCCCTGTTTCAGGCCCATCCCTGGCTGCTGGAACTGATCGCCGAGATCATGGGGAGCGCCCCTGGCCTGGCCCGGGTGCTGGGGCGCAATGTATTGTTGCTCGACGCGGTGCTGTCGCCGGATTTTTTTGCCCCCCTGCCCGGCCTGGCGGCGCTAAAACGCAGCCTGGCCGAGGTGCTGAAAGGGGCGCGCGATTTTCAGGACCATCTCGATCTGTCGCGCCGCTGGACCAATGAACGCAAATTCCAGATCGGCGTGCTGGTGCTGCGTCATCTGATCGACATGGAGGCCGCCGGCCACGCCCAGAGCGATCTTGCCGAGGCGGTAATCGCCACCCTGCTGCCGGTCGTCGAGCGCGATTTCGCGCAAAAACACGGGGTGCTGGAGCACAGCGGGCTGGCGGTGATCGCCTTGGGTAAACTGGGCGCCCGGCAGATGACCGTGACCTCGGACCTTGATTTGATTTTCCTTTATGACGGAGCATGGGAAAACAGCACCTCGAACGGCCCCAAGCCTTTGCCGTCAAGCCTTTACTACGCCCGGCTAAGCCAGCGTCTGATCAACGCGCTCAGCGCGCTAACCGGCGAAGGCCAGCTCTATGAGGTCGACATGCGGCTGCGCCCCTCGGGCAAAAAGGGTCCAATCGCGGTCTCGCTCGACGCCTTTGTCAGCTATCACGACGAGGACGCTTGGACCTGGGAGCGCATGGCCCTGATCCGAGCGCGGGTGATCGCGGGCCCCAAAAAGCTGCGCACCGCCGCCCGCGCCGCCATCGCGCACGCCCTGCGCCGCGCCCGGCCCGAGGCGGCACTGCGCCGCGAGGTCGCCGAAATGCGCCAGCGCCTGGCCCGCGAATTCGCCAGCACAGATTGCTGGCAGGTCAAATATGTGCGCGGTGGTCTGCTTGACCTGGAATTCATCGCTCAATATCTCCAGCTTAAATCGCACACCATTTTTGCCCCCGACACCGCCAAGGCCTTCGCCCGCCTCGCCGCGGCCGGCGAAATCACCCCCGCCCTGGCCGACGAGCTGATTGCCGCCACCCGGCTGCAACAGGCAGTGCAGGGCTATTTGCGGCTGTGCTTCGGTGAGGAATTTCGCGAACAGACGGCGCCTGAGGGCTTGCGCCGCGGCCTTGCCGTCGCCGCCGGCATGACGGACTTTGCCAGCCTGAAAACACGGCTTATCAAGACCCAGAAAAGGGCTTATGAAATTTATCAGGGTATTTTTACAACATCTTGAAAAAAGGAGATAAATAATGATCAAGGAACTTGTGGAAGGAAGCCGGGCGCCGGCCTTTACCCTGCCTGGAGACGGCGGGCAAACCCTGTCGCTTGCCGCCTTCAAGGGACGTCCGGTGGTGCTTTATTTCTATCCCAAGGACGACACCCCGGGCTGCACCAAGGAGGCCATCGCCTTCAGCCAGGCGCACGATGACTTCGCGGCCTGCGACGCGGTGATCATCGGGGTGTCCAAGGACAGTGTGGCCCGCCATGATAAATTCAAGGCCAAACATGATCTGTCGGTCGCTCTGGCCAGCGATGAAGCGGGCAAGGTGATCGAAAAATATGGTGTCTGGGTGGAAAAAAAACTCTATGGCCGGACCTATATGGGGATCGAGCGGGCAACCTTCCTGATTGACGCCAAAGGCGTGATCCGGCGCATCTGGCGCAAGGTCAAGGTCAAGAACCACGCCGAAGAAGTGCTGGCGGCGCTGCGCGAGCTGACCGTTTGACCAGCTTGTTCGCTCACGCGCTCGCGGTTCTCGGCGCCGCCTATCCGGCGCAAAAAATTGCCATCAGCCATGAAACCGCTCGTCTCTGGCGGGCTGGCGCGCTCGACCTTACCCCCGCGCCCCCGCCGCCAGAACGCCCCGCCCGGCCATCCCGGCCCGAGTTGCGGCCGCCCCGCGACATGCCCCGGCGACGCATTGGCGGGACTGCCGGACGGGTCGCCCTGCTCCATGCCCTGGCCCATATCGAGCTCAACGCCATCGATCTGGCCTGGGATCTGCTCGCCCGTTTCGCCGCCGACGGCAAGACGCCGCGCCGCTTTATCGATGACTGGGTGGGCGTGGCCAATGACGAGGCCCGCCATTTCGCGCAGCTTGGCGATCGGCTGGCCGCTCTGGACTGTCCTTATGGCGCACTGCCCGCCCATGACGGGCTGTGGCAGGCCGCCCTTGAGACCGCCGATGACCTGCTCGCCCGGCTGGCGATCGTCCCCCTGGTGCTCGAAGCGCGCGGCCTCGACGTGACCCCAGCGACGGCCGCGCGCCTCGAGCAGGCCGGCGACGAGGCCAGCGCCAGCCTGCTGGAGGCCATCTATCGTGACGAGATCGGCCATGTCGCAGCCGGTTGGCGCTGGTTCGAGTATGGCTGCACGGCGGCCGGATATGACCCGGTGCGCCATTTTCATCATCTGGTGACCACTCGCTTCAAGGGGCGTCTTAAAGGCCCGTTTAACGCGCCGGCGCGCCGTCTGGCCGGCCTGCCGCCGCCCCTGCTTTCTCCCTTTTGCACCGATTGCGCTGTTTAGAGTTACTTAAGAAGCCGACTATAACCTTGAATCACAAGCAGGTTTCATAGCAAAATACGACTTGAGACGAGATTGGCAATCAGGGGCTTGGATTTTGGGGTCTCATTTTAACCTCGCGACCATGACCGCGCGCGCGCGCGCCCTCAAGCGGCAGCTGTTTCCCGAGCGGCAGATTTATTTCCGCAGCAACGGGCGGGTGCGCTTTGTCGTGTTGTCACCGCGGGCGCAGATCACCCTGACAACGCTGGTTTTTTGCCTTTCCGCCTGGATCGGCATCTCCTCGGCCAATCTGTTCTTCGAGGACCGTATCATTGCCGCCAAGAACCAGCGGCTCGATGAAATGTCCGAGCACTTTGAAAATCTCAACGGGAAAATTCACCATCTTGAACAAAGCGTGCTCTCCAAGGCGCGCCGAATCGAGGACCGCCAGCGCTTTCTCGACACATTGATGGATGAGGTTCTGCCGGCTTCGGCCCGCCCCGAAACGCTCAAAAGCCTGTCCCCGGCCGGCGCGTCCCCGGCCCACAAGGAATCGCCGGCGGCGCCTCGCGACAAGATCAGCCTGCGCCATGGCCTCACCAGCCGCATTGGCCAGACTATCGCGGCCATGGCTGGAACCACCTGGAACGACTTCGAAGAGCCGGCGGTTCGCCTTCAGATTTCACCCACCGTCGAGGCCCGCCTGACCGCTCTCGCCCAACGCCAGGATGCGCTGGTCAACCGCCTTCTGGCCCTGACCGAGGCGCGTATCGCCAGCCTTGAAAAATCGATCCGGATAACCGGGCTAACCGGCGACAAACTGCTGACTGCCGCCAAAGGCCCGGCCGACAGCCAGGCCATCGCTTCGATCGGCCCCTTTCTCGCCCAGGGCGGCCCGTTCATTGCCGCCGGCAAGGCCGCCAAGGGTGTCACCCTTCAGCGTCCCGCGACACCCTCGATCCAGGTGCCCTATTACCGGCTGATCAACCGCTTCAACCGGTTGCGCGATCTGAAGGCGGCAGTGGATAGCGCGCCGTGGTTGCTGCCGGTCCCGCAAACGGCGGATTATTATTTCTCGTCCGGCTTTGGCCGGCGCACCGATCCGATCCGCAAGGTTACCGCCTGGCACCGCGCGCTCGATATCGCCGGACACTGGAAAACCCCGATTCTCGCCACCGCGCCGGGCGTGGTCAGTTTCGCCGGCCGCAACGGGCCCTATGGAAAGATGGTGGAAATCGACCATGGCCATGGGTTCAAGACCCGCTATGGTCATCTGGCCCGCATCCTGGTCAAAAAGGGCGATGCCGTGACCGCGCGCCAGCGCATCGGCCTGATGGGCAATTCAGGGCGCAGCACCGGCACCCATGTGCATTACGAGGTGCGCTTTAATAATATTCCAAGAAACCCCATGAAATTTCTGAGGGCCGCGAAACATGTTTTCAAAAACAGCAAAATCTAGCGCCTCGCCGTCGGCGCGGGGAGAAAGCCTGGGCGCGCCGTCGATCATCGGCTCGGACGTACGCATCACCGGCGATCTGAAAACTCCCGGCGAGGTGCAGTTTGAAGGAACGCTTGAGGGCGATTTGCAATGCGGCGCCCTAACCGTGGGCCAGCAGGCTGCGCTCAATGGCGCAATCGTCGCCGATGCGGTGGTGGTGCGGGGGGCGATTATCGGCTCCATTCGCGCGCGCGCGGTGCGGCTGGACAAGACCGCCAAGGTTATCGGCGACATCTGGCACGAGGACATCACCATCGAATCCGGCGCCTTTATCGAAGGGCACTGCGTGCATGTCGACAATCCGCTCGAGGATGTCGATGCCCAGGGCAAGCCCGCCCCGGCCGAAAAGCCCGTTCCGACCGAAAAAGCCAAAAAACCGGCGGTCCGCTAATCCGGATTTGCGCCTGCCCCGGCGGGTGAGCCCGCCTCGCCGTCCATGCGGGCGGCCAATGCGGCGGCGAGAAAAGCGTCGATGTCACCATCGAGCACCGCCTGGGGGCGCGGCGATTCCACGCCGGTGCGCAAATCCTTGACCATCTGATAGGGCTGCAACACATAAGAGCGGATCTGGTGGCCCCAGCCAATATCGGTTTTTTCCGCATTGATCGCCTGGGCGGTCTCCTCGCGCTTGCGCAATTCGGCCTCATAAAGCCGGGCGCGCAGCATTTTCATCGCTGCGGCGCGGTTCTTGTGCTGCGAGCGCTCGGCCTGACACTGTACCACGATGCCGGTGGGCTGGTGGGTGATGCGCACCGCGCTGTCGGTGGTGTTGACGTGCTGGCCGCCGGCCCCCGAGGCGCGGTAGGTGTCAACCCGCAGATCGCCCTCGTTGATCTCGATCTCGATGGTATCGTCGATCACCGGATAAACCCACACACTGGCGAAACTGGTATGCCGGCGGGCATTGGAATCGAACGGCGAAATGCGCACCAGCCGGTGCACTCCGCTTTCGGTTTTCAGCCAACCAAAGGCGTTCTCACCCTTGATCTGCAGGGTGGCCGATTTCAACCCGGCTTCCTCGCCGGCGCTGGCCTCGACCAGATCCACCTTGTAGCCGTGGGATTCCGCCCAGCGCATATACATGCGGGTCAACATTTCGGTCCAGTCCTGGCTTTCGGTGCCGCCGGCGCCGGAATGGACCTCGAGAAAGGCGTCATTGGCATCGGCCTCGCCCGACAGCAGGGCGGCCAGGCGCTTTTTATCAGCCTGGCGCGCCAGGGCCGCAATCGCGGCTTCGGCCTCGCGAACCAGCTCGGCGTCGTCTTCGCCCTCGCCCAGCTCAATGAGCTCGATGGTGTCGGCCAGCTCGCTTTCGATCGCCCGACAGCCATTGATCGCGTCATCCAGCCGGGTGCGTTCGCGCATCAGCTTTTGCGCGCGGGCCGGATCGCTCCATAAATCAGGATCTTCGGCAAGGGCGTTCAGCTCTTCGAGACGGACCACCGCGCGGTCCCAGTCAAAGAGACCTCCTCAGCAGTTTCAACGACTGCTTGATGCTATCGATATTCGCCTGGACTTCAGCGCGCATGATGGACCAACCCCTTGGAAAGAAATACTAATAAATCGTGCCCGTGCCCGATTGCACGGCCGTGTCATTGGTTTGCACCACTTCGTTTGAGCCGTCAAGCACAAGCTGATGGCCGCGCGGTTCGGTGCCCGGCTTGAAGGCCTCAAAGATCACATTGCGATCGCCCGGCGCCGCCGGCAGGCCGGTTTGCGCATTGACCCGCACCAGCCTGATTCCCGGCGGGATGCGGAACGGCACCGCCGGCTTGCCGGCCAGGGCGCGTTTCATGAAGTCGCGAAACACCGGGGCGGCGACGGTGGCCGCCTGTTCCCTGGGGCCCAGGGTGCGCGGAGTGTCAAACGCCAGATAGACCCCCACCGCAAGATCAGGCGAAAAGCCGATGAACCAGGCGTCAAACGATTCATTGGTGGTGCCGGTTTTGCCGGCCAGCGGCTTGCCCACCGTGCGAATGCGCCGGCCGGTGCCGCGCTCGACCACCCCTTGCAGCATCGAGACCACCTGATAGGCGGTCGCCGGATCGATCACCTGGGCGCGATCATCGACCAGTGGCGGCGGCGGCTGGCCGTGCCATGCTACGCCGTTGCACTGGTCGCAACGCCGGTGATCATCGCGAAAGATGGTCTTGCCGCGCCGGTCCTGGATGCGGTCGATCAGCACCGGGGTGATGTGCTTGCCGCCGTTGACCAGCATCGAATAGGCGGTGGTCAGGCGCAGCAGGGTGGTTTCCCCCGCCCCCAGCGCCATCGACAGGATGGGCGGCATATCGTCGACAATGCCGAACCGGCGGGCATAGTCCACCACCCGGTCCATGCCGATATATTGCGCCAGCCGCACGGTCATCAGGTTGCGCGATTTCTCGATCCCCAGGCGCAGCGTGCTCGGGCCGTAGAACTTGTTTGAATAATTGGCCGGTTTCCACTTGCCCATGCCATAGCCCTGATCGATGACAAAGGGCGCGTCGAGCACCAGGCTGGAGGGAGTGAAGCCGGCATCAAGCGCGGCGGCATAGACAAAGGGCTTGAACGCCGAGCCGGGTTGGCGCAGCGCCTGGGTTGCCCGGTTGAACTGGCTGGCGCCGAAGTCGAAGCCGCCGATCAGCGCCAGCACCCGCCCGGTATGGGGGTCCATGGCGACCAGCGCGCCATTGATGTCGGGCCGCTGGCGCAAGGCGAAGCGATCGAGGCCGCCGGCCTGATGATCGAGCCGCTCGACAATCACCACATCACCGCGCCGAACAACATCCGATGGCTCCCCGGGAGGCGGTCCCACCCGCTGTTTTTTTAAAGTCGGCCGCGCCCAGAGCATTTCCTTAAAAGGAACAAAGCCTTCGCTGCCATCTTTAAGGGCAATTCTCGCCCCTTGCCCGTCCACCGCCAGCACCACCGCCAGCCGCCAGCCGGGATCGCCCAGCGGTCGTTTGAGCGCCGCCAGACGGGCGCGCCAGTCGTTGCCGTTATCCAGCGCAAGATGGCCTTCCGGCCCGCGCCAGCCATGGCGGCGATCATAGGCGATGACCCCTTTGCGCAAAACCTCCAGGCCAATGGCCTGCAAGCGCGGGTCCAGGGAGGTGCGCACCGACAGTTCCCCCTCATAGAGGGTTTTCTCGCCATAAAGGTCATAGAGCCGGCGGCGCACTTCCTCGTTGAAATAAACCGCCGCCACCATGCGAGTGGTATCGCGCTGGCGCACCGTCAGGGGCTCGGCGCGAGCCGCCTCGCGCTCGGCCGGGGTGATATAGCCCTCTTCCAGCAGGCGGCCAAGCACCCAGTTGCGCCGCGCCAGCGCCGCCTCGGGGTGACGGACGGGGTTGTAATTGTTGGGAGCCTTGGGCAGCGCGGCGAGAAAGGCGGTCTCGGCCAGATCCAACTCGTCGAGCGAGCGATTGAAATAGTTCAGCGCCGCCGCCGCCACGCCGTAGGAGCCGCCGCCGAGATAAATTTCATTGAGGTAAAGCTCGAGAATCTGGTCCTTGGTAAAGGCCCGCTCGATGCGAAAGGCCAGAATCGCTTCCTTGATCTTGCGCTGATAGCTGACCTCATTGGTGAGCAGAAAATTCTTGGCTACCTGCTGGGTGATGGTCGAGGCGCCAACCAGCCGCCGGCTGCTCACCATATTGCGCAAATTGACCAGAACGGCGCGCGTCACCCCGAGAAAATCGATCCCGCCATGGGAATAAAAATTCTTGTCCTCGGCAGCCAGAAAGGCATGGATGACCTGTTTGGGAATTGCCGAGATCGGCACGAACAACCGTTTCTGGCGGGCATATTCGGCCAGCAGCGAGCCATCGGCGGCATGAACGCGGGTCGCCACCGGCGGTTCATAATCCGCCAGTTGACGGTAATCCGGCAAATCGCGGCCATAGTGATAAAGGCCGAACAGCACACCGCCGACGCCCAGCACCATGGCCAGCACAATGGCGCCCAGGCTGAACCCCACTACCCGTTTCATGCTGCTTTCCTGACTCTTTTTCTCCCAAACCACCGAGGCAAGCAAAGTTAGCGCCAAAATGTGTCGGAGTTATGGCTTTGGCGCCTCATCATCAAGGTGCAAATCGGTTGCAAGATCGTCGGCGGCATCGCCATAGCCTTGAGCGACCCGCTGGCGGGCGATCTCGGTAATTTCGGTGGCGATTTCGGGATGCTCATGCATCAAGTGATGCAAATCGGCCTTTTCCAGCACCATCAGTTGCACCTTGCTCACCGCCCGCACGGTCGCCTGGCGGCGGGTATCGCGCAACAGCGCAATCTCACCAAAAAATTCGCCCTCGAGCAGCCGCACCGGCTTGGGCCGCACATTGACCTCGACCTCGCCCGAGACAATGAAAAACATGCATTCCGCCTGATCGCCACGGCGCGAAATAATGCTGCCGGGCGCGACCACCCGGGTGCGCAGCAACTCGGCGATGCGGGCGATCGCCATGGCGTCCAGCCGGGCGAACAGCGGCACGCGGGCGATCATGCCCCAGTTGACCACGAATTCGCGGCGGTGAA